>Ga0172380_10003659_pt1 | contig 20750 bp, 19 predicted proteins | sample Leawe162metaG_FD_119747 | JGI IMG/M metagenome (GOLD analysis project Ga0172380, IMG submission 119747) | Leachate microbial communities from a municipal landfill in Southern Ontario, Canada - Leachate well 162 metaG | ecosystem: Engineered > Solid waste > Landfill > Unclassified | place... | reverse complement strand
TGGGGCATCGGTCAGGTTGCCCAGGTTGTTGTAGGCATAGCCCAGGGAAACGCCATCAAAGGGGTAATCCATGTAGGCAACCGGGGTGGCCATCCGCTCGTCGCTGTTCATGCGCAGATGGTTGGGCGGACCATCGGTGGTGGGCCGACGGCCGATGGAGAACCATACCGGTGAGCCGCCGATGTTGTTCCAGTTCATGAAGGCCCGGTCAAGGATCAGCTTATTGTCGCCGGGCTGACGGCCTGCGGTGCCGTCAAAGGAGCGGGAGTTCAAGAAATAGGGACTGTCGGTATCATGGATGCCGTCCTCATTCGTTTCCGGGGTGGGGGAATCCTGACTGCCCCAAGCCTTGTAGCCCACGATTCGGGCCTTGATCTCGACATCCTCGGTGGCCTTGGCCCGCAGGTTCAAGCGCAGCCGGGTGGTGTACAGGGTGTCGTTGTCATAGGTGGCAGCCGGGGTCGGAGTATAATTCATCAGCCCAAACACCGCTTTTCGATCCGCGGGAGACAGGCCTTTCATGATGTCGACAAGATTTGGAACACTTGTTAATGCCGGGCCTACGTCGGAAATCTGCATCCCCATATATGGGTTCAACGCCGCGCCAAAAGCAGCATTCCCCGTTGCCGCGGCGACAACGCTTTGCAAGGCCTGCTTTTCTGCCGCCGAAACGACGAGGCCGTTAGAGGTGAAGGTTATGACGCCGGTGGCCGGGTTGGTTGTGAAGCCACCCATGATGGCGCCTACATAGGCATTAGTCAAGGTGCCAGGAGAGGCCACGGCATATCGAGTCCCGACCGTGCCAAAACCGACAAAATCCTGCACACCGCTGCCAACATCCGTGGCCTTATAATAGGCTGCGGTGTCCGCAGTGTGAAAATCCACCCTGTTCCGCATATCGCCGGACCACTGAAAACGGGAGGCCAAGTCCCATTTGTCGGATCTTTCCTCAAACGCGGTGATGGTCTCTTTTTGCTCCACCATCTGGTTGCGAAGTTCACTAATTTGTTTTTGAAAATCACGGGTCAATTGCTCGATTTTGGCGTCAAGCTCGGCGTTGCTCACGCCTCCAGCCCCCGCGTGCGCGGCAACCGGGATGGCGAAAATTGCCGACATGGCAAGAATTGAGATTTTTTTGACCATCTTTTTTCTCCTTTTTCTTGTTGATTGTGGTGGTTCCCGCTTCAATGAATCGAGCTGTTCTTGCGATGGTGAGGTGCTTGAGGCTTTTTATCCGCAGGGAGACTAGAAGGTCGGTATCCCAATTTAATAAAAATGAACATTCATTCTTTATTTTCGTACTGGAAATCCCGGTTTTAAGTCCTCAAGCCGGTCTGGGTATGCCCCACACGAATTGTTGCAGCTTGTTATTACATGGGTGTAAAAGATTTCAAGAAGAAAATGAACATTCATTCTTGTTCGGGAGGAAAAAATATCAGCCCTTCACGGCGCGCCAGAACCTCGGTCGGCTCGATGGGTCTGATCTCTCCGTTTTTGATGCCTTCCTGAATAGTCTGACGGATCAGTGTCAGTGCGTTTCTCCGGCAAAAGAGGATTCGGCCGGTGGCATCGGGTCAGGCCGCCCAGGTTATTGTAGGCATAGCCCAGGGAACCCCCGCCAAAGGGGTAATCCATGTAGGCAACCGGGGCGGCCATCCGCTGAACTGGAACTTCACCGGAATCTGATTGTTATTGCCCCCGGACCGGGAGCAGTCATGGCTTATCAGCCGCAGCTTCTGTTGGATCTGGGATCCCAGGTGTCATAGGCCACGCTGTAGAGGTAATCATTCAAATTTGTCAATTCTTCGGCGGAAAGCTTGGCCCAGGCGCCGTCCTTGGCGCAACGCACGTTTTTCCTGAAAAATACGACGTTCCAGCCCCGCATGGTCCGCGCGTCCTCATTCATGTACCGGGCGCCTTTGTCGTTCCCTCTGTAATGGCAACTCTTGCAATTGCTTTTAAACAGTTTATGCCCATCAAAGGTGTTTTTAAACTCCATGGCACGACTGGTCTGGGTCGCCGGATCAAACCGGTAGACCGTCTCTCCGTTCTGGTCTTTGGCAAAAACATGAGCATGAGACAGTAATGCCAGAGATGCCACCATCACAACAATGACCGCGATCTTTTCTTTCATCTTTTTTCCTCCTGTGTTGCGTTTGAGACAATCCAGACGACAGGTGATCTTGTTTTTTGCTCCAGCGTCCCGTTTTTATAGGTTTCCAGAGGGGCTTCGAGGCTCCTTATGAACTATTGCAGTTTGTTATTACACGCGTCGTGAAAGACTTCAAGAATAAAATGAACATTCATTCTTGGTTTGGGTGAAAAAAATGCTTACGGCTTTACGGCGCGCCAGGCTGACTCCCAGATTTCGTCAAGCAGGCTGGGGAGCGGTTCCTGTACCATGCCTATTAGCCGGAGTTGAATGAGTCGTGTCATGCCGCCAAATAAACTCGGTCCGGCAACCACCAGAGCGAGGGGTCTGATCTCACCGTTTTCGATGCCTTCCTGAATGATCTGACGGATCAGTGTCAGTGCTTTTCCGGAGCAAATGGGTACAGCCGAGGGCATGATCTCTTTATGTCTTGCGAAAATTATGAAATCAACGAGTTCGGGGAAATCTTCGGTGAGTTGGAAATAATAGGCCATGATTGCCTTACACCGGTCATGCGTATTGGCGTGTTGGGCAATAATTTTCTCAACATTTGTAAAAATATCTTCAGAGATTTCCTGATAGAGTGTCTGCGCTATTTCTTCTTTATTCTTGAAATAACGATATACCAATCCGATACTGACATCCGCCTGTTCACGGATATCATGGACGGAGGTCTTGAAATACCCCTTGCTGTGAAAAAGCTTGAGCGCCGTGTGGAGAATCCTGTCACGTCTGTTTTTCGAACTCGTTTTATAGAAACTCATGGGCGAACCTGATTGTGTTGGAGATTGCTACACATTCAGGTTTCTAAATAATATTCGGGGGGATGTCAATCTCCGTCGTTCCGAGGGCAAAGAATTTGTGTTTTAACCGCATCATGGCCGCACTGCCCGGATGTATCCCTTGGTGCCCGGCGCGTACTGCCGTTCGGGATCGCACTGGTCGGAGATTGCCCAGGCCCCGGCCTTGCCCTCGCCATCCTTCTCGCCGGACCAGTAGTTGCCTTCGCGGTTCAGGACGCAATCGCCATTCTGGAACAGGTCGAAGAGGTAGTTGAGGTCGTAGAGTTCGTAGACGGTGGGCAACCGCCAGTCGCTGTGCCCTCCCAGATTCAGGGTGCGGACGTATTCTTGCGCATCCTTCAGGCTGGTGGTCATTTTGCTTTTTTCGATCTGCCACATCTGGCCGGAGACCGTGTCCTGGCAGATGCCGTTGCCCAGATTCTGAAAACGCGGTTGCCGGGAGGACATTCCGGCGCAGCCTTGGAGGGAGAAGAGGAGCAGTGCCAGAAGAACCAAAGCGATGCGCGGGTGTTTCATGCCAGACCTCCTGTGGTTTTGTTGCGGGAAGAAAGGCCTTACGCCCTTCCCGGGGGTGAGTCTTTTGAGAAAGGAAATCACCGCCCCAACAGGCCTGTGATGGCGGCGAGAAAATCGTTGAGTTCCTCCTTGTCCTTGCTGACCCGGGACATCATGATCGCACCCTCCAGGGTTGCCACCACGGTTTTTGCAAGGAGCCCGGGGTTGGTGGCAGGGGGCAGCAGCCCTGTTTCCCGGGCTTCGCCGAGATGCTCTGCCAGCAGTCCGGTCCAGCGGCTGAAAACCTCTTGGATAACCCCGGAGAATTTTTGGTTGCTGTCAGCCATTTCCAGCGCGGTATTGCCGAACAGGCAGCCGCCGACAAAGTTGTTTTTCTCTTGTTCCGCACAGATCGCCTTGCAGGAATTGATGATTTTCTCAACGGGATCGCGACCGGACAGCGCCTTTGCCAGAAAAGAAAAAAATTCCTCCTTGGCATCTTCAAGAACCGCGAGTCCGAGATCCTCCTTGCTGGCGAAGTGGTAGTACAGGTTGCCTTTCTTGACCCCGGTGGCCTCGATGACCGCGCTGATGCTGGTGTTGTGGAAGCCTTGGGCCACAAGGATCTTCCGGGTAGCCTTCAGGATATGATCGCGGGTTTTTTCGCCTTTGCTGATTGTGGACATGAGGTTCTCGCTTGTCTGGAATAAACTGACCGTTTGGTACAATTTATCCCGTTCGCTGTCCCTGGTCAAGGGCAATCTTTCCGTTTTCTTTCCCTGCGGGGATTTCCAATGCGGTACAATGGAATGGAATCATCCGCCGGAGGATTGCCATGGGAAGTTCGGCACGTTTTTTTCTGTTTGCTGTTTGGTGCAGCTGCCTGACTGTTATGGCGGGCGCGGCCAATGGTGCGCTGCCGGGCGGTCCGGAGGTCTGGCAACCGGAGACCGTCTCGCTGCCGGTTTTCGGGGCAATCCGGCTTGCCGATTTTTCCCTGCCGGGACTGGCCGTGCTCCTTGGCCTGGCGGACGGCTTCAACCCCTGCGCCATGTGGGCTCTGGTCTATCTTCTTTCCCTGCTGGTTTCCCTTCGGGATCGGCGCAAGATCTGGCTGCTGGTGGGCTCCTTTGTCCTGGCCTCGGGCGTGCTCTATTTCCTCTTCATGACCGCCTGGCTCAATGTTTTTCTCCTGCTCGGCTACCTGCGGCCGCTTACCCTGGCCATCGGCGCGGGCGCCGTGGTTATCGGCGTGGCGGATCTGCGCGGATTCGTGTTGACCCGTGGGGCTTTAGTCTGTCCGGTCGGCAGTGCCGGCTTCAAGAAACGGACCATGGGCAGGATGGAGCGGCTGGTGGCGGCCCCGCTTTCCCTCGTTTCCATCCTGGGGGTTGTCGCCCTGGCCTTTACGGTCAACGCCATCGAGTTCGCCTGCTCCGCCGGGCTGCCCGCCATTTTCACCCACACCCTCTCCCTGCGGCAGCTCTCTCCACCCCAGTATTACGGATATATCCTGCTCTATGATTGCTTCTTCATGTTGGACGACCTATTGATCTTCAGCCTCGCCGCCTTTACCCTGCGGACAACCATGGCAGGCGGCTATGTGCGATACGGCAAGCTGGCGGGCGGCCTTGTCCTGACCGGTTTGGGGCTGGTGATGCTTGTGGCGCCGGATTGGCTGCGGTGAAGGGAGATGGGGTGTCCTGGGGAAAAAGGGTTTTCAATCTCTGCCCGCCGGTTTTCGCAACGATTGTATCGGTGCTTTTTTGGGATTGGCACAGGGGTGATAATGTGCCAGACTGACGAAGGGAGTGAGCGGCCGGGGTATCCGTTACGGGGGTGTTTTGTGTCGGTGTAACGCTTTGTCTTAATGTTATTTTTGCAACCAGAGGAGGGAAAATGAAGATGCGGACGAGATGTGCGGTGGCCGGATTGGTTTTGTTGGCGGGAGGAGGCTTGGCCCATGCCCAGGCGGGCAAGAGCAAGCCGCCGGTGTCTCAGGCCTGGCTTGATGTGGCGACTTATTCCGGCATGGGGATGATGGGGATGGGTGGGGGCATGAACCCCATGGCCATGCTGGGTGGGGCCCTCGGGGGCGGTGGCCGGAACAATTTCGGCAACACCATGACGGGCAAGACCGGTTCCTGGCTCGATGTCACCCTCTTCACCCGTAATAACCCGAACCTGGCCGAGGCGACCCAGTCCGTGCCCGTAGTCAGCAAACTGGCCCCGGAGCTCAAGCTGGTTTCGCCCAAGACCCAGAAGGCGCCTCCCACGTCGGATGACGAGGTGGTCCGGGAAGAATTCGAGCCCCCCAAGGGCAAGATATACCTCTACTGGGGCTGCGGCGATTCGGTGCGTCCGGGGCAGCCCCAGGTATTGGACATGTCCAAGGCCAGTCCGGCGGATTATCAGAAATTTTTCGTCGGCCGCCGCGCAACCCAGCGCGGCGCGCATCTGGCCGATGGGCGTCCCTCCTGGCCCAACGAGCAGGATGCGCGGTTGGTTCCGGAAGGCGCCAGCCTGATGGGGGAGCATGTTTTCAAGGGGCAGGGGGTGCCGGAGGGGTTCAAGTTTGCCCTTGGCCAGGCCCAGGATATCATGCCGCCCCTGGAAATCAATCAACGTAATAAGGATGGGGCTACCCAGCTGGAGTGGAAGGGGATTCCCACGGCGCGCGCCTATTTCATCTCGGCCATGGGAGCCCGTGGCAACAACGAGATGGTGTTCTGGTCCTCCAGCGAAGTGCCGGAGAACGGAACCGGCCTGGTGGATTACCAGACCAACGCCGCGGTGGATCGCTGGTTGAAGGAAAAGGCCCTGCTCTCCCCCGATGCCCGGAACTGCACGGTGCCCAAGGGGATCTTCGGCGACGGCGCCATGCTGCGCATGATCGCCTACGGCACGGAAATGAACGTGGCATACCCGCCCAAACCTGCCAATCCGAATCAGACCTGGGAGCCGCAATGGGCTGCCAAGGTGCGGGTGAAGTCGGTGGCCAACGCGATGCTGGGGATGGGGCAAATGGGAGAGGGTGCTTCCGGGCAGCCACGCCAGGGGAACACGGATCAGCCCCAAGGCAATGGCGCTCTGGACGGTGTCGGTCAGGGACTGGATAAACTCAAAGGGGTGTTCGGGTTCTAGGTATTTGCGCCCCGGCGTGATGGCGCCGGGGCGCAAATACTCTCAAACGTCTGGTTCTTCACTCTTCCGGCTGGTCCAACACCTGCCGCAACACCCTGGCCAGTTCATCGCGCAGCACCGGTTTCATCAGCAGCCGGCGGATGCCCAGGGCCCAGGCCTTTTCCTCGTTGATGATCTCGCTGAAGCCGGTGCAGAGAATGATCGGCAGTCCGGGCCTGATGGCCAGCAGCTGCTGGGCCAGCTCGGCCCCGTTCAGGTGTGGCATGGTCATATCGGTGATCACCAGATCAAAGCCTGCCGGTTGCGCTTCAAACTGTTTCAGGGCCTGGCGTGAGTCGATGCAGGTGCTCACCCGATAGCCGAGCCCCTTCAGGGTTTTCTGCATCAGCTCGACAATCACCGTTTCGTCATCCACCACCAGGATATGCTCATTCCCCGTGGGCAGAGGGGCAGCGGTTGCCGCTGTCTGGCCCACTCCTTTCTTTTCCATGCACTTGGGGAGGTAGACATGGAAGGTGGTTCCCTTGTCCGGCTCGCTGTAGACCGTGACATGGCCGCCAAGGGAGGTGACAATGCCGTGCACCACGGAGAGCCCCAATCCGGTTCCTTCCCCCTTGGCCTTGGTGGTGAAGTAGGGCTCAAATATCCTCTCCAGAAGAGAGTGCGGCATGCCGCAGCCGGTGTCGCTCACCTCCAGCCGCAGATAGGTTCCGGGCTTGAGATGCAGCTCGGTGATATAGTCATCGGTGCTGATTTCCACTTCCGTCAGGGAAATGCCGAGGATGCCGCCGGTTTCCCGCATGGCATGGTAGGCGTTGGTGCACAGATTCATCATCACCTGGTGGATCATGGTCGGGTCGGCCAGCACCATGCTCTCGGTGGTGATCTCCTGCTTGATCTCGATGGAGGAGGGCAGGGAGGAGCGCAGCAGCTTGAGCGCTTCCTTGACCACCAGGTGGATCTGGAGAGGATTGCGTTCCTGGTCGGTCTGGCGGCTGAAGGTGAGGATCTGTTTGACCAGATCCCGCGCCCGTCTACCGGCCTTGAGTATCTCCTGGGACAGCTCGGTGAGGGGGCTGTCGGCCGGGAGGCTTTCGCTGATGATCTCCGAGTACCCCAGCACCGGGGTGAGGATGTTGTTGAAATCATGGGCGATGCCGCCGGCCAGGGTGCCGATGGCCTCCATCTTTTGGGCCTGGCGCAACTGCTGCTCCAGCGCCTTCAGCTCCGTGATGTCCCTGGCGATATAGATGATGTTCAGCAGCTCGTTGTCCTGGCCGCAAACCGGTGCGGCGGAGACCGAGAAGGTCCGGCCCAGTCCTTCATGCACGATTTCGGCGGTATGGGTTGTCGCATCCCTGGCGGTGAGCACGGCCGGGCAGCCTTCACAGGGCTGGGTTCCGCCATGGAATACCTCATAGCAGAATTTCCCCGCCAGTTCCTCGGCCGTAAAGCCGAGCACCTCGCAGGCCTTGCGGTTGGCCCGGAGGATGCGGTGCTTGGCATCCTGGATGGTGGCGATGTCGCCGATGGCGGCAAAGGTTCGCTCCCACTCCTCCTTGGCCTTGCGAATATCTTCCGCCGCCTGCTTTTGCAGGGTGATATTGGTGGCAATCTCCATCCGCACCAGCCCGCCGTCATGCCAGCGGATCGCCTGGTCCCGGCAGTCAAACCATTGGTGGGTTATGGTGTTCTGGAATTCCCAGGCATACACCCCGGTCGGGGCGCCGCCGGCGGACAACAATTTGGCGTTGGTGCAGAAGGCGCAGGGACCGTCCTGGTCCGTCTGGAGCACCTGCCAGCATTTCTTGCCCGCGATGTTCCCAAAGATGTCGCGGCCGTATTTATTCATAAACAATAAATCGTAGGTCGTCATATCCGCCACATAAACAAGGGCGTCCAGGCCGTCGAGGATGATCCGCAACCGCTCCTCGCTCTGCGCCAGCCGCGCTTCCGCCCCCTTGCGCTCGGTGATATCGGTGATGGTGCCCACATGGCCGACCAGCAGGCCCTTGCTGTTCAGTTCCGCCTTGGCCTGCCCCAAAACCCAGGCGATTGCGCCATCAGATCTCTGGAAGCGGTATTCGTCACTGAATTTTTGCTGCTCGCGGGCTGCCTGCTCCCACTTTCGTTCAACCCGTTCCCGATCTTCCGGATGGAGTGTTTTTGTCCACCCGTCCCCCAAAGCCTCCGCCGGGGAGAGGCCGGCAATCTCCGACCAGCGGTCGTTGACATAGAGGCAGCGGCCACCGGCATCGGTGCGGAAGATGCCCACTGGCGCCAATTCGGCCAGGGAGGTGTACTGCTCCCTTAAGTGATTGGTCTCGGCGTTGGCCTGGTGCAACCGCAAAAAAGGCTCCCGGATGCTGACCACGAAAACCGCCCGGTAGATCAGGGCAAAGGTTACGATCTTGTATATGTGCCCCAACAGGTTGAAGATGTCGCTGACATCGGTGTAGAGGGTAAATGTGAGTTCGCTGAGGATGGTGACCACGGCGGCGCCGGAAAGGTAGTCCGCCTGCAGGGCTTTATGGTCACGCCATGCCTGCACCAGGAACAGCACCGCCGGGATAAGCAGCAGGCCTATGACCCCGTATTCCACCCCGATCTTGAACGGCGTCAGCCCCTGGCCCTCGATGAAGGTGCGCGGCCACACCCGCGGCTGGTAGAGCGCCAGCCAGAAAATAAGTACGACAACAGAGAGATTGCCGGCCAGCAGCCAGTAGCGGCGCTGCGGGTGGCGCAGTGGCGTCCAGGGCAGAAAGACGATGGCAATCATGGTCAAGGCAAAAAACAAGCGTGTCGTCAGCCAGAAGTTGATTGCTTTCTCTGGACCGGCAGGAGTGACAAAATCCGGCATGCCCTTGAAGGAGAGCATGTGTCCGAAGTCGAGGAGGCCAACGGCGAGCAGGCCGCAGGCCAGGACGATGAGGGGCGCGGGCCGTTCGGGGGCGTAGGCGTTCCAGGTGACGGCGAAGATCAGCCCGGCGACGACAATGGAAAAGGTCTCTGCCGTGATGTGCACCCACAACGCCATGACCTGTGTGCCCTGCAGCATCGCAAGGGGGGGCAGCTTCCAGACCAGGATGAATAGCCCGGTCAGGACCAGCAGCAGGGGGCCGACCCGTTTGAAGGGAGGGTTGATGGTGGAGTTGAGCATGGGTGTCACCGGACTGGTGGTATGGACCGTTGCTCCGTGTGAGTCCCAGCGGAAATGAAGCGTGGAGAGCGAGGGGCAAGGATGCTGGACTCTCCTTAAGTTTCCAACAAAAGGGTTCCTGCTGTCCAGTTAAAAATATGCGGCCCGGCAAAAGCGCCGGCACAAAGGGTTGCGAACCGGAGCAGGAGGGGATGGGAGAGAAATTCAGTGTGCCGTCTGCACCAGGTACACATCAAAGCGGCTGTTTTTGCCGCTGATGGTGAAGCTGGGGGCAGGGCCGGTCAGGGCAGGGGCCAGGCGCGGCCGCTTCACCACCACCCGGCGGGTGGCCACACCAAGGGCTGCGTGCAACAGTCCATCGCTGTCCTCGTCATCGCCGACCAGCAACCGGATAAGCCGCATCTCTTTCTTGACCAGGGCGCTTTTGCCGCGATGGGGGTACATGGGGTCGATGCAGATCACCTCGGGCCGCTCGCCTTGCCAGGCGAGGAGGATCTCCAGGCTGTCGCCCGTAATGAGACTGAGCCGGGCCATGATCCCGGCCAGCGCCTGGTCTTCTTTCGCCCGCTGGATGCCGTCCGCCAGCAGGGCCGCCACCACGGGGGAGCGTTCCACCATCCGGACCGTGCAGCCCAGGCTGGCCAGGATGAAGCTGTCCCGTCCCAGGCCGGCGGTGAGATCGAGCACCACAAGGGTTATCCCGCCCTTGAGCCCCACTGCTCGGGCAATGGCCTCCTTGCGGCTGGTGGTTTGCCTGCGGCGGTACTCGATGGGTCCGCCGATGAAATCAACGAACAGCGGCCCCTCCGCGCCCTTGGTGGTCTGGCGCAGCTCCAGCCGCTCCGGGGTCAGGGTCAGCAACAGGGCAGGGGGGGGATCTTCCGGGTTGTAGAGCTGCAATCCCAGCTGCGCGGCAAGTTCGCGGGCCTTGTCGGCCAGGCCTGGGTCGGTCCGGCTGACGGCGATGGGGTTTTCCTGGTTGCGGCTGGTCATGGCGGGTGGTGGATCATCTCCAGGTTGCGGGCGGAAAGCCGGGCGCGACTTTTTCCCGGTGCATCATTTCCCGTACATGGTATATTCAGGAGGTTTTTTCGCAGGCCCCTTGGCCAAACAGCCCCACTTACAGCAGAGAAGATAATGGATACCCAGCATAAAGCACAAGCCAAAGTTGTGGCCATCATCCCGGCCCGCTACCACTCCAACCGTTTCGAGGGCAAGCCCCTGGCCAAAATCGCGGGCAAGCCCATGATCCAGCATGTGTATGAACGGGCCAAGGGTGTGGCCCTGCTCTCCCGGGTGGCGGTGGCCACCGACGACGAGCGGATCGCCGCGTGCGTGCGCTCCTTTGGCGGCGAGGTGGTGATGACCCGCTCCGACCATGTCTCCGGCACCGACCGGCTGGCCGAGGCGGCCTCCATCATGGGGATCGGTGAGCAGGACGTGGTGGTGAACATCCAGGGCGACCAGCCGCTCTTCGAGGCGGAGGTGGTTTCCCAGGTGGCCACGCCATTACTGGAAGACCCGGCCCTGCCCATGTCCACCCTGATCTACAAGATCGTGCGCGAGGAGGAGATCACCGACCCCAACCACGTCAAGACCGTGTTCGACCGGCACAACAACGCCCTCTACTTCTCCCGCGCCTCCATCCCGTTTCAGCGCAACCCCGAGGAGCCGGAAGCGCCCACCTACTACAAGCATCTTGGCTTTTACGCCTACCGTAAGGGGTTCCTGCTCACCTTTGTCGGGTTGCCCGAGGGGGAGTGGGAGCGGTTTGAGAAGCTGGAACAGCTGCGGGCCTTGGAGTTCGGCTACCGCATTAAGGTGGTGCTCACCGCTCACGATTCCATCGAGGTGGATACGCCCAAGGATTTGGAGCGGGTGGAGGAGATCATCCGCAAAGACGGCAACTAACCGGATTAACCAGGCATTGTCCGACGAGAAAAGTGCAAGACTGCCGGAAAATCCCCTCTCCCCCTGCGGGAGAGGGCTAGGGAGAGGGGGAACGTGCAGATTGTGATGTGGTTGGCAACTTCACCCACCCCCCAACCCCCTCCCGTCGAGGGAGGGGGAGTTTAAAGCGAAAAGCTTCGGACATTATTGAGATTACCTATAACCATATAATTTGAGGAAATAAAAATGAAACGAAACAAGATCACCATCATCGGCGCGGGCAATGTCGGCGCCACCGCCGCCCACTGGGCCGCTAGCCGGGGCTTGGGCGATATCCTCCTTCTCGACGTGGTGGAAGGGGTGCCCCAGGGCAAGGCCCTTGATCTGCTGCAATCAGGCCCGGTGGACGGCTTCAACAACCGGATCACCGGCTCCAACGACTTTGCCGATCTGGCCGGTTCCGACGTGGTGATCATCACCGCCGGCCTGGCCCGCAAGCCCGGCATGAGCCGCGACGATCTCCTGGCCAAGAACGTGGCCATCGTCAAGTCCTGCGCCGAGCAGGTGGCCAAACATGCCCCGAACTGCGTGTTGATCGTGGTCACCAACCCCATCGACGCCATGGTCTACACGGCCTTCAAGGTTACCGGCTTCCCCAGGGAGCGGGTGATCGGCATGGCAGGGGTGCTCGATTCCGCCCGCTACCGTACCTTCCTGGCCGAGGCCTTGGGTGTGGCGCCCCGCGACGTCAACGCCCTGGTCATGGGCATCCACGGCGACAACATGCTGCCGCTGGTCCGGTTGGCCAACGTGGCAGGGGTGCCGGTCACCGACCTGTTGTCCGGTGAGGAACTGGCCGCTATCGTTCACCGCACCCAGCACGGCGGGGCCGAGATCGTCAATCATCTCAAAACCGGCAGCGCCTTTTACACCCCGGGGCTTGCCGCGGTGGAGATGGCCGAAGCGGTGCTCACCGACAGCAAGCGGGTTCTGCCCTGCGCCGCCTATGTTGAGGGCGAGTTCGGCTTTTCCGGTTGTTTTCTCGGGGTGCCGGTAGTGTTGGGCGACAAGGGCGTGGAGCGGATCATCCAGTTCAAGCTCACCGACGAGGAACAAAAGGCCATGGCCGATTCCGAGGTGGCGGTGCGCAAGCAGATGGCGGCTACCGGATTATAAGAAACAAGGGCCTGATGGGGCTTCTGGCCTGTTTCCTCTTTGGATGTATTAAAGAGAGCCCTTCGACAGGCTCAGGGTGAACGGATATTGTCTTAATGTAATGATATTCCGTTCGTGCTGAGCCTGTCGAAGCACCTGCTTGGGCTTTTTGCAAGATCATCATCCCTGTAACGGAGAACATGTTTGCCTGAAACCCTGTCCGCCAACGATCTGATTTCCCGCATGGGCGATGCGCGTTTCGGCCTGCTCGATCTGCTGCCCGAGGGCGATCTGGCCGAGAAGCTCATCGGTTTGGCGCTTTCCGGCCCGCCGCCTGCGCCGGCGGGCATGGCCACGGAGCTGGCTTGCCTGACCATGGCCCTGAATACTACGGAAACCAGGGATGCGCGGGTGGTTGTTTTCGGGGGCGGCACCGGGCTTTCCAACCTCATCGGCGGCGACAGCCGCAATCCCCTCTGGCCCAACGACCCCTTTCAGGGCCTCAAGGAGGTTTTTCCTAACACCCAGGCCGTGGTCTGCGTCACCGACGACGGCGGCTCCACCGGCGAGCTGCTCAAGGAGCTGCCCCTCATCGCCTTGGGCGATATCCGCCATGTCCTGCTCTCGTCCATTCGGCAGGAGCAGTTGCACGAGCAGTATGGCCTTGCCGGACGGGAGGCGCTGCGGGTAAGCGCTGCGCTGCATCAACTCTTTAACCACCGTTTCGAGACCCCGCCTTCCTCGCCCCATGCCCTGCTGGGCGATGCCGACGTCAATCTGGCCGCGTTGCCTAAGGGGATGGGACAAGGGCTGGCCAGCCTGGTCGAGGCGATTTTTCGCGAGCCGCGGCTGCGGACGCAGCTTTCCCGCCCCCATTGCCTGGGCAATCTCCTGCTCGCCGCCGCCATTTTGGGCGAGAAGGAGGAGATGGCCGGAATCTCCATGTTGGCCGAACTTATCGGCGCCAATCCCGAGGCGGTCTTGCCTTGCACCACCACCCCGGCCCGGCTCAAGGTGCTGTACGGCAACGGGGTCTTGGTGAGCGGGGAATTCAAGTCGGGCCAGGCCCGGCGCGGTTATCCCGTGGACCGGGTTTTCGTGGAGTTTGCCGCCACACCCCAGGCCCCGCCCCAGGTGCTGGCCGCCATCAAGCAGGCCGACATCATCCTCTTTGCCCCGGGCAGCCTGTTCACCAGCATCGTGCCGATCCTGCAGGTGCCGGGCATCGCCCAGGCGATCCGCGATAACCGTAAGGCGCTCAAGATGCTGGTTGCCAATCTCTGGGCCCAGGCCGGGGAAACCGACATGGCCCATGGCAACGGCCACACCGACCATCCGCAGCGCTTTCATGTCTCCGATCTGTTGGCCGCCTACCACCGCAATATCCCCGGCGGGGTGCGGGATCTTTTTGCCCAGATTCTGGTCCTCGGCTTGCGCGATATCCCCGGCTCCATCCTCCAGAGCTACGCCCTGGAAAACAAGGTGCCCATCTATCTTGACCGCGACAAGGTCCGGGCCATGGGCTTTGCCCCCGTCGAGGCCCGCCTCTATGCCCAGGCTGACATCGAACAGCGCGGGGTGATCCAGCATGATCCCGCTTCCCTGGCAGCAGCGGTGCGGGTCATGTGGGCGATCCGTGATTCCCTTGACCAGGCGGGCGGATGCCGGCTTGCCGGGCTGGGCGGTGGAACGGAGGTGCTGCTCGATCCCCTGGCCCAGACGGCAACCCAGCGTTTTGGCGCGATCCGCGAACGGTTGCGCACCCTGGCCATTACCGAAGAGCTGCACCCTGCGCTGGCCGAGATCTTTTGGCGGCATGGGGATATCCCCCTTGAGCATCTGGACGGAGTCGCCGGGGTTGTTCTGCTGGATAGGGAGGAATGGGGCCGGGCCCAGGAGTGGGACACGATTTTTTCATTCTACGATCCCGCTGACCGGCTGATCAAGATCCGCAAGGAGATCTTCCCCGAGCCGGACCAGTTCGAGGTGGGTTTTTTGATCGCCCTGGGCCAATCCCTCCTGGGGAATTACGCCGAGGAAAAACGCAGGCTGCCCGTGGAGCGCGACGGCGAATCCCTGGGCTATGAGTTCCGCTTGGTTCTGCGGCCGGATGGGGAGCTTCGTTGTCTTTTCAGTCCGGCGGAGCTGGCCCGGTTTTTGGGGCTGGTGCGGATGCGGCAGGCAGCCGGGAACCCGCGCCTCTACACCCGGCTGGTGAACGGCGAGGAAGGCTTTACCCCGCCCGGCTTGCTCTTTGGCCTCACCTATGCCTGGTATCTGGACAACCGCCATGTTTGCCATGTGGAATACAAGATGTCCATCAACCGCATGATGTCCTGCGGCCTGATTCCGGAACAGCAACGGGTGGCAGGGCGCAGACAGGCGATGATCGATTTCTTCCGCACCGTGGTGTTTCGCTACACTGCCCCGCAGTTGCAGCCCTCAGCCGATCAGGGGTTGGGCTGAATCAGAGGCAGCGGATCGATAAGCCGGATGCCGGGGTTGCTCCACAGGGTGGGCCAGCTTAGATCCGCCACTGGCCATCCCGGTGCCAGCCAGCCAAGGGAGAGATGGAGATGATCCGGCGGGGCCGACGCGCCCCGCGCCGTGCCGCATGCCACCTCGGCCAGGGGTTCTTTCGCAGAAACTCGCGCCCCGCACCCTATCAGGGGCCGGACATGACCGTACAGGGAGATAAGCCTCCACCCCTGCCCATCCATTACCGGATGTCGCACCGCCACGGTGCTGCCCAGAAAATCCTCGAACACCGCAATCACCTCCCCATCCCAAAACGGCGGGATCAAGGCCTGTTTCGGCAGCTCTTGCCGCTGTCCTGAACTGTCCGTAAGATACAGCAGGTCAATCCCTTCGTGCGGGCTTTGGCGGAGGCCGTCCTTCCACCATGCCTGGGTATCCTCAAAGCGCATGCCGGGGAGAAAGAGCCAGTTGGTGCACTCTTTACCAAGGTGGTTCAGGCGCAGCAGGTTGTTGGAAAACGGGGAGGTTGGGGTCATTGATTTTATGTCGAGAAGGGGAGAAGGCGAGGCAGTCTTTTAATCGACAGCCAATTAATTCCCTCCCCCCTTGCGGGGGAGGGTTAGGGAGGGGGGGAAGTTGCCATTATCCCGGCAGGTTGTAGCTACCCCCACCCCCAACCCCTCCCGCAAGGGGAGGGGAGTTTTTTAGAAATATTAAGAGTTACAAGGTACTAGGTGTTTCCTTTGTGGCCGTGCGCTGTAAGCGTATTGCCCGTTATTCGTTTCCGTGTGCCGCCAGTATCTTTGCCATCTCTTCCGAGGTGTACACGGCTATACGGGATTTTTTGTAATCCTTCCGGTCGCGGGTGACGATTGCGTCTGCTCCCGCATGGCGGGCGGCTTCGTGGATCACTGCATCCTCGAAATCGGCAAAGCCGGCGGCAAGCGCGGATTCGAGAACCTGCCTGTTGACTGGGGCGATCTCGAAGATGGTCAATAATTTCCCGAGTTCCTTCCGCGCCCTTGTCGCCCCCACCGCCTTGGCCGCCAGATAATACACGGTGGTTATCGTGGTGCCGCACAGATATCCGATAATGGTCCCATCCTCCACCTTTGAAAACAGCTCAACCGCTGAATCCGCGAACGGCATCCGGTCCATGAGCACGTCAAGGACGACGTTGGTGTCGAGCAGAATCTTCAACCGTGTTTCTCCTCAAGATATTTCTTGTAATCCTTTTCATCCAGGGGAGATTCCCGCAGCAAGCCGCGCAGGGAGCGGGTTATGGGAGCGGCTTGGGAAGAGGGTTTGTTTTTCTTGGAAGTCAGCAGGGTAAAGTATTCCGCCACAAGTTGCGATACTGATTTTCCGGCCTGTGTGGCGTAGGACTTTGCCTGCCCAATGAGCTGTTCTTCAAGGCGTAGAGTGAGCTTGGTGTGCATGGGCGGTCTCCGAAAAATAACTGTAAATGACGTATATATTTTTATAAAGAGTACGCCTTTTGCATTGTAATGTCAACCAGGTCCTGGGGGGCAATGTACAGATGTAGCCTCACCTTTTGACTGAATTGGCAAAGCAGGGCTGGGATTCGGGCTAATATAGGATTTTTATTTTGACTTCGAACTTCCTGTCACATAGTATCGCATTAGAATAATTGGTGCCCTTCCCGTGGACCTCCTCAAAACAGGAGGGCATCCTCAAGGGGGCAAAATGGGGGACGGAGCCCGATATTTTGATTTTTTCCATCAACCCTTTTCCCGAAAACCGGGCTCCGTCCCCCTTTTTATAAGGAAAATTCATAATGAAAACCACAATAAAAGAACATGAAGAAATATTAAAAAATATAATCAAACACAAACAGCCAATAACAATAAAGAATGATGAGCACAATCTAAACTCATTAGAATACCTCTTGCGCAATGAATACATAAAAGGATTTGATCTGAGACCATATGGAGAACAATCTTTCCAAGAAATACAAATAACCGATAACGGTAAATTATATCTCCAACAAATATCCGAAAACAAACCTATAAAACGAATAATAAAATTAATCCCTAAATTTATAGCAAAACTTTTCGCTGCAATTCTCGTTATATTGTCAATCGTATGGATTTATATTCAAATAATTGACAATATAAATAAAAAATATCAAACAAATGAACAGACCAAAAAAGAAATAACGAAATAGGCCAACAATACGATCAACCTGACCAGAATAACCAATGCTCAGTTTCCTACTAGCTCATTGGCTGGCAAGTTATCGCTGGCGTTATACGAGAGCCAAATTAAAACCGTAGGAGAGGTAACTATGTCAGAACCTGGTTTTGTATATGCCCTAATCAATCCGTCTATTAACGGTGTGGTAAAAGTTGGTAAGACTACAAAAGATCCGTCTGAAAGAGCAAAGGAATTATCTGCAGCCACTGGGGTTCCGGCACCTTTTTCAGTCGCATATCAAATTTATGTAATGGATTGTAGTCAGGCAGAAATGTATGTACATACTTACTTGGAAGAATCAGGGTATCGAGTTGCGGACAATAGAGAATTTTTTAACGCACCATTAAATATTGTCATCGATGCTATGCTGACCGCACAAAGTCAAATAAATACTACCGAACATGATAATTTCGTAGACAACAATGGCCGTAATCAAACTGGAGACTTAGCAGAGCAACTGTATCAACAAGCAGAAAATTATTACGATGGAAATGGGGAAGTACTACAGAGCTATGAAAAGGCATTAGCGTATTTCAAAAAAGCCGCAAGGCTAGGTTCTGCCGATGCTCATTGGCAACTGGGTAGAATGTGTTTTGCCGGAGAGGGATGCCAACAGGATGTAGTCACCGCATTAGATTATTATGAAAAGGCGGCATCCTTAGGAAGATCTGACTGCTATGCAATCATGGGTGATATTTATGCTTTTACCGGGGCGCCACATGGTATCCAGAATATTGCAAACGCTAGAAAGTGTTTTAGTAAATTTTTTAGCAGTGAGATGGCTGACTGTGAGGATTTAGCTTCAATAAACGCTATTCATGCAGGCGTTTACATTAAAGATGTCTATAACGTAAACGAGATGGCACAGGAAGGGGCTTTGGTAGATAAAAGCCAAACTACAATGCCACTTGAACATCTCGAAAAACTCAAAGAGTTAAAAGAAGAAATTTTTAACTATCTGGAATCTGTGATTGATTCATGGAGTTCAAAAGACGTCTACATGGCAAAACGTTGGGGGCTTGTTTTGGAGTATTCAAGGAATGTTTTGGGCGAATAAAAACATAATTTACAATGGTGCGGGAATGATATGAAGGGTGAGCAAGTTGGGCAAAATGGGGGACGGAGCCCGATATTTTGATTTCTTCCCTCAACCATTTTCCAGAAAACCGGGCTCCGTCCCCTTTTCTGGGCAAAAGGAAAAACATGACAAGAATACATAAACTCATGACAATTTTAACAGCTGTCCTTGCTGTTGCAATATTGTTCCTCATAAGAAAGATGGGAATATCTGATAAAGAAATCATCACTGGGATGATTATCGGCTTGGCTGGTGGTCTTACAACGGCTAGCGTGCTTCTTCTCATTCGCCACTTTATTAATGGCGGTCTCAATCCATGGATTGAAAACCTTCTATATCGCGATGCTCATGTTGAGGGTACTTGGATTGGAGTGCTTGTTCCGTACTATGGGGTCGAAGAACTCGACAAAATAGTAAAAAACGCCGCAATGAATGGGATGTTTACCGCAATGAAAAAAAAGAATGCGCCTAAAACAACATCCTCCGAAGACATATGTCCTATTGAGGCTTCCAGCGTAACAAATGGGACTGAGGAGAGACTTGATGCACAATTAATCCTCCCAGACAAAACAGATGGAAAGAAAGATAAAGAAAAAAAAACCATCTCATTTTCCATAAAAATATCTGCTGAGCCAATCAAAGTGCGCCTAGATCTCAACAGGGTTGGCCATCGAATTTCAGGCAGGATAACTGAACTCGGAGGTGCCAGCGATGTTCATACCTATAACTTAGAAGGTGAATTTCGAAACTTGATTGCAGCAGGTTACTATGACAACGATAACACGTCTTCCCTCGATAGAGGCAGCTACTCTATGATGCTCATTGAAAACGGCTATAAACTCGAAGGGTACTTCTCTGTCTATTCAGATGAAATCCACAGAATACGCCCGATGAAATGCATATTGGTTAAGAAAAATGCGGCAAATTGTGATTACGTAACTGAGGAGTGATTGCCGAACCAGTCGGTTAACTTGACGCCGATAACGTAAGCGGCGCTAGGCGCGATTTAGTTCATTGGCCGCGGGACCATTGGGGTCAGGCTTGACTGACTGCTATTCCCCTGTGTGATGTGATCATGGCACGTAAATCTCGCATCCATTTTCCCGCAACTCACGTTGAGCTTAATCAAAGGATTTCAGCTTGAAGAAAATTGTCTTGTTGGCTGTCATCGTCTTTGGAGTATGGAGCTTCTATGGAAAAGAGCTTCGAGGAAACCGATCGGCTGACCGTGGACAACCTGAGAACGTGACCCAATTAATCGAAAAGGATCAAGAGCTGCTTCAAACGGCATCGAGATTTCAATGTGATGGCAGAGTCCATTGCAGTCAAATGACTTCTCGGGCAGAAGCTGAATTTTTCCTCAGAAATTGTCCAAACACCAAGATGGACGGTGATGGCGACGGAATACCCTGTGAAAATGACTCACGTTTCTGAGGTGAAAGTGAATAGTTCTAACTACCAGCCCCAGGCGCGGCGACGTTAAGTCGGCAGGGAAACCCTCCTAACCATTTCCCAAATTTTCTTCCCCCTTTATACCGCCTGAAGCTCCGAGGTACAGTGCGGGCAACGCATCGCCTTGACCGGAATGCTGGAGCAACAGTGGGGGCATTCCTTGGTCGCAGGTTCAGGGGCAGGCGCTTCCTCTTTTTTCTTCAGGCGATTTATCTGCTTGATGAGCATAAAGATCGCGAAGGCCACGATGGTGAAATCCAGGATGGTGTTGATGAACACCCCGTATTTGAGGGTGACTGCCTCCACGCCCTCGCTTTTTTCCCTGAGGGTGAGGACCAGATGGGCGAAATCGACATTGCCCATGATCAGGCCGATGGGCGGCATGATGACGTCCTGAACCAGGGAGCTGACAATCTTGCCGAAGGCGCTGCCGATGATGATACCGACCGCCATGTCCACAACGTTGCCGCGCATGGCAAACTCTTTGAATTCCTTGAGTATTTGCATTTTTTCCTCCTGGGGTTAGGGGTTGGCGGTCTCGATGTTATGGGGGCAGCGGAAGCGGAAGGTGGTGCCTTTTTCCGGCGTGGAGGTGAAGCTGACCCTCCCTTTCAGGTAGCGCTCGCCCAGCAGTTTGATGCTGTAGGTGCCCAAGCCCCGGCCTGTCCCCTTGGTGGAGAAGGAGCGCTGGAAGATTTGCAGTTGCACGTTCTCGGGCATGCAGCC
>Ga0172380_10003658_pt1 | contig 20752 bp, 28 predicted proteins | sample Leawe162metaG_FD_119747 | JGI IMG/M metagenome (GOLD analysis project Ga0172380, IMG submission 119747) | Leachate microbial communities from a municipal landfill in Southern Ontario, Canada - Leachate well 162 metaG | ecosystem: Engineered > Solid waste > Landfill > Unclassified | place... | reverse complement strand
TTGCATCCTCTGCATCTGGTATTGTCTCTTCACCAAAATAGGTGACTCCAAACACGAGTACCAATACACCAACCGCAATAAAGAATTGAGGCAGTACGGGAATCGGTGATGTCTGGACGGAAAGGGTCCCTTCTGCTACCGCATCAGTGCTTTCTTCTCCAAGTATCTGGTTTTGCTCGGTCTGCTCAGCCATGATTATTCTGAAACAAGTGGATTAGAAGGTTCTGCTGCATCAGCTGCCTGCTGTTTATCAAACACATCAAGCGCATCCATGATGCTACTAAACTCAGGCATTGCTTCACGACTATCAATACCAAGATGGTTCATGAGTTCTGGCGTCACCGCATAGGTCCATGACCGTGAATCGGTTGGATGCGGTCTGCGTTCAACAAGTCCGCGTATCAAAAGATTGCGGAGAATGAATGTGGAGTTCACCCCACGAATACGATCAATCTCTGCACGAGAAAGTGGTCCGCGATACAGAACGATTGCAAGCGTTTCTGCACCTGCCTTGCCAATATCACCCGTGAGTTCATCCTTACGTACTTGCTCAATCGTCTCACTCACTTCAGGCGCAGTCACGAGTTGTACCGCAAGATCAGTGACCACAAGTCGTACACCACGGTCTTTGAGCGCCGCTCCGAGCATACTTATGGCACCTTCAATCTCTTCCAGAGAGACTTCAAAGAATTCCGCAAGCCATTTCTTCTTTACAGGCTCAGACCTGTAAAACAAAACGGCTTCGATTCGTGCATCGAGGTTCATAGAGACAGTATACCGTGAATACCCTAGTTTTGACGATTTGAGGCGTTAATAGCGAGCTTTTTGTTGCCCTTCTGGAGAGCGTGGCTAAAAGCGCCTCAGGCAAGGCGCGCGAGTGAGGAAATACGAGACATACTTCATCGTATGATGAGTGTTTCCGAGCGAGCAGCAACGCCGTATGAGGCGCTTTTGGTCATGCTCTAGTGGTATTGGGGTCTTGTACCCATATCCCGCTCTATCTCAATATCATGAAAGCGCCCTGCCTGACTGACAAGGACGCTTCCCTGCTTCACCATCTCAAGAACAGCGAGAAAACCAACAATCACCATAGAGCGTTCCGAAGAACCTGCAGTGAAATCCTTGAAGGTGAGGCGCATCTGTCGTTCAATGCGGTCCCTAAGGTTTCCAATCATAGTCTCAAGCGTGACCACAGTCTTCACCTGCACCTTTGGCTTCTCTGGTTTCTTTGGCAGGTTATCGAGTGCTTCACGCATTGCAACACCTAAAGAAGCCACTGTGGTGCGTGCGTCTGGCAAGAAAAGCGGATTACTCTCCTGTACAAACCTGCGTTCATACGCTCTTCGCTTTCCAAAGATGGTCTCAATAACCTTTGCCGCACGACGAAACACCTGGTAGTACTTGAGGCGATGCTCGAGTGAATCAAGTGATTCCTCTTCTGCTTCAGTGAGTTCAAGTACGGGAAGGAGTGACTTTGATTTAAGGAGAAGAAGTGTCGAGGCGAGTACGATGAAATCGGCCATCTCACGAATAGGACTCGCTTCAAAAGACGCAACGTATTTCAGATAATCGTCGGTGACCGACGCAATCGAAATGTCGTTGACAAGGAGTTTCCGTCGTTCAATGAGATCAATAAGAAGATCAAGAGGCCCCGAATACACATCTGTCTGGATGGTGAAGACTCCTCGCTCTACTGTCGCTTGCGCTTCTGGTTCCACGCACTAATGGTAGCACATGGCCTTTGCGCGAGAGTTCAATAGCAACACCGATATTCGATACAGAGGATCAACCTATGTATTCCCCTCCAATCGGGTATGTTTTAGATACTGATGCTGTACTGATTCACATCAGATGCGTTATTGCGTTGCATGATGGCACGCACCTCTTCCGACCGTTCGCTATGTACCGCAACGAGAATATCTCCCGCAGATACTCGTTCCTCATACGCACGCGCAACATCTTCCGGCGTTCCCCATGCCGCAAGGGCACCAATAAGACCTCCAGCTGCCGCGCCTGTTAAGGCCCCCGCGGCAGTGGTGCCAACAGCGCCTGCTCCTATACCAAGCGCCGTAACCAACGGCCCTGCAGCAAAGATTGGCCCTACTACAGGTATGAGTCCAGCAACAGTAGCAATACCCGCTATCGCACCAATACTACCGCCGATAATCGCCCCCTTCCCTGCGCCTTCACTTGGTGTATCGTTCACCACATCCTCAGCGTCTATTTCTTTCTCCACTCCCTTAGCTGTTTTGTACATATATGAGATTTCCGATGGATCCACACCGACCTCCTTATGTACTTGTTGAATAGTCAACTCAGCATCTTCTCGATTTGGGAAGAGCGCAATGGTTAGGTTTTTCATATCTTTTGAAGTGTTACTTTTTGTAATGCAAAAATTATTTAATCTGCGATACGCAGAACACTTGTAATAACCTCACGTATAATAATGAGCTGCATCTGAAGACCTTATGAAGACATACAAAAACACTGAAACGACGGTACCGTCGTTTCAGTGTTTTGCGTGCGCTCTGTCGATACAATACTACTTTTCTGCAAGCGTCTTCAAAATACTGAGTGCCCTAGGCCACGTATCTGAAAACATATCCTTATACTCATCATTGATGTCCATATCTACCGATACTTCAGTATCTGCGTCGGTAGCGGTGAACGTATAGTTCTCGAACGCGGGCGTCCATTTCTTCACTTCGTCGCTCGTGGTATCAACAACGCCGTTGTTGTCTATCATGCCCAGGTGTTCAATAGAGATATATTCGTACGGACGATTCTCCTTGATACGGCTGAGCATGCCTCCTTGTGCATTGTCGGCAAGGAACCGTATCTCACTCCCCTCTTCCCAGTTTCCTTCGTACCGCGATCCTCCTGGATTAAACGGTAGGGTCCATTCGCGGTATGTGGCATCATCGAGCATGGTATTCCACACCTTCTCCTTTGGTGCGTCTATATGGATCGAGAAATGTATCTTTTGCATATGATAAATATATGTGACTGATCAAAAATAGTATACCGCATCGAAGATGCACGTTTAGTGATATTCAGTGGCTGGTCTATACTAAATCCTATGAGATACGTTGCCCTACTCCGCGGCATCATGCCGAGTAATCCCAATATGCATGGCAAGAAACTGCGCTCGGTATTCGAGGAGCTTGGTTTCAAGAATGTCGCGTCCGTGATAGCAAGCGGCAATATTGTATTCAACTCCCCTGCAAGAAGTGCATCTGCTCTCGAGAAGAAGATAGAAGACGCGCTCCCAAAGAAGCTTGGCTTCAAGAGCATCACCATAATAAGAAGTCAGACAGAGATCGAGGCGCTCGTAAAAAAAGATCCGTTTAAGGGCATTGAAGATGAGAAGCCGAATTACCTGATTGTGACGTTCTTCAAGGATCACACCAAGGAGCTTTGCACCGTTGTCGATCTAAGTGCTGACAAGACCCTAAATTTCATGAGCGCGCTTGAAAAGAAACATGGAAAAGCGATCACCACCCGCACGTGGAAAACCGTCCACCGTATCCTCAAGAAGATGTGATATCAGAACCTTCTCATATTCGCTTTACTATTGACAATAGTAAATAATGTTGTTAAATTACGGACAGCATAGGTCGTTCTTTACCCTATGCATTCACCCTCAATTCTGGAGATTGAAATGGCAAAGGTTATCGCAACTGCGGTAAATGTTCTTCCCAACACCATCGCAGGATCATGGAAATTTGATCGCACCAGGAAGAGTTTCGAAGCTAGCGTCCGCGAACTTGCGGAGACGGCCAAGGAGCTGGTAGACCAAAACCCCGGCGGCGGAATTTACCGCAAGGTATTCATTCGGAGCACGGCCGAGAACGAACTCGGCATCTGCTTCGTCTATGAACCATCCCCCAGCGAACCCACGGACAACAAGATTTGGATGAAGCCCTACAAGGACTTCTTCAAGCGTCGTCACGGGGAAGATTTCAAGGGATACGACATTGGCCACACGATCATCGAGGTAACTCTCGAAACCATCTGATCGATTAGCCTGTTCCACAAGGCCGCCTGATTCTCAGGCGGCCTTTCACTTTGACTATCTAGAATGAAGTCAGAAGATTTTATTATGCCTCAATAGAGTATGTCTTGTGTAAGGTTATAGGAAGTCCCGCCCTCTTTGCTTTATTGATTGTGTCTTGGGTACCTGTACTATTATTCACCTGGAACGCGTGTACTTCGTCTGAGATTTTCACCTCTTCATCATGACGGAGATCGTAGTGTTCTTGCGTAATAATGTCGTATGGCATTTCTACGAGTGCATCGGGATCCGCTGTTTTAATTTTATGGAGAAGTGACTCAAATCTCTTTATTGAATCGGAAGTGACGGGAGCATTGCACCAGTTCGTGTAGTAATCCTCACAGTAGCTCTTAAGATTTGCAGGAATAATCACCTTAAGACGTGACGCAGTTGGGTCAATTCTCGTCGCCTCATCCATTGCAAAGTAATCCACCCCCGTCGCACCACCCGTCACTATTCCATCCCCTCTTTCAATAATCTCTCGCGCTGCCTCGCGGACATCGTTTTCTACTTCTTCATTGGTGAGCCGCCATGTTCCCGTAAATAGAATCCATTTCATATAAAAATCTGATTATCTGGTTTTGCCGTTTAGGATAAGATGGGGCTTCTATCCCATTAATATCATCCACACCCTAAAGAATCTAGTCTTCCAAAATCCCTTCCTGGTCATGCCGAAATATCTTAGAAATCTTTCTCCCGTCTTGCCTGAACTATCCATAAACCTTTGGATTTCTTTCCAGTTAAGTTTATAGTCCAACTCCACCTTGCTGGCCCCTGGAACCCCATAGGAGATATATAGCCAGGCTCCATGTTTTGGAAGATTCTGCTTTCTAAGTTTAATTAGAATCTCAAACGGCACTAAAAAGTTTTGAGGTGCAAATCTATAGGTTTCTTTTGACACTAATTGTATGGATTCACCTCGAACATTCCAGCCTTCGAAAAGAAATATCTGGGCGGTTGGTAGGATCTGCAGATTAAAGCCTGATGAAGAGAAATTCACCCAAAAATCTTTTATGATTTCATCGGTCTTATTTTGAAAGCGCGGAGCAAATTTATATTGAATAAACTCCCCATTTTCCTCATCAGGAAATAATTCCCAAGTACAAATTATTTTCTTTGCTCTATCTCTTTTTGCTTGTTGATTTTGAAACCATTTAAAGACGCCAGCTATCCAAGCCAAAAGTACTGTAAGTATAAATAAAACAAATGAAAGAATCCCTTCGTTTTGATTTAGCCAGTTTCCTATTTCAATAAGTTTGCTGCTCATAAACTATTTCGGGGTCGACTATATATTTACCAAACTTGGATTCAGTCACCTCTAAAAACTCTCGGCGATCTTCACGAGAAGTCTGACTGGCTCACCTGCAGCACCCTTGGCGAGCTTGTCGCTTGCGACACTCGTCATGCGTGGCGCCATATCTATGTGGACCCATGGCAATCCCTTGGTGAAGTGTGAGAGGAACATTCCAGCATTTATTGAGCCTCCGAAGCGTGAGTCTCCTGCAGCAATATTTGCGATGTCAGCATGTGCACCTTTTGTGTACTGCTTGTACTCATTCCAAAGCGGAAGTGGAAAGGTATAGTCACCACTCTCCTCTCCCAGTTCACGGAAACGGTCTTCAAGAGAACGCTTCTTGGTCATAATCACATTTGCATGCGTGCCGAGTGCGACGAGTGCCGCACCCGTAAGCGTTGCAACATCGACAACGAGCTTTGGCTTGTACTTACGGGCATAGTGAAGTGCATCAGCAAGTACGAGTCTTCCCTCTGCATCGGTATGCAACACATCAACCGTAAGCCCCGACATCATCTTGAGTACATCACCAGGACGCATCGCCTCATCCCCTACTGCGTTCTCTGCAGCGGGAATGAGACCTATGACATTCTGCTTGAGTCCCAATCTTTGGATCGCTTCAATAGCACTGATGACTGACGCACCTCCCGACATGTCCATATGCATCTCATACATCGACATCCCTGGCTTCACCTGAAGGCCTCCCGTATCAAACGTGATCCCCTTCCCTACGAACACGATCGGCGCAGCACCAGTCTTGCCGCCCTTGTATTCGATAACGATGAAACGCGGTTTGTCCTTTGCACCTTGGCCAACGCCGAGAAGACCTCCCATCTGCATCTTTGCAATTGCTTTCTCGTCAAAGACGATCACTTTTGTCTTTGGACCTTTGAGGAGTGTACGTGCACACTCAGCAAGAATTTGCGGAGTCATGTCACCTCCTGGTGTATTTGCGAGATCGCGGCAGTGGTTTACAGACGCGCCAACGATTGTGCCGCGTGCAATTCCCTCCTTTGCGTTCTTTCCTGCATCGGTAACAAGCGATACTTCTTCAAGCGCGTATTTTGATTGTTTGCTCTTGTACGTCGTGTATTCGTAGTTCGCAAGAATAAGATTCTCAGCAATAGTGCTCCAAAACCATGTCTCGCCATACTGCTGACACTTCACGAAGTCTCTGTATGAGAGTGGTACCGCAACATTGGTGAGCTTGTGCTTCTTCGCAGTTTGCACCACAGAACGCACAAGCGTGCGGAGTGTACGAGGCGTGATCTTTGCAAGCTTTCCTGAAGGAATATTGAGGAGACAGCGCCCGTCAGTCTCTTTAAGACTCTCGATTCCTTTCTCTATGAACGCTACCTGTACACACTGCTTGGGTAGCTTCTCTTTAGTTGCTTTGATCTTGAGATTCATTGTTTTCTGGCTGAGTGAGTAACATATCAATACGGTTCATATCGCGCGGGAACATCGTTGCTTCGCGAATATTCTTGAGGCCGAGTATCTGCATGGTCATACGCTCAGCACCAAATGCAAATCCTCCTTCTGGCGGAACGCCGTACTTGAACGCTTCAAGGAACATCGTAATTGCGTTCGGGTCCATATTCCACTTCTCAACGTGATCCATGAGCTGGTCGTAGTCATTAATACGACGACCGCCTGAGAGCCACTCGATACCGCGACAAAGAAGGTCAACACCCTCGTTGTATTCAGGATCCTCCGGGTTTGGATAAACGTAGAACGGCTTCTGGCGTGTAGGGTATCCGTATACGTATACAAAGTCCGACCCTGTTTCCTTTTTGATGAGTTCGCAGAGTGTGCGTTCATCTTCGGGATTAAGATCCTTCTCTCCGCGCACATCGCGGCCCGTATCAGTAAAAATCTTTTCTTGTGCTTCGCGAAGTGACATTGTCGGTGTCTTCTCCAACATCACCGGAAGCGTTGCTTCAAGAAGTGTTAGTTCATCGGCACACTTCTCCCCAACCACTTTAAGAATATAACGCACGGTCTCCTCAGACATATCGCGCACGTCAGTCCATGACTCGATAAATGCCATCTCGGCGTCGAGTGAAACGATTTCAGTGATATGTCGCGTAGTCGCACTTGGTTCAGCACGGAACACTTTATTAACTGAGAATACGCGCTCAAAGGCCGTCATCACAATCTGCTTATAGAGCTGTGGTGACTGAGTAAGGTATGCCTTCTTGTCGAAGTAATTCACCTGAAATACTTCCGCGCCACCTTCAGCGGTCGCAGGAGTAATTGCTGGTGCTTGAAACTCAAAGAATTCCTGACTCTTAAGAAATTCGCGGAATGAGTCGATAATCACCGCCTGCACCTTGAAGATCGCCTGAAGGCGTGGGTGGCGTAGAGTAAGCGCTCGGTGGTCGAGCTCAGTCGTAAGGTCGAGATTGTATCCGTCTGCAGACATATCAAACGGGAGTGAAGCTGCGGAAGCAAGGACTTCAATCGCGGTAATTTCGATTTCAATATCACCATTTTGCACTTTCGCATTTACCATCTTCTCTGGTCGCTTGTGCACCACTCCTGTTATCGCAACCACCCATTCTTGTTTAAGTGTCTGCGCGACTTCGAGTACTTCAGGCTTTCCAAAAACAACGCCCTGTACCTTTCCACTACGATCACGAAAATCAAAGAAGGCTACCTTCCCTTGATTGCGCGCAATATCTACCCAACCTTTAATAGTGACAGTCTCTTCAATGTGAGCGTGGAGCTCGCGGATGAGTGTTCGTTTCATAGTGGTGTTTTTCCTGCGGGACGCAAAAGCCCCTACAGGCATTATTCAGATAATAAATAAGCCTGTAGGGGCGATGTGCGATCGCGGTGCCACCCTACTTCCTGAACGGTATGCCGTTCGAGGCCCTCATTGAGTTCTCTCACCTCGACAGTTGTCAGCTGTGTCCTCGGTTATCTACAGCGTAGCGCCTCGAAAGGTCGGCGTCAAGATTATGCGAGCCCTACCGCCTTTCGTACTTCCACCATCTTTGCTGATGCGCGTGCACGAGCTCGCTCAGCACCATCCTTAAGTACCGCCTCTGCATCAGCATCAGTGATCGATTCGCGCTTCTCACGCATTGGTGCGACAAACGCTTCAATGTCAGCAGCAAGCGCCTCTTTCAAATCCTTATACTTTCCTTTGTGCTCCTCGTAGAGCGCATCAAGCTCAGTCTCAGTACGGAAGAGTTTGTGGATCGCATATACATTCTCAGGTCGCTCACCCGTTGAATCAGTCACGATACCCATGACTGCCTTCTTAATCTCGTCAGTGGTGCCAAAGAGCGGAATAGTGTTCTTGTAGCTCTTCGACATCTTCAGTCCGTCAGTACCTGGCACTATGCCAACTCCTGTGAGTACCTTCTCCTGTGGTGCAACAAAGGTGTCGCCATATGCATTATTAAACTTCGTCACTGCTTCACGTGCATACTCTACGTGCTGTCGCTGATCTTCCCCTACCGGAACCACCTCGGTGTCATATATAAGAATGTCCGCTGCCATAAGCATCGGATAGTTGAAGAGTCCTGCATTTGCTTCCAAGCCTTTTGCCACCTTGTCCTTGTATGCGTGCGCCTGCATAAGGAACGGTACGGTGACCAAACACTCAAAGATCCACGCAAGTTCCGTGTGCTCCATCACATCCGACTGACGGAAAAGGATTGCGTCCTTAGGATCAACGCCAGACGCGATGTAGTCTTTGACAATATCGATCGTATTCTTTCGAAGTGCTTGGGGATCGCGGAGCGACGTGAGTGCGTGAAGATCAGCAATCATGAGCATACTGTCGTAGTCTGAGTACAAGTCTACGAATGGCTTGAGTGCGCCAAAATAATTCCCGATATGGAGTGTCCCTGAAGGCTGTAGGCCTGTAAGTAGTCGTTTCTTGCTCATGGGGAAATACTAGCAGAATTGATGCTCCCCTGCCACGGAGTAGTTCGCATACATACTATTCGCCTTGAGGACGCAAATATTCTTCCAAGAAACTTGTCTCTCGCTTCAGAATGAAGTGCCCTTCAAATTTACCAGGCGTATCTGTACGCATTCTCGCAAGCACCTCTTCTGGCGGGAGCCATAGGGTCTCCTGCCCTTCTTCTATTTCACCTGGTTCAAGATGCGTCTCTCCTATAGCACCAGTCACTTCAGCAACATAGCAGAATGAGATGTGGAGCAACTTATATTCGTTCCGATATTCGATTACCATACCGACAGGACGAATGATGCGACAGTCGCATCCAACCTCTTCTAGTATCTCTCGCCTCAAAGCTTCTTCTGTAGACTCACCTTCATCAACGCCACCACCTGGTAATTTATGGAAAGCGTATGTATTGAGGTATTGAGTCGCCATCGCACCTTCAGCATTGAGCAGGATTGCGCGAGCACTCTTGCGCAATCGGTAGTGCTCGCCTAGTACTGCATATTCATTGGTCAGTCCCAGTGATCCCTCACTGATCTCAGCAAGTAATTTCATAGAGCTGAGTATAGCAGATGGCATATTGCGCCCCAGACTGTTCATATACATAGCTTCCATGGTAGCGTTGGTGCATTCTATGACCAAAAAACGACGCATAAAGAAAGAATCCCTGTTGCTCGGCAAGCTCCTTGCAAGGGTCGCTCCCAAGATCGGTGCGACAGTCCTTCTTGAACCTGAATGGGGCATCGCTGGACAGATCACCTTCAAGAACGGCAAACGCTCCTACTTTAGATACAACACACTCGACCTTAACCCCGTAGGTTCTGCCGATATCGCAAAGGATAAGGACTATGCAAACTTCTTCATGCGAAAGCTCGGATATCCCGTCATTCCAGACAGCAAGACATTCTTCCGCAAGGATTGGGCGGAAGCTATTGGTGCGCCGAAGCGCAACATTGATGCCGCATACAAGCATGCACAGAAGATAGGATTCCCCGTTGTCGTGAAGCCTAATAGCGGCAGCCAAGGAAAGGACGTCGCATTCTCTTCCAATAAGCGCGAGTTCTATCGTGCTGCACGTGCCGTATTCAGAGGTGACAAGATCATGGTCGTTGAACGACCTGTTCCTGGTCAGGACTATCGGCTCGTCGTCCTTGATAACGAAGTGATCTCAGCATACGCGCGCATGCCGCTCACCATCGTCGGCGATGGACGAAGTACCATCGCATCACTTATGAAACGTATGAAGGAAGAATTCGAGAAAGAGAAGCGCGACACACAGATTCCGCTGAATGACCCGCGTATTACAGAGAAACTTAAGAGTCTCGGACTATCATTGCGCTCGGTACCAAAAAAGAACGAAGAAGTACAGCTCCTCAATAATGCGAACCTCTCAACAGGCGGCACGTCTCTTGATGTAACAGACCAGGTACATCCAGCATTCAAGAAATTCGCGGTGAAGCTCACAAAAGACATGGGGCTCCGTCTCTGTGGTGTTGATCTTATGATCGACGGCGACATAAGCGCAAAGCCAGACAGATTCCATATTCTTGAGATAAACGCTGCACCTGGCCTTGACCACTACGCACGCTCAGGCAAAGCACAAGAAAAGATCGTTGAAGACCTCTACACCCGCGTCCTCAAGAGTTTGAGCAAGTAACAAAAGAAAAAGGCGACCCATGGGTCGCCTTTAAAAGTGAAGCATCAGGAAACGTTTCTGTTCTTGATATACGCTTTCCACAATGGACGCCATCGCTTTGCGGTAACGACCAGAATTACTTCATCGTGTCGCTTACCATCCCTCTCGATCCAGCCAGGAAGACGTCCAACTTGCCGATATCCGCACTTCTTTGCATACGCGATACTGCGACCGTTGTACGCAATTATATCTGAACGAATCACTCTCAGATTGAGTCTGTTGAACGCAAGATCAAGGAGGAGCATCTTTGCTTCAGTACCATAACCTTTGTTCCAGTACTCTCTCTCACCGATGATCGTACCGGTCACTGCATGACCATGAACATGGTCGATGTTATGAAGACCAATGATTCCGATGAGCTTCCCTTCCTTCTTGGCAACGATCCCCAGTATTACATCACCTTTACGTGAAGAGGATGACTCCACAAACTCTTCCTCCTCCTTCTCACCCGCGGGAAGTGCACGGAGCAAAAAATGGGTTACCTCAGGATTGTTGATCCATTTCCGTAGCGTGGGCACGTCGCCTCGCTCTAAGGGACGAAGGATCACCAGTTCACCATCTCGAAACACGATATCACTCATGGATATATCTCCTGTTGTGAAAGAACAGATTGCTGAATAAAAAGACCTCGGCTTTCATTCAGCCGAGGCCTCTCTAGGTTCCATGAGTAATCTTATTACGGAGTGATACAGAGATGACGGCTGAATATAAGCAGCTTGTGCTGATTATCGAGCGCAAAAGGCGCCGCGACGTCGCGGTTTGAGCTATAGATATTCATGCCGTATGTCTGTTTCTTCATAATTTCAGTATGCCATAACACCTAAAACAGTCAATGGCAGGCACCTTCTTTATCATGACTGCGTTTTGATTACCATCTTAGGGAGACTGCCGATCGCGGTGTGGATCACTTCTTGTGACAAGTACTCATGGGAAAGGTTCGGATCGGTGTAATGCCTACCTCGTACAACCTTGCCGTCTTTAAATTCTAGAACAAGCGTAATCGGGGTTCGATACTCCTTCCCTGTTTTTGTATCTGGATAACTTTCGATCATCTCAATGAATACTATATTGTCATTCTGAGCGGTGTGCATGATCTCATACTGCCGATCTTGAATCTCATACACATCGTCCATTTCTTTTTTTAGCATCTCGCCTTTCACATTTGGAAATAATGTATCTCGCGAACGATACATCCACGTCATTGAATATTCATCAAGCTTCATTTTTTCTTTTGCCTTGCTCACATTGACATTTGCCTCATCTTGCAATAACGCCAAGGCAACTTCGATCAGATTTGTATTGATACTCATATATTCTCTATTCTATCTCTATAGATTAATGTAACTCAGGACGTTCTGTACGTAACCGTTCGATAAACTGTACCCAATCTTCAGCACCATTACGCTCTTGTCGTACCAAGTGATACCCAAGGGAATATCCAGTCCATTTTAAATACCCAGCACCTCCAAACAATACATTTGCGTGCAATGTTTCATCTGTTGAGGTAAGATGTTTCTTTAGTTGCTTGAAAAGATCTAGAGCTGTCTTTTTATCTAAGGCAGTTGACCATGGTGCAGGCCTTCCACCAACAATCTCCTCGCGAAATACCTCTGCAATACCCTCCATGAGCATGTGCTCATATAGGGCGTAGGTATCGCGATCACTGGTCTGATAATAATATAAATGGGTATACTCATGCACTACCGTCTCTTCAGTAGCACGTAGCATACCTGGACATGTTGGATCAATGAACAAATGAACGACCGAAGCGTGTGGCGCAACAGCGCTAACCCCTCCAAAATCAGCAACAGAATCCCTGTCGGCCGACCAGGGAAAAATAAAAAAATGAATAATCTCTTCTGTGAGTGGTAGCGATTTAAATGCCTTAGCAACAGCCTCTTCAATAACAGTCGAGAGATCCAAGGAGCTCCATGCCTTCCAAAAAGCGGCATTATCTTTCTCAAGTCCGCCAGCAAATTCTTCAACCTTCTCTATAAATTCCTCATCAGTTACATAGCCGATGTAATCAATTGCTCCTATTTTCGTGAAGTATGAAACACACTCAGCACCATATCCACTCAAGGACCCCGTTGGTGTGGGTGCCTTGTAAATGACTGGGAGAAGTTGCTTTATGTCCATATCAATACAATGTAACAAATAAAAAAGAGGGTTGAAACTAAAACTCCATCCCACAAGCTAAACACAGCATTTTAACCAGATGCATACTCTTTAACGTGATTGACTATTTCTGTTCTTTTAAGAGTTCTGGGAATGGTGCATCGAATAACACTTCAGAAACCCTTCCTACTGTCTGAGTCTCATTCAGGTAGGGATACTGGGCGCGATATGCCACCATGACATCGCCAAAGACCGCATGTGTCCAATCAAGACCAAGTCTTGCAGAAATCTCCTTGATTTCTGATTCGGTAACGGCCTCGATCTCAATGTACGAATCAAGCCATGGCCACTCATCAAGCACCACTTCACAATCATGCCCATTCCATGTCTCGCGTCTGGATTCCTGTACGGACACTACTTGCAATCCCGCTAAGGTAAATATCTTTACGGTATTCTCAAAAGACGAAGTCACAACCTCAACCTCTTTTGCGCCATCTACCGATAACGAATCAAACTGCTTGTACGTGAGCGTTACCTTGTCACCTTCGTCGCGGACGCGGATATATGAATTTGGAGTACCTGTCTGCAATCGTCTATCTGGGTAATCAATAATGGCACGTCGCATTAATCGCATGGGAGTAACACACGTAAAACCAGCTTGTTTAAGTTTTTGACGCATTACTTCATGGTCAACGCGAAGAAATTTTGCCTCTAGTTCTGTATTCATTCCTGTCAGTATAGCAAAACTACTTATAGCTGGTGTTGTCTTGCTTTAAATAATATCTCTGACAACTTTACCATCCTCTACTATGCCGTAGGCGCAGAAATATGAGTCGCGTATTTGGCATTAATCCTTTATTATACTAATTAACTAAATTCTATACAGGATATGATGAGACTCCTATACTACTGGCACTCAATGCTTAACATGCCACGACACGATGAGGCATGGCATCAGCAAGACCTGACTGATGAGCTTGCTGAATATAATGAAGCTACTGGCCCTATCGACAGGTGGAGTGAGCTATCCGATGTTGTGTACACATATACAAGAGCACACTGGTCAGGACATCCAAGCATTGCCTTTCCATTCTCACGCGCACGATTCTTTGTTGGCACTTTTTATATGATTCCGAAGTACACACTACGGTGGGGTTTCTTCCGAACACTCGGTCGTCAATTTGATGCCAAGCTTAGAATATCTGAAGTCCGAAACCCAAAGAAAATTGAAAAACTAGAGAAGATAGCTGACAAGTACAATCTTGATAAAAACCAGTTTGTTACTAAAGCAGAACAACTAATGAAATACTGGCCTTTTCTTAAATAAGCGCCTTGTACTCAGCAATCAATGTCTCATGTCCTTCCTGCTTCATCAGCTCAATAGCGCGAGCATAGCCTTCCGGTAAGTCAGTTCTAGAGAAATCAAAAGGCTCTGTATTGAACAATTTTCGATATATCTCGTAGAGCATTGCATAGAGCAATACATGATTTCTGACCAAAGGTTCCTCATCTTTATATTTCTCCTTCGCGTATTCCCAGTATCGCGCATTGTCAGTCACAAGGAAAATGTGGAGCAGTTCATGCATCACAAGGTCCAGAAATTTCGTATCAGACCACCTTTCCCCTCTCTTGTTCGATGTCGGCAACAAGAAAGGCGTCGACATCGCCCTTAGTCCCCCACCAAACACAAAGCATTCAAGATTACGTGTAGGGATACGACCTGTCAGAGCAGAAATGTATGCGACGATATTGTGTTTCTGATCTGCCTCTAGCCACAACTGTTCCCAGCGGATCAGCGTATCTTTCACCTCCCTCATTGAAGGATAGGGCAAACTTTTTTCTTCAAACAATGTACGTCGTTCACGATCAAGTGGATAGGCGTATATGAATGATAGTTGTGGAGTAGACATCGTTAATTATTGATTACAATTACATTTTCTCTCTCTGTTGGTTCTTCAAAGAAGTCGATGGTCATCTGCACAAGATCCCTACTTACTACAGAACGATTTGGATTCTTTTGATTCTCCTCCCAACGCTTCCACACCGTCTCTATTGGCGACTTTATGTATAGAACACGCGCATCTGCACCCACCGAAGCAGCAATGGCCCGTAGCGTATCTCTACTTGCCACCGTCTGATTGGTTGAATCGTAGAGCACGTTCTTTCCCTGTTCTAGTGCGTCTTTGGTTGTTTCATAAGACTCATTGAAGATTCTCTGCCATTCTTCAGCGTTCGGCAGTTTATTTGCGTCCCAATCAAATCCCTGTGAGCGGAAGATTTCGTCGATACTCACGAGTGCAATATCACCTTGCGCTCGTAACTGCTGCACCACATACGACTTACCTGCATATGGAAAGCCGCACAAAATGAACAGTGTCTTTTGTGAATTCTGTATTTTTGAGGAAAGTCTTTTGAAATCTAACACAAACATATTATATAGAAAGATGGCCCAGTAATCACTGCTGTGATTACTGGGCCATTAATCAACGTCCTTTGTTGATTTAGATCGGCTTTCCAGACGCTTCACCCTAACGACATCATACTCTCCTATTTTTGAGCCGCGCCAGTTACCTAGGCCCAGTTTCTTGTCATCACCGACTATACTGAGCACAACACATCCTGGATATTCAAAATCATCGATACTCAGAGAGCTTGGAGCCATGAGTGACCTAGAAAGAGTCTGGCCTTCTGCCGATTTCAGAAGTGCAAGCAGATGGTGTACAGAAGCTGGTAGCCAACCATCCTTCTTAATCGCATGGACAATGTCTTCAAATTTCATCTTCTTTTGAAAGCGAAGCACCTCAACATGCCATCTGCCCAAATGTGAATCCAGTAGAGGATAGTCCTTGTCAGTGACTCGTGGATTAATCCAAGAAATACCAAGCTTCTTGGACATCTCTTTTATGGTCTTTTTTGAGACATTTAAATCACACTTAAAAATAAGCTTCGTTGTACCGTTCACCACCTTAAAACCAGCATCATCTTTCATATTCTTATAGCCTGAACAAGGCGACGTGTTTTCCTTTATTCATAGTTAAAGCTCTTTTGCACTTCAATCATTTTCCCGTCGACGAACAGCGTAATTGGATCTCCGAAGACAGTAACCACCTTCTCACCCACTACGATTCCACTCGTCTCCGGAATTGCAATGATGGATTGATTAAAATTTAAAGAACGCTCTTTCAGCAACAAGATACCATCGTCCGTAAAATGACACCGCAAAGAAAAGTCTGCTAATAAACCAAGTCCTTCATCATAAGAAAAACCTATTGTGTTTTCTTCAGAAACAGTTGCAATATTCTTTCCCAGCACAATCGCCCCTGCGCTGCCTCCATATACAAGTCCACCAGCCTCAATAAAGCGTCGCAAATCTACATCAACGCCTCGACCACGAAATGTCTTCAAGAGATAATATGTATTACCACCTCCAATATATACAGCATCGAACATATTCATGTCTGGCACTGATTCCTTCTCAATCCAGAGTTTATAGTCAACTTCCTTATCTGAACAATGCCTTGAGATTAGTTTTGTAAACCAGTCAGAACACGCATCATAACTAATTTCATTCTCGTCCATCGCGACTGGAATATATAGAATCTGAGCACCATCAGGTAATCGTGAAAAGAACTCACTGTCGAGTATCAATGTGTCCTCAATATCGCCACCTCCGGAGAGGAATAAATTGTTATTCTTCATGTGTTTATATCGTACTACCGTGTACGTAAATAGCAAAAAAAGAGGCGACCAATTGGTCGTCTCTTTTTTCAAGCTGAGATTATGCAGGATTCGCTTAGGTAGGCAATCCTGAGAATTCTTTGATCAACGCCATATAGTCAGTAACTCTTTGTCTATTTGTGGTCATGTCCTCCAAGCTATGATTCGCATTCTCGACAATAGTCAACTGAATGTTCTTATTTAATTTCGTCACTTTGGTTAGAAACTGATTATCTGTAAGATTGTCCAATTCTCCGCTCAATATCAAAGTCGGAACAGAAAGGGTCAGGAGCGCATCATTCCATTCTTTCTTATAATCTGGAATGACAGGATTATCGACCTTTAACAAAGAAATGCGTTGCGGCCAACCTAGAATTACAGGACAACCTAAGAGAATCATCCTGCTTATACGCAAGCTTAGATGATTAAATAAAGACAAAGATCCACCAAGTGATTTAGCAACGAGAACAATGTCTGTTCCTGATACTTTTGAGACAATCTGACTCAGACAGGACACTAATCGCCGTTGAGAAGCATCAAAGACATCCAAGTTATCTTTCGCGTACGACATCGGCACACCAAATACATTGATGTTTCCGCAACTTACCAGATGCTTTACGATTTCTTGTATAGCAGATACTTCCAGACCGCCTGTGTATCCTGGGACCATAACAATCGTTCTTTGGTTTGATTCCTGAAATGAATATTCAACAAGCTCTTGAGACATTCAACTTTTATAACGTAATCACAGTAAAAAAGAAAGGGTTGCCGCTAGCGGCAACCCTTGATCAACTCTTCCGATCTTTACAACAAACGTCTTGCGACGGAAAGAACTCCCTCAACATCCAAACCAGTCCAGTGCCGCATTTCTTCGAAGGTGCCGGTGTTGCCGATAGAGAAACCGATTCCTTCCAGCTTTGAGGGTCTGGCGTTCCCGCGAAACAGCGCGTCAGCAACCGACTGACGCAATATCCGTGAATGCCCATTGTAAACAGTGAGCACGGGGCGTCCATCAGCGATCAATCCACCAAACGCCGCATCCAATGCATTGGGATTAACGACATTCACAACCCGCACATGCAACCCTTCAGCAGTCAACGAATCGGCTGCTTCAAGGCAACTATCAATCGTCAGTCCTGCACCGACCAAAACCAGATCTGGATCCCCGTTCGTGTCTCGAACAGTATAGTAGGTCATTGTGCGTGAGACAGCATCATCGGCCACGCCCGTAATTGGCGAGCTGTGAATCCGAATGTAGACCACTCGACGACTCTCACCAAGTGCCCAATTGAGGCACCTAAACGTATCCACCGCATCCCACGGCTCAAGGAAGGTTAAACCCTCCATAGCAAGAAGCGCACCAGGCTGTCCTGTGGTCTGATGCGTTTTCCCGTTCCGGGAGTTTGTGATACCTGCCACATCTCCAATGATGATCATGCTTCCGTGACCCTGCAGTGCCGCATTGATCTGATCGAGCCCGCGATACGTGAACGCATCGAAGCTGTTGATCAAAACCCTGGCTTTCGGATAGCTGACGGAGAGCCCATGAGCCATCGCCATCATGTGTTGCTCACGGATACCAACATTATAGAAGTGGAAGATCTCATCGAATCCGAGATTCCGAACCACCTCTACAGTTGTCACATCGGCGGTCAAAAAATACATATCCTGCCGATGAAGAACCCCATCTTCGACCAATTGACGCAAGTCCTGGAAATAATTGATACTGCATTTTCTGCTATAATCATAGCTGCAGTATAAAATAATTTTCATTATGAAGCACACTTCCCTTTTTCATAGAATTCAGCAAAGCAAAGCACCCGAAACCCTTTTTCTTGTTGTCGAGATCAGTCAGGGCGATTACAACAAGTATGAGTACAACCATGAACTGGATGTTCTTGAGGTTGATAGAGTCCTTTATGGCCCCATGTTCTATCCGATTAACTACTGTGATGTGCCAGGCACATGGAATGAACATGATAAAGACCCCTTAGACGCAATTCTTTACAGTAGTAGGCCGATTGTTCCAGGCGCCATGGTAACTGGTCGGGTTATTGGAGCGATGGAGATGATTGATAATGGAGAGATAGATCACAAGATTATGTGCGTTAATGCAAAAGATCCACGCTTCGATCACGTGCATTCTGTTGAGGATCTGACTCCCTACCAGCGGAAAGACGTTGTTACATTCTTTGAGCTCTACAAAATTCCACAGACAGGCAAAGACACGACTCAGGTTGGCAAATTTATGAACAAAGAGGAGGCGGGACAATTCATCACGGAATGTATTGAGACATATAAAAAGAAATTCGGCGAGAAGGATTAATAATTTCTACTGCATAAGTATGGATGATGATTTATTAAATCTGGAGAAAAAATATTGTTCGTATGGGGATACCGTACACTACGCTGAATACCCAAAAGTCTTTTCTCGTTGTGAAGGGTCATACATGCTGAATAAAAAAGACCTCGGCTTTCATTCAGCCGAGGCCTCTCTAGGTTCCATGTGTAGTTTGATTACGGAGTGATACAGAGATGACGGCTGAATATAAGCATCTGGCGCTCGAGCGCAAAAGGCGCCGCGACGTCGCGGTTTGCGTAAGAGATATTCATTCCGTATGTCTGTTTCTTCATAATTTCAGTATGCCATCATCCCTATTCCTGTCAAGATAGATAATATCTCTGACGACTTTACCGTCCTCCACTATGCCGTAGGCGCAGAAACCAGTCTTTTGCCAACGCGCTGGTAATTTGTCGTAGGCACTCAAGAGGTCTGCAAAATATATATTGAGAATAGTGCCGTGCGTGACAATAAGCACAGTCTCACCTTCATGCTCGGCAACAACCTGCGCAACCCCATCTTTGAATCGCTCCAATGCCTGCATGCCTGTTTCTCCGTCAAAGGCAGGGTACGAAACATCACTGAGTTGTTTTACCTTCTCTGCTTCAAATTCTTCCTTGGTGAGAAATTTATCTCCCCGCCGTACTTCGTTAAATGCACCCGATACTGTCAGCTCCTTATGTAATCGGTTAACGAGCGGTGCTGCAGTGGCAGATGTTTTAGGTTCTTCAGAGACATACAGGGCGTCAACAGCTTGCATGAGAGGAAGCTGTGACATTTCTTCAGCCTGTTGCTTTCCCGCCTCAGACAAACCCCATTCAGAAGCGTTCACTGAGGGATCTTTCTGAGTGTCTGCGTGACGTAGAAATATAAGTCGCGTATTTTGCATGAATCCCTTATTATACTCATCAACTAAACCCCTGAAAGGATATGAAACTCCTACACCACTGGCACACAATACTTAACATGCCACAACATGATGAGACTTGGCATCGGCAAGACCTAGCTGATGAGCTTGCTGAATACAATGAATCTACTAGCCTTATCGACAGATGGAGCGAACTCTCTGACGTTGTGTACACATACACACGAGCCTGTTGGTCAGGACACTCGAGCATCTCTTTTCCGTTCTCAAGAGTACGGTTCTTTCTTGGCACCCTCTATATGATTCCAAAATACACACTGCGGTGGAGTTTCTTTCGAAAGCTTGGACGTCAATTTGATGCCAATCTTAGAATATCTGAAGTCCGAAACCCAAAGAAAATTGAAAAACTAGAGAAGATAGCTGAGAAGTACAATCTGGATAAAGACCAGTTTGTTGCTAAAGCAGAACAACTAATGAAATACTGGCCTTTTCTTAAATGAACGACCGGTATTCAGCGATGAGTGCCTCATACCCCTCCTGCCTCATCAGCTCAATATCACTGTGCATTTGTACCTGCTGCACCACATACGACTTACCCGCATACGGAAAGCCGCACAAAATAAAGAGTGTCTTTTGTGAATTCTGAATCTTTGATGAAAGTCTGTTGCGGTCTAACACAAACATATTATATAGAAAACAGCCTAGACTCACTTTAAGGATATATAGAAACCCTCTGCCAAGAAAC
>Ga0172380_10003657_pt1 | contig 20755 bp, 8 predicted proteins | sample Leawe162metaG_FD_119747 | JGI IMG/M metagenome (GOLD analysis project Ga0172380, IMG submission 119747) | Leachate microbial communities from a municipal landfill in Southern Ontario, Canada - Leachate well 162 metaG | ecosystem: Engineered > Solid waste > Landfill > Unclassified | place... | reverse complement strand
GTTGCATCTACATTGCTGTTAGTATTTATATAATTTTTAGGCCAGTATTTTCCATCGACTAATCCACCAACAACATTATTTTCCAAGAAACCTACTGCTAATCTTCTCTGATTAGAAGGATCAGTTACATCCCACACCGAGAGAGGTACGTTTTTTCCAAATGATTGCAATGGATAACCATCTGCTGAATTGTTATTAATAAATGGAGCGAAACTTTGTTCAGCGGGTGGATCGCCAGCTCTCCTTAGATAACGATATCCAAAAGAAACGTTTGGATCATCAGGATTAATCGGAGGATTGTAATCGTCTGCAAAATTAACAGTAGCGAGCCTAATTTCAATTTTCTTAAGTTCATGCGGTGCAACAATCATTAAATGATCACTTCCCCATATAGCTCTTGGACTTGTATATCCTATTGCACCACCAGTATTTTCCGAAGTACCGAATGCTTCCAAATTAAACATGCGGTTAGGATCAGCATTTACCCAAGTAAATCTTCTCGTGCCATTTGTTACATTCCACCCCCATTCATCTTGGTTTTGTGTGGAATTAATCGATTGATTTTTTAGCCCAATCGGGTTGTTAATAAGATTTAGATACATACCTCCGAAATAAGCAGAATTTCCTTGAATACCGGAGGCAACTTCTAATCCGGTTTGGATTTTTTTTATAGAATATTTTAATCCTGTATCATAATAAAATTTAATATAATAGTCGTCTTCATTAATTAGTGTTGGATCGACTACGGTAAACTCGGTAATTGGATTAGCTCTGCCTGTTATATGACTTAAGCGAGGTTCGTTATTTGTTGTTACTGCCTTTTGGTTCTTTGACTGTGCTATTAAAAGAGCAGGCAAAACAAAGAACAAAATGAATACTATTTTTTTATAATTTTTCATGTCTATTTTCCTTATTTGACTAAAATCATTTTTTTGATGTCAGTAAAATGATCCGTAGTAATACGATAGAAATAGACACCGCTTGCGAAGGAAGCGGCATTCCATTTTGCTTCATAAAATCCCGGCTCTTTAATTTCGTTAGTTAATGTTTCTATAACTTCGCCGATAGAATTAAAAATCGTGATCTTTACGTTACTCCGTTCAGGAATACCATATTTAATTATCGTTGCCGGATTAAAAGGATTAGGATAGTTCTGCATTAATTGATAAGAAATGGGCATCTCTAATGGCTCAATTAATAACCGATTGAATGCAATTTCATTAATCGTAATCGGCGGGCTGTTTTTAGCCAGCTTGCCAATTATACTGCCCGAAGTTTTATCTTTTATAATAAGATCGATATTTTCAGCTCTTAGCTGAATTGGGAAAGAGACAGAATTAAGAATGAGTTCATTCGATTTAATTGATTCAACAAAACGATCGCTGTCCCATCGAACATCAAATACTCCATCTGGTGGTGTGGGAGGAAGATCAAAATTACTTCCTACGTTCCCATCAGCAAGATAAAGGACTTTTGAATTGTTCTTAGAATCAGAAACCGAAATTCTTCCCCAATCTTTATTAATCTCAAATCCGGTTGCATAAATAGCGCCGGTTTTTGGAGGAGCATAGTTTAGATTAATCGTACCTGCTTGTTTCGCTCTAATCCAATAACCATAGCCTGGACTTAATTTTGACGGCATATTATATCCATTATCATAACCAAAGAAATTAGAACTTAGGTTATCTGCCGGCAGAGTAGTGAGAGATGAAATTACAGTTTCTTTATCATACGGTCCAATAAGATTCCAGCCTGCAGCCACAATAATTGAAGTGCTATTTACCGGATCTCCTGTAATATTAATATTTTCAGCAGCACCGTATCTAACCCAATAACCTATACCGGTTTGATAAGTTGATACAGCCGAATAACCATTATTATAAGCCCAACCATTAGCTGTCGCATTCGGGAAAAGTGTAGAGTGAGTCATATCAGAAGTTAATAAAGGCACTGATACAATATTCCATCCTGCCTTTAAAGGTATTGTTGCGAAATTTCCACCGGAATTAAGCGTTATTTTCAATGATGTAATAGCTGTATTAGTAACCATTACACTATCTTGAGTTTTCATATCAATATTGATTGAATTATCATTTGAAGTAATAACGATATCACCTGAGGGAAGAGTGGTCACATCCCATTGAACTTTCATTGGATAACCGGAAGCACCCGGTTTGAAAGAAAATTCCCATTCATAATTATTTGAACTATACGGTCTAAAATCGGAAACAGTATAATCAGTGGTTCCCGGAATTTTGAAACGGGCATCCAAAACTCCATCGGGAGGAAGGGGTGGAAGTGGATTTTCACCTAAGGTAATATCCGTCTCATTTGTAGCATTTTCTAATATTCCAAAATCAATTCCTTTGCTGATACCACTCAGATCAGAAATTTTTAAATGTGTTATATCACCTTTATCATAAACAATTTGTAAATCTTTAATATCGCTATTATATAGTTCTACTTTATCGAAGTAGCGCATATTAACATTAATAAAACGAGCAGATGGATCTTGAAGAATAAAATTACCCGGAGGTAGAACATCTTTATTCCACTCTATAATAAATGGGAACATTTGAGAAGTACTATTGATTCTTATATTCCAAACATTTCGATCATCAGCAATAGCTCTAAAATCATTTTTAGTTCCACCTTCTTTATGAGGATAAGTAAAACGAACATCACTAAGTGTGTCATCCGGAGCAAATGGGAAATAATTTTCTCCAAATATTGCATCCTCATCATTTGTAGCATCATCATATTCTCCAAAGAAGAGATATGCCTTAGCCCAATCGTCTTGTTTATAATATTTAAGATACTGAAGCCAGTTGCCATTATTAGGCGTATGCATATTTTCAAAAAAGACTGTATCGAGCACGACATCGGTAGAACCGAGTGTTAACTCTCTTATCGGGCTTTTTTCCCATATTCCATCGGGAACACCCTGCTTTTCAAATAGATAACTATATTTGTAACTCCTATTGCCATACATCAAAGATGTAAATTGGAATATACCATCTCCTTCTGTTTCATGCATCATCTCATAAATACCCCAATTCCAGAATGATCCGCTTACTGTAAAATAATCGTTCATTTCATCATACAGCCCCAATCTCTTAATCGGATTAAGATTTACTTTGAATGTAACATTTACTATCGGAGGAAGTGGTTCACTAAATTTTAATTTAACAAACTCTGTTGCCATATTCCCGGGAAGTAATACTAACTGATCATCTATTAATGATGGTGATGTTTGATTTGAATAATAAGAAGCATAGTGGAAACCAACTTGAGCCCCGGTATCAAAATCAAGATATTCTGTTCCGGCATACTTATTTATTGCTAATATGCGTGGTGATATAAATGAGGCGGTATAATTACCAAAATTATTCCATTGATTTGGGTCTTGCAATTCAAAAGGAGTAGAAACTGTAAGATTTTTAATATTCGTTATAGATAAATCGTGGTTAACTCTAAATAACTCTACATTATTGCTCTTACCTACTACCAGTACATCGGGATTGCTATTATTAATATTTATCCAGATCGAATTATCCTGCCCAAGAGAAATTGTTTTTAATAATGAAAAATTAGAAAGTGAAAAAACATCAATGATATGATTATAATTATTATCTCGTCTACCCAACCAATATTTATCACCGACAACTGCTGCCCTAGTCCTAATTTTATCATTAGGTAAATCATAGGAAGCAATAATCTGTGGGTTAGAAGGGTCAGTAAAAAGATCTACTTTATAAACCTTAAAAACATTTCCATATTCATTTATTAGGACGTAGTCATTACTCCAATATTGGATAACCATTACGTCATCGCTGATTTTATAGTTTTCTTTAAGAGGAGTTAAAACCCAATCGCCCGAAACGTCATAGATTGAGAGATGACCTGCCGACATAAAATAATATCCGTAAATATCATTTGCATCAACCCACACATAAAGTTTATTATTTATGTAATTGGCAATACCTTGAGCACCAGGTAAAGGAATCTCTTTTAATTTATTAACCGAAGTCGCCGTAATTTCATAAACAAATATTTTATCGCCACCTTCCGGAACAGCAAAGAGAGTATTATCCTTTAAAAAAGTACTCCTTCTTCCACCTTGCCATTCAGGGAAAGTCGCTGAAAAATCATTCTCGATATTATCCATTAGTGGATTTACTTTTACTCGTTTGATAATATTTTCAGTATAGAATTGATCTTTTACGGTAAGACTAATATCAAATTCACCTACTGAATGGGGAATAAATTTAAATAATTTATTATTGTCGTAGGTAAATGATTCTAAAGCTTGAGCATACCATGAAAATGAAAGAGGATCATTATCAGGATCAGTTGAAGGATTGGCATCACAGTAAACGTAATCGCCCCACGTTACTTCATTTGGTGCATATGTAAAATCGGGAAGCGGGAATTTATTGCTCGTGGCAAATAAAGTAATTTCAGCGAAAACCTCCTTTCCAAGACTTGTGTTTACTTTTTGAGTAATGGTATAATACCCTTCTATATCGGTTTGCAAAGAAACACTTCCATCTGAGAAATTTGAAAGTGTTGCATTGCTTCCGTTCGGTCTTGATGTAAAATACCATTCTGATGAAGCAACAGTTTCTCCATTAGAGAGAGATTTGAAATGTGATAATATTTGAGCCGGCGCAAAATCTCCTATTAATCCAGGACCTTCGAGAGTTAGGATTACATTATCATAATAAAATTTCTGAACTGTTTGTGCATCTTTCTTTAATTTATTTATAACTAATCGATATGCCTCGCCTGACATTTGATTTTGAACAGAATTTACATTTGCTTTATTAAAAGCCATAACTGAGGGGGAACTAAACATATGATCAGGCTCAGAGGCTATAATTGCATAGACAATATCTTGCTGCTCTCCCCAATGAAATGTTATTGGCCCTGTTGGCACACCCATTCTTCTATCGCCCGGTTGGAATGAATTCTCTTCAATCCATCCCGTTCCTAAATAAGGATCACCACTTAATGGATATAAAGTTGGCTGTGATGTATTTGGATCTATAAATGCATTACCATCACCATTTATTCCTTGCAAAAGATTATAAAAGCTAACAGTACCATTATAATTTCCTTGAGTAGGATCATTAAATCCCTGGACACTATTCAGAAAGAAATAAAAAGCATTCATTGGTACATTAAGAGTATTAGGTTGCCACATACCGTTATAGAATCCTTGATCATTGTCATCTGCACTATATACAATTGGTCCTTGAAGTAGTTTATATCCGATAGCAGGTGGATATTCATTATATCCTCCTTCGTCATATCCATCACCATTATAAGCATAACCAAGATTAAGAGTTGGGTCGCATCCTACATAATCATCCCCCGAATTTCCTAAATCAGGGTCCGACCAGAGTGAAAAATATAGGTCAGTAAATGATTTGTGATCCGGATTTTTATTTATAACAGTGAATTTTCGGAATGTAGTATTATTTAGTGCGGTTTGATCGGCAAAGCCCCAAATTGTTACTTGGAGTTCAATTCCCATAGGAGCAGAACCATACAACTGATTTGTAAGAGTGGAATTAAGATCATTCGCTACATACCAAATAGTTTGAGAAGCATACGGGACACCCGGGATATCAAACTGAGGTTCCCACGTATTATTGCCATTCATATCCTGAAATGGAGCTCCGCGATCAACTGGCCAATTTTCCCAACAGTATTGATATTCGGCTCTAATCTCTTCAGGTGTGCCTTCACCGCTTTGTAATTCTTTGCTAAGGTCTCCGGTACGGTAATCGGGTCTAACCCTCCAGATTCTATTTACTTCTAAATAAGGGTCTTCAGGGGTTCCATCGTCTTTTATTTTACCGGGTTGTAATCCGGTTAAATAGGCAGAACCACCGACATGGATATTGCCATCAATCTTACCACCCCATATAAATCCTGATTGATAGATTGCTACCGGACTTCCAACATAATTAGGGAAATGGAATCCGCCATTATTATCCGTAATATTATTATTAAAGTGCCAGGTATTAATATTATTGATATTGAAATAAGTATTATCCTTATAATCGTTAGTGGCGGTAGTAGATTTATAGTTTTTATCGTTTCTCTTTAATGAATTTTTAGTGAATGCACTTTTATCAAATTGTGCATTTACTAAAGAGAACGAAATAAGAAAAAAGATGAAGCTAATTATTAGCCGTTTCATTTTAGCGCGCCTCATTTTATTTTATAAACATCATTTTTTTAACATCATTAAATTGCGAAGTCCTAATTGAGTATATATAAATTCCACTCGGTAAAGACTTAGCATTCCAAGTAATTTCATGGAATCCCGGTTCCATCTCTTTATTTATTAATTCATCAACTCTTTCGCCAAGAACGTTAAAAATCTCAAGATGAACATTCGTCTGCTCAGGTAGTCCGAATCGTATTATTGTAGATGGATTAAAAGGATTAGGATAATTCTGCATCAAAATAAAACTAATGGGTATTTCAACACGCGAAACATTTATTATTCCGGGCATCTCTTTATTGATAGAAATCTCAGTTCCCTTTTTAACAACCATTCCATCAATCATTAAATCAATTCCTTCCGGTTTTATTTTGATTGGGTATTTATCCGAATTAATTTTAATAGTCATAGTGCTGCTAAGATTTTCAACATAGCGGTTCGATTCGTAACGGATATCAAAAATTCCGCTAGGAGGTATCGGAGGCAATTCATATAAATTAAGATTTGCTTTCTCCTTGTCAGAATCATAAAGAACTCCCTGCCTGCCTTCAGAATCTGATATTATAATTCTTCCCCAATTAGAATTTATCTCCGGGGCAGAGGCATATTGAGAAGAAATAAAATTCTCTTTACTAATAGAAGAACTCTTAAATGGAGAAAGATCGATCGTACCCGCAGCAGAGGCTTGTACCCAGAAACCTTTTCCGAATCCCAATTTGAATGGAACGAAGTAACCATTATTATATCCAAAGAAGGAAGATGAGATAATATTAATAGGGGTGGTAGTGATTGATGTGATTATAGCATCGCGATCAAATACGCCAATAAGATTCCAGCCTTGTACAAGATTTATAATAAAGGATTCCGGTTTAATTCCCGAAATATCAAGTGTTTCATCAATACTATTTTTTTCCCAATAACCTTTTCCGGTTTGTAATTGAGATTCTGCATAGTAAGCTCCGTTAAATCCCCAAACTGATGAAACGCTATTTGGAAAAATTGATGCAGGCGACATAATCAAATTTGTAACAGGTACTGAAACTAAGTTCCAACCCGAGTTAAGCTCAGATTGTTTTGTCTCAATTTTTTTCGAGACGATTTTTACTGATGTAATACCCGGATCAGTAATTTCAATAAAATCATTATCCATCATATTAAGAGCAAATGCAGTTCCTGCCGGATCAGAAATAACGATATAAATATCAGCGGGAAATTCGTTCGGGTTCCATCTTAGTTTTATCGGGTCGGTTCCGCTTCCTCTTTGGAAATTAATTATCCATTCAATATAATCGTTGGAATCATTTCTGAAATCACGGACTGAATGATCACTTCCGCCCGGAATGGCAAAGCGAAGATCAATTGCCCCTGCTTGAGGATTAGATTGAAGTGAAGATTCAAAAATATTCTGGTCTATGCCATCAGTTGCATTCGGATGAGTGCCGAAGAATCCGGAAAAAAGATCTGTACCATCTTCTACTCTTAATGTTGAGTACCATGTGAGTTCAGGTGCCTTTTTATCAAACCAATCCGGTTGTAAATTCAATTGCGTTTCGTCCGCTATTGATAGAACTCTATTTTCAGTGGGTCCACCTTCACCAACATTCCTTTCCCATCCACCATTAAGTGCGGTTTGCGAACTAGTAAAAAATTTATACTCGTAATTAGTATTATTGAATAACGATAAAGTTGTAGAGTATAATCCGGTATGATTAGGATCGGTCATAGGTGATTCACTCCAACCATTAAAAGAACCACGAATTGAAACATTATCAGTTGCCGGATCGAACTTGCCTTCGAGATGTTGAATTCTCATATCTATAACAAATTTTACATCACAAGGTTCACCCTTTGGACCAAGTACGGTACCCCAATCGCCGCATATCCACATTCTACCATTATTAATAGCTATTCTTTTTAATCTATTTCTTGTGCCGCTTTCAATTATATCAAAGTTATTTCCACCATCGGTTGAATGAATTATTAGACCATTATTACCAACAATATAAAATTCAGTAGCCGAAACCATTTTTACATCATATAAAGTTTCATTAAATTCATAATGCTGATTCCAGGTTTCGCCGCCATCGGTAGTTGTAAGCAAATTTCCATTCTCGCCAACAGCAACACCATTATTATAATCGAAGAAATCGATACCATAAAGCTGCCAACCTTTGTAGTTGTGAAATGTTATCGAGTAATTGTTCCCTGCATCGGTAGTCTTAAAAATGGCACCTTGATCACCTACGGCATAAACAGTATTTACATCATGCATAATTATACGGTTGAAATTAATATCGCCGGTATAGATATTAGTTCCATTTGCTCCATTATCAGTTGAACGAATAATTTCACCATCACCGCAAAAGAATCCATTATTAAAATCGATGAAATCAATATCACGCCAATTATTGGAAGGAAACTCTTCGTATCCCCATGTAGCACCTCCATCCATCGATTTTACGATTATATGATTACCAAAGGTAGCAATTTCAGAAGTGCCGACACCTTCAACAGAATATATCTCTCTAAAAAATGGGATTGCATTTACTTCCGACCAATTACTACCATTGTCGTAAGACCTGAAAATTCCAGAACCTACTGCATAGGCAACGGTTCCTGAAAATTCAATATCATTTAAGAACCCGCCTAAATTAGCTTTCTTTACAAAAGTTTGAGAAGTTGGTGGAGTTGTAAACTGACCGAACGATTCTATTGTACCATAAGTACTTTCTAAAGTAACTCTAACATTATAAAGCGTATTAGGAGTTAAACCATAAATTTTATCTGATGTTGCCCAATAATTCCATGTAGCCGCTGGAAAATTTTGGTCAGGTATAGAATTTGAATAAGAAAAATCTGTTGAATATGCGTACTTAAGGGTAATAGGATTGCCGTTGGAGGCTGCTTCGATTTCAATTCTACAGTCATTACTAAATAAATCAGAATTCCTAACACTCCAACTTAATTGGGGTTCTGAAACCTGCCACAACTTTAGTGCTATTTTATAAGCACCTCTAAAAAGTGCATCAGTAACAGTTGCCTCACTTTTGTCTTTAATAGAACTATTAATATCGTAATTATAGTTCCAAACGGTAGAATATCTTATATAATATTCTCCGGTCTCCGGCAAAGTAAAAACAATTCTTTGTCTTAAATGATCTTCCATATAATTTTGAGAGCCGGCTATTTGATTTTTATTAGCATCAAATAAGAAGACCATACCAAACAAAGTAGAATTATTAGCATATGCATCAATATCTATTAGATCTCCTTCATTTCCGGAAAATCTAAAGAAATCAGTATCGTCCCCATCTATTAATTCCCCCGAAATAATGTTCCCTAATTGTGTTTGGTTTGCCTTACTAAATCCATTATTATCCTCTTGTTCAAGAGTATAATTAGCTATTGTAATTGTAAATGGATCAGGATTCTTAGAAGTATAAAAAAGATTATCTACATCAGTAATTCTTAAAAAACAATTATTGCTTTCCACATTTGGAACCGTCCAATTATAGGTTTGATTTGCAGGAACTGAAGCTTCCACTAAAGTATAATTGCTTCCATCACTACTAAATTCAATTTTGACATTAGTTAGACCTGCATAATTCCATTGAAGAGGAATAACTTCCGTAGGATTAAAAACACTAATCTCTCTTGGTGCAACTAACATAAGATATTTTGTATCTGTCCATGTATTCCCCCATCTCTGTGGGTCATTCCACGAGTTATCTTCATTCATATTTGAAAAATATAAAAGTCCTTCTCTGCTGCCGGGCACATCCTGATCATTTAGGTTAATATCCAAAGGGATTTTCATTCCCGGCAATGGTATAAAAGTCTTATCGGTTTGTTCGCCATAATTATCTCTCATTTGCGCCAAATCTGCAAGTGGGATTTTTGCTTCGACAATATACCCTCCAGATGGGAATTTTTCGAACCAACCATAATTTAGTCCAGGTAGGAGTAAATTATTAACAACCATTGTAGAATTATCACTACTTAAAGCAAATTGATTAAATCTAAGATGATAATCAGGATAATCACCTCTTTGAAATGAATTATGCTGCACACCGATTAAATCATAGAGTCCGATTAATAATTCTGGCGAATCGTTTATATATGATGGTACAGGTCCATTTGAAATAACATTGTCATCATTAACATCGAAAGCCACATAAAGATATTTATTATCCATAGCGATACGAGCTAATGCCGATAGATCCGCATCATTTCCTACATTATAATTTGGTCCGATAAATCCCGTTTGATTACTAAGCTTAATCTCTATCGGTTGATAATTATTCCATTCACTTAGATCTCCATCAGCATTAAAATTAACAGGTGGGTTAAGAGAAATAACTCCAATACCTTTCGCCATATTAGTTACAGGACTAGCAAATGCAAATGGCCCAATATTATTCGCAAGATCAACAGATCTTATTCCATAATAATTAGTAACATTTGCATCAACTTTTGGAGAACGTAAGTAGTGGATTCCGTTACCGACATTTTCATAATAAAAGCCAATAAGTTCCACTCCCGGCTCAGTTATATCAGTAAAAGGATTGTTGCATCCATAAATTAAATATTTTTCGCCGGCACCTTCATTAGTAACGTCAGACCAATTGAAAGTATTATTATATGTTCCCGAAGTAACTGTAAAATTACTCGGAGCTTCAGGAGCTTCATTATCTGTATCATTTCCACCCTGCTGAAGGAGATCAAAAAGAATTGTCCCTGTGAATTTTTCGCCTAAAGGTCCGGCACTTGTCCCTGCAGCAGCTACTTCAATTCCATAACTTTTTATGTGATCAAAATTAAATATATTATCCCCCTGCTCTCCGCCAAAATATTGAGCAAACCCATCTGTAGGCAATATATATGTGCCCATAGGAGCAGTTACCAGACCCTGTTTAAGTGGAAGTACATATCTGGTCCAACCGGACACTTGAGAAAGATTTATCGGTAATCTTATTCTCCAAGTTTCATCAACACCTGTATTATCCTCAACAATATAAAAATTCAAATCTAAGCGTGTGATATTAGGGGAGGAGTGAGGGAGTTCGTTTTTGATATAAATTACTAAACTGCTTCTATTTTCAAAACCATTTGGCTTAATAATATCTTTATAAATACTTACATAGCCACCCCAATCCTGCGAAGCATTTACAGTATAATCCATTTTTAAAGATGCATCACCCTCGATCTTATCATTTAAATTATCAGTTAATAATATAGAACTTTTATCTGCTTCACCTGCCCAATTCATATCATCTATGTTATAGAAATTTACTGTTGTGTTGTCGAATGTATTCAAAGGAGGATATTTGTTACCTGTTAATTCCCATCTATCCACTAAAATAGAACCGGACCCAGTTGGATTAGGAGTTCCGCCACCGGCAGTAGTAAAAACAAAAGCCCATTCGAAGTTTTTAATTCTATCGAGTTCCATAATGCCATTATTAAATGCAAATTGATTAATAAATCCGGTTTGTGAATCGTTACTCTGTATCAATGGAATTTTTATATTAATCCAATTATTAGATGCATCTGTTAAATCAATTGGTACTCTTTGCAGCCAAATATCATAGTTGTTATTATTATCATAATCAAGAAGCTTAAACTCCATATAAAATTCTCCGGTTTGCGAAATCGAAAGTGGAGTAAGAATTTTGAATTGGAATGAAATAAATTCTCCGGCAGAGAAATCATAATATTCTTGGTTTTGAGTTGTTTGTCGGGACACATATCCGCCCCAACTCTCGCCAGCAACTATATTGTAATCAATTTTTGTTGAGCCTGTACCTTCAAAAAATGCCGTGTTATCAGAAACATCCAAAAATGCTCCCACTCCATTTGACCACATGGAACTCATATCCCAGAAATTATTAGCCACTGAATTATCGCAATTCTGGAAAACCCATTGGGCATTTAATGAAATGGAGAGAAATAGAATTAGAAAAAAGAAAATCTTTTTCATGGCTGCACCCTATTTATGTAATAAAAAAATTATTTCTATAATTACTTTTATTTATTAGTAAACTCGAATACGAATTTTTGGTAGGGCGCTGATAATATTGATTTTATTGCATGGAGAAGCCACACTCGGATAAAGAGATGTGAAACACTTTTTGTAGTTCTGATATGCTTACTTGAGAATTGCGCCCTCATTTATATTGCCTATCTATTTTCGACAATTATCGGTTAAATATAAAAAAATATTTTAATTATTGTAATAAAAATCGACAAAAAATCAGTAAACTCCGACACGATATCCTTTCATTTCTTTATCAAGTGCTTTAGCACCGGGGAGAATTTTTTCTAAAAACTTCCAGTATTCTGAGGAATGATTATGGTGAACCGTGTGAGCAAGTTCGTGCATAATTATATAATCTATTAATCGATTTGGCAGACGGATCAAATTAATATTAAGATTGATATTGTTTTTTGAGGAGCAACTGCCCCATTTCGTTTTGTGATTTTTTAGGTGGATTTCATTTACTACCAAATTATTGGTGGAGGCTAGTTCCCTCACACGCGAAGGCAAGTATTCTTTTGCTTCTTTCCGCATTAGCTTTATTAATTCATCGCTAACGGGAGTTTTATCTTTTTCTATTTTTTTTATCTTAGCGAGAAATTTAATCACTCTATCCTGATTGGAGTCTATATAAGAAGCTGCATTTTTTATCGACATAAAATATGGGACAGTTACAACGAGATGCTCGAAAGGGCGATACGAAAGCTTTAGATGCTTCGCACGCTTATTCTTTCTAAATTCAGTTTTTCCTATTTCGGGTAGATCGATTATCAAGAATGTCTTCGGATTAATAAAAAATAAATATACAGCTTTGACAAAATAAATGCCCCACCAGGATGTTAATCCCGGCAGGGCGCCCTCAAGATGACTGTAACTACAGTCGGAATTTTTTTATTAGCTCAATTCTACATTAATCAACTTGCGGCATTAAATACGCAATAATCGAATAGAATTTTTAATTCATAAGCGACCCGGCAAACTCTTCAAGAATTAATTTCCTGTTTTCCCCAACCCCTTTTGCATACGAAGTAATTTCATTGAAGTAATCGTATAGAGAAGATTTCTTCGATAAATTCCGAAATATTTCATTAGAAATTTTAGCCCCTGTTACTTTGCTTAATTTATATCTCTCGTTTTTAAAGTTCTCTATTTTTGTTCGGGATAAATTTTTAAGTGCATCGTTTATCGAATTAATATTTGCGAGTTCATTCCCTATTGAATTATTAAATCGTTCGTAAAAAGATTCTTTATGCGGACCATAATGAACGAAGCGAGAATCAAAATTTTTTGAAGCTACGAAAGAGCCATTTGAACAGATATATCTAATAAGGTAGGTAGCGATAGAGAATGCTCTGAAGCCTGTTTCTGAATTAATAATATTTATTCCGCACGCAAATCTATCATCTTCAAAAGGCATAATAGTTATTTCCGTTTTAAGAAAAATTCGAGTAAAATAATCGTTCTTTACAATCGATGACACCTCATAATCCCTTAACATATCAATTATACTATTGTCGTTTATTTCGATATAATGCTTAGATGTAATAGTAATAGCACTTAAATTTTCTAAATAAACCGTAACGGGAATCGATTTAATATTTATCAAATAATCATTTAGAACAGAAACCAAAGTTTCACGGTTCAGATATCGGAATTGTGAACTCGGGAAATGGAACCATCTGAATAATTTTAGAACGAAACTTTTCCTAACAGGGTAATATTCCAAATTACCTTCATTATAAATCGTTATAAACACTTTGTTTGAATCTAAATCGAGCTTAATGTTTTCCGGATTCGTTACAATCTTTTTAATTTCCCTTTTATTAAGATGATCTTTCATTCCATTGAGAGATAGCTTTAATTCGGGTCCTTCTTCTAATAAATCTAACATCCTTTCCCTTTCTTTTAGAGCACTATAAATTAACTGATTGAAAAATAAATTAAGAATAAGAAGAAACGGTATCATTAAATGATATTTTTTAATAGTTTAAACCTTCCACATAAAAAGAGTGCGAAAAATGAAAGACCTGCGAAGCAAAATTAAAAGGCAAACCGAACTGCTTGGATTAGTACTAAATGAACCGGCAAAATATTTAGTCCCTGATTTAGCAATGGAATATGAGATTGATGATCTTACGATAAAACGAGATATGATGGATTTCCGAAGTACAGGGATTGGGATTCATTCGAGATCGAAAAAAGGAATTTGTATAGATGGCGAGATACCGGAGGAGGTAATAAAACCAATACTCGAATCATATATCGGGACTACGGTTTACACAAAATCATTTGATAGAGCAACTCAAGCATTGACTAAAAAAATCGGCAGCAAAGCCATTATTACCATGTCGTATCTACAAAGAGGGATTGATACAAATCGTAAAGTAATCATTAATTATCGGAAACCGAATCAAAGTTCGTCAGATGAAAGGAAAATAGCACCGCTCATTATTTTTGAATCAGAAGGATGTTGGAGGCTATTGGCGTTACAAGAAAATAATTACAAACAATTTTTATTGGAGCGCATACAAAATATTAAACAGACTACCGAAACTTTCCCCAAACATAATGAAAATGATATTAGAGAACTCTTCTCTGGCTCATTTAAAAGTTATCTCGGAAAGGATAAAATAGAAGTAAAAATATTAATGGATTCTAAATGGGCAGAGAGATTAAGACCGAAATTATTATTGGAGAATGTCTGTTACACTCCGCAGGAAGATGGAAAAGTACTGCTTGAGACGACAGTAAATTCATTCAATGAAATAGCGGCTTGGATAGTAAGTAGAGGTAAAGGAGTGAAAGTACTAAGCCCCGAACCATTAAAAGAGATGGTACTGAAATTAGCCAAAGAAGCGATAGAGAATTATGAGAATGAAGAAGGGTTTTTGAAATAAGAAAGGGAGCTTTAAAATAAAAAGCCCCACGGAGTACGCGGGGCATAAGTAATTTCTTCGGCTTATAGCCTTATTGTGTAAAGCTTTCACTTGTAACTTAAGTAATAACATAATAAATATCAATAGTCATTGGGAGAATAATATGTCCATAATTCTAGGTTTAGATTTAGGTACTAATTCTATCGGATGCACACTAAGAAACACCTCGGAAAAAGAAGACCAAATAGTTTTTGCTACATCTTTAACTTTTGAAAAAGGTGTAGGAGAAGAAAAAGGTGTAGAAGTGCCACTAGTCCAACAAAGAACATTAAGTCGGGGTAAAAGAAGAAACTATAATGCAAGAAGATATCGTAAGTGGTTATTATTAGAGACGTTAATTAATTCATCCCCACCAATGTGCCCATTAACACTTGATGAATTAAATAAATGGCGCAAGTATGATAGTTCTTCCGAATCTGAATATCCCAAATCAGAATCTTTTCTTCAATGGCTTAAACTCGATTTTAATGGAGATAATATTAGTGATTTTATAAATCCTTACGAACTAAGAGTAATGGCAGTCAAAGAAAAATTCACGAACCCTTTAATACTTGGTAGAGTTTTTTATCACATGACACAAAAACGTGGATTTAAGGGGAGAGATGAGGCAGAATCAGAAACAATTTTAAAAGGAAGTGAGGAAAAAGGCATTCAAGGTGCAGAGAGAACAATAGATTTGATGGAGAGCGATAATATTTCTCTTAGCGAGGCATTATTAATTGATCATAACATAAATAAAAAAAGAATAAGAAACAGATATAACCTAAGAAATTTAGTGGAGAATGAATTTAATACTATTTGTAATGTTCAATGCATTGATCAAAGTAGCGAACTTTATAAAAATCTTTTGAAATCAATTATTTGGCAGAGACCTCTAAGAAGTCAAAAAGGTAATATTGGCATTTGTACTTTTGAACCCAAAAAACAAAGATGTCCCATAAGTCATCCTTTATTTGAGGAGTATAGAGCTCTTGCATTTATTAATAACATTAAGATAACTCCAATCGAATCCCAAAACAGCAATTACCTAAGCGATGAACAAAAGGGATTAATATACCATAGGTTATTTTTTAGGAAGAGCAAGGTAGCATTTGAATTTTCAGAAATCATTAAAGTACTTGATCCCAAGAAAAATTTGTATAAATTCAATTTCAAAGAATATACCAATGTAAGCGGCTGTCCTGTTAAAGCTCAATTAGAAGATTTTTTTGGCTGCAACTTAAACGAGATAAAAATAACAAATTCATTAAATAATACGACCGGGAAGGGATATTATGATTATGAAGATTTATGGCATGTATTATATTCATTTTCAGATAACGAAAGCATAATAAAATTCGCAAAAGAAAAATTAGGTTTGAGTGAAGAACGCGCAGTTAAATTCTCAAAGGTTAGACTGCCTCAAGGTTTTGCTTCATTAAGTATTTATGCTATTAAAAAAATCCTAAAATATCTTAAGAAGGGATATATTTACTCCGATTCAGTTTTCTTAGCCAACCTTGATAAGGTAGTTGGTAAAAAGCTTAATGAAGATAAAGAAAATGAAATAATTACTAAAATTAGAAATCTTCAGCACAAGCATAAATCACTGCAACAAACGAATGCCATTATTAATAACTTAATAAACAACCATATTAATAACGACGAAGAAAGTGAAATAAAATCGGGTAAATATCTTTCCATTGAGAGATTAAATGAATTAGTAGAAATAGAGATTATTAATGTATTAGGTATTGAAAAATGGAATCGATTTGATGAACAAGAAAAAAATCATTTAATAGTCGAGATTCGAGCACATTTTGAAAAATTCCTAGCTAATAAATATACCCATTCCTTAGGGTTAATGTTTTATAAAACTCCACGATTTGACGACATGTTAAAGGGTTTATTAAAAAAGGAATTCCCTGATTGGGAAGAAGAAAGATTTAAGTATTTATATCACCCTGCAGAAAGCGAATTTTATCCGGCAGCAAAAGTAGTTAATGGTAAAAAGATTCTTGGCTCTCCCGAACCAATATCGAAGGGATTTAAAAATCCTATGGCTCTTAAAACACTTCACGTAATGAAAAAATTAATAAACCATCTGATTTTAACTGAGAAGATAGACTCGGAGACACGGATTGTAGTTGAGATAGCGAGAGAATTGAATGACGCGAATAAAAGAGCTGCAATTGCTAGATGGCAAAACGATAGAGAGAAAGAGAATAAACTATTCGCTGATAAAATTATAGAAATGGCTGAGGGATTGGGATATCCTGATTTAGAAGTAGACGATAATCTTATCCTAAAATATCGTTTATGGCATGATCAAAAGGGACAATGTTTATATACAGGTAGGGTTATTGATTTCGCTGAATTAATTGATGGTACAACGGTAGATATTGAACATACAATCCCAGCAAGTATATCTTTCGATAATGAACTTGGCAATCTTACTTTAGCAGATTCACGATATAATAGAGATATTAAAGGGAATAAGATTCCCGCTCAATTGCCTAATTACGAGAATGGAATTGAAATAAATGGCATATCATATCCTGCTATACTTAAAACAGCTTCATTTTTAGAGGATAAAGTAAAGCATTTTGAAAAGCTAATAGAAGAGGCAAAAAAGAGATCCAAACACGCACAAACAAAAGAGCAAAAAGATGCTCAGATTCAAAAACGGCACTACTTCAAAATGGAATTAGATTATTGGAAGAAAAAGAAAAGAACTTTTTTTGATAAGGAAATAAAAAATAGTTGGAAAAATAGCCAATTAGTTGATACACAAATAATTACTAAATATGCATTACATTATTTAAAGACTGTTTTTAATAATGTAGAAGTTCAGAAAGGAAGTGTAACGGCTGCATTTAGAAAAATTTTTAATGTTGGCTTTAAGAAGGATAGAGATAATAGCGTTCATCATGCAATAGATGCCGCAATATTAACATTAATTCCTTCTTCAAGGAAGAGAGATGTTTTATTACAAAGATATTTTTCAGCTCTCGATTTAGATCGAAGTTTCCATATCATACCCGAGGGCTGGGCAAATTTTTCTCCAACTCAAATTTTGGATCTTCAAAAAAAGGTATTTGTTAATTTTTATAAAAAAAATACCACCCTTTTGCCTACTTATAAAAACGTTAGGAAAAGAGGCAAAATACAATATGTAAAAAAGCAATTAGAAAATGGGAAGTTCGAATATTTGCTTGATGAAAATGGAAATAAAATCCCTCTAATTGCACAGGGAGATTCCATTCGAGGTCAACTTCATGAAGAAACATTTTTCGGTGCTATTCAACTCGGGAAAAATAGTAAAGGTATTTCTGAAAAATATAAAACGGAAAAGAAACCACTTCTTTTTGTTGTTAGAGTTCCAATTCAATCTTTTACCAAAATGGAAGACTTAAATAAAATTATAGATGATAAAGTAAGAAATGACATTCAAAAAACTATAAATAAAAAAATATCCATAGGTAAAACATTTGTTGACTCAATAAATGAAGATATCTGGCTATTAGACAAAAACGAAAAAGAAATAAAACAAGATAAAAATGGAAACACTCTTTTCCCTATTCGTCATGTAAGATGTGTAAGTGCAGTAGGAAGAGGGATTTTAACTTCCGAAAAAGCTTTACAAATTAAACAACATACTTTTCTTTCAAAACAAGAATATAAACAGTATTATTATGCCAAGAATGAAGAAATATCGGTTTGTTTATTTTATGAAAAGAATGATAATAGCAAAGTAATTAGAGGGACAAGATTGATTGGTTTATTTGAACTATCTCAAATTCAGATAAAACATTTAAATGAATTATTTTCTATCCCTGAATATGCCATTTATCCTAAAAATAATCTTCCTCTGAAGTATATAATCACAACAGGATGTAGAGTAATTATTTATGAAAATTCACCTGAAGAATTGCGTGAATTAAGTAAGCCCGAATTAATTAAAAGAGTATATAGAATTTATAAATTTAATAATGCTGGAGCAGATTATATTTACCTTCAATGTCATGCAGAAGCAAGGCAAGACAAAGATTTAGGCGTAGGGGATACAACAGTTGATTTTTCAAAGTATCAACCTAGATTAAAGCTAGTACCAAATAATTTTAATTGTCTTTTAGAAAATTATGATTTTGAAATATCGATAGATGGAGAGATAACTTTTAAATGATAAAAAGGACATTGTATTTTAGCAAGAATGCTTATTTAAGTACTAAAGATGCTCAGCTAATTGCAAAAATAAAAGAGCCAAATGAAGAAAGCGAAAAAGAGATTACAGCCCCGATAGAAGATATCGGGATTGTAATTCTTGATGGTGCTATTACAATATCACAACCATTAATAAGCTCTCTTCTAGAGAATAATTGTGCTCTTGTAGTTTGTAATCTTAATCATATGCCCACAGGATTGTTTTTACCATTAACAGGAAATTATTTGCAGAGTGAAATTTTCCAAGCGCAAATTGAATCATCAGTACCACTAAAGAAACAATTATGGCAGCAAACCATTTCGGCAAAAATAAAAAACCAAGCCGCTCATCTTAAAAAGAGAAAAATTCCAATCAAGAATATGACTTATTGGGCTAAAGAAGTTAAATCCGGCGACCCTGAAAATCTTGAAGGAAGAGCAGCAGCATATTATTGGAAAAATATTTTCAAACAGATTCCTGAATTTATACGAGATAGATATGGAGAACCGCCAAATCAATTATTGAATTATGGATATGCGATACTTCGTGCTATTGTAGCAAGAGGTTTAGTTGCTTCAGGATTACTTCCTACACTTGGAATTTTTCATCATAACAAGTATAATGCATATTGTCTTGCTGATGATATTATGGAACCTTATAGACCTTATATGGATAATATTGTTGCTGATTTCATTGCCAACGGAGAGGATTTCTTCGAACTAACTCCATCGATAAAAAAGCAATTATTAGAAATAGCTACAACGGAAATAATTATCGACAATAATCGAAGTCCCTTGTTAGTTGGTCTTCAGCGAACTACCTCCTCGCTAGCAAAATGCTTCAAAGGAGAGTTAAGAAAAATAACTTATCCGGAATTTATATGAGATTTAGTGAGTATAGAATTATGTGGATATTAGTATTTTTTGATTTACCGGTCGCAACACAAAAGGACAGAAAAATTTACACTAAATTTAGAAAATTCCTTATTAAAGATGGATTTGATATGTTTCAATTCTCTATTTATGTGAGACATTGCGCTAGTCGAGAAAATAAAAATGTTCATGTAAAAAGAATTAAACAGGAATTACCTCCTAAAGGGAAAGTAGGAATAATGTCTATAACAGATAAACAATTTGGTATGATGGAAATTTTCGAAGGGAAAAGTCATACAGATGGATTTCTCGAACCACATCAATTGGAATTATTTTGAATGCCCCTTTTGGTTACCTTAACGGAAATTAAAAGGGGCATCTGATTTTTTTGATCCTAATAATCGGCTAACTTATTGAAAAACAATAGGATAGACTGACCTACCTTGAATCTAATATCAGTAAATCAAAATTTGAAAGCAATCCACAACC
>Ga0172380_10003656_pt1 | contig 20757 bp, 25 predicted proteins | sample Leawe162metaG_FD_119747 | JGI IMG/M metagenome (GOLD analysis project Ga0172380, IMG submission 119747) | Leachate microbial communities from a municipal landfill in Southern Ontario, Canada - Leachate well 162 metaG | ecosystem: Engineered > Solid waste > Landfill > Unclassified | place... | reverse complement strand
TTCCCCTATAATCACCTCTTGAATGTTATAGCAATTATAAGAGGTAAAGGAACACTTCATGCCAATCATCAAATCAGCTATCAAACGTGCTCGTCAGACTCTCAAGCGTCGCGACCGCAATGTAACTATCAAAAAAGATATCAAGACCGCTACTAAAGCGCTTGCCGCTAAGCCAACCAGCGCTGCCCTCTCAAAAGCCCAGAGCGAGATCGATAAAGCCGTCAAAAAAGGCCTGATCAAGAAAAACACCGCTGCTCGTCGTAAAAGCTCACTTGCCAAAGCCGCCAAAGCTGCCGGCGTCAAGCTTGCTCCCGCTAAGAAAGCTGCTCCAGCCAAGGCGGCCGCTCCAAAAGCAGCCACTAAGCCTGCTGCCAAGAAGGCTGTAGCCGCTAAAAAACCTGCTACTAAAGCTACGGCTGCCAAAAAAGCGCCAGCCAAGAAGCAAGCTGCGAAGAAAACTGCAAAATAGTCACGCTTTCGTAAACAAAAACCTCCTGACAGCTCAGGAGGTTTTTTATATGGCAGCCACTTTGAGGAGCGCTCGCTCTATCGCTACCCATGGGTCAAGCGTCGATGTTTTCATATCTTGATCGGCTTCGGTGAAGGCCGCGATCACCTTTTTTGCCCCAACGCGGCCGAGTTTTTTGGCGTACGGTGATAATTTCGACAATACAAACGGATGGGCACCAATGTCCCTGGCCACGTCACTACTCGGTTTATCACTCGCCGAGAGAACCATCAGCTGGAAAGCCTGGCCAGAAAGTAGCCCAAATAGCTGGTAAGCTTCTTCCGTAAGTTCCAGCACCTGCAGCGTGGCGTGCAGCTTGGCAACGTCGCCGCGGAGGGCTGTTTCAAACAGCTGGAAGATACTCTCCGTCGGATTCGGGTCGACAATATCGTCGATGGTCTCAAGGGTGATCTCCTCTAATACCGCCAATTTCTCGAGTGCGTGAAATACCCGCCATTGGTCGACGCCCGTTCGCTCCACCAGCTTTCGAGCCAGCGGTCCAGAAAGCGTCATCCCCATGACTTTTGCTTCTTTCACCGCCCAGTCTTCCGCTATCCGCTGATCGCGCTCACCCCATGGCTTGAACTCTTTGACGTCAGCTGCTTTTTGCAAATCTTTAAAGGTTTTGGTGCGTTTATCGGGCTTTGGTTCCACTAGCACCAGCTGAATATCATCACTGACGCGCGGCAACCAGTCACTAAAATTCGCCCAGACGGCTTTATTATCTGATAGATTTTTTATAATCACCAAGCGTTTTTCCGCAAATAGCGATGCACCCATCAACAGATCAGGAATCTGCCGCAGCTCCAGCTCGCTGCCATCAATCTTTTCTGCCCGACCGTCAAACCCAGCAACCATCCGCGCCAGCTCGCGGTCGATCTCAAAACTATTTTCACCAAGAATTAGAGTAATCATCTATGTCTATTCTACCTAAAGGTAAGGCGATTACCCTAATCTTCTATGGAATTGAGCCAACGAGCATGCTCTGCCTGAATAGCTTCGAGCACCGCCACTCGTGCATGGGCTAGATCAAGCTCTGAGAGATGTTTTTGTTCTGGATGCTGGATACGAGCAGTAAGCTTTTCCATCATACTTAGATAGTTTTCAAATACATGTCGGGGCATGTGATCCCCGTGTTCAAAGCCCTCCATAATCAGGTTGCTATACACCGCGTCGAACTCTTGATCCGAAGCAGTCGTACGATATGCTTCAAGCAGGCTCAAAAGCTCACTTTGATCACCATACTCTTCTCTATTCGTGAGCTTGTCCATCCGTTCCAGCGTCGAGTTTAAGAGTTTCTCGTGATATGCGGCTACTCTTTCGTCTTGAAGACCCAAGGCATTGTAGTTTGCCGCACTAAATAGACAATTTACATGTTGCGTCCTCTCGTCTCTGAATCGATCTTCAAAATAGTATTTGCCAGACTCTGCGTCGTAGACATACTCAAGGTACTTGTCTATCATTGCATCTCGCCCAAATACTAAGTACTCAGGAGCGACCTTGATGGTGCGGGCAGACTCGTCTTCTTCATTCATGCCAATTTTTAACTGAAATAGCAAAGGTCCATCATATGCACGGGGTCGGTCGTCTATGATAATCCCCGCGTCCTCCGTTAGGGTACCAAAAGCAACGGGACCATCAGAGAACACTCCTATCTCTTGGCCCTTCTTCGCAAACTCAAAGCAGTGAATAATTTCTTGCGTGCTCATTTTCCTTGAACGTCCTTCTCGAGCCGCATAGATCGCCATCACATGCTGTATCACTTCAGTACCCTCTATAAGTGTTGGATCTTCTTCAACTAGCTCCTTTAAGAGAGTCATGTCCACGAGGGATTGGCGTTCTTTTCCTAGAGCGTCAATCTGCCTCGCTTTTTCACGCATGGAAGCCGTGAGGTTACTGACTTCATCTTTCTCTACCTCAACCACTGCTTGAAGTTGGTCAATATGAGCTTGGGTTTGCGCTGCCGCAACAAGTCCACCACGCACTTTCTCAAGTTTTTGTTTAGCCGATTGTTCCTGACCACTCTGTAGCTCGTGTTCACCTGTTGTCATACGACCTCCTTACACCTTTTAGCTCATCATACGCGCAAGGAATAATTTTTCAAAGCATAGGCACTTACAAGACTTGGCATACCGGGCAGATATGCGTGCCACGGCCAGCGGCTTTGAATTTGATGATCTCCACATCTGGGTGACGCGGGCAGGTTTGGCCTTCGCGGCGAAAGACGCGCGCAAAGCTCAGATAGCTCCCCCGCTTGCCCTCGGCGTTCACATAGTTCTTATCGCTTGAGCCACCTCGCTCAATCGCGAGGTTCATGACTTCGCGCAGTTCTCTGTGTAGCGTTTTAAACTCATCGTCCGAGATCGATCCGACCAAGCGCTTGGGGTGGATCTTGGCGCCCCACAGACTCTCATCGGCATAAATATTGCCCACACCGGCCACCACCGTCTGATCAAGTAGCGCCGCTTTGACACTGGTCTTAGCTCGGCGCCCAAACCGCTCGGCGAACTGCTGCCAGGTAAAGTCAGCATCAAGCGACTCTGGCCCCACCTTTTGCATAAAATTAATGTTCGGTATCTCGACTGTGGGCATTAAGCGCACCCAACCAAACTTACGCTGGTCGTTAAAAAACAGCTTTGAGCCGTCGCTAAAATCAAAGGTGACGCGGGTTGATTTATCCGGTAGATCGTTCACCAGGCTGGCATTGGGGTGCCCAGCGCCAAAGCGCTGCTCACCGACGAATACGAGCTGCCCTGTCATCTTCAGATGTATCACCAGACTATACTCGCTCGAGAGATCAATCAGCAGTACTTTAGCGCGACGTCTGACATCTAAAATCGTCGCATTAATCAAAAACTGTTTCACATCCGCCGTCGCGTTGGGAAATGATTTCTCGGTGTCGTGGGCAACCTTCTTAACAACCTTGCCGATGATGAGCTGTTCAAGACCCCGACGGACCGTCTCAACTTCGGGTAGTTCAGGCATCACGCGCCTCAAGCAGCGGCTTCAGATCAAGCTCCAGTTGGTGATTTGACGTAAAGAGCAGCCCGTTCATCCCAACGAGCCGCGCTCCCTCGACGTTCTTGGGCTGGTCGTCTATAAAGACGCATTCTTCAGGCGCAAGGCCAAAGCGCGCTGCCATCAGTTCATAAATCTCACGGGAGGGCTTCATAATGCCGACTTTGCTAGAAAGGACGATCTCATCAAATAGGCTTTGGCGCTCTTGGTTGCTAAAGAGTGACTCAAGGAAAGCTTCACCCACATTACTCAGTAGCCCAATTTTATACTCGCCCTTCTTGGTCAGGATATACTCCACTAGTGGCTGGTTACGCACGTATTCTTCTGCTTCGATTGCCAAGAATTCTTTCTGACTAATACCAGTGAGTTGGGCTACCTGCCCGACAAATTCAGCCCGTTCCAAGAAGCCATAGTCGGACTGGCGATAGAGATCACGTAGTTCGTCTTGTTTCTCGACCGGGCACAAATTCTCAATATGCCGTCGGCCGTCGCTATAAAGCACACCAAAACAATCAAAAATAAGAGCACGTATCATGCTCTTATTGTATCATTTTCGAGGGGTTTTAATCTTTACCGATGAATTGCTTGGCTTCAGGCACCTGGGCTAAAAATAGCTGCTGGAGCTGGCCAACATTGGCGGCAAGCGAACCCTTAGCGTCACCACAGTTGGTGGTCCAGAGACGTTTAACCGTATTGCTGCCGTTGATAATTTCAAATTCATAGAGAATACCGCCGGCACAGACACCGCGGGTATCATCGGCATCGCCCTTCAGGCTCTCACCTTTTGCCAGGCTCGCGCGGCCCAGAGCATGAACAAACTCATCATATGCTTTGGTGTTATTTGCGTAGGTTTTGCCCACCAATGGCTGTTCGAGGTAGCCTTTGTAGCGCGTAAACTCTCGTTTACTTGGAGTAACGGTCACTTGATAAGAGCGAAAAGTATCGTCACCGACGATCTGGCCCCGCACGGTCATGCGCACGCTGCGATCAGCCGTGGTACTCAGAAGCGCTTCGCTACTAATGTTTGTGGTCTGTGTTGGCTCGGTCGCGTTGTTGCTCGTAAAAATACGCACCACCGAGACAGCGGCGGCAATAATCAGCCCGACAATAACAATCAGGAAGATGATAGGAATAAACCGTTGGATACCTCTGTTCATAGTGCCATTATATCATACTTATGGTTTTAAGTCAACAAAGGGGATAATTCGTCTAGATCAACTGAGCGCTTTACATGCTCAGCATCGTTATACCACACCGCACGGATGTGCGCTTTGTAGCGGGCAAATTCATCATGAATCGGCTCAATCTCGACTACTTCTGCTTCTATATACACGCCAGTCTCGTCCCACTCATCACCTTTTGAAACAAATGCGGTTAGAGCGATGTGAGGTTCATGGGCAATTGCAAGTGAATGGCGCGCTTTTGTGTGCGAGTCCCATTCAATCTGTAGTCCGTCTAGTTTTTTGATTCGCACTGGTACTGCCCACGGTTTATAGTCTTCGTCAACAACAGCAATGACAACGTGGCTTAATTGGTTTAAAAATTTAGCTGTCTCAAGGTTGTAGTCTTTCATGATATCTGTTCTATCTTTTCTCTGATCTCATTAAAGGCTAGCTGATGCGCTTCAAATCCCTTGCCCCGTGGATCTTCAACATCCCAAAATACTACTTTATTTTCAGGTAAATAATCTGGTACAGACTGATTGGTGATGAGATATATGCGATCTGCCGCTTGCGCCAATTCTTGGGTCAATTGTTTACGATACAATCCTTCGCTCGATAAGCCTTCTGAATTGAGCACAGAAAGAACCAGTTCAGGCATGGGCTTTCCTTCAATTACTTCCGTCCCCGCACTGATAGCATTATGTGAGTTAGTGGCCGTATTATAAATCACTTCTGCAAACTGGCTCCGAGCAGCGTTTCCCGTACAGATAAAAAGTGGTTTCACTATAATTCTCCCCAATTCTTCCCTACCGATACATCGACGCGTAGATTAATGCCCAGATCTGGGTAGATATTTTCCATGGTAGTTTTGAGGATCTCACCCACTTTATCGGCATTCTCGGCTGGGCACTCCACGAGGATGCTGTCGTGAATCTGCAAGATTTGCTCGCCCAGGTCACCGAGTTTTTTATCGACTTCGATCATGGCCATTTTCATAAGATCGGCTTCGGTGCCCTGAATCGGCATGTTGGCTGCAGCTCGCTTGGCGCCTTCGCGCACCATGAAGTTACTACTATTTACATCTGGTGTGGGGCGTCGGCGACCAAAATAGGTCTCGACGTAGCCTTCCACGCGAGCTTTTTCGAGTGTATCATCAATATATTTACGGATCGGTGCCCGAAGTTCGAAATATTTATCAATAAAATTCTTAGCATCAGTAAAGCTCATACCTGTATTTTGAGCGAGCGCATGTGGACCCATCCCATAGAGTACTCCAAAATTAATCACCTTGGCGTCACGCCTCTGAGCTTTGGTGACTTCATCCATTGGAATACCATGAACATCACTAGCAGTCTTGGTGTGGATGTCGACATCGCCGTTGAAATCGTTAATTAGCTCCTCGTCACCCGCTAGCACAGCCGCGAGGCGCAACTCAAACTGTGAGTAGTCGGCGCTGACAAAAACCTTGTCACCTTCCGGGATGAAGCCTTGACGCACCCTGCGGCCAAGATCAGTACGGACAGGAATGTTTTGCAGGTTCGGCGTGGTGCTCGAAAGTCGGCCCGTGGCGGCAACATCTTGATTGAATGTGGTGTGGATACGATCGTGCTCGTCGGCAACTTCAGGCAAGGTGTCGACATAGGTATTTTTGAGTTTAGCCAGTTCACGCGTTTTTTCGATTAGCTCGATAATGGGGTGCTGGCCACGCAGTTTATCGAGCTCTTTTTGGCCGGTGCTGTAGCCGGTTTTACCTTTTTTAATCCCGGCTGTTGGCAGCTGCAAAGTGGTAAATAACACTTCTGACAGCTGCGAAGGGCTGCCGATATTAAATTCGTGACCCACCATTGTATACATTTCTTGTTCAAGCTTGGCGTGTTCATCACCGAGCTCTTTAGCCATAGTCGCGAAAAACGGTTTATCAATTTTGATACCAATTCGTTCCATCCTGAAGAGATGGTAGGTCAGCGGAAAATCAAGTGTTCGTGCGACCTTACCGATCGACGGAGTGTGCTTGAAAGCCTCACATTGCCACTGATAAACTTGCCACAACCCAGCTACATATTCGTTGGTCGCGGCTACTTCGCCACCCAAGAGCGCTTCTAGTGAACGGTCACGGCGCAGTGGGTCAATCAAAAATGCTGCCTGATGTACATCGTGCAGTTCCCCAAAGCGTACCTCTACCCCATGGTCAGCCAGATGATGATAAAGCAACTTACTATCGTAGCTAATGACAGTAGCCAGCTCAAACACACGCCAAGCACTACGTGGGAGATCTTTTATATTAGTGTGAGACACCGTACTATCATCGAGCGACAACCATATCTCGTCATCTACCGCGTGCAGCACAATCGGGCCATCAATCGATATCGTTTCGGGCCACGCGACCTCTTTTAAGATCGGAGCCCCAGGTATATCGAAAAAGAGCGGATGTTGAACTTCTTCTTGCATGTGCTTGGGCATGCGTTTGACGAGCGAGTTAAACTCCAGCCGCTTCAGAATCTCGGCTACCTTCGGCAGATTGGTGTCATTCACGTCAGCCACGTCCCAATCGAGCTCTACAGGCGCATCGGTCCAGATGCGGCCAACTTCCTTTGTAATATACGCAAGTTTTTTACCGGCTTCGAGCTTTTTTGCCACACTTGGTTTAATATCGTCGAGGTGCTCGTAGATACCATCGAGGGTTTTGTAATCTTGCAGCAGCTGCACAGCGGTTTTTTCACCGATACCAGGTACGCCCGGTAGATTATCCGAGCTATCACCCTTCAAAGACTTCAGGTCAAGAAACTGCTCAACATCAATACCGTATTTCTTTTCAAAGTACGCCACGTCAAACTCTTCGAGGTTGGACAGGCCGTTTTTGAGTGCATACACCTTGGTAGTCGGGCTCACCAGCTGCAATGCGTCGAGGTCACTGGTAATGAGATCGGTCTCTATCCCCTTCTCGGCCGCTTGCAGGGCAAAGGCACCCAGGATATCGTCGGCTTCATAATCGTCTAGCTCGTAAAAGGGCCAGCCAAAAGCTTCGAGCAGCTCCTGCAGGATTGGAATCTGCTCGTAAAAGTCAGCCGGCGCTGGCTTGCGACCGGCTTTATATTCCGGATAAATCTCGCGGCGCTTACGAATGTTGGTCTTGGGCTTGTCCCAAGCCACCGCCACATAATCTGGCTCGAGCTTCTTGATCATCTCGATGGCAAGCGAGGCAAAGCCGAAGACCCCGCCTGTCGGTGTGCCATCTTTGGTGCTGAGATTGGGCATGGCATAGTAGCCTCGGTAGAAGACTGATTTTCCGTCGATGACTGCCAGGCGTTTGGTCATAGTATTAGTATACCCTAGTACCTCTCGTGTCTCTATAAATCATCCCTTAGAAACCGTGTTGCTTACGAATTTGTCGGTAGCGTTTAGTATAGACGTTCAGGCTCATCCCCAGTGATTGTGCAGCTATAACTTGGTTCTTCGAACGCGCCGCAGCTTCGATTATCTGACGCTCCTCGTCTTCCATATCACTGTATTCAGCCAGGATTGAAGTATAGGCACGACGACCTAGGTGTCTTAGGTAGGGTTTGCCGTATTTAGTGAGACGTTCGGTTTTAGGTGGCGCAGTCATTAGCGTCACAATGTCTTGCACCTTCTTTTCAAGCATAGCTACGCTTATCCCAAGATGGGCAGCGGCTTCACCTTTCGTGCTCTCGTCGTATAAGGCATAGAGTACAGCCATATGATCATCCCTTAAGATGTCACGGCCTTTTTCGATCATTAGAAGAAATACATCTTTATCGGCATTTGCATCGTATTGTGGTCTGGGTTCTTTGTCCATTACATTCTATTCTGGAGTAATGACCTATCTATTAGCAAGCATGAGAAGCATACGCGCCTGATCTGGTATAATTAGGGGAATGACTCAAAGAGAAAATGTAAGAATCCTCGCACCCGTCGGCCTCACCGGTAGTGGGAAAAGTATATTCGTTGAATACCTTACCAAGCAAGGTATCCCAAAAATCTATGGAGGCGGCCTTATCGTGGAAGGGGTTAAAGCACTTGGATTAGATGTAAACCCTGAAAATGAGAAAAAATATCGCGAAGATATGCGTGAGAAACATGGCAATACGTACTTCATGGAAAAATGTATTGAAGAGATGCACAAACTTATCGCGGCCGGTCAACATAAAATTGTGCTGGATGGCCTCTACACCTGGAGCGAGTATAAACTACTGAAACACGAGTTTCCTGGTGAGCTGATCGTTATTGCACTCGTAACCCCCAAGCGTCTTCGGTATCGACGCCTAGCAGATCGGCCTGTGCGACCGCTGCAGCAACACGAAGTTGATGCTCGTGACTGGGCGGAGATTGAAAACATCGAAAAAGGCGGCCCGATTGCGATTGCCGACCACTACATCATCAATGATGGTGACTTAGAAAAGCTCCACACCCAAATAGATGCGGAGCTTCAAGAAATCGATTTCTACGCTTAACCCAGGTACTCGTGTAACTTCTTAGCGTCTTTGTGTTTACGAAGCTTCGCGAGGGCTTTAGCTTCGATCTGGCGAATACGTTCGCGGGTGACGGCGAACTCTTGGCCGACTTCCTCGAGTGTGTGCGATTTACCGTTATCAAGGCCAAAACGCATCTTGATAATCTTTTGTTCGCGATCACTAAGTGTCGAAAGGACCGATTGCACCTGCTCTTTTAGGAGCTGAGAGGCGGCCGATTCTTCGGGCGTGGTGCCGTCTTCGTCTTCGATGAAGTCACCCAGCACGCTTTCGCCGTCTTCGTCACCGTCGCGGCCGACGCCGGCGTCGAGCGAGGTGATGTCTTGCTTGATTTTAATGACGTATTCAACTTTTTCCGGCTCCATCTCGAGCTCTTTGGCGAGCTCCTCAATAGTTGGTTCGCGGTTGAGCTCTTGGGTCATACGTCGCTGGGTGCGAAGCAGCTTGTTGATCGTCTCAACCATGTGCACCGGAATACGAATCGTGCGGGCTTGGTCGGCAATGGCACGCGTAATCGCCTGGCGAATCCACCAGGTGGCGTAGGTACTAAACTTAAAACCTTTGTCTGGATCGAATTTTTCAACGGCACGCAGCAGTCCGGTGTTACCCTCTTGAATTAGGTCGAGAAAATCAAGACCACGCCCACTGTAGCGCTTGGCGATGGAGACCACGAGGCGCATGTTGGCCTCGGCCATCTTATCTTTAGCCTTCTTTTCTCCAGCCACCACGCGTTGGGCCAGCGCTAGCTCTTCTTCGGAGTTTAATAGCGGAATTTTACCAATTTCACGCAGGTACAGACGCACGGAGTCGTCTGAGACATCATCAAAAATTTGGTTACTGTTGAGGGTTTCATCGTCAATTTCTTCCTCTTCGAGTTCGGCTACGTCTGGTTCAATCACTTCATCAAGTGCTGAAACATCTGTTGTATCATCAGGTATTGGTACCTGCAGGTCATCGTTATCTTTGCCCACGGGAGATCTCCTTTATAAGTTCGTTTAATTGGCCGCGAAGCTCGTGTGCACGGGCATCATCGCCGGTTTCTTCGGCGTCTCGCAGCTGGGAGGTTAGTACTTCTTTTTGTTGTTTCTTGTATTCGGTTGCTACTTGGCGGAGCAAGCGGGCGGTTTCAAAGTAGCGATCTTGATCACTCCAATCCGCATAGCGAGTCTCGGCCTTTAATAGTAGTATTTTGACATAGGTGTCATGAGATTGCAAGGCTTTCGGGGTATCTTCCACCAGCTTGCCAGCGTGTTTTCGTAAATAGTCTGCCACCGCTTGACGCTCTTCCCCACTAAAAATCGTCACGTCGATCGTTGTAAATAATTCCTGCGATGGCACGTCGATCAGTGCAACCGAGAGCAAGTTATCTTGGTAGCTGGCGGTGTCGCGGGCAATCTCGGTCTGGCGCTGACTGACTTTAAGGTGCCTCGTCGGGGCGCCTGGCTCGGCCGCACCGCTCGCCTGCTTTTGCTTGATTACTTCTATCGAGGTATCGGTCATACGGGCGATCTGTGCTTGGTAATGCTCTTGCTCCACCACATCGCTCAGATTTTGAACAACCGTCAGGGCTGCCGAGGTAAAAGCGCGCTTGCCCGCTGCCGAGGTGAGATCTTCGCGCCGGGAGTACTGGCCCAGCACCCAGTCAACGACCGGTTCAGCCTTGTCGATGGCCTGCTGCCACAGGGCCGGGTCTTTTTGTACCAGTTCGTCGGGGTCTTTGACGCCCGCTGGTAGTGAGACAATGGTGAGCGCCACACCCACATGCTCGGCAATCGGGATGGCGCGCTCGGTGGCGGCCAGGCCAGCCTTGTCGCCGTCAAACGCCAGGCGTACACTCGGGCTCAGTCGCGAGAGAGCCTTGAGGTGCGGTTCGGTTAGTGCCGTGCCGGCAGTTGCGACCACTTGCTTCACGCCGGCCTGGTGAGAGGCCACGACGTCGAGGTTACCTTCTACAATTACGCTGTGACCTGCTTTTCGGATAGCTTCTTTGGCTTGGCTGAGGCCAAACACATGGCGGCTTTTGTCGTAAATAAGCGTCTGGGGAGTATTCAGATACTTCGGCGCTTTTGGATCATCGCTCATGATACGCCCTGTAAAGCCAATCACCCGCCCCGAGCCATCCATGAGGGGAATGACGATCCGACCGCGAAACAGGTCACCGCCAAAGCGATTGGTCAGACCGGCTTCGCCGAGTTCTTTGGCGCTAAAGCCTTTTTTCGTTAAGAATTGCACTAAGGCATCGTTCGATTCGGGTGCGTAACCAATACGAAATTCCGTCACAGTCGGTTTATCAAATTTGCGCTTGCCAAACACGTAGTCGACGGCGTGTTTATTACGCACTAAGCTCTGCTGAAAGTACTGCGTGGCGAGTTCGTGCGCCTCATAAAATCGTTTCTTCTTGTGGGCTATTTCACCACTTTGCTTGGTGTCGTACTGCGATAGGTCCACGCCAGCTTTACGGGCTAGCTGCTCAAGCGCTTCGCGAAAATCCACGCCTTCGACTTCCATGACGAAGCCAAAGACATCACCGCCTTTGCCAGAGGAAAAGTCGTGCCAAATATGCTTTTCAGGGCTCACGACGAAACTCGGGCTTTTTTCACTGGTAAACGGGCTCAGGCCCTTGAAGTTTCGTCCGGCGCGCTTGAGCTGCACGTACTCAGAAATAACATCCTCGATGTTGAGTCGTGAGCGTACTTCCTCTTTAGCATCCTGCATGTCTTTGATTATACCACTCTTTACCTCTGTTACCACTTGTGCTTAAATAGAGGCACGATGCAGCCACAACAACCTCCACAGCTTTCACCAACTCCCCTGCCGAGCGATTACCTCGACCAGATTGCGCCGACTCCCAAAGTGCAAGTTATGAATAGCAAAGTAGTCCTCGCTCTCATCGGCGGCGGCGTGCTGCTGCTTCTCATCCTGGTTTTCATTATCGCCACAAGCGGCGGCTCTAAGACCGCGCCTTTGGAGCACCTAGCCCTGCGCCTGCAGATACTTCAAAAAGTTAGCACTCTGTCGCACAAGAATATCAAGAGCTCGACACTACGTACCGTCAATAGCAACCTCAAAACCAGCCTCATCAACGCCAACCGCGACATTACCACGCCGCTTGAAGCCGCCAAAGTAGATCTCAAAAAGGTCGACAAGAAGATCATCGCCATTGAGGATGGCACGGCGCTCACCGCAGCACTTGAGGAAGGTCGTCTGAATGCGACTTTTGATCGCACCTACGCCAAGGAAATGTCCTATCAGCTCGATCGCACTACTATTCTCATGGATAGCCTGCTTAAAGCCACTTCCAGCAAGTCACTAAAAACATTTATAAATAGCTCCTCAAAAGATCTCGAGTCGCTTCAAAAACAATTTGCCGATTATAGCTCGGCGAACAGCTAGGCGTTTCCAGTCACAAGATTATAGCTGAGGCGCGCCAAGTCTTTGATCTCATCATCGGGCATTTGACCGGTGCAGATAATCGTATTCCAATGTTTTTTGTTCAAATGGTAGCCCGGCACTACCGTTTCGTACTTATCGCGCAGGGTCTGGGCGAGCAGCGGGTCGCACTTGAGACTCACACGCAGCGGCTTGCTGTTATTCGCAATCAGCGCAAATAACTTCCCCTCGCCCGAGCCTTTGTCGCCAACTTTATAGACGCTGGTCTCTTCACCAAACGGAAAGTCCAGCCAGGTGCCAGGGAATGCTAAGAGATAGTCTTCGAGATCTTTGTGGGTCATGCTTTCACTTTGCCTAAGTAGTATTTGAGTTCCATAATCGAGCCGCGGATGTCTTCCAGCGCGCGGTGTTCTTCGGCTTTTGAGAATTTTTTCTTATATTTGCCTTCAAAAACCACTTTCCAAGCTGTCACATCGAGCATGCGGTAGTGAAGTCTGGCATTGAGCCGTGTCCACTCATTCTCGATAAACTTACGGTCTTGGTGGATTGAGTTACCAGCTAGCAGCACCGGTTTTTCACTGTCAAAATGCTCATCGATAAATTCTAGTAGCTCGTTTTCAACAATTCGGCCATTTTTACCGTGTTCGTTTTGATTCATGAGTCCGTCACGAGATTCTGGAAACTTATCCCAGAACTCCCCCACCATCTGCTTCTTCATAAGGTTTGGTCCGACTTTTTTGACCGCAGTGTATGTTGCGATTTCGGTAAAGTCCCAATCGGTCGCAATCACGGCGACTTCTAAGATTCGGTCGGTCGTCGGGTCGAGACCTGTCATCTCCAGGTCCATCCATAAGATTTTTGCTTTTTTTGTCATTACTTATCTGATTATACAATAATACTCTTGTCTATGTAGAGTTTATGGTTTATAACTTAAGATATTGACGGAGAGACTGTCATGTGAGAGGAGAAGCAATGCAACGCATCTCTACCTTACGCACCTATCAACCAAGGCGCACATCACGTGTTCCTGACTACCGGCTGGACACATTGTTCAGTGACGACGAACTGACGATCAAGCTGATGATCGCCAAGTACCGAATTCTGATGGCATTTGACCATGCGACCTTCTGGTCACATGGCAAGATGCGCGGAACCGACAACTTCATCATCGGTGTCGGGCATCGCCAGAAGGATCTGGTGCACTACGTCATCGAGCATGTCGTCGAGGGGATGAACGGCAAGATCGTCACCGCCAGCGAGCTGCCGGAGTTCGTGGGAGACACTTCCTCGATCCTGCGAGCTGTAGCACGAAAGACTGAGCGGCAACTTGTTGCCGTCCAACTGGCGATGTTGTCACCGGATGGCATCTGGTTCAACGCCCAGACGCCCGGTACATGGAACATCTCGCAGAGCCTCATGGATGAGTACCTACTGAATCGGTATCTCGTACGGGCGGCCAAGCGGGTAGATGCACGCCTCCGAAGGGAAGCACTCCATAATGGTGGACGCCTGAGGGTGGTGCACTAACAACGGTAAGTCAAAGTAGGTGGAAGATGACCTGAGACAAAGGTTGACCTCCCGAAACGACTTATCCCCCCTCACTTCGAGGGGGAATTTTATTTTTTTGGCTTGAATTTCAAACTCAACGAATTAATACAATATCGCTGATCAGTCGGCACGCCGAGCCCTTCACCTTCAAACACATGGCCAAGATGCCCGCCGCATGTAGCGCAGGTGACTTCGGTGCGGCTCATACCGAGCGAATCGGCAGCGTGGAACTCAACGGCCCCAGGTTTGGCATCATAAAAACTCGGCCAGCCGCAGTGGGCGTCAAATTTGGTGGCGCTATCAAAGAGCACTGTGCCGCAGGCCGCACAGCTATAGGTGCCTGGGTCGAACGTCGAGTCATATTCACCGCTAAATGGCACTTCGGTACCCTTTTCACGCAAGATCCGATACTGCTCGGGTGTCAGCTCTTCTTGCCACTCTTTATCAGTTTTATCGATCTTCACCAAAATTGCTTACTCTTTCTTCTTGTCGAGCCGGTCGAGCTTGAGCACATGAATGACCCAGTAAACGACGAGGGCGGTGGCGATAAGCGCAATCGCCGAAGATACAAACGCTCCCCACTTAAAGTCGGCTGTGCGACCAAACAGTTCGGTATGCCAGACGGCTGTTTCGAGTCCATCACGCGACCCGACGATAAACTGCACAACAGGCGTAATAAAGCCCTCCACGAGCTTGCGCACCGTGTCGCCTGCCGCGGTACCAATAGCTAGTCCGATGGCGAGACCCACTACACCCTGAGTACGGATGAATTCTACAAAGCCGCTGGCGTGCTTGGTGCCGCTCCCTCGTAGCTGCACTGCTCGTTCCTTTGCTTTTTCTTTTGCGAGCGCCGTGGTCTTGGCCATAAAAAATCTCCCTTATCTAAGGAAGATTATACCATTTCTATCGTCTAAGTTGTTGCCCCGAGGGGCGACCGTAGGTGGGATCGCCACCATGGTCGCCCCTCGGCGAGGACAGGATAAGCCATGGGTGGGCTCATCCTTAGAAAAGAAGAGGGTGTGTCACGCCGAGGACGATTCCAGCAGCTCCTGCAGATGCGCCTTACCCTTGTCGGTCAGACGGTAGGCCATCACCTGCTTCTGGGATCCGAAACGCGGATCGTAGTTGTAGTCGTCCGGCTCGAGCTCGTGTGAGACGAAACCCTGTGACAGCATGCCATCCAGGATGGCACCTGTTGCAGCAGTCGCTGTCTCGCGGGTCGGGTCGATGTCGAGCTGACGCGCAAGCTCGTAGTGCGTGCTGGCGTAAATCGCCCCTTCGTTGAGCTGTCGAAGAATGATCCTTCGAAGATTCATTCTTTTCCTCCCGATTGTTGTAGGTTCTCGGAAAACGGACCATCCGCCTTCCGTCCTGCCTGACGTACTGGAACAACAAAATCGCCGGGGTTTCCCTCGGCGACCATGTAATCTTCAGTATGTCAGAAAACTATGTCGCCGAGGGCGTCACAAAGAGAATGTCGCGAATGAGATTCTGGTTGTGTGCTATCGTCTTCATAGTTCTCCGTCGATTCTACACCCTGTGGCTTAGAGGTGCAAGTCTACATTCGATCTGGGGTTGGGATGCCGAGCATCGTGAGGCCGCTCCGTAGCACCGCCACATAAGCTTTCACCAGCTGGATGCGGATGTTTTCACGCTCATCACCCACCACGTGGCTCTTTTCGTAAAAACGGTTGAAGGTCTGGGCTAGTTCATACAGATAGGTACATACCAAGTGCGGCGCGAGCTCCTGTGTTGCCTGCTCTACCACATCTTTATACTCGGTGAGCTTGAAGAGCAAGCTACGCTCGTACTGGTCATACTCAATCGTGCCTGGAAGAACCGCAAGCTCTTCGCTGGATTTTTGGATAATCGAATTCGCCCGGGCCAGCGCGTATTGCAGGTATGGCCCGCTATTGCCCTGCAGGCTGACCGATTCTTTGGGCTCAAAAATGATATCAGCCCCAATACGGTTTTTCAAAAAGGCGTATTTGATTGCACCAAGTACTGGCGCATCGTCACGATTGCCCTGCACCGCTTCGTTCTCGTCGGCGGCAATACTCAGTACATCGACTGCTCGCAGAAAGTTGCCTTTACGGCTACTCATCTTGGTGCCGCCCGCGAGCTTCACGTTGCCATGGGTAAAGTGCTTGGTGCGCGAAGAAAGCTCGGGCTTGAATTGCTCAATACTTTTTAGCACCACTTTCATGTATTCGGTAATGTCATTGCCCGTAATGATGACGGATTCGTCGAAGTGATAATCGTCCCACTTCTTGATACTCAGTCCCACGTCTTTGGCTTCATACGTCGGGAGACCCTCGTTGTTTACAAACACACGAGTGTGCAGACCATATGGCTCACCTTCAAAGATAACCGCGCCGTTACTGTCCTTATAAACTCCTTTTTCTCGTTGCTCAAGCACCGTTTTCAGGCCAACCGGAGCGGTCTCGCTCTCTGGGTAATATTTTTCAAACTTAGTACCGATACGCGCATAAAAGGCATCGAAATAGTCATAGCTCCACTGGCGGCATTGCCAGTAGACCTTAGCAAATTCAGATTCGTGATCGTTGTCGGTGTGCAGTTGATACACTTTTTTATTCAAAGCAATGATTTCTTGCTTGGCCGTCTCATCGTCTTCGTACGCGTTGGTGCCCACCACGTAGCACTGCGCCATCCACTCGGAGCGCTCGTGTTCGCCGAGCTCGTCTAGCTTACCAGGACTTAGTTCGAGGTCTTTCATGATGGCCCACATGGTTTTACCCACGTGCAGCCCTACATCGCCACCAAAGTTCACCCGGTGGACTTCCCCGCCAGCGTGCTCGATAAGGTTCGAGATCGCATCGCCAATTACACTGGTGTAAAAATGCCCGACGTGCAGCACTTTGAAGGGGTTCGGGTCGGAGTATTCAGTGACAACCACTTTGTTTTCATAGAGGTTTGACATGCCGTACGTTCCTGAGCTATCTATCATAGCTGCAAGTTCAGTCGTCAGTGTACTATCGGTTACTCGTAGGTTAATAAAGCCCGGGCCGGCAATCGTGACGTCGCTGAATTCACCGCTAGCTCGTAGTTTCGCCGCTAGCTCCTCGGCAATCTCGCGCGGGTTTTTGCCAAGGGGCTTAGCCAGCTGCATGGCAACATTCGTAGCATAGTCCCCAAACTGAGGGTCGGGCCGCGTCAGCTTGACGTCAACCTCAGTATTAAAGAGTTCGTGCACTTTTGTTTTGATTACTTCTTCCATCGTCGTTTATTATAACAGAGGAGCGAGGTATAATAGCAATGATATGCCCTCTAGCAACCTCCAACCTCTCCGTAAGGACAACAAGTCACGCGATCAAATCATTCTTTCGTTAGCGCGCTTGGCGTTTTGGGTATTTGTCTTCTTTGCATCACGTACTCTTTTACTTATCACAGGCGTGACCCTTATGATACCAATCACCCTTTTTCTCTTGTCTTTTACAGGCTCTTCAGACGCGGATGTCTGGCAAATCCTATTCTGGATATTCTACTGGCCTTGGGCTCTTACTGGCCGCAGCAGCTTCGACGAGAATGATCTCGGGCTATTATTTGGCAGCTGGGCAACGGTTGTCGTGATAGTGTCGTTGATTGTACAGAGATTATTCCCATCATTTAAAATCAAGCTTCGAGCAGTACTCCTCGCTATTACGATTGTCTACATTGTGACTGGCATCGACATTATTCCTCAGATAGTTAACGATGGGATTGACGGGATTGTTCTCTTTATTTTAATGTACTTAGTATGTATAGGCTCGGTAAGCCTCTCGTGGAGTCTTAATTTCGTCTCTACGCTCGTACGACATAGCCCACCTGCAAGGAACTAGGTTGAGCCGGCCTACTCTTTTAAGATAGCGTATCTTCTTCAACAGTCGCCAGATCCATCGGACCGCCAGCAACGGTCTGAATGCCCCTCACCGTCTGTAAGAGATAGTTCAGCACGCTCATATCGTCGTGATTGGCACCGACAAAGTCTTCGAGTTCGTATGTTTCTTCTGCCATATTTGTGTTTACTTTCTGTGCCCATACATTAGCATAAACGGTACAGAATATCAATCTGTTCCCCGTGGTAGAATGAGACTATGCATAAAACCAAAAGCGGTTTCACGATTGTCGAATTACTCATTGTGATTGTGGTGATCGGTATTTTAGCAGCAATTACTATTGTGGCTTATAACGGGGTCCAGCAACGAGGTCGTGACGTACGCATGATGAGCGACCTGACTAACGCCTCCTCGCAGCTGGAAGTCTACAACATTGATAACGGGTCTTACCCGACATCAGTAGCTCAACTAAAGAGCGTGGGGATACGCTTTTCAGCAAACCCTGGAGTCAATACAATTATGTACTGCGGGAATAATAGCGGATTCGCAATCTTCTCTCTAGAGAATAGTATTCAATACAAAGTACAAAAGGGGCAATCGCCTGTCATTCAGAGCCCTAACCTATCCTGGAGCGGAGCATCTCTTTGCGGCGCCACGCCATATCCGGCATTTTCATGGGGTGATTTTTGGGTGGCAAACTATTTTTAGCATGCTATTACAAGGATGAGTAGCTGGTAGTAAGTCTCAATCCACGTCTCTGTTATACTAAGCTTATGAGAAAAACCAAAAGCGGTTTCACGATTGTTGAATTGCTCATCGTCATCGTCGTCATCGGCATTTTGGCTGCAATTACAGTCGTGGCGTATAACGGCGTACAAGACCGTGCCAAGCGCACCTCTCAACAGGCGCAAGTTGACGCCGTCGGCAAAGCCATCAAACTCTACGTAGCAGAAAAAGGCAAGCTCGCAGGTGATATTGCCGGGTCTGCAGGAGCGTGGATTGGGTCATTCAATAGTGTCTATGCTGGCACATCAGTCTCTATGAAAACTGTCCTCGAAAATGCTGGCTATCTGGTAGGGTCAAGCGCTGGCAGCGATTATCTTGTAGCGTTATGCACGGACGCAAATGACAATCGTCGCGTCGTCATGACACGATTCACAGATCCCGCCCCTACTCAAACTGTTGTAGAGCAACTAACGGGCTCGGGCTGCAATACGGGTGCTGGCTCATTGGTAGAGTTGTATTCCAACTCTTCCTATACAAGAAATTACGCCCGCGTATACTAGTTGTCTTTGACGGATCGTATCAACCCAGCAAACAATGGGTGCGCCTTAAACGGCCGGCTCTTAAACTCTGGGTGAGCCTGGGTGGCGACAAAGTACGGATGATCCGTGGCTTCAATGAACTCGACCAGCTTTCCGTCTGGTGAAGTGCCGGTGATCGTGAGGCCGCCTTGTTCAATTTCTGATATGAATTTCTGGTTCACTTCGTAGCGGTGGCGGTGGCGTTCCACAATCTGTGTATCACCATAGAGTTCAGCCACTTTCGACCCCTCATGTAACACGGCTGGGTAGTCACCGAGGCGCAGTGTGCCCCCAGTTGATTCTTTCCCCTGCTGGCCTTCCATAATGTAGACCACGTCGTGCTCGGTTTTGGGGTTAAACTCGGTGCTGTTGGCGTCTTTAAGCCCCGCTTTTCGCGTGGCGGCAATCACAGCTACTTGCAGCCCCAGACAGAGGCCGAGGTATGGCTTTTTGTGCTCCAGCGCGTAGGTCGCGGCGGCGATCTTGCCTTCCACGCCGCGCTCGCCGAAGCCACCTGGAACCACCAGGCCATCGACTGACGCAAAATCATCGTGCGTCGCCGTCTCGGCATTAATCCATTTGATTTTCAGGCCAACTTCTTCGTTCCAGGCGGCGGCCTTCAGCGCTTCAAGCACCGAAATGTAGGTGTCTTCGTTGTCGATGTATTTTGCCACCAGGCCGATTGAGACGGTCTTTTTTGGCGTGGCGCTTTGGTGCGCAATGACTGTCTGCCACTTGGAAAGATCTGGCTCATTAGTATTCCCAGTAAACTCGGTCAGGAGTTCATTGAGCGGTGAACTAGCGATCACCTGCGGAATACGAAAGACGGTATCGACATTGGGCATCATCAGCACCGAGCGCTCGTTGAGGCCGCCAAACAGGGCGATCTTACGGGCGATCGACTGTGGTGCTGGCTCATCGGTACGGACCACCACAGCGTCTGGCACGATTCCGAAGCCACGCAGGTCGTTGAGCGCGTTTTGGGCAGGCTTACTCTTAAATTCTTTGCTGGTGCCAATAAACGGCACGTACACCACGTGGATATACATACAATTCTCGCGGCCAACTTTCATGGCAAACTCACGAATCGCCTCGACAAAGCTCAGGCCTTCGTAGTCCCCTACCGTACCGCCGATCTCGACAATATGCACGTCGCTGCCATCGCCGGCGATAAGGATCGATTTCTGAATCGCCATGGTGAGATGCGGCACCAGCTGCACGGTCTTACCCTGCATCTTGCCAGCCCGCTCATCGGCGATGAGGTTAGTCAGTAGTCGGCCTGCCAGTGTGGCATTTTTCTGGGTGAGCTCGATATCCAGGAACCGCTCGTAGTGGCCCAAATCGAGGTCGGTTTCGGCCCCATCTTTGGTGACAAAGCACTCGCCGTGTTCCTTAGGATTAAGTAAACCCGCATCTACATTGAGATACGGGTCACATTTTTGAATTGAAACGGCAGCACCTTTGGCCTGCAAGACGGCACCGATGCTAGCTGCAGTGATGCCC
>Ga0172380_10003655_pt1 | contig 20784 bp, 21 predicted proteins | sample Leawe162metaG_FD_119747 | JGI IMG/M metagenome (GOLD analysis project Ga0172380, IMG submission 119747) | Leachate microbial communities from a municipal landfill in Southern Ontario, Canada - Leachate well 162 metaG | ecosystem: Engineered > Solid waste > Landfill > Unclassified | place... | reverse complement strand
CCTGTGCTGTCGTTGACAAAGGTAACCTTCTGCCCCGCCTGTATGGTGACAGTCTCGGGGACAAAGCCCTCGGCCGTGTAGCGCACGGTAACACCTGTAGTGGCGCCGCTTGCATCCGCGTCGCCGCCCACCATGCCATTATCGGGCATCTCGCTACCCTCCGGCAGAGTGCCCGCGGCGTTTGCGCCTACATTAATAGTGGTGTCGCTAGCGGCGGGCGCCTGGGTGCTGGTAAACCACCAGCCTGCGCCGAGTATGATTATTAGTGCGATTATTACTGCTGCCCATCCGGTAGTGCTCATAATGAAGTTGGTGAACGGCTAATACCACCAGTATAGCAGTAGCCTGCCTGAACTATAGGTGAACCTTACAGACGAAAAAATCCGCCTCTCAGCGGATTTTAGCGGCCCTCGGTGGTGAGGTAGGCCATGCAGCGCAGGCACGTGGTCTGCTGTGCGCGGGTCTTGAGGTATTTGTTGCCGCAGGCACACAGCAATATAGGGGTCTTTTTAACCTTTACTATCCAGTGCCCGTCCTGCTGGAAGGTCTTGGTGGGGCCGCGACCCATGCGGGTAGGCTCGGGGCGGAGCTTAGACTCGTGCTCCACTTTTTTGATTATTTTTTTGGAGTTCTTTTTCATACGTGGTTAGCGGCCCTCGATGAACGTGAGCGCCTTGCCCTTCTTGCCGGCGCGGCCGGTGCGGCCTATGCGGTGGATGTAGTCCTCGTGCGTGTTGGGGAGGTCATAGTTTATGACGTGCGAGACGCCGTTTATGTCCAAGCCGCGGGCGGCCACGTCTGTGGCGCACAAAATCTGCACGTGGTCCTTCTTAAAGTAGTCCAGCGCCCTGACACGCTGGCCCTGGGTCTTGTTGCCGTGTATCGACTCCGCTTTATGTCCCTTGGCCACAAGCTGCTTGGAGAGGCGCTCGACCCCGTGCTTGGTGCGGCCAAAGATGAGCACTTTGTCGAAGCCGGGCTGGATAAGCAGGTCGTGCAGCACCTGGAGCTTGTCCTGGCCGCCCGGCACGCGCACGATGTCCTGGTCTATAGAGGCCGAGGTGTCGCGGGTCTTAACGCTTATGCGCACCGGCTCGTGCAAGAACTCGCCGATAAGCTTCTCTATCTCTGTGGAGAGAGTAGCCGAGAAGAAGAGTGTGCGGCGCGGGGTCGGCAAGAGCGCCAGTATCTGGCGCATGTCGTTTATAAAGCCCATGTCGAGCATGCGGTCGGCCTCGTCGAGGACCGCTGCACTAAAGTCGTCGAGCTTAAGCGCCTTGCGCTCCAAGAGGTCCTTGAGGCGGCCCGGCGTGCCTATGACAAACTGCGGGCGGCGGCGTAGCTCCGACATCTGCGGGCCAATGGATGCGCCGCCCACGCACACGGTGGAGTACATACCGAGGCCTTTGGCAAAGCCCTTAAACTCGTCCTGTATCTGGAGAGCCAGCTCGCGGGTGGGCACCATGACAAGCACGCGGCCCTGCCCTGCCTGTAGGCGCTCGTTAATCAAGGGGATGAGGAACGCGGCGGTCTTGCCGGTGCCGGTGTTGGCAATGCCCACGACGTCGGCACCGCGCAGCACGTGAGGTATTGAGCGGTCCTGTATCGGGGTCGGGTCTATGTAGCCCTTCTCGGCGATGTTCTTTTTAACGCGCTCGTCCAGAGCAAAGTCGGCAAAGCGGTGCTCGGGCACAAAGACCTCTACCTCCTCGGTAATGACCGCCTTGTTAACAAACTTGGTGATATCGGAAAAAATCTGGGGCTTGTGGCCGCCGCGGGAGCCTCCCCTACCGCCGTACTGCGGGCGCGAGCCCCCCATGGGGCGTGCCCCACTCGTACCAGGACGCGCAGAAGAGCCCGAGCGGTTAAACGGGCGGCGGAAAGTGGGTTTGGCGCCAGCGGGGCGCGAGGCACTATGAGACCTTTGTGGTCCCCTATTGGATCCATGCGTAGGCATTGATGCTTAGTACTGTATCACAACACCAGCCACATTGTCAATGAGAAAGGCCCGTCATTGCTGACGGGCCAATCTAGTAAGAATTATTTAAGTATGGACCACATGGCCGGGTCTTGTGCGCCGCCTAGCGAGAAGACCGCTACCCCGCGCAGGCCGTACTCGCGCGCCTGGTCTATCTTTTCCTTAATCGCGACAGCGTCGCTCCAGGTCACGTAGTTAAACGGTTTGTTGCCGCTGAGCTGCGACCCGAGGTTCTGCGTGGTGCCGTCCTCGAGCTGGTGCGACTGCGTTTTGGTTGTCTCCTCGGCACTGGGCGCCTCGAGCCTGGCCGGGTCGTACGTAAAGCCCATCTCATTAGCACTCGTGCGGTGCGGCGTAATGCCCAGCTTCTTTGCAATGTCGGTTGCGTAGTTGGGGTTAAAGGCCCATAGCATCTGGTAGTCGAAGTTGCCGCCGCCTGTGGGCGTTACCTTGTACTCGTAGCCGTAGGTGGCCACGCCGAGTATGAGTTTTTTCTTCTCAATTGACTGCGCGGCGAGCTCTATCATCGCACCCGTCCAGCCCGGGTCGGCAACGGGGGCGTAGGGCGCGGAGCGCGCGGAGTTTAGCAGGCGGTCTACTATGCCCTGGTCGTAGGCCATAATCTCTACTCTGTCGCAGTACTTGTTCATGGCGGCAAAGTCGTTGGCATACTCGAGAGCATCCGGCGGTATGGTCTGGCCCGGCAGGTAGCGATGGCTCAGCGGCGAGCGCGATTCTATAGTGCAGTACACCCACTTTTTGCCCATGGCGGCGTACAGCTCACGCAGGAATGTAGAGAAGTAGTCTTTGGTGCGCGCCTGCTTTGCCTCAAAGTCTATGTCTATGCCGTCAAAGCCGTTTGCGTTAACAATACTGACGAGCTCCTGCACCAGCGCCTTGCGCTTTGTTGCGTTAGAGAGTACCTCGTGGTTTGTGGGGCCGTCTCCTATCACCACCGAGGGCACCACGCGCACGCCCTTGGCCTTGGCGTCGGCGATAAAGCTCTTCCACGGCTCTATAGTCGGGATAAAGTCGCCCACCACCTGACCCTCAAAGTTAACCTTGTAGCCAAACGGCATCACCGAGGTGAGCTGGTGTAGGTGCGGTGTCACGTCGTCCACTCCCTGCTGCGCGCGCCAGTCGGGCACCCAACCCGAGAACTCCAAGGGTCCTGTCCACTTAGGGCCGATAGATTTGCCGGTGAGCACGCCCTGCTGGTTTGGGTCGGAGCCCGGAGTAACGCCGGCCGGAGCCTGCGCGGTGGAGGGGCCGACAGACGAGTCGGCACTTGCCGCGCCCGCGCCCGACAAGCCGGCCTGGGTCTTGGGGCCCGCGATGCCGTAGCTGGAGCCCGAGCACACAATGTTGGTGGCACACTGGAACTTTTTGACAGCGGCGAGAGTCGCCGGGCCAAAGTAGCCCGTGGGCGTGGCGGTAAGGTAGCCCTTGGCGCTTAGTTGCGTCTGCAGGGTTTTGACATCTGCACCCGACATGCCTTGTGTCATGGTGCGCGCCGAGGCGCTGGCGGGCACGCCGGCAAGAACAATAATAAAAGCAAAGGCGGCAACTATGCCGAAGTATTTTGAACTATGCATATATACAGTATAGACGACGAGAGGTAATTTGCATTACGCCGCTAGCCGTTGTCGTATACGCGCGCCTCGTAGCGCGGGACAAACTCGTACACCGAGCTGTCGTCCTCCTCTATATGCGCAAAGGCAAGCCCCTGCTCCTCGAATATCTCGAAGAACTCCGGCCACGACAGGCGCATAAGGTTGTCATCCTCGCCCCAGTCAAACCGCAGACCGGCCTCGGTGCCGTCTACTATGGCCGGCATCCCGCCGCGCCCCGCGGCCCATGCCCTTATTTCTTCGTGGTTGGTGGTAATTGTTTGCTGCATCTACCACTTGTACCGCGCCGAGGGTGTTGTGGAGATGAACACCCTCGGCGCGGGTGCGGGGCTACCAACCCATGCCGCGGGCTAGCAGGCCTATGAGGACTATGCCTATAAAGTTCATGGTGTAGGCAATGACAAAAAAGTAGCGGTTGCTGAGCTTGGAGAGGCCCAACAGGGCCAGACCCAGCTCGTCGGGCAGCGGCGAGGCGATGATAAGCGCGCCCACCCACGGCAAGACGCGGCGGAAGCGGCGATGCTTAAAGATGTGGAGTATGCGCATAGCGCGCGGCCCACGGAGCAAAAACTCGGCGTCGCGCGCGATGCGGTCGCGTACAAACATAAAGATGAGGAAGTCGCCCACCACCGAGCCCAAGGCGCCCACGGCCGCTATATAGAGCAGAGTGCCCTCTTGAGCCAACTCGCCCAAGACCGCAATAGCGGGCGCAGTAGTTAAGAGCGAGGTAAAAAACATACCCGCCAAAAAGCTGGCGTACAGCACGCCGTCGCCCGCTTGAGCAAGTGCGTAGTGTACAAACTCAAAGTGCACTATGGCCCATGCCGCCCAGATGCTGAGCAAAATGAGCATAGCGTCCTCCCAGAGCCGGGCGCGCATCTTTTTCATACTCTTAGTATCGCACGCCTGCTACTCGCTCGTGCTGCCGTCCCAATGGTCGTTTGGTTCGTCGGCATCCGCGTCGGCTTTAGTTTTGTGCACCAGGCCGTCTTTGTGGTTGGGTGGCGAGTATACCGTGTAGAGCTTAAGCGGCACCTCAGGCGAGGTGTTAAGGATGTTGTGCTTCGCTCCGGCGGGCACGGTTATGGAGAAGCCGTCTGCAAGCTCGTGCTCAACACCGTCGATTATGACCTTGCCGGTACCCATCTCGATGCGCAAAAACTGGTCTACATCGGCATGCGTCTCCTCCCCTATCTCGCCCTGGGGCACAATGCTCATCACAACGAGCTGCTGATGCTTACTAGTGTAGAGTACGCGCCTAAAATCCTCGTTGGCAAACGTCGCCTTCTCTATGTCGGTTACGTATCCTTTCATGCCTGCCATTATACCATTTGCGCTTTTACGAGATAGGATTAATCTCACGACCGTGAGATTAATCCTATACGCTACAAGTATGCTATAGCACCGCAGTAACGTATACGGTCTTTAGACCAAGTAAATATAAAACTTAGCGGGTGCGGCCGCCGGGCTGCTTGCGCAGGCGCACGCTCTTGGGGGTTACCTCGAGGTACTCGTCGCCTTGCATCACCTCGAGCCCGCGCTCGATAGAGAGCGTAAACGGAGGGGTAAGCTGTATGGCCTCGTCGGAGCCGGAGGCGCGCATGTTGGTGAGCTGCTTGCCCTTGGTCGGGTTGGCAAACATCTCGTCGCCCTTGGAGGTATTGCCGATTATCATGCCCTCGTACACCTCGGTGGCGGCGCCAATGTAGAGAGTGCCGCGATCCTGCAGGTTGTACAGCGAGAAGCCCAAGGCCTTCCCTGCGGCCATGGAGACCATGGAGCCTACGGGGCGCTTCTCTATCTCGCCGGCGTGCGGGCGGAACTCGACAAAGCGCGATGAGAAGATACCCTCGCCCTTAGTGTCGAGCACAAACTGCGAGCGGTAGCCCAAGAGCCCGCGCGTCGGACCCTCGAATATCATGCGCACGACGCCGCTCCCTGGCTTCATGTCCTTAAGTATCGCCTTGCGCTTGCCGAGCTTCTCGATGATAGCGCCCTGATACTCCTCCGGAGTGTCTATGATGACCTCCTCGTACGGCTCGAGCTTTTGGCCGTTCTCCTCGTGGAAGATTACCTGAGGCTCGGAGACCTGGAGCTCGTAACCCTCGCGGCGCATGTTCTCCAGGAGTATTGCGATGTGGAGCTCGCCGCGGCCATACACGCGGAACGCGTCCGCCTGGCTAAAGTCCACCTTAAGCCCGACGTTTATCTCGAGCTCCTTCTCGAGCCTGTCGCGGATCTGGCGGGTGGTGACAAATTTGCCCTCGCGCCCAGCAAACGGCGAGTTGTTAACCAAAAAGTTAAGGCCGATAGTCGGCTCGTCTACCGCAATGGTGGGCAGCGGCTCTACATCGGCAGACTCGCCCACCGTGTCGCCGATGTATACGTCGCCCAGCCCTGCCACCAGCACAATGTCGCCGGCCTGCGCCTCGGGGATCTCGATGCGCTCAAGACCTTTGAATGAAAATATCTTTATAACCTTGGCGGCGTGCGTTTTGCCGTCCGGCTTTTTAACGAAGAGGCTCTGGCCGGTCTTAAGGATGCCCTCGTAGATGCGCACCACCGCCAAGCGTCCCAAAAAGTTGTCGTAGCCGAGGTTAAACGGCTGCATGCGCAGAGGCTTAGCGGCCTTGCTCTCATCAACAGACGGCACATGCTCGAGTATCGCGTCCAAGAGCGGAGTAAGGTCCTTAGAGTCGTCATCGAGCTTTTTCTTAGCAATGCCCTGGCGGCCGATGGCATAAATAACCGGAAAGTTGCTCTGCAAGTCGTCAGCACCCAGCTCCAAAAAGAGCTCCAGTACCTGCTCCTCGGCCTGGGCCGGGTTGGCGGCCGGCTTGTCTATCTTGTTGATAATGACCATAGGGCGCAGGCCCAGCTCCAAGGACTTCTTGAGCACAAAGCGGGTCTGGGGCATCGGGCCCTCCTGGGCGTCTACCACCAGGAGCACCGAGTCTATCGAGCGCAGTACGCGCTCCACCTCAGAGCCGAAGTCGGCATGGCCGGGAGTGTCTACAATGTTTATTTTTGTGCCCTTGTACTCCACCGCTGCGTTTTTGGCGTAGATGGTGATGCCGCGCTCGCGCTCGAGGTCGTTGCTGTCCATAGAGGTGCCCTCGGCTGCAGAGTTGGTCTGGCGCAGCAAAGCGTCGGTCAAGGTGGTCTTGCCGTGGTCTACGTGCGCGATGATGGCTATATTCCTAATCTCCATATGATCAAAATAAAAGGGCGGGCGAATCCCGCACTCTCGTACGTATAGTATACGCCAAAAATGCGATTACACAAGCGGGCGGCTACTTGGACAGGTCGAGCACCTCGTCTATGCGGACCTTCTCTACAAAGTCCGGGACGTGCGACACCAGTATCATAGGGCCCTCAAAATGAGAGAGCGCCTCTGCAATAACCGGCAGGTGGCGGAAGTTGATGTGGTTGGTGGGCTCGTCGAGTATAAGCAGGCCCGGCTTAAGCAAAACAAGGCGCGCAAATGCCACGAGCCCCTTCTGACCCTCGCTAAGCGTGCCTATCTTTGAGTGAAACAGCTCGCCGGAGATGAGAAACCCGCTAGCCACGCGGCGCACCTCCTCCTCTATCGGGCGGCTCAATACCGCCGAGAGCTCCTGATACACCGTCTTGTCAAAGTCGAGGTTGGAGAAGTCCTGGCGGTAGTAGCCTATGCGCACGCCCTTCTGCAGCACCGCGCCGCGGGCCGTGCCGTCGGCGAGCGACTGCAGCAGCGTAGACTTGCCGATGCCGTTTGGTCCTGCAAGCAAAAGATGGAAGTTCTTGCGCAGAGACGCCTTCATCTTACGCTCCACGGGCTTGTGCTTTTGTATAACCGTAAGCGATGAGATGGTGAGTATCTCGCCAATGAGGCCGTCCTGAAACGGGATGCGGAACGGGCGTATGGCCTTGTCCTCCTTGCGGACATCCACCTTAGCCTCCTCGAGCTCCTCGGCCTTCTCGCGCATGCGCTTGGCGACCATACGCATCTGGCCTCCCTTGTTGGCAAAAAAGTTGGCCTTGTCCTTGTTCTCCTGGATCTCCTTGGCCAAGAGCGCGTTCTTACGGTTCTCCTTTTCAATCCGGACGGAAATCTCTTGGAGCACGTCGTCATAGTTGCCCACGTACTGCTCGACATGGCGCGTGCGCACATCGAGGTAGAGCACACCCTGAGTAAACGCGTTAAGGAACTCGGCATCGTGCGAGATGACGACCACTGTCTTTTTGTAGTCCTGGAGGAACTTGGTGAGGTGCGCGATGCCGTCGTGGTCGAGGTTGTTGGTCGGCTCGTCCAGAAGCAGGAGGTCCGGGTCTTGTATTAAAGCCGACGCCAAAAGCAGGCGGGCCTGCTGGCCGCCCGAGAACGCGCGTATGATTTTGTCGTGCGGCGCCACGAGGTTGACCACCTTTAAGACCTCGTCTATGCGGGGGTCTATGTCGTAGACCTTTTGGGCAAACACGCTCTGGAAAAACTCGCGCACCGTGAGGTCGAGCTGCTCGCGCGGGATAACCTGGCGGCTTATCGCGATAGAGAGCCCGTGCTGGATGTGTATCTGGCCTTCCTGCGGCACAGAGGCGCCCGTAATGAGGCTAAAAATAGTGCTCTTGCCCGCGCCGTTCTGGCCCATGAGGGTCAGCTTTTGGCCTTTGCGGATGCCAAAGTCAACGCCCTCTAGTATGGGCTTTTTGATTCCGAAGTCGTGGTGTACCCCCTCGAACCGGACTATGACCTCCCCCTTGCTCATTTAGACGCAGGCACCTTGCTCAGCGCCTCTACCATGCGGGTAAGCGTGTCTATTTTTGTATTGAGTGCGCGTATCTCGTCCTTGATATCGGGAGTGCGCGGCACGATGCTGGTGCGCACAACACTGCGCTCGCCAAGGGCGGGCTTAGTGTGCGAGAGTGCGCTCTCTTTGTCCTCCCTGCCAAAGCAGTCGCGGCAGTACACGGGCTTTTTGCCGTTGGGCTTAAAGGGCACCTCGCAGAACTTGCGGCAGCTGACACAGACGGCCTGGTGCATCTGGAGCGGGTGCTCGGCCTTAGGCGCGCTCCTAAACCCGGCCCGAGGGGCAGGGCTCTTTGGTGTCAGGGGGTTATACGAGCCCTTGCGGTGGCCCTTTTTTGGCGCTTTCATAACTAAAATATAACACTGATTTTGACAAAAATCAATGTCTGCCACCTGCCCTTTTGTTGCCTACTTAGGCTTCTCTTTCTTGGGCTTCTTTTTGTCTTTTTTGTATGCGTTGTTCCCTTTACCCATATATTGTTTCTAGCGGCTATTAAAGCTCCTTGACTGCATCCTTAGCTAAGTCCTCGGCGTCGTCGGCCAGGTCCTTTGCGTCGTCGTAGTCCTTGTCATCGTACGCGTCCTCTGCATCCGAGAGCTTGTTCTTGGCGTCCTTGAGTACGTCGCGCGCATCGGTCACGTTGTCGCCGTCGTCCTCCGCCTCATCAATCTCATCTTTTGCGTCGTCGTACGCCTCCTGCGCATCGTCTATCGCATCTTGCGCCTTCTCCTTGTCGCTCTGGTCGGAGTCTTCGTCTATCTCATCGAGTGCGTCGTTAGCGAGGCCGCGCGCATCTTTTGCCAAGTCCTCGGCCTCATCCCAGTCCTCTTCCTTGGCAGCGGCCTTAGCTTTCTTGAGCATATTCTCGGCATCGGCAAATATATCCTCGGCCTCGTCTACGTCCTTTCCGTCGTCGTCGGCCTGGTTTATCTCGTCCTCTACCGCATCGAGCCTGTCCTCAACCTCATCAATCAGCTCGTCTATCTCATCCTCTTCAGACTCGCCTCCCGCGTCCTCGTACGCGTCTATGGCGTTCTTGGTTGCCTCTTGTGCCTTGCTTGTGGCCTCTGTGTAGTCGTTGTCAAAGAACGCAACTACGGAGTCGAAGATGTCATCCCAAGCATCGTCGAGGTTACCCTCCGCCTTCGCACTGTCGCCGTTCATGTCGTCTATCTCGTCTTGTGCGTCCTCAAACTTGTCGAGCGCATCCTTTATTGCGTCGGCAGCCTTCTTCTGCTCGCTAGAGCTCTGAGGGGTCGGGTTGGCCTTGAGCGCCTTGAGCTCTGCGGTGAGTGATGAAATTTGGGAGGTGAGCGACACTACCAGCGAAGCATTGCCGGTGTCGGTGCTGGCACCCAGTACGGCGCCCGGCGCCGCGGGCGCGGCCGATGCCACTGTCTTGTATTTGGCGCGCGACTGCGGGCCAAAGTAGCCTATCGCAGGCGAGAGGCCGTTGGCCTTTTGCCACTTAATGACCGCCTGCACGGTCTTGTCGCCAAACTGGGTAGTCTCTTGCCCGGGCGAGCCTGCGCCCGTTGCCGCAATGGTGTAGCCCGCATTGCTGTTTAAGAACTTCTGCAGGCACAAAACGTCCTGTCCCTCGTCGCCCTTCTCGAGGTTGCGGGTAAAGTCGCAGGCGGCAGCCCGGGCCGCAGTAGGGGCTATGAGCACCAGGGCAAGAGCAAAAACAACGGCTGATAGTAAGAAGCGGGCGGGATTCGTAAGAGTCATACCCTAATTATAAGGCAGGAAAATACCGCTCAAGTAGGGCTGTCCCCGCCGCTGGCCCGTTGAGGTTTGGGGCTTTTTTTGCTATGTTTGCAGGGTATTGCCAGATCGTCTAATGGTAGGACAACGGACTCTGAATCCGTTTATCTTGGTTCGAATCCAAGTCTGGCAGCTGAGCAATGCTTAGGAGAGAGGTGCGGCTGGGCCAATAGCCTCAGGCTTTTGGAGAATCTGCGCACCCTACCCCCGGATGCGGGGTATCCAAAAAGCCGCTTGCGAGCGCATAGCCCCCGCCCGAGAGCGCGGCCGCTATCAGCGCCGCCACGGCGAGCCGATACTTTGTGCGCTTTGGCTGTACGTACGTTGGATATGCCTTCTCAAGTGCAAGGATGCGCTTGCCCACCGCGTACCTGAGCGACGGGAGCCACTGGCGCAAAAGCAGGATGTTGCTGTTGCGGGTGTCCTGCCGGCGCACAGGCAGGTCCTCCCCCTCGTGCAGCCTCTTTAGCACCTCTACAAAGCGCTGGCGCACCCGCCTGGTAAACGCGGGGAAGGCCTGATGCGGCGGGAGCGAGAGGTCCAGAGTGAGCTGCTCCACTATATCTCCGCCGTCAACCGTGTCGCGCATATGATGTATGGTTGCGCCCACCAGCGCATACTCCCGGTTGAGTACGGCATGCTGGTTTGCCAGAGCTCCCCGGTACTGCGGCGAATGTCCAAAGTGCAGATTGACGGCCATTTTAGCGGTTGCAACAATGCGCGGCTCCAAAATGGCGCTGCCCCATACGGCAAGCATATCGGGAGAGATTGCTGCCAGCGCCTTGTATGCAGCGTCGCCGTTTACCGAGTCGGCCCACATGATAGGCGGCAAGTAGTCCTCCTCGAGGCTTGCGTGCGGCACCTGAAAGTATCCCAGAGCGCTGCGCACCTGCGGGTTAAGACGGAGCAACAGCGCGTACCACGCCTCAATGAATATGCCCGGAAAGCCGGTCCTGCGGTAAAAGCGCGACGCACGCTCAAGCAGCGTGTAGCGCCTCGGGCTCTGGATTATGACCAGTGCAACGCCGCCCTGCGTCTCCTTGTGCAATGAGTTGACGAATTCCTTCTGGGCACTTCCTGGTATGGTAATTATTACAATACTCATCCTGTGTCACCAGTATAAGCTATGGCGCACCCCCGCTTCATCTAGCCAAAACAGCCCTGCTGCCCGCCGCTTTTCGTCCGAGCTCTGCCTTGTGCACAGGCGGCCGATTGCATTTGGGCCGCAATGGCTTACCATCAATAAGGCAAAGTAGATCTTACGGCCCCAAGCGGGCCACGCAAAAAGGAGGCACTCTTGCTTCTATCACACGCACTCTCCCAGATTTTCCTCGGGGGTAGTACTCCGGAGGAGCGCATCGAGCAGGGCAAAAGCATCGCGATAGCCATCGTGCCCGACACGGAGGTTGGCCGATGGCGAGCGCAGGGCCATACGGTCAGGCGCGGCTGCATTGTTGTGGACGACAAAGCCCACTTTGCCGTCCACATAACCGGGCCCAAGGGCTTTCAGGATATCCACCTGACCCACACTCCCGACGGACTCACCGGCAGAGTTGGGACCAGGACTCTCAACGGCAGCACTCCCGCTACCGCACAAGAGCTCGTGAAGCTTATTGACCAATTGGTCGGATAGCCAAACACAAAGCCGCCGTACCCCAGGGCACGGCGGCTGCATTGTCCCTATTTTTATGACTAGATCTTGAGGTAGCGTCGCACAGCCAGGAACGAGGCTATCGCGCCCAAGACAACGCCGGTGCCGACTATTATGCCGAAGAACAGCAGGAAGTTGGACAGGTAGTAGTTGAATATGTTGACCCCGCCAAAGAAGCTGGCCGTCGCCGAGCCCAGCCACCAGGTAAGCGGATAAAACAGCAGGAGCGTGGTTATGCCCGCCACCAAGCCGTAGAGCATGCCCTCTATCATGAAGGGCGCGCGGATAAAGAAGCTGCCCGCACCCACGAGCCGCATAACCTGTATCTCCTCTCGGCTGGAGTATATGGCCAAGCGCAGCGTGTTAAACGAGATGGCGATGGTGGTCAGCACCAGTATGGCGATAACGATAAAGCCCAGGCGCTGCGCGGAGTCGGTGATGTTTTGCAGGCGGTCGAGCGCAACGCGGTACTTGGCGTCGTAGAAGCTTATCTTGTCTATCGAGGCGGCGGTGCCGCCCTGCGTGTCCTGGCTCTGGGCAAACTCTGCAATAGCCTCGTACTGCGATATGTCGCGCGCGCGGACCTGGAGCGATGCCTCCAGAGGGTTCTGCCCGAGCTCCTCGAGAGCCTGGAGCGCCAGCTGGTCGTCTTTGTAGCGCTCGCGGAACTGGGCCAGCGCCTCATCGCGCGAGATGTAGCCCACCGAGGTCACCTCGGGGCGCGCCTCCAGCGCCTGCTTGAGGCTCATGATGCGGTCCTCGGGCGTGGTGGTAAGGAAGTAGACGCTGACATCCACCTTGTTGCGCAGCTCGGTGATGGTGAAGTTGAGCATCACGCCCGCAAATATCGTCATGCCCACGACAAACAGGGTCACTGTCATGACCAGTATCGAGGCGAACGAGACGAACGCGTTGCGCCAGAAGTCGAGGAACCCTGCGCGGAATATTCTTTTTATTGTTACCCAAGACATTTTGTTTAGTGTTTAGAGAATATACTTCCCCTCGCGGTCGTCGCGGATTACTTTGCCGCGGTCCATGGTGATTACGCGCTTCTTGAGGCTGTCTATGACGCCCTTGTTGTGGGTGGTGAGTATGATAGTGGTGCCCAGGTCGTTAATCTTTTTTAGTATCTGGACCACCTCAAACGTGTTGACAGGGTCTAAGTTGCCCGTGGGCTCGTCGGCCACTATAACATCGGGTTGGTTGACTATCGCGCGGGCAATAGCCACGCGCTGCTGCTCGCCGCCGGACAGCTCGTCGGGGAAGTTGTTCATCTTGTCGCCGAGGTCTACAAGCTCCAGCACATGCGGCACGTCGGAGCGGATGTCGGCCTCGCTGCGGCCTGCCGCCTCCATGGCAAAGGCAATGTTTTCGTATGCGGTCTTCTGCGGCAGGAGGCGGAAGTCCTGGAACACGGTGCCTATCTTGCGGCGCATCTCGCCCATGCGGTGCAGGGGCAGCTCGTGGATATTTATAGACTCAAAAAAAACCGAGCCTGACGACGGCTTCTCCTCGGCCAAGAGCATCTTAACGAGCGTGGTCTTGCCGGCGCCCGAGTGGCCGACTATAGAGATGAACTCCCCAGGCTCGACGCTGAAGGACACATCCTCCAAGGCAGTGGAGCTGTCGGCGTATATTTTGGATACGCGGTCGTAGTAGATCATTAACCTGTATATTTTACCCTACTTTTTCGTTTTGCAAAAAGGGCTCGATGTCTCCGTCCAGCACGCCCTCGGCGTCGTGCACCTCTACCCCGCTGCGATGGTCCTTGACGAGCTTGTACGGGTGGAGCACATAGGAGCGTATCTGGCTGCCCCACTCAATCTTGTTGGTCGCCGTGGCAAGGTCGGTTATCTTTTCCTTGCGCTCTTCCTCCAAGCGGCGCAGGAGCTTGGCCTTAACAATGGCCAGGGCCTTCTCGCGGTTGGCGCCCTGGGTGCGCTCGCCGTCTACGTGCGCGCTGATGCCCGTGGGAGTATGCACAATGCGCACCGCTGTCTCGCGCTTGTTAACATTTTGGCCGCCCGGGCCTGAGGAGGGCGCCACAGTAACCTCGAGGTCTCTCTCATCCAGCTCGAAGTCGGCGACCTTCTCTACCACAGGCAGCACCTCGACAAGCACAAACGAGGTCTGACGCTTTTGCGCGGCATTAAACGGCGACTGGCGCACCAGGCGGTGCACGCCGTACTCACTCTTTATAACGCCGTAGACGCCCTTACCCTCTATCTCGTAGCTCGCATTGCGCAGCCCGCCGTGGTCGTTTTGGTTTTTATGCAGCTCGCGCATACCCCAGCCCCGCTTCTCGCTAAATTTGCGATACATCTCTGCTAGCATCTGTGCAAAGTCCTCGGCATCATCGCCGCCCGCGCCCGCCACAAACGAAAGTATTGCCGAGCCGCGATCGTAGGCACTGCCTCCCTCTGCCTCAATTTTTAAATCCTGGAGCTCTTTTATAAAAGACTGCGCCTCCTGAGGATTGTTCCAAAAATCCGTTGCAGCCATGGCCGCCTCGAGCTCCCGTATGCGCATGTCTCTTTGGTCTTTGTCCATACTTACGCTTCTTGAGCCGAAGATCGGGATCGAACCGATGACCTATCCCTTACGAAGGGATTGCTCTACCAACTGAGCTACTTCGGCGATAAGAGAAAATTATCACACAAGCAGCCTACCAGCAATCGCTCTTTTGCTGGGCGCGCGATGCTCACGCCCATTTCCCTTATTGAGCGCAGCGTAGGTCGGGCTCAACGAGTCGCAATTGGGACAAATAAGCCTCAAGTTCGCTTCGCTATTATTGCGCCAATTGCCATCGATATGGTCAGCCACAAGCGGCACACGCCTTGTCTTTGGATTTTCTTTTGCCCATCCGCACAAACAACATTTATTTCCGTACTTTTTCCTTAAATACTTCTTAATGGGGTTGGTTACGATACCCGTTACTCTTAAACCACTCTCCTGGCCTATTTTCCACCTTTGGATATAAGCCTGATACTGATATTCACCTTGGCACACATTACTGCAGTATTTATATCCGGGCCGATCGGGCTCCTTACTGCAAACAAGGCATTTGGTTCTGGGCTTCCTAGACATCGACATAGCTCAAAAATACCAAAAGTACGACCAGTGTACATACACAAATCTGGTCGTATTTTGGAGACTTTGAGCCTAAGGCCGAAACACTCGCTGCTCGGTTAAAAAGGCTTTGTCGCTGCGTGAGCCGAAGGCCGGAATCGAACCGGCGACCTACTCCTTACCATGGAGTTGCTCTACCAACTGAGCTACTTCGGCTTATGAACTCTGCTAGAGTAGCCCATTTCCCGCGCTTTTTCAAACCGCGGCTAGGAGACCGTGCCGACCAGGTTGCGGGCAAAGTCCAGTATCAGGTTGAGTATCGAGATAAAGAACGTGATGATAAGGGTCAAAAATTGGAGTAGGAAGTCCAATATGACCTGAAAAAAGTTTGATATGGCGTCCATGGGGATATTATACCATTCTCTAAATAACGCGGACTGACCAGGAGTTAGGAGCTCTTACTATAAGGCTCGCACTCGCCAAATACGTACTGATTAGCCTTGTCTTGATAGTAGAGAAAGTTGGTGTACGCACCCGTGTCCTGAACTTCGAACTTCGGATCTGAGGGGTCGAAGTCCGGGATAGCCCGGAAGGTGGCCGCGTCGGCGCCTGCAAGCACTTCGCCCATGCAATAAACATTGTTTTTGTCCTTGGCATACAACGGAAAGGAGAAACTCCCCGGATCAATCTCAAAGGTAGAGGCGTCGCCATTGGGCAAACGCGTGAACGCATACGTGCTCATGTCATAGCTGTACAGCTCTCTGCCGTAGCGGTATATCCCCTTGCCGGCGGGCGGCACCTGCATCAGCAACATAAGCTCGATCTCCTCCCCGCTAGTAGTTGTAACAACGGGGTTGCTTGGGAGCGAGAAGGCCGGGTCCTCGTCCGCATCGGAAAATTGCCGGGGAGCAATAGCAGGTGCTGCGCCAGTTTGACCCATCCACCAGTACAAACCTCCGCCCGCGATAAGCACCGCCGCAACGCCCATTATGAGCTTGGTATTCATACCAAAAGTATATACCCAAAACCGATGGCTTGTGACTCACGCAACGCAAAAATCCCCTTGCGGGGATTTTTTCTGCGTGCCCTTGTGGACGTTGTTGGAACCAAAATAAGGGGTATTCAGGACATCTTTATATCCGCTAAAGAAAATACCCCGCCGCCGTATCACGTAAACGGAGCATTTTCTCCGTCTCGTGGGCGTGGGGTGATTAACCGCTGAGGACACCATAAACGTCGCCACAATGGGCGACAGCGCCGGTTGCATCTGCGATATCCTGCCAAAAGACCAGCATACGGTCGCCCTTCTGCCAACCAGGAAGTCTCTTCAGCTGGAGAGACTCAATCGCGTCAGCGTGTGCAGCCGTAAACGCCCGGACGCTTAGCTTTCGCTTTTCTCCACCAAACGTTTTGAGGAGATCATCGCGAGTCATCATCTGCGACGGGCCGTCGTCGAGCGTTAGGATCCGTCCGTTGCCGTCATGGACGATACCCCACCCACGAATCTCCTTTGAGCGATGTATCTTATCGGCTTCCTGTAATGCGAGTTCAGCTCGCTCGAAGTCTCGGACGTGGTACAAGCCACGACGATCATCGTGACCCGCTAACAGTAGACGATATTGGTTTGGAGGTGCCTTGCGGGCTTCCATGGTGTTTTCGATTTCTGTGTAAGCCATCTTGAACTCCCGTTTCAGTCTGGCCGCACAATACCATAAGTGCTTAAAAAGTGAAGCTGCGCGAGAGACGGGACTTGGCTAGGGGTCGAAATTGGCCGTCGCCAATTTCGCTCACAGCCCTGCCTCGCGGTTTTGCAAGTGCAAAACATCGCTCCGGCGTTCAAGTCCCTTGCAGAGTGAAATTGTTCACTCTGCACTCTCGCTACGCAAAAATCCCCTTGCGGGGATTTTTTCTGCGCGAGAGACGGGACTTGAACCCGCAACCTCCGCCGTGACAGGGCGGCGCTCTAACCAGTTGAGCTACTCCCGCATTATGTGCGGAACAAGCAGATACTAGCGCATTTATTGCACTTTTTCCACCCCTTTAAGCAGGCTTGGTCACAAGTCGATTTTGCTCGTCAGCAAAATCGCTCGCGACCCCGGCTCGCGGTTTTGCCATTGCAAAACATCGCTGCGCCCTGCAAGTCCTTACGGGCCGTGCTCAAGCACGGCCCTCCACCGCACTGCGCTACGCTTGTGTCGGTGGAAGGACTTGCACCTTCGACCTTGGCTTTATGAGTGCCATGCTCTAACTACCTGAGCTACACCGACATACGTGCCCGAGGGCACGTAGACGTAAATTATCATTTTTCCCCCGTATCTGCTAGTGGTGGCCGTGGTGGCTCTTCAGCTTCAGGTACACGTGCGCAAAGGCCAAAACCGACACCGGGATAGTGACCAAGAGCCCGACGACAAGTGCCAAAAGGCCCAGGAGGTTGAGGCCGGCAATAGCCAGGGCAAAGAGGACAAGGCGCCACTTAATGTTGTGGGTGAGCTTGGTGCTCTTAGGGAGGCTCTCGAGTACATCGGCGCCCTCAAGCACCGCCAGGCGCGACATCGAGTAGCGTACGGCAAAGTAGATGGCAAAGCCCAAGGCCACGACCATAATGATCATACTGAGAGCAAAGGCCCACTCGTTGCCCTCGACTACCGGAGAGCCCTCGGAAAAGTTGATGGCGCCTGTGGGGACAAGGAGCGCAAGCGATGCGAGCGCGCCCGCCATAAGCGGCAAGAGCGAGATGAGGCCGGTCAGGAGGCTGGTCAGAAAGTACTTCCACACCAGGGTAAGGTTGGGGACGATGTCGCGATACGCCGTGTGCTCGCCCTTGGCTAGCTTGAGGAATATAAGCGTCATGCCGGCGCCCAGGATAATGCCCAGCACCGCAAGCACTATTGAGGCGGCTGCGCCTATGGCCGTGCCCTGGAGGCCCTTCTCTACAAGAGATGATGCGACCTGGAGCGCGAACATGGTCAGCACCACGCCAAACACCAGCTGCGAGTGCGCCTTAACCTTGTGCCAGCCGAACACAATAGCCTCTTTGATCGAAAATGCGTGCGTCATAATATTCTTGTTAAAAATAAGCCTTGTTGCGGGGGCAGGAATTGCACCTGCGACCTTCAGGTTATGAGCCTGACGAGCTACTACTGCTCCACCCCGCTATAGTAGCGCACAAAACGCTAGTAGTGGCAGTATATCAAATCGCGCCAAATTCCTCAAATACGCGGCGATACTGGTCTATTGCCACGCGCGTGTCGCGCTCGGTTAAGTTGTAGGCCTCGCCGCCGTGCGCCACCTGGTTGCGCACCTTGTGCGCCCTCCACGCCAAGTCCAGCGTCGTCATTTGGAACGGGTTTGCCATCTTAAGCTGCTCGCCCACCGAGGAGCCCTCATACCCCGCCTCCATCAATACGCTTGCTAGCATAATGTCGGCCTCAAGTATCGCGCGCCGCCAGTCGCTGGGCGCACCCGAGGAGGCCAGCTCCATGACACGCTTCCATCGCTCCTGCTGCGGCGGGGGTGCGGCGGTTTCCTCCACGTGCACCTGGTGCACCTCCTTGCCGTGGAAGCCCTCGTGCTCGACAGTAACCAGCCGTATCTGGGCGTACACAATCAGGATGATTAGGATGAGCGTAAGTACCATGCCCCATATCGCAATCTGCGTGGCTAAAGCCGCAAACCACGACGGCAGGGTGGCCCACCACTCGCCGACATGAAAGTTGCCGAACATGTCCCACACCCGGGTAAGCAGATACTCGAGGTTTAAAAAGCTAAAATCCCCGTTACCGTTTCCGTTCATCGCCCTTAATTGTACAAGAAAAAAGGAGGACCCTACTCAACTTGCCTTGCAAGAGCCAAAAGCCCGGCCTCATCTCCGTGTGCCGCGGTAAGCTGGAACCCGACAGGCAGTTGCTTGCCGTCGCGCTCGACCGTCCCCATGGGCACCGACACTGCCGGGTTGCCGGTTATGTTTGCCGTAACGGTAAATATATCCAGCAGGTACATCGAGAGCGGGTCCTGCTTCTCCCCTATTTTTATAGCAGGCAGAGGCGCGGTGGGCGTCGCTATCGCGTCTACACTCTTAAGTGCCTCGACATACGCCTTCGTCAGAACGTCGCGAGCAGCCAGCGCCCGGCCGTAGTATGCGTCGTAGTAGCCGGAGGAGAGCACGTAGGTGCCCAGCATAATGCGGCGGCGTGTTTCTTGACCAAAGCCTTCGCCGCGGCTCTTTGCGTAGTCGTCAAAAAGGGTATCGCCCTTTAATGAAAGGCCGTAGCGCACGCCGTCAAAGCGCGCCAGGTTCGCCGACACCTCGGCCGGCATGACGACGTAGTAGACCGCAAGCGCCAGGGAGGGCGACGGCAGCTCGATGTCTACAAGCTCGTAGCCTTTTGCCTTAAGCTTTTGGAGTGACGCCTCAAACTGCAGGAGAACATCCGGGTCTACTCCCTCCTTAAGGAGTGCGCGCGGCACTCCTATCTTTTTTACAGGAGTGCGCGCCGGATACAGGTCGCCCGGTATAGAGGTGCTGTCCAAGGGATCTTGTCCGTGTATTGCCTCATATATAATCTGCGCGTCCTCAACCGTCTTGGCCAAGGGCCCCGCCTGGTCTAGAGACGAGCCCATTGCAATAAGCCCAAAGCGCGACACGCGCCCATAGGTAGTCTTGAGCCCTACCAGCCCGCAGAAGCTTGCCGGCTCGCGTATGGAGCCGCCCGTGTCGGTGCCCAGCGCACCCAGGCACATACCGGCCGCCACTGCTGCGGCCGAGCCGCCGGAGGAGCCGCCGGGCACGCGCGTAGGGTCCAGCGGGTTTTTAGTTGCGCCAAACGCCGAGTTCTCGGTCGAGGAGCCCATGGCAAACTCGTCCATGTTGGTGCGGCCCACAAACACCGCGCCGGCCTCCTTTAACTTTTTTATGACAGTCGCATCATAGGTAGCCACATAGTGCTCGAGCATCTTGGAGGCGGCCGAGGCCACGCGCCCCTCTATCAAAATATTGTCCTTAATGGCCAGCGGGATGCCGAGCAGCGGATGATTCTCCCCCGCCGCGCGGCGCTTGTCGGCGCTTTCTGCCTGTGCAATGACATCGCCAAACACTTCTAGATAAACATTAAGCTCCTTGTTGCGTAACTCGATGTTGGCCAGGCATGCGCGCGCCAAGTCTACAGCGGTTATCTCTCCCGCCTGCAACTTTTTGCCCGCTTCTACAATTGTTAGGTCGGCCAGGCTATTCATCTTTTTGTATTATCTTGCGCACGACGTTGTAGCCGCCCTCGCTCTTGGGGAACGCCTCAATTAGAGCCTCTTCTTTACCCGCCAAAGTGCCGTCTGCGCGCGGCGCATCCTCGCGCATCACATTGTGCAAAGGCCCCGCGTCCTCCTTCTTGTCCGGCATAGGCACGCTCGAGACCTGCCCGACATAGTCGAGTATGCTTGAAATGTCCTTTTGTAGGCTCTCCTCCTCCTGCGGGCTAATCTTGAGCCGCGCCAGCCGCGCCAGGTTTTGTATCTCGTCCAGAGAAATCATGTGGCCACTATACCTCACTTAATGAGCTTTAAAAACTCCCGCTCCGAGAGCACGGCAACGCCCAGCTCGCGGGCCTTATCGAGCTTGGTGCCGGCCTCGTCGCCCGCTACCACGTAGGATGTTTTCTTAGATACGCTAGAGGAGACGTCGCCGCCGAGCGCACGAATCCTCTCCTTGGCCTCGTCGCGACTCATGCTCTCCATGCCGCCCGTCAGTACAAAGGTCTTTCCGGCCAAGGGCAGCTCAGCGAGGTTCGACCTTGATATTTTTTCGGGCTCTATCTTTATATGCTTCTTGAGGCTGGCAACGAGCTTTTTGTTTTCCTTGTCATTAAACCAGTCGTGTATGGCACTCGCGACAATGGGTCCGATGCCGCT
>Ga0172380_10003654_pt1 | contig 20785 bp, 25 predicted proteins | sample Leawe162metaG_FD_119747 | JGI IMG/M metagenome (GOLD analysis project Ga0172380, IMG submission 119747) | Leachate microbial communities from a municipal landfill in Southern Ontario, Canada - Leachate well 162 metaG | ecosystem: Engineered > Solid waste > Landfill > Unclassified | place... | reverse complement strand
CGGGCTGGAGTGTGCGGTTTTCCGGGTGCAGGGCAAGGCGCAACGACGCGGAATGGTCATTCCATTCCAAGGAGTTGCAACGCCGCCATGCGCCCGGAAAACCGTGCAATCCAGCCCGTAGCGTTCTCACCAGACGGGTGAACGTAAAAAGATAGATGACAAAGTTGTTTAGAACCACTATGTTGCACATCTTGGCAAGCGGTCAACTGAGCTTTCTAGGATGATCAATCTTGATGGAGTCCGAAATGAGAGATATGAAATATCCGGGCCAGCTTGTTTAGCTCAAATAGCTCTTTGTGCTATGCATGAAAATAGTGTCGCTGGACAATTTCAGCACCGATTGTCGATTTTCCACCTATCCAACAACATATGAAAACCGTCATTCTCTGCGGCGGACGCGGCACCCGCATCCGCGATGTCGCCGACAACATCCCCAAGCCGATGATTCCGGTGGGGCGACTGCCTATCCTCTGGCATTTGATGAAGTATTTCGCCGGCTTCGGGCACAAGGAATTTATTCTGTGCCTGGGATACAAGGGGCAGATTATTAAGGAATTTTTTCTCAACTATGAGGCGCAGACGCGGGATTGCACCGTTACCTTGGGCGCCAATCAGTCCGTCGAGTATCACACCAACCATGAGGAGTCGGACTGGCGCGTCACGTTGGCCGATACGGGGTTGGAGACGATGACCGGAGGGCGTATTCGCAAGATTCGCCAATATGTCGGCGATGATGCGCATTTCATGCTTACTTACGGCGATGGTCTTAGCAATGTCGATTTGGACAAATTGCTGGCGTTTCACTTGGATCACGGACGTATTCTTACTGTAACGGGAGTGCGTCCGCCAGGGCGCTTTGGCGAGTTAATGGCGGACGGCCAGGGGTTGGTGACGGAATTCAATGAGAAACCCCAGGCTACGGGAGGGCGCATCTCAGGGGGGTTCTTCGTATGTCGTCGCGAGTTGTTCGATTATCTCGATGACAGCGAGAGCCTTGTTTTTGAGGAGGAGCCGATGCGCGCCCTGGTGCGTGATCGGCAACTGGCGGTCTATGAGCACGACGATTTCTGGCAATGCATGGATACCTACCGTGACTGGCAATTTCTGAATGGGTTGGTTGAAAAGGATAAGGCGCCATGGAAAACCTGGTAAGTGCGCTGTCGGTGTTTCGCGGCAAGCGGGTGCTGGTCACCGGCGATACCGGTTTCAAGGGTTCCTGGTTGAGCCTGTGGCTGGCTGAGGCAGGCGCCGAGGTCTACGGCTTTGCGCTGCCGCCGGGGCGAATCGACGATCACTTTAACGTGCTGAAACTTGCGGATCGCATCCAGCATCACAATGGCGATATCCGCCACTTGGATCAACTTGGCGCCTGTTTTGAGAGAGCAAAACCGGAGTTTGTGTTTCACCTGGCAGCTCAAGCCTTGGTGCGGCGCTCGTATCGCGACCCCAAGGAAACCTTCGATACCAACGTGGGCGGCTCGGTGAATGTGCTGGAGTGTGTGCGCCGCACGCCTTCGGTTCGTGCGCTTATTTATATCACTTCCGATAAGTGTTATCGGAATCGGGAATGGGTCTGGGGCTACCGCGAGAACGATGAATTGGGCGGTCATGATCCCTATAGCGCATCAAAGGCCGCAGCTGAATTGGTTTTTTCGGCTTACGGTGATTCATTCTTTCGGGCGCGCCCGGATTTTGGCTTTGCCTCGGTGCGTGCCGGCAATGTGATCGGCGGCGGTGACTGGTCGGAAGACCGGATTGTGCCGGACTGTTTGCGCGCCCTACGTGAAGGGCAGCCCATCGTGTTGCGTAAACCCAATGCTACCCGCCCCTGGCAGCATGTTCTGGAGCCTTTGGCGGGCTATCTTACCTTGGCTGCGGCGCTGAAGCGTGATCCCCAAGAGTTCTCCGGCGCCTGGAATTTCGGACCTAACCCGGACGCTGCCCGTAGTGTGCATGATCTGGTGCGGGGTGTTGTTGGGGCATGGGGTTCCGGTCAGATCAAGGTGCAGTCGTCGAGTAGCGACCCGCATGAGGCGGGACTGTTACACCTCAACTGCGACAAAGCGCGCCATTGCCTCGGCTGGAAGCCCTGTTGGGATTTCGACCGAACGGTGCAGGAAACCGTGGCATGGTATCGGGATGTCGCATCCGGCAGTGAGGTGGCTTCGGTGAGTGTGGCTCAAATTCAAGCATATATGGAGAGTTTTCATGATTGACGGCGTTATCGTTACCCCTCTTCGCCAGATACTGGATGAGCGCGGCAAGGTGATGCACATGCTGCGTACTACCGACCCTCATTTTATAGATTTTGGCGAGATATATTTTTCCACCGTGTATCCGGGCGCGATAAAAGGGTGGCATATCCACAAGATTATGACCCTCAGCTATGCGGTGCCGCACGGCCACATCAAGCTCGTTATTTACGATGATCGCGCCGACAGCCCCACCAAGGGCGAAGTGCAGGAGATTTTCATGGGGCAGGACAATTACTGCCTCGTCACCGTGCCGCCGATGGTTTGGAATGGATTCAAGGGGATAGGCACAGAAATGGCGATAGTTGCCAATTGCGCATCGATTCCGCACGATCCCGATGAAATTGAACGGATGGATCCCTTTGACCCGTCTATCCCTTACGATTGGGCGATCAAGCATAGATGAAGCGGATATTGATTACCGGCGCGTTCGGCTATGTTGGCGGACGGCTTGGCCGCCATCTTGCCGAACAGGGCTATCAATTGCGCCTTGGGAGTCGTGATGCCACACGCCAGCCGCCGCAGTGGCTGGGTTCCGGCGACATCAAGGCAACAGACTTCGACAGCGACGCCTGCCTGGAAGCAGCCTGCCAAGGCATAGATTGCATTATCCACCTTGCCAATACCAATGAAGCGGTAAGCCGCACCGACCCGGAACTGGCGCTAAGCGTTAATGGCGGCGGAACCATTAAGCTCTTGCGCGCCGCCTCAATAGCCGGGGTCAAGAGGGTGATTTATCTTTCCACCGCCCATATCTACGGTGCGCCGCTGCAAGGCGTTATTAGCGAAGAAACGTTGCCTCGTCCGCGCCATCCCTATGCCATCACCCACCGGGTGGCGGAGGATTTCGTGCTGGCCGCCGATGGCGGGGACCAACCAAAATGTTTCGTGCTGCGGCTTTCCAACAGCTTTGGCGCGCCCGAACTGGGCGTGGATTGGACGCTATTGGTCAATGATCTATGTCGCCAGGCGGTGACGCAAAAGAAGTTGGTGCTACGCTCAGCCGGGTTGCAACGGCGGGATTTCCTCACCCTCACGGATGTGGGGCGGGCTGTTAGGCACGTTATCGAACTGCCGCAGGAACGTTGCGGCGATGGCCTGTTCAATCTGGGTGGCGAAAACCCGATGCGTATTCTCGATGTGGCGGAAAGAGTGGCGGGACGCTGTGAAGCGTTGTTGGGGTTCAGGCCGGAAGTGCAACGCCCGGATCCCGCCTCGGGCGAAAAATCTCCGTCGCTCGACTATCGGATAGATAAACTGAAGGCAACGGGCTTTACGCTGCATTCGAATATCGACGAAGAAATCGATGCCACCCTCAAGTATTGCCATCGGTCTTTCGGGGCGGGATGCTGATATGGCAAGCCCGGTAGTTTCCGTCGTTATCCCAACCTATAATCATGCCCAATTTCTCAGGGCAGCCATTCAGTCGGTATTGGATCAGACTTTTACCGATTGGGAAGCCATCGTCGTCAATAATTACTCAGAGGATGAAACGGCAGAGATAGTCGCCTCATATGATGACCCGCGAATAAAGCGGGTCGATTTCCACAACCATGGGATTATCGCGGCGGCGAGAAATCATGGCATTGGCTTGGCACTTGGGGAATTCGTGGCTTTCCTGGATTCAGACGACATTTGGTATCCCGACAAGCTGAAACGATGCATTGAGAAACTCCATGAGGGAAACGATGTGGTCTGTCATGGAGAAGCCTGGGTGAAAGCAGGGCGCCCTCCCCGAAGGATGTATTACGGACCGCAGCGCAGAACAAGCTACTTATCCTTGCTCTATGACGGCAATTGTTTATCGACTTCGGCTATTGTGGTTCGCAAAACCGCGTTGATCCAGGTTGACGGTTTTAGCGAGCATCCGCAGATGGTCACGGCAGAGGACTACGAACTGTGGCTAAAGCTGGCGAAAGCCGGCTGTCGCATAGCGCTCGTTGATGAGATTTTAGGCGAATATCGCATTCATGGAGGGAATCAGAGCAAGGCGGTGATGCGCAATTTACAGGCCGAACTGGCGGTGCTTGAAAAACATTTTGGAGAAATTCCACGCCGTGGATTTATTTCCTGGCTGCGCAGGCAAAGGCGGTTTGCATTGGCCTATTATGGCGCCGGGCGTGGAATGCAGGCGGAAGGCAGCCATGTCGATGCGTTACGCTGGTTTGCCCGTTCGTGGATCACCTATCCGTTCATTGCGCGCGCTTACGCTGCCATATTGATCAGCTTACTCGCACCCATTAAGCAAGCCATAATTGTCAAGGGGATAAAATAAGCAGCTTTGAACCAAGAAAGCTCAGTTGACCGCTTGCCAAGATGTGTGGCAAGGCATAAACAGCTCGGCTATACGTTTCGCATTCACCCGTATGGTGGTGCGCATGGCGGCGTTGCAACTTATCGGGAAAACAATGGCATAACCACTCCGCGTCGTTGTGCCTCTTGTGCCCATACCCGACAGCCTACGGCTCGGGCACTGTCGGGTATGCCCTGCACCCGGAAAACCGTATACTCCAGCCCGTTCAACGGAGGTTTCTAGGTTTAATTGTGTGAACACACTCAAACAACATGTCAAGCAAGTTTACTGCCCTCCCCGAAGAGACAGCGGCTGGTCTCTTGAGGCTTTTCTCGGGCAAGGCGAAGTTCGCTATTTCAGCTACGGGCGCTATGCGCTACGCGAGGCGCTAATCGCTATCGGAATCCAGAAGAAGGATAATGTATTGGCGCCGGCATTCATTTGCCGGGATTTGTTGGCGGCAATTAACTCGCTGGGCGCCACCCCGGTTTTTTATACGGTCGGAAAAGATTTGGGGTTGGCGGAGTCTCCCGATAGCTTGCCCCAGGCGCGCGCCATTCTTGCCGTAAACTACTTTGGTTTTCCTCAGAATCTGGTTCCTTTCAAGGCTTATTGCAGCCGGACGGGGGCGGCGCTTATCGAGGATAATGCTCATGGCTTGCTAAGCCGCGATGAAACCGGGCAACCGCTCGGAACACGGGGCGACCTGGGCATATTCAGCCTGCGTAAAACGGTTGTGCTGCCCAATGGTGCGGCGCTCTTTCTGAATCCCACCCAAAACGACATCAAATTAAGTCCCCAAGCGCCTTTTTCAAACCGGACTTTACCGTGGTCTTTCAGGGTGAAGCATGGGCTGCGAATCTTGTCCCCTGTCGTGGGGTGGAAGGGCGCACGACTGTTTACTTCGTTGGGCCGTCGATTAAGAAAAATCAGAACCGGATATGAAATTGCTCCCTCGCCAGTTGATGCCGAATTCAGGATGCCGGGAAACGCTTCGCCGTGCAAGGACTTGATAAGTATGCTGGCGTCGCTGGATAGCGAAGGGGAAGCTCACCGACGTAGGGCGCTTTACCTGGCGCTTGAAGCAACGATCAAAAATGCCGGTGGCGAACCTGTTTTCAAGCAGCTGCGTCCCTATGTCGTGCCTTATGTATTTCCCTTTTATGCGTCTAAAGAGCAAGCACTCGCTGTAAAACAAAAACTGGAAAAACTGGGGCTTGAATGCCACCCGTGGCCGGAATTGCCCGACGCGGTCATGGCTCAAGCGCCTGAATATTACAAAAATGTCTGGATGGTCAATTTCATATGGTGAGTTGGGTGCTGCTTTCCCGCGATAAGGCAGCGGAATCCTGGGATAAGAATCTGTTGCGGTTCGACGACTTTACGCATACTCAAACTTATTCCTGGGGCGAATATCGTAGCGCGTTCGGCTGGCAACCTTACCGTTGGGCAGCCAGTGGCGCCGATGGTGAAATAGTAGCCATGATGCAGGGATTAGTCCGAATATACCCTGGACGGATCGGGCTGATTTGGGCGCCGGGAGGCCCCGTTGGGGATATTCAGTGTTGGAATTCCGAACTGAGAAGGGCGATTATTGAATCGACAGGGCTTAAGAGGCTATATGTCCGCATAGGTCCAACACGGCTCTACCATGCAGAGGATGTTTTGGCGCTTCGTTCGCTTGGCTGGCAACGAAGCGCAGCGCCATTGTTAAGCGGGTTAAGCATGATGTATAACTCCGCCCAGGGCGAGGAACTGCGAATTGCTTCATGCACGCGTAATTGGCGCCATAACTTGCGCCGCTCCGATAAATATGGCTTGACCTACCACCGCTGGAAGAATCCCGATATCGAAACCATGTTCGGCATTTACCAGTCCATGCAGGACTATAAAAGTCTCGGTCAACAGTTTGCCAGGAAAGAGCTGGCAGAAATGTTCGACAAGCTGGGCGATCATATTGTCCTCTATCGTTGCGACGATGAAAAAAGCGAGCCGGTATCGTTGCGTGGATGCATTATTTATGGTGACAAGGCGTGGGACCTATTCGCGGCTACCTCGGTGCAAGGCCGGAAGATCTACGCGTCTTATGGTCTATTCTGGCAGTTGATGCGCCATTGCCAGGAAATAGGTGTGCGTCGCTACGACATGGGCGGAATCGACCCATTGCATAATCCCGGTGTTTACGACTTCAAAAAAGGCACCGGCGCCATGCCGCTGGAATATCTCGGGGAGTGGGATTGGGCAACTTCAGCTTTGCTTGGGGCAGGCGCCAACTGGATGATTTCACGCAGGGAAGGTGCATTGTAGCCAGTTTAGGCGGGTAGCGGCAGAGCGCAACAGTTGGCAGCTTGAATCAACAATTGATTGTATTGTGGTGGATAGCCCATAGTTTTTCTGGATGATGTGGAACTGTTGCATGCTGAAACTTTCGAAATCGCAATTGGAACAGCGCATCCGTCAAATTGCGAAGGAAGACACTTCCAGACTGGTTTTTACGCGTCATACCGAAATGCGCATGAGGGAGCGCAAGATATCAAAAACAATGGCACTGGATTGCTTGCGTAACGGGCATATTCGCCGCATACCGGAACCGAACACCCTGTATGGCACGATAGAGTGCCGAATGGAGCACTATGCGGCTGGGGTCACTTTCGGGCTGGTAATCGCTGTTTCCGAGCTTGAACCCAATTTGATTATTGTAACCGCGATGAATATCGAGGATTAGAACCATGTACCATTTTACCGATGGTGACCTGACCAATATCTGGCTGGCAAATGGCTATGCAGAACATAAAACATCTTATGGCAAAGCTGTCTCCATCCACGACCTGGATGGGCTAATCCGCGCCGTGTGCCTTGCTCTGGTAAACAAGCCGCACAAGCTGACGGGAAGGGAGTTTCGCTATCTTCGTCAAAACCTGTTGCTCTCACAAGATTCGGTCGCATCTCTGCTCGGTTGTCCCGAGCAAGCTATTTCGCTTTGGGAGCGCCATGGCAAAGTCCCACTTTGGGCCGACAAGTTGTTGCGCATGGTCTATATCGCTCGTGTGCAAGGCGACACCACTATCAAGGAAGCTATAGACCGCTTGAATTTTGTAGATCGCGTGGTAAATGAAAAAATCATATTCCATGAAACGGAAGAAGGATGGGAAACCGCAGGTGAAGAGTTGGAAAGTCTTGCTGCGTGAAGCGGTTTTGCAATTGGCTTGATGCCGGACAAAATGTAACGGGAGGATTCTAGCCGCACAGAGCGACAACCAGCATGTGTTCAGTTATGGAAAACGTGGAAAGATGTTGGCGTCCACTTTTCTGCTGGGTAACATAATATTCCACCCGTTGCAACGTAATACATTGTTTGACATTGAATGCAAAGCAATGTACGATAAAGACATCGTAATGCTTGGGATGGAATGACAATGGAACTTATAATTCGCAAAATTGGAAATTCAACGGGGCTGACCTTGCCTACTGCCTTGTTACGTGATTTGGGGCTTGTCGTCGGGCAAGTTATGTCGCTCAATAAAACGGAGGATGGTGCTTTAGTGCTGCGCGTTAAATCCACACGCAAGAAATACACTGCGAAAGAATTGAATGCCATGTGTGATTTGAATGCGCCGATGCCGGAAGACCTGATTGCCTGGGATAATATGAAGCCAGTCGGTAATGAAACACTATGACGCAGGCGAGGGTGAATAAACCGATGGCGATAAAACAAGGTGATGTAGTGCTAATCACACTAGACCCCACAGCAGGTTCCGAGATTCGCGGCACACGGCCTGTGTTGGTGTTATCCAACGCCGAATTCAACCGAAGTGGACGCGCATTGATCGCGCCTATCACCCAAGGAGGCAATATTCAGCGCATCGCTGGTTGGGCTGTAACACTTATGGGTGGGGGCACGGTAACGCAAGGGGTGGTGGTGGTCAGTCATTGCCGCGTAATCGACTTGGCCGCACGGGGCGCTAAAATGATTGAGGCTGTGCCAACAGAAATCACTGAAGAAGCGCTTGCAAAATTGCACGCGATGGTTGATTGATAGCACGGGTGTAAGAGAGATGAATCATGCTGACATTAAATATTGACTATGAGGTTTTACCGGATAGATTGGTCACCATTAAATTGCCGGAAACTGTTCCTCTTGGGCGGCATAAACTGGTGATAGTGTTGGAAGATTGAGCTGTACGACCAGACTGTACCAATATGCTGCATGAAGCGCATATAACGACCAAGCTTAACGAGCTTATTAAAAAACGTTGTAACCGCTCAGGTACAACATAATGTGGTTTTGCTTATCTGTCTGCACAGCATCTAGTGTTTCAATGCCTGAAAAATGATCAAAAATCGCCAAATTTTATGTGATTTTTGGCAATGCAAAATATGTAAATTCTTTTTAATTCATGATGTTATAAGGTTTCTACCTATACCTGAGCAGTTACAAAACGTTACGAATTATCGCTTAGCGAACCACTGTTGGATGCTGAGGAGATGGCTGCACGCCATTATTTTTGAAAAAGCTCCAGAAGGATATATTCGGATTCGTTGAAGAGTTACCTGGCGCCAATACCCAAGGTGCTACGCTCGATGAAGCTCGTGCCAACCTGATTGAAGCAGTTGAACTGGTGCTTGAGGCGAATAAATTTCCGGCGGAAGAGGAGATTCGAAGGTGCAAAATTATTCGTGAAGCCTTTCAACATACTGTTTTTGCATGAAGCGTCTCGATTTGATAGGGCATCTCGAAAAACAGGGGTGCCAATTGTTTCGAGAAGGGGAGTCATTCAGTTCATATTAATCGTGCTACTCGTAAATCAATGACAGTACCAAGACACCGAGAGGTGGAAGAATATCTTTCCCGAAAAATTTGCCGTGATCTTGAAATTCCTGTTCCATAACACCCGATCACGCCCCACAATTCTTGTTGAATACGGGGAAATATGAATTCAACGAAGGGAAGTGAGCTGATGTTTAGAGCCAGCTATGATACACATCTTGGTAAGTGGTCAACGGGTGGGCTACAGGGTAAATTCGTTCTCCGCGCGGAAAAAACATTCACCGCAGAGGCGCAGAGGAAAAACGATGGTTGTAGAATTGCAAAGTTTTATCGTGGCGAAAAAAATGTTGTAACCAATTGATTTCTCTGCGCCTCTACGGTGAATAAGGTGAATAATTTTTTCCGGGCGAAAAGAAATTTACTTTGAGGCGCCAAGTTCAATTGTGAAAAACATAGGCAAGGCGGGGCATCAAATAAATAATTGCATCCTTGAGCCAACCTTGCCGAACAAGCTGTATCCAGTGCCGGTTTTCCGGCGGAAGATTGGCAATATAGATATTTAGTTCAGCACTGGGGATTTTCAGCAATTTGTTGTTCGTTGAGTCATAAATGCTAATTTCATTTCCGACCTGAAAAGTATTGCCATACTTAATATCTTTAACCATGCCATTTTCCCAGCGATAATTATGATTCAGAGATGAAATGCGATAGTCGTTTGTTTTGCCTTGGGCAAAGCTTATGATGTCTCTTACCGCATAACTTTCAGAAAAAAATTCAATATGGCTTATGGGTCCGAGATGGCTATATTGATTGCCGGAAACAAAAAGGATGTCATTGCTGCGTATGGCGTCTAATTCGCCATTAGCACGTATAGCTTCGATAATGCCATGTTGTTTTTGGTTCCAGTCTTTCCAGTGTTCTGATAATCCCGCAATACTCATTGACAAGGTAAAAAACACCATGAGCGCCGCAGGTTTCTTCCAGGGAATGGAGACAAGAAATAGGGCGAGCAGGAGGCTTCCATAATAAGTAACACGATTACCTAAATTAAATGCAATTTGGGGATACATTCCCGATATGGCGAAAATCAGAAATCCGCATAAACCGACGCCGGCAAAAGCAATAAACAGAGGTTTATTAAACGATGGTTTGCTTTTTGAAAGGAGTTTCAAGAAGAACAATCCGATCAGGATGGAAACAACAAAAGACCACCAACTTAACGATAGAATGCTGTAATAAATCTTGAGCCAAAACGACGGGCCAATAGCGGAATCCAAAAACGTGCCCACTTGGAGAATAAGCTGTTTCACCACGTTTGAAATATTGGAAACGTCTTTTGTCCTGAATTCGCTGGTCCCGGAAAGCTTGGTAATCGTCAAGTAATAAACAATGTAAATGCTTTCCGGGATGATAAAAAGGAGAAATTTTTTATATTCCTTGGCGGCTAAGAAAGTTAATGACAATCCCCCGAATAATGCCGGCGATGCATAGGACCAGAAAGCGCCAATAAATCCGAGGGGGATGCCGATAAAGTTGCGTTCCCGATTGATATAAACATGTGCCAGCATTATCCAGGCTCCGGTCATCAGAAAATAGCTTCCGACGAGCCAATAGTTGCAGGCATCGTGTAGCGGATATAGCACAAATACGATTGAAAACAAGAAAGCGCGCTGTTTTTCTATGTATTGACTGGAAAACAACCATGCGGCATAGACGGCAAAAAGAGAAATTATAGTTTTTGCTATGTCGTACCATACTTCGTGGTGATCAAAAAAATAAATTTGAGCAAAATTAAAATACATTGAAGGGAGAACAAAAAAATAAGTTGGGCTTGTTTTATAAATTTTTAATAAGTCTCCCAATGTCCAATTCTTGGCAATGTATAGAAAATCATAGTCATCCCCATGAATTCCCGTTCCGTAGAAAAGGTATGTGAGGATAGCTGCGGTGAGTCCAAACCACAACCAAGAGCGATTCTGAACAATTACCGTCTTTTCATAGTCATTTTTCATAAAATTTCCGGCTTAATTTTCCGTATATTTGACGGTTAGCTATTGATTCTGTGGTGAAATATTGAGAAAACATGGTTCGGTCGATGTTACGCGGCAACATGTATTTTAATATATTTGGATGGTAAACTGGTGCTCGCAGCGCGATTTCGGTCGCATGGCGGCGTCACGGAAGTGGCCTTGTTCGAAAAATCGTTGATGTTAACGCCGAAATTTAGCCCGGATATTTCATAAATTCGTGCGATGATCGCGCAGGATTTTGTTTTATAGGTGAATTTTGCGATAGCGCGGCGTAGTTATTCATACGTCCGACTGAGCGAAATTTGCCTATGAAACAAAAGACCAGCGAGGGCGTGCGCAATTTGTGAAACATCCGGGTTAGGTATTCTGAGGCGAATAGCGTTAATTTATAAAGTTCGGTCGAGCCGAGCATCTTGTCTTCAAACTGTTTTTAACTAAAATTGAGTGCATTATGCCACATCTTTCCATAGTTATTCCTGTATACAAGGCCGAGGGGTGCCTGGAAGAATTGTACTGTCGTTTAAAGATTGCGCTGGAAGCGGTTACCGCTGATTTCGAGATCATTTTGATAGAGGATTGCGGCGACGACCGCTCCTGGCCAATGATAATCGAGTTGTCAAAGCAGGATTCGCGGGTCAAGGGCATCCAATTCAGCCGTAATTTCGGTCAGCACTACGGCATTACAGCCGGGCTTGATTATTGTTGCGGGGACTGGGTGGTAGTGATGGATTGCGATCTTCAGGATCGCCCGGAGGAAATACCGCGACTCTATGCCAAGGCGCAAGAAGGCTACGATGTGGTGTTGGCGCGACGCGGCGTGCGTCAGGATCCCTTGCTTAAGAGGTTGACCTCCTGGCTATTTTACCGCCTGTTCAGTTACTTGGCTGATATTGAGTACGACGGGGAGATCGGCCAGTTTCGCATCATGTCGCGCAAGGTTGTGAAAAATTTTTGCAGTATGCGCGAACAACTGCGCTTTTTCAGCGGCTTGGTGCAGTGGATGGGCTTTCCCACGGCCAGCATCGAGGTTGGTCACTCTGAACGTTTCGCGGGAAAGTCATCTTATTCGTTCTCTAAGCTGTGGAAATTGGCTATCGAAACCATCATAGCGTATTCCGACAAACCATTGCGTTTGGCAGTACGATTAGGATTTTTGATGGCATTTTTTTCTTTTTGTTATGGTGCGTACATTCTCGGGCGGGCAATGATTTATGATTCACCGGTTCCGGGATGGAGCAGCTTGATTGTTTCGTTATATTTTATCGGCGGGATTATAATTTTTATCCTTGGCATTATGGGAATCTACCTTGGCAAGACTTTTGGAGAAAGCAAGAAGCGACCACTGTACATCGTCAGCAAAGCGACTTTTACCGATAAAAACATTTGAAAAATTTTGGAAATTAATTAATCTTGAAAGCATTAATATTTTCTCTCGGTCTTAAAGGCTTTAGCGTTGTTAGGGCACTAGCTGAGTCATCAAGCTGTCCGTCAATTTTCTGCGTTATTGGGCAAGATAGTGGTGTGCTTGATGATTACAGCTTTAAACTTGTTTCATATTGTAATCAGCGAAATATTAAATATTCTTTACGCGAAGATATTTCTTATAACGTGGACGACTATGATTTGTTCTTTGCTGTTGGTTGGCGATGGATTATTCGTGGTATACCACAAGAAAAATTAATTGTTTTTCATGATGCTTTATTGCCAAGGTATAGAGGATTCGCTCCACTTGTTAACGCGCTTATCAATAGAGAAAAAACAACGGGTGTCACGGCGTTGCTGGGTGCAGATAAATATGACCGAGGCAATATCCTTCTCCAGAAGACTTTGAATATTACCTATCCAACGAGTATAGAGCGGGAGATTCATAGAATTTCGTTGCTCTACGCTGAATTGGCTGAGGAACTGCTGGTCAAGTTGAATAATGGGGCGATTCAAATAAATGGTTATCCACAAGATGAAAATGAAGCAACATATAGCCTTTGGCGGGATGAGAACGATTACCGTATAAATTGGGCTGAAGACGCGAATGATATTGAGCATTTCATTAATTGTGTAAGCTTTCCCTACAAGGGAGCGTGTGCCATTTTGGATGACTCTGTTGTTCGCGTAGTCAAAGCTCGGGCAAGTGAGGATGTTAGAATAGAAAACAGGTCTCCTTCTCTTGGAAAAGTCGTTTTTGTAGAATCCAATTTACCGGTTGTTGTTTGTGGAAGCGGCCTTCTTCTGCTCGTGGATGTTAGAAATGAGCAGGGTGAGTCTGTGCTTCCTCTAAAACACTTTCGGAGTAGATTTTATTGACTTGAAATGCATTCGCGAATTTGAATCGGTAATGAATTACAGCAAAATTATATTTTTATTATGGTATTGAAGGATGGCTGAACTGTTGCGCGATGTGCAAATAGGCAAGCACATGCTACAACTGGTTCGTTATGGTTTGGTGGGTGTGGCGAGCAATTTGGCAATTTATTCTATTTACTTGCTCGTCACCTATCTTGGCGTTGAACCAAAGAAGGCTATGACTTTGTTGTATATTGTCGGAGCATTTATCGGTTTTTTTGGAAACAAGAGATGGACGTTCTCTCATAATGGAAATTTCAATCAGTCTGTTGTACGGTATGCGATTTCCCACTTATTAGGATATTTACTAAATTTTTTTATTCTATTTACTTTTGTTGATCGCCTCGGTTATGCTCATCAAGTGGTTCAGGCTGTGGCGATTATTATCGTTGCCGGCTTTCTTTTTGTGTTATTAAAGTTTTATGTTTTCTCTGACAAATCTTGAAGGCGCAACAAAATGTTGACAAGGCTGCAATGTGGAATGAAACCTTTCTGTAACATGCGGCACAGAAAATGAACGCGGTATGAAAATCCCCTTCAACAAACCCTTCATCGTCGGCAAGGAACTTTATTACATCGCCAAAGCGGTGCTGGAGGGGCACATTTCCGGCGACGGCTCCTATACCAAACGCTGTCACCGTTGGCTGGAAGAGCGCCTCGGCAGCCCGCAGGCGCTGCTCACCCATTCATGCACCGCAGCCCTGGAAATGGCCGCGCTGTTGTGCGACATTCAGCCCGGCGACGAAGTGATCCTGCCTTCCTATACCTTCGTTTCCACCGCCAATGCTTTTGCGCTGCGCGGCGGAGTGCCGGTGTTCGTGGATATTCGGCCTGATACCCTCAACCTTGACGAAACCCTTATTGAGGCGGCCATCACTGCTCGCACCAAGGCCATCGTGCCGGTGCATTATGCCGGTGTGCCGTGCGAAATGGATGCGATCATGGACATCGCCCGCCGCCACGGCCTCTTGGTGGTGGAAGACGCCGCTCAGGCGCTGCTGTCCACCTACAAGGGGCGCGCTTTAGGAAGCATCGGTCACTTTGGCTGCTTGAGTTTTCACGAAACCAAGAATGTCATCAGCGGAGAAGGGGGCGCATTGCTGGTGAACGATCCTTCATTTAGCAAACGGGCTGAGATCATTAGAGAGAAGGGCACCAACCGCAGCCAATTCTTTCGCGGTCAAGTGGACAAATATACTTGGGTGGAACAAGGTTCCTCCTACCTGCCCAGTGAAATTATCGGCGCTTTTCTTTATGCCCAGTTGGAAAACGCAGAACAGATCACAGACACGCGAAAAAAACTTTGTCGTTCGTATGCAGTGCGACTTCGTTTTCTGGAGCAAGCCGGACTTCTGCGCTTGCCGGCTGTGGAGGCGGGCAATGGTCATATGTTCTACCTCCTGCTTGCCAGCCTGGAGGAGCGTAGTCGCCTGATCGAACACCTCAAGTCACGTGAAATTCTTACGGTGTTCCACTACGTGCCGCTCCATTCCTCTCCTGCCGGTATGAGGCTGGGACGCGTCAGCGGAAATCTGACCGTTACCGATAGCGTGGCTAACCGGTTATTACGCTTGCCGTTGTATTATGAAATGGAGGAGGCCGATGTCAACCGGGTGGTGGAAGGCGTGGCCTCTTTCTTTGAAAGTGATGCGGTGGCTAATGGGGTTTAGCCATATTGCGCACCGCGCCTTAACCGAATTGGCTGCGCTTGGCAGCGCATGCCATAAAACCCAGGCGGGGTTGCGTATTCTGATGTACCACTCGGTCGGCGGGCAAGCCTATGGCGATTCCCTCGGCAATTACACCATTACGCCGAAAAAATTCGCGCAACACATGGATGCGCTGCGTAGCTTTCATGGGATAAGCATCGTTCCGCTCGGGCTGGAGGCTATCGGGGGGGCGCAGGTCAATATCGCAATTTCTTTTGACGATGGTTATTTAGATAACTTACATTGCGCAGCGCCTATTCTCATTGAGCGGGACATGCCGTTCACGGTTTTTGTCAGCTCGCGATTCGTGCAGGAACAGCAGGCCGGTTTTTTGAATGCCAAGGATTTGCGGGAGCTTGCGGAACTGCCTGGCGTCAGAATAGGCGCGCACGGCAAGACGCATGTGCCTCTGGTAGGGTGTGATGATCTGGTGCTGGCAAACGAACTGGCCGATAGTAAGATGTACCTGGAAGATATAACCGGGCATCCTGTTTCTACGATGTCCTACCCGTATGGCATAGTTGATCGCCGGGTGCGCGATGCCGTTGCATCCGCCGGATACCGGCTCGCGGCATGTAGCCATATTGGAATGAATCAGGCGGGGTGCGATCCGCTATTACTGGCGCGCACCACCCTGTTTGGCCAGGACAGCGTGAGTTTTTTCCGCCGCAAGCTTGCCGGCTGTTGGGATTGGTACGGCTACTTTCAGCGCAATCCACTGCATGGAGAGAATTGATGAGTTGTGCAAAGCGTTGCTTGTTAAGTGTCGCCGCGATTCACATTACGCTGCTGGTACTGGCGGCAGGCGTTTTTGCCGGTGCGGGGGTGTGGCTCAGGACATCCGACGAGCCGGTTCCCGCCGATATGGTCGTCGTTCTGGCCGGTGCGCCGGAACGTGCTTTTTATGCTGCGGACATTTATCGGCAAGGTTATGCGCCTCTGGTCTTCGTGAGCCGCCCCATGAAAGAAAATGGGCAGACCATGTTGCATACGCTGGGCATTGCGACGCCGAGCAGCGAGGAAATATATAGCCAAGTGCTGATGCGCAAAGGGGTTCCTGCGGAAAATATCAAGGTATTCGGCGCCGGCTCGCTCAGTACATTGGAGGAAGCGATTGCGCTACGTGATGTAATCAGGGGAAAACAGCCCCGAATACTGATTGTCACCTCACCATTTCATGTGCGTCGCTCCAGCATCATATTCCACAACATCCTGAAAGATCAGGTCAAAGCGCTAAGGGTGCTCAGCGACCCTTATGAGCCATTCCCCACCAAGTGGTGGACCAATCAGGATGCGGCGCGAAATGTGATGCTCGAAGGGATGAAGCTGATATTCTATCAACTGGGTGGCGCATTTCTGAGCCACGCTCATTGAAGCTTTCAGAAAACAGAATACAGAGGGCGCACACATGGGATACTCCGACACTATTGCCCGTGAAGCTGGAACGCTCGGGATTACGGTGATCTGGTTTTTCGGGAAGGTTTGCTGCCGCCTCCCGCAATCCTCTTTTTCAGACAGGAACCCTATCCGCCTGACTGTCCAGCCGACTTGGTGCTGGCCATGCTTTATGAGCCGCAACAGGCAGAGGGTTTTATGGTGGTTATCAGCGAACAGAATATTTGCCGCAAGCGTTTCCCATTAACGGCTGATTGAGTAATGACGAATCCGTCGTATTTTCTACTCCTATCTTTAAGTCCGACAGGTTCCTAGGCAGTGGACATTGGCGAGGCGCGTCAATGAACAATGAAATGAATAACAAGCTGTTTTTCGACCGGATTCAGAATGCGTCGCTACGCAAAGAACTGCTGCGCGCGATTCGCAATCACTGGACACACGATTCGACAGCGATTGAGGGCAACACGTTGACGCTGGGGGATACGGACTTCGTGTTGAGCGAAGGGCTGACAGTTTCCGGCAAGCCGTTGTCTCATCATCAAGAAGTCTATGGTCACGCCAAGGCGATTGAACTCGTTTACGGACTGCTGCATAAGCCGCGTATCGAACAATGTGATTTATTCTTGTTGCATCAAGCCATCTTGAGCGAGCGTATTACCGATATTTATTATCCTGTCGGGAAGTGGAAGAGCGAGCCAAATTTTACTTTCTATGTGCGTGACGACCAGCGGGTAGAACACGAATACCCTCATCCAAAAATTATTCCCGTGTTGATGGATCAATGGTTGATCCTCGCAAACGAATGGGCTGAACGGATTGTGTCGTCCGCGGATGCCGTGCGCTCCTACTCTGATCTCCATGCCAAGTTCGTTGCCACCCATCCTTTTGTAGATGGCAATGGTCGGATGGCGCGCCTGTTGGCGAATATTCCGTTGCTGAAGAACGGGTTCCCGCCGGTCAACATTCCATCGGAAGAGCGTCTGATCTATTTAAACGCAGTAAATGATATTACCTCTCCATGTGGCGATGTCAGCTTGCAGGAAGACCTTGGTCGCGTGATTGACCAAGATGCGGTCGATAAGTTTGGTATGCTGTGCGAACGCTGGTGGCAACCGATCCTTGATCTGGTGGAGCGCACCATTCAAAGAGATATCCAACTGAGGAATTTAGGATAAATTTGACCGTAACGATGCAGCGCATTCCTGAAGCCATCCAAAATGAAAACCCGCATAGCCCTTATTATCCCCATGCTGAACGAAGCGGCGAGCTTGCCCGCTTTGCTGGAAGCGATACAAGCGCAAACACGCCGGCCTGACGAGATTATTTTCGTGGATTCGGGTTCTACCGATGCGAGCTTGAGCATCATTGCGGACTGGTGGAAGGAAAGCGGTTGGCGGAACGCGACTTGTCGGGTTGAAACCAACCTTGGCGGCTTCCCCGGTTACAATCGGAATATCGGCGTGCGATCGACATCATGCACTTGGATTGCTTTCGTGGACTGTGGGATTTATCCTGAAAGCGATTGGCTGGAAAATTTGCTCGATTGCGTAAGCCGTAGTGGTTCGCTGGCGGTTTTCGGGCTGTGCGAGTTTTCCGCCGAGGGGGCTATTCCGCGCACCACCTGTGCGCTGAGCTATGGTGTGGGAAGCGAACACCCCGTATTGCCGGCCTCACTAATACATCGAAATGTTTTTGCCGAGATCGGCCTGTTCGAGGAGCATCTGCGCTCCGCCGAAGATTTAAAATGGATGGCTTTGTTCGAGACCCGTTTTAATACAAGGATACGGTGTGCCAAGGCGCGGGTGCATTACCGTCATTTTCCGTCAACCCTGGTTGACGTTGCCGGAAAATGGCATCAATATCAAAAAAACGGTGTCAAGGCCGGCCTCTGCAAGAGACAATCCGCAGCCTTCGCGCTCGTTATCGGCATAGGCTTGGCGTCCCTGTTTATTAATTCGGGTATAGCTATCTGGTCGGGGATGCTCTACATTCTGCTGCGGGGCATCGTTGATCCGATCAGGCGCAGTAAATCGCGCAATTGGTGGGGAAATAAACCCCTGCTGATATTCTTGGCGCCGATTGTGGCCTTAACTATAGACGTTGCGAAGCTAAGCGGAGCTTTGCAGGGTTACTATTCACGGGAGTGAGTAAATCGCTTTGAATGCCTACTATGCCGATAAGCTAGCCAGCCTGCGCGATATTTTCGCGAGCGATGCGCTAATCCTGGAACAAAACTGCTTGCATGTCGAGGGGCGTCGCTATCCCATCGTGGATGACGTGATTATCCTGCTCGACATAGAGCAATACCCACCCACCTTGCGCCGACGCCTGGGCGTTTCGTCCGGCCTTGAAGCGCCCGCTCAAGGCGTCTTTGCCGAAGATATTCAATTCACCTTCGGCGACGAATGGCAGACTTTTCCCGAAATCCTGCCCGAGCACGAAAGCGAATTCCGTCAATATTTCGACCTTATCGACCAGGAAAGCCTGGGTGGGTCGCGGGTGTGCGACCTGGGGTGCGGCATAGGGCGCTGGAGTTATTTCCTCAAGGATAAATGCCGTGAGCTGGCGCTGGTGGATTTTTCCGAGGCCATATTCGTTGCGCGCAGGAACTTGCGCGATTGCCCTACCGCCTTATTTTTCATGGGCGACTTGAAGCGCTTGCCGTTTTGTTCCGGTTTTGCCGATTTCCTGTTCAGCCTGGGCGTGCTGCACCATCTGCCGACGGACGCGCTGAGCGAAGTGCGCAATCTGAAGAAATATGCACCGTCCGTTCTGATCTACCTGTATTACTCGCTGGATAACCGTCCGGCCTATTTCCGCTGGCTGCTGGGGCTGGTGACGGCGGTGCGGCTGGTGGTGGCGCGGATCAGGGCGCCTGCGTTCCGCGCCGCCTTCACTTGGCTGGGCGCCTGTTTCGTCTACTTGCCGCTGGTCTGGGCCGGGCGTTTGTTGGAACCGGTCGGGCTGGCGCGCCATGTGCCGCTGTATGAAGGATACAAGGGAAAAACACTGGGGCGCATCCGGCAGGATGTTTACGACCGATTTTTCACCCGCATCGAACAGCGTTTTTCACGCAAGCAGATCGCCATGCTAACCGACACCTTTGCCGAAGTGACGATTTCCGAACGCTGGCCTTATTGGCATTTTCTCTGCAAAGCATAAACGCGGTGGCTCTGTGCCATCTTCAACTAAAACCGCAACTAAAAATAGTTGCAGTGATTTTCCTGTTGTGTAAAGATATTCGTATGGGAAAGTACGAAAAATTGCTCGACAGGCTAAGAAGTCGGCCTGTGGATTTCACCTTTGATGAGATGGAAACCGTGTTGACCGGTTTCGGCTATCGTCGGACGGACGGCGGAAAAACAACCGGATCGGCGGTGCGCTTTATACATTCGCAATATCAGGTAATCCGCCTGCACAAGCCGCACCCTGGGAACGAGCTTAAGCGCTACGCGATCAGCGATGTGCTTGAAAAGTTGGAAAGCGAAGGATTGATATGAGCGATATTCTGGAACATAAGGGCTATTTCGGTTCTGCCGAATTTAGCGTGGAAGACAATGTATTCCACGGTAAACTGCTTTATATCCGTTCGTTGGTGACTTACGAGTCCGATAATGTGGAGGGACTCAAGAAAGCTTTTCACGAGGCCGTGGACGACTATCTGGAAATATGCCAAGCGAGTGACCTAAAACCGGAAACGCCTTTCAAGGGCAGCTTCAATGTCCGGGTGGGCCGCAATCTGCACCGCAATCTGGCGCTGGAGGCGGCGCGGCGCGGCGTCAGCCTGAACAGTTTGATCGTTCATGCGTTGGAACGGGAAGCGGAACACGTTTAGCCTGTAGTTTCATACCAGGGTGAATTTGTTCTCGGCACGGAAAAAACCGATTCACCGCAGAGGACGCACAGGACGCAGAGGAAGAGCATGAGGGTTTTCCTCCGCGTCCTCTGCGGTGAAAAAGGTTTTGTCTTTAATGGTTGCTGCCATGAGTTCAACAGCG
>Ga0172380_10003653_pt1 | contig 20787 bp, 21 predicted proteins | sample Leawe162metaG_FD_119747 | JGI IMG/M metagenome (GOLD analysis project Ga0172380, IMG submission 119747) | Leachate microbial communities from a municipal landfill in Southern Ontario, Canada - Leachate well 162 metaG | ecosystem: Engineered > Solid waste > Landfill > Unclassified | place... | reverse complement strand
GGCGTCCTGATCATGCTGCTGATGATGGCGACCGGCTTCATGGGCTACACGTTGCCCTGGGGGCAGATGAGCTTCTGGGGCGTCACCGTCATCACCAACCTATTCTCGGCCCTCGATACGATTATACCGGGGCTGGGCACGGTCGTCGTCGAGTGGTTATGGGGCGGCTATTCGGTGTCGGGTGTAACGCTCAACCGCTTCTTCTCGCTGCACTATCTGCTGCCGTTCGTGCTGACGGGCGTCGTCGGGCTTCACATCTGGGCGTTGCACGTCGTCGGTCAGAACAATCCCACCGGCATCGATCTGAAGCAGCCGAGCGATTCCGTTCCGATGCACCCCTACGCCACCTCGAAAGATGCGGTCGGCCTTTTTGCCTTCCTCATCCTGTTCGCGTGGTTCGTCTTCTTCCTGCCGGACTACCTGGGTCACGCCGACAACTACGTCGAGGCCAATCCGCTCGTCACTCCGCCGCACATCGTGCCCGAATGGTACTTCCTGCCGTTCTACGCGATCCTGCGCGCCTTCACGAGCTCGTTCCTCGGCATTCCGCTCGGACAGTTTGCTAAGCTGGCGGGCGTCATTGCGATGTTCGCGGCCGTGCTGATCATCGCGTTCGCGCCGTGGCTCGACACCTCGCGCGTGCGGTCGGCGAAGTACCGGCCGATCTTCAAGTGGTTCTTCTGGCTCTTTCTGTTTACCTGCGTTGCGCTCGGCTACCTCGGTTCGAAACCGGCGGAAGGCGTGTACGTCACGTGGGCGCAGATCTTCACCGTCTACTACTTCATGTTCTTCCTCGTCATCATGCCGGTCGTCGGCTTGATCGAGACGCCGAGGAAGTTGCCACGTTCGATAAGCGAAGCCGTGCTTGGCGGCGGCGCGATATTGCCAGAGGGCGCGACTGCCGCCCCTGAAAAGCGCTGAGAGGAGAGAGACAGATGAACAGACGTTTCTCTCACGCACTTGCCGGCATCGTGGCCGCACTCGTCGTGGTTCCGGTTGTCGCGCATGGCGAAGAAGGCGGCCACCCAGAGATTGCCCGTCAGTCGTGGGCGTTCTCGGGGTTCACCGGTCAGTTCGACCGCGCCCAGCTGCAACGCGGATTTCAGGTCTACAAGGAAGTCTGCTCGGCCTGTCACGGCTTGAAGCGGGTCGCATTCCGCAACCTCGTCCAGCCGGGCGGTCCGGAGTTCCCGGAAGCGTCGGTCAGGGCGTTGGCCGCCGAATGGCCGAACCAGATCACCGACGGCCCGAACGACGAAGGCAAGATGTTCGAGCGTCCGCCGCTGCTGTCGGACACGATCCATGGACCCTTCAAGAACGATCAGGAAGCTCGTGCCGCGCAAAACGGCGCGCTGCCTCCCGATCTCTCGCTGATCGCCCGTGCTCGCGGCATCGAGCGCAATCCGGCCTGGTACATTCATCCGTTCCTGATGCTCGGCGATATCTTCAAGGGCTATCAGGAAGGCGGCGCCGATTATCTCGTCGCGCTCCTGACGGAATATACCGACGCGCCCGCGAGCTTCTCGCTGGCGGAAGGCAAATATTACAACAAGGCCTTCGCAGGCCATCAGATCAGCATGCCGCCGCCGCTATCGGAAGGCGTTGTGACCTATCAGGATGGCACGCCGGGAACCGTTGAGAATTACGCTCACGACGTCGCGGCCTTCCTGTCGTGGACGGCGGACCCGCACTTCGATCAGCGCAAGCGGATCGGCTGGCAGGTCATCCTTTATCTGCTTGTCACAACGATTCTTCTCTACATCGGCAAGAAGCGCATCTGGTCGGCGATCAAGCACTGAGTGCTTCCGGAAAAGTGGGAACCGGTTTTCCGATAAGAAGCACGACAAACAAAGACCTAGAGTGCTTCCGGAAAAGCGGGAAGGCTCCAGGATCGCGCTCTGCCAATAATATGTGATTTCGAAAAGGCCTCGCTTGCGGGGCCTTTTTTCTTTTAAGTGGCGCCCGGTGTCTCGAGGGGGAGGATAAGGCTATGACGCAATCGGTTCTCGGCATCGTTGGCGGCAGCGGCTTCTACAACTTGCCGGGCCTGGCACACGCCGAATGGCGTCGCATCGACAGCCCATGGGGACAGCCCTCCGATGACATCCTTTTCGCCGACATCGACGGCCTGCCGATCCGCTTCTTGCCGCGCCACGGCCGCGGTCATAAGTTGTCGCCGAGCGACATTGATTATCGCACCAACGTCGACGCCCTGAAGCGCGCCGGCGTCACCGATCTTGTGTCGGTCTCGGCGTGCGGCTCGCTCAAGAAGAAATATAAGCCCGGCGATTTCGTCCTGCCCGACCAGTTCATCGATCGCACCTTCGCCCGCGCGAAATCTTTCTTCGGCAAGGGCTGCGTCGCGCACGTCGCGATGGGCGACCCGACCAGCCCACTTCTGCACAAGGCGCTCGAGAAAGCCGCCAAATCCGAAAATATCAAAATCCATCGCGGCGGCACCTATCTGGCGATGGAAGGTCCACAGTTCTCGACGCGCGCTGAGAGCAATCTCTACCGCTCGTGGGGGTGTGACGTCATTGGCATGACGAACATGCCGGAAGCCAAGCTCGCCCGCGAAGCCGAACTCTGTTACGCGAGCGTCGCGATGGTGACGGACTACGATTGCTGGCACGATGACCACGCGCACGTCGACGTGGCGGCGATCATCGAGGTGATGCAGGAAAATACCGGCAAGGCGCAGCGGCTGGTGGCGCGCCTCGCACGCGACTTCCCGCGCGAGCACCCGGCATGTCCGATCGGCTCGGACCGGGCGCTCGACGTCGCGATCATCACGCCACCCGAGGCGCGTGATCCCGAACTCTTGAAGAAGCTCGACGCGGTCGCGGGACGCGTCCTGGCGAGCAGCTAATGGCTAATTGAAGCCGATCAGGATTTTCATCTTGATGAGCTGCGGGAAGACCATTTCAAGGCCCGCGCCGACGAACCACAGGATGACCCCGAGAAGCAGCATCGCCGGAACCGCCGCGATCGCCGCCTTCAGAAAGAATGTGACGAGGCGCGCGAACGGCACGTCGAAGGCCCGCACCGTGGCGGCGACAGGAGCGTTGCCAATACACGGTTCATTTTCGGCGGAGCGGTAGATCTGCGGCTGCGGCCGGGAGTAATCCTCGACGCCCGTCGAAAGCGTGGGTGCGGCCGCACGCTCCCTCGCGGCACGCTCTTGCGCCTCGCGCGCACGGGCTTCCTTTTCACGCCTGAACGTCCTGGGAAGGTCGTCAGTATCGTCGGAGAACGAGCCGAAGTCGGGGCCGGCCATCGCGGTCGAGCCTTGTGCTGCCATCTCGTTGTGCCTCAGCAAACTATTATTTAGCCACGTCACGGAACAATCGACCGTAAAGGGCTACGCTGCTTCTACCTAGACGCCAGCGATATTGCTATTTTGCGCCGTCAATTGGGCGGGAGTGCAGCACGTGCAAGACCTCGAAGACCTCATCCGGACCATTCCTGATTATCCGAAACCTGGAATTATGTTCCGCGATATCACCACACTCCTCGCCAATCCCAAGGGCTTGAAGAAAGCCATCAAGCACATGACGAAGCCCTTCGAGAACGAAAAAATCGCGGCCGTCGCGGGCATCGAGGCACGCGGATTTATCCTCGGAGGCGCGATTGCCGACCGCCTCGAATGCGGCTTCATTCCGATCCGCAAGAAGGGCAAGCTGCCGTGGAAGACCATCGGTCAGGAGTACACGCTCGAATACGGTGTCGACGTTATCGAGGTGCATGAGGATGCGATCGCGCACGGCACGCGCGTGCTCATCGTCGACGATCTGATCGCAACCGGTGGCACTGCGGAAGCGGCCGCGAAACTCGTGCAGCGCTCCGGCGGCACGATCGTCGGAGCGACGTTCATCGTCGACCTGCCGGATCTTGGCGGCATGAAACGGTTGTCGGACCTCGGCGTCGAAAGTCATGCGCTCGTGTCGTTCGGAGGTCATTAGTCGCGGCTGTGTCCCTTTCCGGAGAGCAACTGAAGACTGCGTTGGCTGCCATTACCGCATGGCGCTCCGACCCCGACGCTCCGTGTCGTTGCCCCGTGTGCGGAGCGTCTGGTCTCGCGATCGTCGACCGCTCCGCCCGCCCCTACGCGGAATGGTATGTGTTGACGTGTGAAAGCTGCGGTCTCGACGCGACGGTCCACATCCCGATGGCCGGGGTGCCGGAGACGTGATGACCGCTCCCGCCGATGAAATCGTCCTGCTGCCCGGCCTCGACGGCACCGGCGAATTGTTCGATCGCGTGGCTGCCAGTCTCGCGGATGAATTCACGGTAAACGTCATGCGCTATCCCAACGATCCGAGCCTGGGCTATGCGGGATATGCAGAGCTGGCGCGCCGGTTGATCGGGCAGCGCCGGGTCTTCCTTCTCGGCGAGTCGTTTTCCGGCCCCGTTGCGGTGCGCGTCGCGGCCCAGCTCGGGCCTCAGATCAAGGGCGTGATCCTCGCGGCCACGTTCTTGCAGACCCCCTTGCCGAGCTGGTTCATGCGCCGGGCAGCGCATACCGAACCCGAGGCGACGCCAAAGAGGATCAGGGATGCGATATTGATGGGTTCCTATGGCGACGACGAACTGAGAAACAAGGTTGACCAGATTGTTCGCGGCCTGTCGCGCCCCGTCCGTGCGGCGCGCCTTCGGGCTATCGCGGAGGTCGATGTGAGAGATGACTTCGCCAGGCTTCGCTGTCCCGTCCTGGTTCTCCATGGGCGCAAGGATTGGCTCGTGTCGATAACAGCCATGCAAAAAGCCGTATGCAATAAAGGCGGTGCGCGGATCGTCGCATTTTCAGCCGCGCATATGTTGTTGCAGACACGCGCCGTCGAGGCCGCGATGGAAATTCGGGCGTTTGCAAAATCGAAGACGTTGGAGGCGCAGAATGAAAATTGACGGCATCGCATCGCGCACCATCTGGCTCGAGCCCGACGGCTGGTCGGTCGGCATCCTCGACCAGACGATGCTGCCGCATACTGTCCTCCGGAAAACCTTGCGAACGCTCGAAGATGCAGCGCACGCGATCAAGTCGATGCAAGTTCGCGGCGCGCCGCTGATCGGCGTCACGGCGGCGTATGGTGTGGCGCTGGCGATGCATGCCGATCCCTCCGACGCAGCCCTCAAACATGCTTTGAAGTTTCTTGCCGAGCAGCGTCCGACGGCCGTGAACCTGCGCTGGGCCTTGAACGATCTCGAGGCGACGCTTGCGCCTCTCGCGCCGAAAGCCCGCGCTGAGGCGGCCTATGCCCGTGCCGCCGAGATTGCTGACGACGACGTCGAGACGTGCCGCCGCATCGGCCTCAACGGATTGCGCTTGATCCAGGAGCTTGCCAACGAACGACCGGGCGAACCGGTCAACATCCTGACGCACTGCAATGCCGGATGGCTCGCGTGCGTCGATTGGGGAACCGCGACGTCTCCGATTTATCAGGCGCACGATTCGGGAATTCCGGTGCACGTCTGGGTCGACGAAACACGGCCGCGCTGTCAGGGATCGGCATTGACCGCATTCGAGCTGGCGCAGCACGGCGTGCCCTATACGCTGATCGCCGACAACGCTGGCGGCCATTTCATGCAGCGCGATTGCGTTGATATGGTCATCGTCGGCACCGACCGCGTCACCGCTTGCGGCGACGTTGCCAATAAGATCGGCACGTATCTGAAGGCGCTTGCTGCCCATGACAACGGCGTACCGTTTTATGTCGCGCTTCCCTACTCGACGATCGACTGGAGCATCGAGCGCGGCGCCGATATCCCGATCGAGGAGCGCGGCGCCGAGGAGGTCCTCCGCGTGCAAGGGCGTCTCCCCGACGGCGCCGTCGCGTCCGTGGCGATCTCGGCGGACGGAACGCCCGCCCGCAACCCGGCGTTCGACGTCACGCCCGCCAGGCTCGTGACGGGGTTCATCACCGAACGCGGTGTCTGCGAAGCGTCGCGGGACGGTTTGTTGTCGCTCTATCCCGAAAAGAAAAGCTGCGCGGCATGAGCCGAAGCAAGTCCAAGCGTCCGAGTGAAAAGAGCCTCAGAAAGGCTGTGCTCGACACGGCGCTTGCGATGAGCGCCTCGGGGCTTTCACCAGGGCGATCTGGGAATGTTTCGTGCCGCTTCGACGACGGCATGCTGATCACGCCATCCGGTCGGCGCTACGAAGATATCGGCCCCGCCGACATCGTGTTCGTCTCCGCCGACGGCAGCGTGCCCGACGATCTTCAGACGCCCTCGACCGAATGGCATTTTCACCTGGCGGCTTATCGCGCGCGCCCGGATCGCTTCGCCGTCGTCCATACGCATTCGATGCATGCAACGGTTCTCGCCTGCGCACACCGCGCGATACCGGCTTTTCATTACATGATTGGCGCCGCGGGCGGAAAGGATATCCCGTGCGTGCCCTACGCCACTTTCGGCACCGAAGAACTGGCGCGTCACGTTGCGGCCGGCTTGAAGGAACGCGACGCCTGCCTGATGGCGAACCACGGACAGATCGCGATCGGCGCGACGCTCGATCATGCGCTCGAGCTTGCGGCCGAAGTCGAGGTACTGGCCGAGCAATACTATAAGGTCCTGACGCTCGGCCCTGCGAACATCTTGAACGACGATGAGATGACGCTGCTGCTCGAAAAATTCAAAACTTACGGCCGCAACGTCGCTGATAAATAATTTTGACGTGCGCGTCCTATTTATCGCCACGATCAGCTCGCCTGATCATCATAAGATTAGGTTATGAGCACCGCTTAACAAACGGATTGGTCTTTAAAATCATTCTGATGTTTCGTGAGCCCTCGACGTAAATTCGAGGATGACGTTAACAATGACAGACACGACCAAGCTCACAACGACCGCTGGCGCGCCCATCGCCGACAACCAGAACTCTCTTTCCACGGGCGCACGCGGTCCACTGCTGTTGCAGGACTATCAGCTGCTTGAAAAGCTTGCACATCAGAACCGCGAGCGCATTCCTGAGCGCGTCGTTCACGCCAAAGGCTGGGGTGCATTCGGCACCCTGACGGTGACGCAGGATATCTCGAAGTACACGCACGCCAAGCTGTTCGATGCGATCGGCAAAAAGACCGATCTTCTGATCCGCTTTTCGACCGTTGCCGGTGAACTCGGCGCTGCCGACGCGGAACGCGACGTGCGCGGCTTTTCGATCAAGTTTTATACCGGAGAAGGAAACTGGGACCTCGTTGGCAACAACACGCCGGTCTTCTTCGTCCGCGATCCTCTGAAATTCCCGGATTTCATCCATACGCAAAAGCGGCATCCGAAAACCAATCTTCGCTCGCCGACCGCGATGTGGGACTTTTGGTCATTGTCGCCGGAAAGCCTGCACCAAGTGACAATTCTGTTTTCGGATCGCGGCTGCCCGATCGGTGTTCGCCATATGAACGGCTATGGTTCGCACACGTACTCGTTTCTGAACGTAGCCGGCGAGCGCTACTGGGTGAAATTCCATTTCAAGACGCTGCAGGGTCATCAGCATCACACGAATGCCGAAGCTGCGGAACTCATCGGAAAGACGCGCGAAAGCTATCAGGAAGATCTGTTTGGTTCGATCGAGAAGGGCGATTTTCCGAAGTGGCGCATGTTCGTTCAGGTTATGCCGGAGGCGGACGCCGACAAGACCGCTTACAATCCGTTCGATCTGACAAAAGTCTGGCCGCACGCCGAGTATCCGTTGATCGAGGTCGGTATCGTCGAGTTGAACCGCAACGCGGACAATTATTTTGCCGAGATCGAGCAGGCGGCATTCTCCCCGTCGAACATAATTCCGGGCATCGGCTTTTCGCCGGACAAGATGCTTCAGGCGCGGATCTTCTCATATGCGGACGCGCACCGGCATCGCCTCGGCACGCATTACGAAGCGTTGCCCGTCAACGCTCCAAAATGCCCGGTTCACCACTACCATAAGGACGGCGCGATGCGGTTCTTCCCCAATGACACCGGCAATCCCGACGCATACTACGAGCCGAATTCTTTCGGCGGACCGAAGGAGACGCCGGCATTCCGCGAGCCGCCCCTCAAGATCTCGGGCGATGCCGACCGCTACAATCATCGCCTCGGCAACGACGACTATACGCAGCCGGGCGACCTGTTCCGCCTGCTATCATCCGATGGCCGCGAGCGTCTGATGGACAATATTGCCGCTGCGATGCAGGGCGTGCCGACGTTCATCATCGAACGCCAGGTGGCGCATTTCGCAACGTGCGACCCCGCTTACGGCGCGGGCGTTGCAAAGCGGATGGGCGTGACGGTGCCGATGCCGCGAGCCGAAGCGGCCGAATAACTGGGCGTCCGGTTCGTGAGTAAAGATAGCTTTGCTTGAGTTGTCGCCTCGGCCGATCCTCCCTATTGGAGAACGCCGAGGCGACAGATGCATCGCCAGTGCTTGCCGCGAAACTTCCGATGCCCTTGCGCGTTGCTCCGCCAGAGTTCGATGAACAGTTCGATGAACCTTGAAGGAGACAGCCATGCCCCGAGGCGACAAATCCTCATATACCGGCAAGCAAAAACGCAAGGCCGAACATATCGAGGAAGGTTACGAGAAACGCGGCGTAAATAAAGATGAGGCCGAGCGCCGGGCATGGGCGACGGTGAACAAGGAAAGCGGTGGCGGCAACAAGAGCGGTTCGGGTCGCGGAAAAAAAGACACGCACGTTTCGTCGAAACGCGGCGGAAAAATCGGCGGCAAGGCTTCGGCATCGCGATCTGCCGCAGCTCGTAGCGCCTCGGCGCGCAAGGCGGCCGCAACCCGCAAACGACGCGCGGCGCGATAAGCCAGAAAACGTTTACTCAGCTGCTCTTATGTACGGCTCAACCTTGCCCTTGAGCTTCAAGGTCATCGGACGGCCGGTGCGGTCCTTGGCATTGCCCGCTGCGACGCGAACCCAGCCTTCGCTGACGCAGTATTCCTCGACGTTGTTTTTCTCGACGTCGTTGAAGCGGATGCCGATGTCGCGCTTCAAAACCTCTTCATTATAGAAGGGGCTTTTCGGATCGTTGGACAGGCGGTCGGGCAGCGCGTCGGTCATAACCGGAATATCCTAGAGTGCTTCCGGAAAAGTGGGAACCGGTTTTCCGATAAGAAGCACGACTAAACAAAGGCTCTAGTTGGCGAACCTGAAGTGCATGACGTCGCCATCCTGGACGACATATTCCTTGCCTTCCAGCCGCATTTTCCCCGCGTCCTTGGCCCCCGCTTCGCCGTTGCCGGAGACATAGTCGGCATAAGCGATCGTTTCGGCGCGGATGAAACCCTTTTCGAAATCCGTATGAATGACGCCCGCCGCCTGCGGACCTTTCGTTCCGCGCGTGATCGTCCAAGCGCGGGCTTCCTTCGGTCCGACGGTGAAATACGTCACGAGATCCAGCAGTGAGTAACCCGCGCGGATCAAGCGATTGAGGCCCGCTTCCTCGAGACCCATCTCTGCCAGAAACGCGTCGCGATCTTCTGGCGCAAGACCTGAAAATTCGCTCTCGATTTTGGCGGAAATGATGACGACAGCCGCGCCCTCCGCCTTCGCGCGATCCTCGACCTGCTTTGAAAACGCGTTGCCGTGGGCCGCCGCGCTTTCCTCGACGTTGCAAACGTAGACGATAGGCTTCGACGTCAAAAGTTGAAGTGCGCGAAAGGCGGGCATCTCTTCCGGCGTCATCGCTGCGAGGCGGGCGGGTTTGCCTTCGCGCAACAGCAGCAGCGGCTTCTCCATTACGGCGAATTGCGCCTTCGCCTCCTTATCGCCGGTCTTGGCTTTTTTCTCGATTTGCGAGACGCGCTTTTCGAGGCTTTCGAGATCGGCGAGCATCAGCTCCGTCTCGACGACATCGGCGTCGGCGAGCGGATCGATACGATTTTCAACGTGCGTGATGTCGTCGTCGACGAAGCAGCGCAGCACGTAGGCCACGGCGTCGACTTCGCGGATGTGCGAGAGAAACTTGTTGCCGAGCCCTTCGCCCTTCGATGCGCCGCGCACAAGCCCCGCGATATCGACGAAGGTCAGACGCGTCGGAATGATTTCTTTGCTGCCCGCGATCTTGGCCAGCGTTTCAAGCCGCGCATCGGGAACCGCGACCTCGCCGACGTTCGGCTCGATCGTGCAGAACGGATAGTTCGCAGCTTCCGCCGCAGCCGTCTGCGTCAGCGCGTTGAAGAGGGTCGACTTGCCGACGTTCGGCAGGCCGACGATACCGCATTTGAAGCCCATTGCTTGGAGAATTCCGCCGGAGTTGACGCCAGGTGATCGCCGTGGGTTAAGCGAGACGCGCCGCGTTGTGAAGCGAAATCGGCCGCATCTGCGGCCCTTTGGCTCACTTCTTGAACTTGGCGAACGCAAACGTCGAGTAGCGGTCCGGACTGGGCAGGTTGATGGTGCCCGACATCGCGTCCGCGAGTGCTTCGGAAATGTGCGTGCCATCGTCCGCTTTGCGCACTGCGATCACGATGAACGGCCGCTGCCAGCTCGTGTCGGCATCTTCGCATTCGAGGCACGGTTCGATGTAGCGGCCGAGGTTCAGCGTCCACATCGGGACGTCGCCGCCGAGCGCCTCGCGCACCCACTGCGCGATCCGTTCCGCCCTTAACCCGCCGCGTTGTTCCTCGCGCTCGACCGCGCCTTCCTGACTAGCGAGTCCGACCGCGATAAGTCCGCGCGCCGAGCCGAGACCTTGCCGAAGCTGCGGTGCCAGAACTTCCGTCTGAATGTCATCCGGCGACAGGCGGCGATCGAATTTTTCGAGTTCCGTCGTCGAGCCGCGCACCCATCCATAATCCTTGGTCAGGACGACGACATCGAAGAGCGCGCGCCGCCCGGCCCGGTCCGAGCCTTCAACCGGAAAGACGAGCGTGCGCTCGTTCCAGCGCTTGGCGATGATCCGCTTGACGCCGCTCTTATCTTTATAGTTCGAACGATACGCATCCCACGCGACGTTGCCGAAGACGCCGAGCGTGAACAGCAACGCCAGCGCGCCGATCGCAAGATTGAAGCGGCTGCCGAGAGGTGACGCCAGCCAGCCCGAACGGGCTTCCGCTTGGTAATCGGTCATCGGCAAACCTCAACGCTGGAACGACGCCCCGGCGAAACGCATTACGCGTCGCCATCTCCCGACTTTCGCGCACCGAGCCATTTTTTCAGGTTCTCGGCAAGCGCCGATTGGCGTTTGGAAGAGCGTTCTCCGGACGGGTGTGACGGGGAGGCCGGCTTTTTGGCAGGCTGCGGAGCCGGTTGCTCTGCTTCATCCTTGGCTTTCTTGGGCGAAGGCTCGGCATAAAGCGTTTTCGCGACGTCGCTCAGGAATCGCGCGTCGTCGCCTTTCGCGAGAAACGGCGCGGCGTCCGAAACCGCGTCGAGAAGATCGGATAGCCACCCGCGTTCCGATTTCGCGAAATCGTTGAGCACATAATAGACGACGGCATCCTTGGAGCCAGGATGCCCAATGCCGAGCCGCACGCGCTTATAATCGTTGTCGAGGTGCGCCGAGATCGAGCGCAAGCCGTTGTGACCAGCGTTGCCGCCGCCCGCCTTCACCTTCACCTTGCCGGGAGCAAGGTCGAGTTCGTCGTGGAACACGTAAACGTCGGAAAGGGGGATCTTGAGAAAGCGCTGCGCGTCGCCGACTGAGCGGCCGCTTTCGTTCATATACGTTTCGGGCTTCAGCAGCAGGACGCGATCCGTGCCGATCGTGCCTTCCGAAACGAGACCCTGGAATTTTTTCCGCCACGGTCCGAAGCCGTGACGCTCCGCGATCCGGTCGAGCGCCAGGAAACCGATGTTGTGGCGGTTGGCGCTGTACTTTTCACCGGGATTTCCGAGACCGACGAAGAGCTTCATTTTTTATCGCGCCTTCCGACTCGCCTCCGGCAAGCAGGCCGGAAACGGACCTGGCGGCCGGCTCCCCGAAGGGGAGTCGCCAGGTCCAACTAAAAAAGCCGATCCTGGCGGCCGGCTCCCAGAAGGGGAGCCACCAGGTCCAACTAAAAAAAGCTGAGCCCGGCGGCCGGCTCCCAGAAGAGCAGTCGCCGGGGCCAAGTCTTATTACTTCTTCGCGGCAGGTTTCGCGGCAGCCGGCTTCGCAGCGGCAGGAGCCGCGCCTTTCGCTGCGGGAGCAGCAGCCTTGCCACCGGCGGCGGCAGGAGCAGCGCCCTTCGCATCTGCAGGTGCTGCAGCATCCGTCGTCGTAGACGCGGAGTCGTCGTCGCCCTTCAGCGCGCCTGCGATCGTCGCGACCGTGAAGTCACGGCTCTTGATCACTGGTGACACGCCTTCCGGCATGCTGACGGACGAAATGTGGATCGAGCGTCCGATTTCGAGACCTTCGAGGTTGATCTCGAAGAAGCGCGGAATCTTGTCATAGGGCGCAAAAACTTCGACGTCGTGACGCACGATGTTGAGCACACCGCCACGCTTCAAACCGGGCGAGAGCGTCTCGTTAATGAAATGCATCGGGATCGAAACTCGAATGATGCCGTCCTTGCCGACGCGCTGGAAATCGACATGCAGCGGCGTATCGCGGACGGGATCGACCTGCACGTCGCGGGCAAGCACGACGTGCTTTTTGCCTTCGACATCGAGCTCGATCGCAGTCGAGGTGAAGTGGCCGCGAAGGACCTGCTTCCACAACTCGTTGTATTCGAGATTGATCGTTTCCGGGGTTTCTTGATTGCCGTAAATAACGGCGGGTACATTTCCATCGCGGCGAGCTTGGCGTGCGGCCCCCTTGCCGGCACGCGGGCGCGCCGTAGCCTTGAGCGTGATCAGCTCAGACATGGCATCGTCTCCGAGTGTTATGCTCTTGCCGCCTATCGGAAAGAGCCAAAAGCCGCGAAACGGCCTCCAAGGGTGCCGTGCGGCGTCTCAGGAATGTCTTCGTGAGATGGCCGGTGTATAACCGGGCTTTGCCGGGCGCGCAATGCTTGCCGGGCGTGGATCTGGCGCGGCCTTTACTTCGAGCAGACTGGAAAGTTACCCCAGAAATCAGCATATTAGTCCAGCGCCTTAGAAAACGCGGACGATTCGTCCCGTGAATGGGGGTCTGGAGATGCCGCAAAGTATGATCCGCAAGCCTTCCAAGCGCCGTAGCGCGGCCGATCAGGACAAAATCATCGTCGAAGCGCTGCGGGACGTCGGCCGCCCCCTCAGCGCCTATGAGCTGATCGAGAAAGTCCGTGTTAAAGGCGTCAGCGCCCCTCCGACGGTTTACAGGGCTCTACAACGCTTGATCGACGACGGCCTCGCGCACCGGCTCGAAAGCCTCAACGCCTTCGTCGCTTGTGAACACCCTCACCACCAGGGCAAGGCCGTGTTCGCCATTTGCGACGCTTGCGGAACGGTCAAGGAATTCGACAGCCCCGCTGCCGTCAAAAGCCTTCAGGGCTGGGCAAGCAAGAACGATTTCAAGGTGCGCTCGATGACGATGGAATTGCGCGGCCGTTGCGCGGCCTGCGTGTCGGGCGGCATCGACTGAGCGCCGCCCGAATATTTTCGTTCCACTTCCAAAGCTACATATCGAGCACGATGCGATAGCGCGCCTTGCCGTCGAGCAGGTGCTGCATCGCGTCGTTGACCTTCGCGAGCGGGAAATGCTCCGTCTGCGGCAGGATGTTGTGGCGCGCCGCGAAATTCAGCATTTGCGCCGTCGTCGTTGGTGCACCATTCGGCGAGCCCGACACGCTCCGCTGCGTCATGATGATATCGAACGCGTGAACCGGAATGGGTTCCAGAACGGCGCCGACGAAGTGCAGGCGGCCCTTCGGCCTGAGCGTCGCCAGCATTGCGCGCCAGTCGAGCGGCACGTTGACGGTGACGATCAACAGGTCGAGCGTCCCCGCAGCTTTCTTGATCGCGCCTTCGTTGCGCGAATTGACGATGTTGTGCGCACCGAAGCCGCGCGCTTCGTCGGCCTTCGAGTCGTTGGATGTGAAGGCCGTGACCTCGCAACCCCACGCCTTTGCGAATTGCAATGCGAGGTGCCCGAGTCCGCCGATACCGACGACGCCGACGCGATCCGTCGGGCGCACGTCAAAGGCTCTGAATGGCGTGAACACAGTAACGCCGCCGCACATCAGCGGTCCTGCCTCTTCCGCCTTGAGGCCCTCTGGAATTGGAGCGGCCCACGGCCACTGCACGCGCACGCGATCCGCGAAACCGCCGTGCCGGCCGACGATGGTCGCTTGACCTTGCGAACACAGGTTGCCGTCGCCCGACACGCATTGCTCGCAGTGCATGCAGTTGCCGGATGCCCAGCCGATGCCGACGCGCTGGCCCATCGTCAGACCCTTGGCGTTCGAACCGAGGGCAACGACCCTGCCGATGACCTCATGCCCCGGAATGATCGGATACGTCGTAATGCCCCACTCGTTGCTCATCATCGACACATCGGAATGGCAAACGCCGCAATGTTCGACTGCGATCTCGACGTCGTCGGCTCCGAGTGACCCTGGATCGTATTCGAAGGGTTCGAGAGGACGGTTCGCCGCTGTCGCGGCCCAGCCTTTGATTGTCATGGATCGATCCTCTTTTGCACGGCAAGCGATCGGGAATTATTGCGCTTCGAATTATACCAGCACGATCCGTCTAGCGCAGGTGTTTTGCGGACGGCCCGCTCGATTTAGAAATCAATATCGAGGCTGAGTTTCAATGTCGTGGCCGGCGTGTCCTTATTGAGGCCGAGGAGCAGGCCGGTGCCGACCGTCGTTTCGACGTCGCGTTCGCCTTTTACTTTTTTTGATGTCTCATCGGTGTCGTCATCGTCGCCAAACGTCCAGTAAAAAACCGGTCCGAGACGATACTGATTAAATTTTCCGAAAAGGCGCTCCGCCTCGCCGATGTTGTCTCCGCTGATGCGTTCGACGCCGCCGTAGGATTCCAGCGCCAGCGCATACTCCTTGGATGCACGGTACATCACGCGCGCGGCGTAGCCGAAATCGACCTTGTGCTTGTCCTCGAGCGCGCCTCCGAAATATTGAATGACCGTTGGATTGAGCGTCGCGCTCCAGGCACCCTGCTGCCACTCGATGATCGGCCCGATCGTCAGCGTCGACGCTTCTTCCGCATGTGCGGACTGATCCCACTGAACGAGAACTCCCGCCCCCACGCCGTCGCCTTTTCTGGGAACGAAAGTCCAGATCGTCTCCGCCCCGTAGCCGTCGAATTCCAGCGGTCCCATGCGTCTCGCGTCGCTGAACGATCTGGGATCGTCAATTCGGCCTTGTTCGAACTCGACGCCCAAGCGAAGTTTGACGAACGACGTCAGCCCGATCTCGACTTCCAGACCCTCGCGCTGCCGGGTCACGGAATTCGTATCGGCGATCACTCCCGCGCCGTCCGCCTGGACGCGGCGTCTCGGATTACCCGACGAAAAATCGTTCTGGCTCTGGAATTCGATGGCGCCCGGTACGCTATTGAGATCTTTGATTTCATATTGATCGAGAGCCGGGCCGGCGACGGCGACCGGCACGCTCGAGATCGCGGCAACCCAACCCGCGAGAGCGAAAAGGCACGTCAAGAATTTGCGCGCCGAGGCCCGGTTCACGCTTCCTCCGCGGGAATTGAACTCCCGTCATTTTTCCTGAGGAAAGCTATCGCATAGGGAATTTTTCCCGACTATCACAAATGCAGGCGGGCGGGAGCTTTTCTGATCTGACAGCGTGATTTGGGGATCAGTAGAAAAGGCTTGAGACGCTCTCTTCGCGGCTCGTGCGCAGGATCGCTTCGCCGATCAGCGGCGCGATCGAGATAACGCGAATGTTCTTTGCGGCCCTGACGGCTTCCGTCGGCAGAATTGAATCGGTGATGACCAGAGATTTCAGGCGCGAATTCTGAATTCGGCTGACGGCTCCGCCCGAGAGCACGGCGTGGGAGATGTAGGCGGAAACTTCCGTCGCACCATTCTTGAGCAGGGCTTCGGCGGCATTCACCAGTGTTCCGCCGGAATCGACGATGTCATCGATCAGGATGCAACGCTTGCCGTCGACGTCGCCGATGACGTTCATGACTTCGCTCTCGCCCGGGCGTTCGCGACGCTTGTCGCAGATGGCGATGGGGGCGCCGATGCGCTTGGCGAGAGCGCGCGCCCTGACGACGCCGCCGACGTCAGGCGAAACGACAACGATGTCGTCCGTGCTTCCAAAATTCTCCTCGATGTCGCGTGTCATGACCGGTGCCGCGAAGAGGTTGTCTGTCGGGATGTCGAAGAAGCCTTGGATCTGTCCGGCGTGCAGATCGAGTGTCAGCACGCGTTGGGCGCCTGCGCGCTCGATGAGGTTCGCGACGAGCTTCGCCGAGATTGGCGTGCGCGGACCGGGTTTGCGATCCTGGCGCGCATATCCGAAATAGGGAATGACGGCTGTAATGCGCCGCGCCGACGAACGCTTCAGCGCGTCCATCAGGATTAGCAGCTCCATCATATTGTCGTTGGCGGGAAACGACGTCGATTGAATGACGAACACGTCCTGGCCGCGGACGTTTTCCTGGATCTCGACGAAGACTTCCATATCCGCGAAGCGCTTGACCTGGCCTTTGGCCATCGGCAGCTTCAGATAAGCGCAGATTGCATCCGCTAGAGGTCGATTGCTGTTGCCCGCGACGATCTTCACGCCCAGCCTTCCTAGACCCGCTAGGCTCCGGGCGTCATCACCTTTGATGTCGAAAGGCATGTCCACTCCAGAACCGTTGTTATGGCCGGGCTTGTAGCAATTGGGCCCGGACGATTCAACCGTCCGAGCCCTGATTTATGACGAGATGTTGTCACGCCACCCGGTTGCTTAATTTATACTTTTGTCCGGCAGTAACTTGATGATGCCTTGCGCGGCGGCAGCGGCGGCGGCGTCCGCCGTCTTGCCCCAGGCGCCGTCGAGCGACCCCTGCGGCACTTCATTCTTCTGCGAGACCGTGCCGAGCTTCTTGCCCGACGGGTCGAGCACGTTCCAGTCGATCTGGATCGGCTGCTTGCCGTCTTTGGTCGATCCGAGCGCGACCTTGCCCTCGACTTTATAGGAGCGGGCGTCAGCCGTGCTGGCGAGGCTCAAGCCGTGCTTGGAAAGCTCGCGCTGGATTGCCATCGTCAGCGAGCTGCCGCCATCGCCAGGCGCGCCGGTAACGGCCGGAACGATAGCCGTGATCGGACCCGAGGTTGCGATGCTTCCGGTGGTCGGCGAAGGCTGTTGCGTCGAAGCCGTTTCGTAAGATGCTTTCGGCGCGACGGGAGCCGCGGCCAACGGCGTGCTTGCGGCCGGCGTGTTCGACGCCACGATGGCCCCGGCGCCGGGCAGCCAGCTTGCGATCTGCTTCGCGGTCTTGTCGGCGATGGCTTGGATGACAGGCGGCGTTACGGCTGCCCACGGATCCTTGCCCGCACCCGCAACGACTTCCTCACCCGTGATGCGGTGGACGCGTTTGCCCGTCTGATCGGTCACGTCCCAGATGTAGGAGATCTTTGCTTTCGTCTTTTCGCGCGCCGCGACGATATAGCCGCGCAGCACATATTCGCCCGTTGCGTCGGTGGACGCAGCGACCGTCAGGCCGTTACGCCCGATAGCGGAGGAAAGTTCCGTCTGAAGATCGCGCGCGACATTGTCGGGCGATCCGATGATGGGAGCGATTTGAATTTTCGCCGTCCGCGATGAGACGGGCGTTGCCGCGCTCGGCTGTGTCAGCGAAGCCTGTGGCGCCGTATCGCCTCCGAGGATGCTCGGTGTCGATGAGCATCCGCCGAGTCCGAGAGTGAAAACCGACGCGCAGAGCGCCGATCCAATCGTAATAAGAAATTTTCCGCGCGAGCGCGTCCGAGCAGAGCATAAGGTCGCCACGTGACGTCCCCCCTTGACCAACCGCAACTTCCCGGCGGCCGGAATTACTATACCCCGCGGCCTGAACTCCCCCAGATACTACCGGACTGACGTTAACCCTCTAAATCAGCCCGCCTCTGCCCGTCCAGACGTCAGCCCAGCGAAAGTGTGGTCAGCCCGCGAAACACGGGCATCAAGTGAGACTCCGCTGTGGATTATGCGCTTAGGACACGACGATGGCGGAGATTTGACGGCCATAGTCGGGCTCTTTCAGCTTCGTTTTGCGCCGATAGCTGAAGAAAAGCGATTCGTTCTCGCAGGTGCAGGTCGCGAGGCTCACCGCATGCGCGATACGGGCGTCATGAAGGCGTCGCAAAACGAAGCCGGGAAGATCGAAGTGCGGGCGTGCCGTCTCGCTCTGTCGCACGAAGAACGCCTTGTGTCCCGGATCGGCTTTCAGGAATTCGGCTTCGAACTCCGGCCCGACCTCGTAGGCGTTCTGGCCGATGCACGGTCCAACGGCCCCATGGATGCGGTCGCGCCGGGCGCCAAGGCGCTCCATCTCCCTGGTCGCGCTTTCGACGATGCCGTTGAGCGCGCCGCGCCAGCCAGCATGCGCAGCGGCCACCACGCGCGCCTCCGCGTCCGCAAGGAGGACCGGCGCGCAGTCGGCCGTCAGCACGCCGATGACGAGCCCCGGCGTCGCGGAGACGACAGCGTCGGCGTGCGGAAGCGCATCACGCGCAGGCAGGCTTGTCACCTCGCGCGCCGTCGTGCCGTGCTCCTGATAGAGCGTCACGATCGCGCCGCTCGTTCCTCCGAGATGATCCGCGATGCGGCGGCGGTTTTCGAGCACGTTTCCGGCATCGTCATTCGATCCGAGGCCGCAATTGAGGCTCGCGTAGATGCCCTGCGAAACGCCGCCCTGGCGCGTAAAAAATCCGTGCCGGATGCCCGGCAGCGCTGTGAGGTTTTCGGCAACGAGAGGCGAAAGCATGGCGCGCACGGGCTCCTTCAAGACTGGTGCGGCGGGCCGCCGGTCGCCACCGCCGCGCGAAATCCGGGGAGCGGCGACAAGTCCGGAGACCGTGCCGCCAGCACCTTGAAGCGCGAACCCATGCCATTCGGCGCCAGCAGGCGCGCGACGCCTGCCTCGATCTCGCCCGCCCGCTGCGGATTGGCCGACATCAGCCGCGACGCGCGTTCGACGATCCCGACCGCTCCGAGAAACTCGGCCTGCGTCACTGGACCGTCGAGCGCCAATCCGGCGCGATAGAGTGTCGACGCGAGATCGTAAAAATTGACGTGCACGGTCAGATCGGCCTCGCCGGGTGACGCGAGCGGCGATTCATATTTGTGCTCGCGCACGGCTTGCAGCGTATCGCCTGCGGCGGCGACGGTGTGTCCGTAATCGATCAGCAGCAGCACGACCGGCCCGCGCTGCATCAGGCTTTGCAGCGCTTCGGCCAGCCGGTCGAGACGTTGTGTTTCGACGACCGCACCGAGCGGCGCGTCGGGCAGCAAGGCGTCGAACGCTTCGCGCGGACAATCGCCGTCGATCGCCGTGAATTCGAGGTGGCCCGAAGCGTTCAATCCGACGCCCCTGATGCGCCAGCCGTCAACCGTCTTGATCCACTGCGCCACCGGCCAGGAATCGAGAAATTCATTCGCCACGATGATCGCCGGTGGCGAAAATTCGTCGAGCTTGGCCCCCCACGTGCTTCGGCTGCGGAAGTCGGCGAGGGTCGCCGCCTGCAGTTGCGACAGCGTTTGGCTAGCTTCGATCAGGTAAGGACGGACCGCCTCGGCAAATCCTGGCACAACGCGGGCGGCGCGCAACGCGTCGCGCATCATAGTTCCGCGCCCGGGACCGTATTCTGCGAGCGTGATCGTGTCCGGCGCGCCGAAGACGGTCTGCCATACGACCCCGGTCCAGACGCCGATCAGCTCGCCGAAAACCTGGCTGATGTCGGCGGCCGTGATGAAGTCGCCCGACGCGCCGAAAACGCGCTGCCTGCGATAGTAGCCGAACGGCTCATCCCAGAGGCATCGCGCCATGTACGCCTGGACCGTCATCGGACCATCGCGCTGAATGCTCTCCTTGATCAGCCGTCCGAGCGGCGTATCGCGGTGCGTGATCGGATCGTCGCTCAAGCCGATACCTTTCCAGGGGCCTCCGATTGCCGCGCCGACCAGACCATGTAGAGCCCGATCAGCAGCATCGGCAGACAGTAGACCTGACCCGCCGTGAAGGGACCGATATTGAGAATATGATCGGGCTCCGGCTCGCGGAAGAATTCACATATCGCACGCGCGATCGCGTACCAGATGAGCCAGATGCCGGTGACGAGACCGGGGCGTTTCAGCGCCAGCATGCGATGCGTCGCGAAACGGATGATGATCCACATCACCAGGCCTTCGAGCGCCGCTTCGTAGAGTTGGCTCGGATGGCGCGGGTCAGGTCCGCCGTTCGGGAAAACCATGCCGACGGCCGCCGTCGTCGTGCGGCCCCAGTGCTCCGAATTGATGAAGTTCGCGATGCGGCCGAAAAAAAGCCCGATCGGAACCGCCGCGCAGCACAGGTCCATGACGGAGCGCGCCGACACCTTGAACACGCGTGAGAAGATCAAAATGAAAAGCCCGGCTGCGATCAGCGCGCCGTGGAAGCTCATGCCGCCTTTCCAGACTTTGACGATCTCAGCCGGGTTGGCGAAATAGTAGCCGGGATCGTACAGGAGAACCTGTCCGAGACGGCCGCCGATGATGATCGCGCCGGTCATGAAAAGCAGAAGATCGTCGACGCGCTCGAGCGTCATCGGCGGCTTGTCGGCGAACCACAGTCGCGGGGTCGAGATCAGGCGGCGAATATAAAGCCAGCCGAGCACAAGCCCGGCGAGGTACGCGATGCCGTACCACTTGATCGAGATCGGGCCATACTCGAACGCGATCGGATCGATGTTCGGGTAGGTCAGAAGGGCGAGGGGTGTCATCGATGCTCC
>Ga0172380_10003652_pt1 | contig 20790 bp, 17 predicted proteins | sample Leawe162metaG_FD_119747 | JGI IMG/M metagenome (GOLD analysis project Ga0172380, IMG submission 119747) | Leachate microbial communities from a municipal landfill in Southern Ontario, Canada - Leachate well 162 metaG | ecosystem: Engineered > Solid waste > Landfill > Unclassified | place... | reverse complement strand
GATCGCCTCGGCAAAGCGCTGCTGCTTGCCATCCAGGCCGGAATCGAGCAGCAATTCGCTCATCCCCATTACCCCGTTCATCGGCGTCCGTATCTCGTGGCTCATGGTGGCGAGAAATACGCTCTTCGCACGGTTGGCGGCTTCGGCGGCCTCCTTGGTGTGACGCAACTCAATCACGCGAATCTCTACTTCCCTCTCCAGACGATCGCGGTGCCAATTCTGGGCCTCGATGGTGCGCAGCCGGCTCCTGTTGAGTTGCCAACTCATGCGGCCCAAGGTCATGACGACAAGCGTCAGCAAGGCGCTGCCGGCGAACGCCCAAAATAGGTAGACGTAGAGGTTGCGATGACTTGCCGCCAGTTGCTCTTCTTCGGATAATCCGACGATCACGGTCACGGGAAAGTCATAAACCTTGCGTGCGCTCGTATAGCGCCGCACGCCGTCCCAGGGGCTGGCGCTGAGCGAGACTTCGGCCTCCTCCTTCTCGGCGGCCGATGCCGCAGCTGCATAATCGACGGCATCGCCCGCAGACACCGCATCTCCAATGCGCCTTGCCCGGAATACCCCGTCTGTTCCCAGAATTGCGAGTACGCCCCGCGCGCCAAATTTCGACTGCTCATAGCCGCTGACAAAATAGGCGGATGCGACCGAGACCGTCACCACGCCTGCGAACGATCCATCGGCGGCGTTGAGCCTGCGGCCGAACTGCAAGATCGAGTCTTTGGAACCCGGGATTTGCTGCGGACGACTGACCCAGAGTGTATCGCTCTGGCGCAGCAAATTGAGGTAATCTCGGCTGGCGACATCTATCATTCCGGCCGGGCGGGTGCTTGCGACGACATTGCCCTCAGCATCCGAGATGCTGACGGCGAACAGCATATCCGGCGGCAACAAGGTTCTTGCCTTGAGATCCGGCAGAACGGCCCATGCCCCCTCGTGTTCATAAGCATATTTGACGACCTTCAGGGTCAGATCGATTTCGCGCAGTGCGCGCACGGCCTGCGCCTCATAAGTCGCGATCAGTTCCCGGCACAAGACGGTCGCGGCGTGCTCGGCGTCAGCGCGTTCGACGCCGATGGCGTGTAGGGTCGTTGCCCAGATCACGATCAGGATGATCAGGGCAAATACCAAGAACAGGACGAAAGGCTCGGATACCCGAGCAAACCAGCGCCGAAGCAGGCTGACTGCAGGGAGTATTAAAGAAACCTGTCGAATGCCTCGCATTGATTACCGAACAGATTGACGACCACGGATCTCGTTTCGATCAAGGCCTGGTTGCGCACTTACTGCAACTGCAGCACGCGGACACCGCTATCCACCAAATTCGGTTCGATGTAGCCGATGGCATGGGGGCTCTTGGCGACCCGTTTCCTTACCTCGATGCCGTTCGAAACTTCCTGCGGCGGTTGCCCCCTGCCGGTGAAAATGATTTTCGACCAGTGGGCCTTGAGTTGCGCCGGAGACTTCTCTGCGAACCTGAAGTAGAACTCGTTGCGCGCCGTCGAACCTTCGGGCTGGTCGATCGGCACGGCTTGCTCGCCACCGGGCAATTGAGTCGCCCTGCCCAAAAAAATATCCGCGACCTGGCTTTTACTGATGGTGGTCACCGGACTCCCGGCCGAGACGACCGCCACCACGTCGGCTACTGCCGCGTCGGCACCCAGACTCAGCGCAAGTCCAATCACAGCGATTCCGAGACGTTTTAGAGAGGGCATGATCGATCGCATCAGAAGACGAAATCGACGGTGGCGCTCAATACGTTGAGCTTGCCGCCGGGTTTGAAGCCTGGCTGAAGGTTGATCAGCAGGCCGGAAGAATTGGCGTCCAGTTCGATATGCTCGTATTGCAGCTTGAGATCAGCATTCTTCATGAAGTCCCAGCGGCTGCCGAGGGTGACGGTGGTCCCGGTGATCGGTTTCAGGAATCCATTGAGCCCGGCATTGAGCCCGGCAGCATAGCCGACCAGATACGGGGGCACTGAGCGCAAGTTCAATCCGGGATCAGAGGTGGTCGTGAGTTTTCGTGACTTGGCATAGGCGACATAGGGCGTGAAGTCGCCGAACCGGTAGCCGCTGCTGACATACCACGCAACCTGCCCGCCCATGAAGGAGGGAAGAAGCTTGCTTCTGCCCCATTCGCCCATCAGGAACCATTTTCCCGGATCGTAGCTCGCGCTGGCCCCGTAGAAGATCACGGGCGTTTTGTAGGAGCCATATTTCTCGGCGAGGGCGAGGCCTTGCGGTCCGAAGTTTTTAAATTGATCGAAGAAGGCATTGACGCCGTCCAGGCTGAGCGTGGATTCCTGATAAGCCAAGCGGAAGATCGCCGGGCCTTGTTCAAACGTGTCGAAAAAGCCCCAACTGTCCCGCGCCGGATTGTTTGAGACCGCCGGATGGTATGCGTTGCCGGGGCCTTTCAGATTATCCACGCCGAAGAAACCCTGCACCGTGTTCGTCGCCTCGCCGAAGTGGAAGCGGTAACTGGCATCCGCGCCATCATTGGTATTGACCGGCATCATGTTGTAGACATCGAGCGGCGGACGCACCCAAGGGTAGGCATAGCCGACATTGCGATAGTCGGAGGCGAGAAAGGTCGACATCACGATCCGGCCGAGACGGGCGCTGAAATCCGGCGTGAACGCGTATTTGATGTTCGCCCATTCCACCGTGGGCGTATAGGTGTTGTCGTAACGTAGCTGCGATAGGACTTGCACAACCGCCGAGAACCGTGGGGTGAATGTGGCGTCGAGCTGCAGGCCGAGGCGGCTGTCGATGTCGGCGCTCCATTTGCGGGTATGGCCGGCGCCACTCGGCTTGTACCAGGGACTGTTGGTGTAGTCTGCCTGATCCTCGCTGGAATGAACCAGGCCCACCGTGCCGTAGCCACTGAACCGAAATGTCCGCGCGCCAGGGTCTTGGGCACGGGCGCCGACGGCGTAGATCAGCATCGCCACCAGGGCGAAGGCGGTCAACTTGCACGTCATGCAGTCAACAAAGTTTCGTGCCGTTGGCATCATGATGCTGGTTTCCCCAATTCAAGGTTCACCCAGGCGACTCAGGGCAGTTCAATGCAATCGGGGTCCACATATAATCGCGGCTCCCCGAGTTTTCCAGATAGTTCTGAGCACCATGATAAACACATATTTCGTATATCGTATATCATTGCGCATATGCCGTGTAGTTAAAGTGTTGGGTTGACTACTTTTTCCCCGGTGTCGCTCTCAATCGCTGTGACAAAAGCAGCCAACGGCCTGTTATACACAAGGCATATTTAGAATGAGATACACTATGCTGTTATTGTTCTGTCATGGGGCTGCAAACCGTCTAGAAAACTCGGGGAGCCTGGATAGTATCTGTAGCCCGCATTGCTTTTAACTTATCATTGTTTTCTTGATTGGTTCCTGCTACGCGGACTTAGGAGATGTTTTGTTCCCAAAAGTCAAAACACGTCCCGCCTTTGACCGACCCATTCTGTTTTCTCAGATGATGCAAAACAAACTGTGGCGAGCTCGCATGAGCGCGAATTGGGGATGTGGCAATGGCCGGAGCGTAAAGCCGCAATGACACCCCACGGCTATTGCGTACGCATATGACGATGCCTGCGGCGCTGTCTACCGAGCAGGCGGAGCGCCGGCGCAAACGGCGTATCTTTCGCGCGCGTTTTCCCCTCGGCTACGGGTTGAGCTACGCGGTCGACACCGCTCTTCTCGCCATGTTCGCGGCGGCCGGCACGGTCCCTGCCTGGGTACCCGCAGGCTTCGGCATTGCGGGCCTGTGCGTAAGCGCCACGTTCTATGCCATCTTCATAACCGGCGCGAGCGAGCGATTCAGGGACCCGTTCCTAGTTCTAATCCAGACGCTGGCGTCCGCTGCGATCATGCTGACCTTCTTTGCGCTCGCACCGCAAATTGGGTTTCTATTTCTGACCATTCTTTTCATTGTGATCGCGTTCGGCAGCCTGCGCCTGTCCCGGCACGAAGCGCTGATTGTTTTCCTGGTCATGGCAGTTGGTACGGCGGCAATTGTCTATTACACACCTGGCATGTCATGGGTGCCGCGCTCGATACGCGCCGAGGCTGCTCTGGTCTGGGTCTGGTTCGTGTTCATCCTTGGCAGGCTGATGGGCCTGGGTCTTTTGGGTAATTCAATGCGTGTCGCGCTGTTGGAACGAAAGTGGCAGTTGACCGAATCTATGCTTGCGCTCGAAACACGAACAGAAGAACTGCGAGCGGCCAAGGTGGCGGCCGAAGCCGCAAACGTCTCCAAGAGTACTTTTCTGGCCAATATGAGCCACGAAATCCGCACCCCGATGAACGGCATCCTGGGTATGGCCCACCTTCTGCGCCGGGGTGGAGCGACGCCCCAGCAGGCAGAGGGCCTCGACAAGATCGATACCGCCGGCAAACACCTGCTGGAGATCATCAACAGCATTCTTGACCTGTCCAAGATTGAGGCCGGAAAGTTCTTGCTGGAGGAAGCACCGGTTGGCGTAAGCAGCCTGTTGGCCAATGTCAACTCGATCCTGTCCGAACGCGCCCGGGCCAAGGGCATTCGCCTGCTGATCGAGACGGCGTCCTTGCCGCCCGATCTTTTCGGCGACCCCACTCGGCTGCAACAGGCCTTGCTCAACTATGCCACCAACGCCATCAAATTCACCGAGAAGGGCACGGTGACAATGCGCACCATAAAGTTGGATGAAACCGCCGATTCAGTGCTGGTGCGATTCGAGGTACAGGATTCCGGGATCGGCATCACGCCTGAGACTCTCCCCCGGCTCTTCAGTGCTTTTGAGCAGGCCGACGCCTCAATGACCCGCAAGTTCGGCGGAACCGGCCTTGGACTGGCGATTACCCGGCGCCTGGCCGAACTGATGGGCGGTGAGGTTGGCGTCGAGAGCACCCCGGGGGCGGGCAGCACCTTCTGGTTTACGGCGCGCCTCAAGAAGACCGCTTCGCCGGCGTTGGCGGCCTTGCCTGAGAACGATGCAGACGCAGGGATGCAGGTGCGTTTGTACCATTTTGGGAAACCCATCCTCGTCGTCGAGGACGACCCCGTGAGTCTCGAAGTGGCCTGCATGTTCCTGGAGGCGACGGGCCTGCAGGTCGATCGCGCCACGGATGGCCAAGAGGCGGTCGCCATGGCCACGGACAAGGACTACGCTGCGATCCTAATGGACATGCAGATGCCCAGATTGGATGGGTTGGAAGCTTCACGACGAATTCGAAGATTGCCCGGTGGCTCAAAGGTTCCGATTCTCGCCATGACCGCGAATGCATTTGCGGAGGACAAGGCGCGGTGCTTCGAGGCAGGAATGAACGATTTCGTGGCCAAGCCATATGACCCGGATGCATTGTTTTCGACCTTGCTAAGATGTCTGGAGCACCCCGGTACCTGATCGGCTACAGCCTACAACGAAGGTCTGGTCACGTGCGTCTTGGCGACAGGAGGCCACGGGTTCATGCGGCCCTAGCCCGCGTGGCCCGAAATCGATGTCCTGCGTGCGTTGGCGTACAGACCACACCTAGCGCCAGGTTCATGCTGCGCTTCGAACATAGGAGCGCCGCAACTCGTGGCGCAGCAAATGTCCTCCCCTTCCGGTATCCGAACGCGAGAGATAGCCTGCTCTCGACCCGGCTGGGTCAGCAATGCGGCCGAAGATGGCGAGGCCGTGGCGGCAGGATGAGGTCAATGGTGATGAACGGGACGGCGAAGAGATCGATGGGCAGGAGCCTGGCTGCGCTGGCGGTGGCTGCCCTGCTCGCGGGCGGCTGTGCCAGCACCGGCAATCCGAAGGATCCCCTGGAGGGCTTCAATCGCGCCATGTTCGCGCTCAACGACGATCTCGACAAGATCGTCATCAAGCCAGCGGCTCAAGGCTACCAGGCGGTTCTGCCGGAACTGGTGCGGCACGGGGTAGCCAACTTCTTCGCCAACATCGGCGACGTCTTCATCGCGGTCAATGACGTTCTGCAGGGCAAGGTGCCCGATGCCATCAACGACGTCGGGCGGGTGCTGGTCAACACCACGCTCGGCGTGCTCGGTTTGCGCGATGTCGCCAGCGAACTCGGCGTCGAAAAGCACAACGAGGACTTCGGTCAGACGCTCGGCGCCTGGGGTGTGGGCGAGGGGCCCTACATCGTGCTGCCCTTCTTCGGATCGCGAACTGTCCGCGACAGCTTCGGGCTGGCGCTCGACCTGCACTTCGACCCGGTGGGCAACCTGTATCCGGTTCCCGACCGCAACACGCTGCTCGCCACGCGCGTGTTGAGCGATCGAACACAGCTGTTCTCCGCCGAGAAGATCCTCGATGAAGCTGCGCTCGACCGCTACTCCTACGTTCGCAACGCTTATTTGCAGCGGCGCCGCAACCAGGTTTTCGACGGCAATCCGCCACGCAACCGGGAAGAAGACCAATAGCGTCACCTTCCTCCTTCAACTTTCAGGTAACCACGATATGAACATGAAAAAACTCTTCTTGCTGCTCCTGGTCTCGTTCGCCGCCCTGGCGCAAGCCCAGACGGCGGACACGGCGCCCGACGCCCTGGTCAAGAGCGTTACCAACGAGGTGCTGCAGATCATCCGCGGCGACAAGGACATCCAGGCCGGCAACAGCAAGAAGGCGATCGACTTGATCGAGACCAAGGTGCTGCCGAACTTCAATTTCACGCACATGACCCAGCTCGCCGTCGGCCGCGATTGGAAGAGCGCCAGCCCGGCGCAGCAGAAGCAGCTCGCCGACGAGTTCCGGACGCTGCTGGTGCGCACCTACGCCAAGGCCCTGACCGAGTATAGGAACCAGACCATCGAATTCAAGCCGTTCAAGATGAACGCCGCTGACCTCGACGCCAAGGTGCGCAGCCAGGTCAGCCAGGCGGGTGGCAAACCCATTCCGCTCGACTATTTTCTCGAGAAGCTCGCTGCCGGATGGAAGGTCTACGATATCGAGGTCGACGGCATCAGCCTGGTGATCAACTACCGCGAATCCTTCGCCGCCGAGGTGCGCAACGGTGGCATAGACGGGCTGGTCAAGACCCTGCAAGCCAAGAACAGGACCGGCGCCGGCGGACCCAAGACGTGACGCGCGATGCGACTATCGCTCCGAACGAAACTGGCGCTCGCTGCCGCCGCCGGCCTGATCGCCGTTGCCGCGGCGGTCATGGTCGCGCTGCACAATTTCGACTGGAACCGGGCCAAACCCTGGCTCAATGCGCGCACCAGCGAAGCGCTCGGGCGCCCGTTCGCGATCGCGGGTGAGCTCTCGCTGACCTGGGAGAAACAGACCGCGGGGCCCGCCGCGCAGGATGCCGGCTGGCGCGACATGCTTCCCTGGCCGCATCTGGTCGCGCAAGACATTCACATCGGCAATCCGCCAGCGATGAGCGCGGTCACAGCAGGGGAGATGGCCAGCATTCGGCAGTTGAGCTTTTCGCTGAACCCATTGGCGCTGCTGGAAAAGAAGCTCGTGATCCCCGTTCTGAGTTTCGATTCCCCCGTCGTCGCCTTGCGGCGCTTAGCCGACGGCAGGAACAACTGGGGTTTCAAGAACGACGAAGAGCCGTCGCCCTGGTCTTTGGAATTGCAGCGCGTCATCTTTACCAAGGGTAGCGTGCACCTGATCGACGCCGTCAAGCATGCCGATTTGACGGCGGAAATCGCGACGCTCGACGCGGACCCTGTTTATGGGGTCGCCTGGCAAGCGCACGGCAAGTTAAATGGCGAAGCGATCAGCGGCAAGGGCAAGGCGGGCGCCGTGCTGTCGCTGCAACAGCAGACCATGCCCTACCCGATCCTGGCCAATCTGCGCATGGGACAGACCGTGATCGCGCTCGAGGGCACGCTCACCAAGCCGAGCGATCTGGCGGCACTCGACATGCGCCTGAAACTGTCCGGTGTGAGCATGGGGCGGCTGTATGCGCTCACCGGCATCGTCTTGCCGGAGACGCCGCCGTTTGCCACGGAAGGCCATTTGCTCGGCACCCTCGGCGCCCACGGTGGTCACTGGATCTATGAGAAATTCAGCGGCAGAGTCGGTTCCAGCGATATCGCTGGCAGCCTCGACTACCAATCGAAACAACCACGGGCGCTGTTGTCCGGAACGATCAGGTCGCACGTGCTGCAATTTTCCGATCTGGCGCCGCTGATCGGCGCCGACTCGGATACCAGCAAGGCCGAGCGCGGCGCAGTTGCCGTCCAACCGGCGAACAAGGTGTTGCCGGTCGAGCCTTTCAAAACGGAGCGCTGGACCAGTATAGATGCCGACATCAAGTTCAGCGCCGATACGATCATTCGCATCAAGGAATTGCCCATCAATAAGCTGACGACGAACTTGCGCCTGCAAGACGGCGTGGTGTCCCTGGCTCCACTCAAGTTCGACATGGCCGGGGGAAACCTGAGTTCGGACATAAAGTTAGACGGCAGCGGGAGAGCCGGCAAGGATGCGATCAAGGCCGAAATGAAAGTGTCGGCCCGGCACCTGCAGTTGAAGCAACTGTTTCCCGCCATGGGATCGCTGGATGCCAGCGTCGGCGAGATAAACGGCGATGCATCCCTGTCGGCGGCGGGGAACTCGGTCGGCAGCCTGCTCGGCGCAGCCAACGGCGAAATCAAGACGCTGATCGATCAAGGCACGGTCAGCAAACTCCTGCTGGAAGAAATGGGACTGAATATCGGCAACGTGATCCTCACCCATCTGGTCGGCGACAAACAGGTCAAGATCAATTGCATGGCGGCCGATTTTGGAGTGAACAATGGCTTGATGCAAACCCAAAGCTTCATCGTCGATACCGACGCCGCCATTATCGACGTCAGCGGCAGCGTCAATCTGACCCAGGAGCAACTGGACCTGACCATCAAGCCCCATAGCAAAGGACTGCGCGTGCTGTCTCTCAGGGCGCCGCTATACGTGCGCGGCAGCTTCAAGAATCCCAGCGTGAGCATAGACAAGGGGGTCATGGCGATGCGGGCGGGTGGCGCGATCGCGCTGGCGGTCCTAGCGCCGATCGCGGCCCTGCTGCCGTTGATCAACGCCGGGCCGGGGGAACACGGCGAGTGCGCCAAGCTCTTGGCCGATGCGCGCATCAAGCCGGTGGCGCCGTCACCGGGCCAGGCCTACCGGAAATAGCGCACGCTTTCGAGATCTGTCCGTCATGGATGGCGCAGAGCGCCTTGCGCGATGCTGCGATCGATCGCCGCCTACTCGCCGATGATCTTGACCAGGACGCGCTTCTTGCGCCGGCCGTCGAATTCGCCGTAGAAGATCTGCTCCCAGGGGCCGAAGTCGAGTCGGCCCTCGGTGATGGCGACGACCACTTCGCGGCCCATGAGCTGCCGCTTCATGTGGGCGTCGGCGTTGTCCTCGCCGGTATCGTTGTGGCGATAGGAGGCCACGGGTTCGTGCGGCGCCAGCCGCTCCAGCCATTGCGCGTAATCCCGGTGCAGGCCGGCCTCGTCGTCGTTGATGAAGACGCTGGCGGTGATGTGCATGGCGTTGGCCAGCAGCAGGCCTTCGCGGACGCCGCTCTCGGCCAGGCATTCGCGGATCTGCGGCGTGATGCAGACGAAGCCGACGCGGGCGGGCAGATTGAACCAGAGTTCCTTGCGGTAGCTCTTCATGCTGGCCTCAGCCTATCTTTCCAAACAGCCTCGGGTACGATACTCCCTCGATTGGGAATCGTGCGTCGGCCATTCCTCCTGCCTCCCCTAATCGTCTTATCTCGCCCGACGGTTCTGCAGGTGTTCACAACGCCAGGCTATTAACAGCTTAGCATTTTCACCAAGCTTAGGATGAGATATCAAATGCACCATGCTTGATCTTGCTTTGTCTGACTGATCCTCGAACGTCGCTGCTCTCGCATGATAGAACGCGGCACATCATTTCTCGTCTGATGACTCTTGCGGTTCACAAAATTGACGCGCTGATTTCAACGATATAGAGTACAAGACCAACCGGCGCATGCCAAATATAAGTCAATCGGAGATCCACATGGTAAAGAAGCCAGGAGAAGCGAAGCTCAAGCACCTGTTCCAGCCTGGGCAGATCGGCAAGTTCAAGACCAAGAACCTGATCAAGTACGGCGCCTGCTGTGTCTCCAACTACAACGGTCGCGATGGCACGATCACCCCGCGCGAACTGGCACGTACGCGCGTCATCGCCGGCACCGGCTGCGGCCTGATCACCAACCAGGGCGCTTACCCGGACCCGCTTGGGGAAGGCAAAGCCTACTTCCGGCAGGTGGCCATCCACGATGACAAATTTCTACCGCAGTTCGAGACCATCGCCCAGTACATACACGACGCCGGCGCGGTGGCCTTGCAACAGATCTTGCACTGCGGCCGTTACGGCGGCATCGACCTGGGCTACTGCGTCCAGCCCTCGGTGGTGCCGCAAACCCTGCCGCATTTCCGGCCGCCGCGCGAGATGACCAAGGAGCAGATCCGGGCCGTGGTGGTGCAGCACGCCGAAGCCGCGAAGCGCGCCATTCGCGCCGGCTTCGACGGTACCGAGATCCCCAGCTTCATGGGCTACCTGCTGGCAAATTTCAATTCGCACTTTACGAACCAGCGCACCGACGAGTACGGTGGTTCGGTGGACAACCGCGGCCGCTTCATGCGCGAGTTGATCGACGCCATCAAGCAGGCCACACCCGAAAATCCGCTTTCCATACGCCTGAACGGAGCTGAGTTGATGGACCGTTGGGGCGGTAATAGCGAGGATGAATCTTTCGAGCTGATGCAGCAGGCCGTCGACTGCGGCGTGGACATGATCTCGGTCACCGTCGGCTGGCAGGAATCGCCTGAGTCCTCCTTTGGCCGCGACGTAGAGCCGGGTTACTGGAACTTCCTCGCGGCCAAGGCCAAAAAGATGTTCCCCAAGACCTTAATCACTTTTGGCAACCGTCTGCCCGATCCGGCCATGGCCAACGAATGCATCCGCGACGGCGTCTTCGACTACTGGGAGGTCTGCCGGCCTTTGCTCGCCGACCCGCAGATGATCCACAAGGCTGCCGAGGACCGCATGGAGGAAGTGCGTCCCTGCATCGGCTCGCTCAATTGCCTGTCGCGCCTGTTCCGCGATCTGCCCTACACCTGCACCATGAACCCCATGCTCGGTCACGAGGTCGAACCGGAGTACCACATCACACCGGCCACGGAGGTAAAGCGCATCATGGTCATCGGCGCCGGCCCGGCCGGCATGGAGGCGGCCATCACGGCGCGACAACGCGGCCACAGCGTGACCGTTTTCGACAAGTCGGACAAGCTCGGCGGCAATCTCGCGGCCTACGCCGCCAATGATCTGGCGCGGCCCGCCGACCTGCAGAGCGTGATCGACTACTACGCGGTGATGGCCAGGAAGCTGGGCGTCGAAGTGAAGCTGAACACCGAGGCCAACGCCAAGTTCATGCGCAGCGTGCTGCATCAGTTCGACGTGTGCATCATCGCCGCCGGTGCTCGCACCGATCTCGGTGCCTTCCGTGATCTCGAAGGCGCCGAGTTGCTGGTCGATGCGCTCGAAGTTGCCCATGGCCGGGTTGAGCCGGGCAAGCGCGTGGTGATGATAGGCGGCGGCAAGATCGGCCTGACCATTTCCGAATTTCTTGCCAAAGCTGGCCACGATGTCACCGTGGTCGAGGAGGAGAAGCGCGTGGGCGGCGATATCATGCCCACCTTCAAGTGGCGGCATACCGCCTGGGTGGACGAGTTGAACATCAAGACCCTCTGTTCTTCGCGTTTGGTCAAAGCCACCAAGGAAGGCGCCACGGTGAGAAACGCCAAGGGGGAGGAGAGTTTCGTCGCTGCCGACAGCATTCTCGTCTCCAGCCCCCGCCGCGCCAACCACGACCTGATCCACGAGTTCCAGTGGATGGTCGACGAACTGCACGGCGGCGGCGATGCCACCGTGCCACGCGGCCTGGACCAGGCGATTCAAGAGGGCTATCGACTCGGTGTGCGGATATGATGCGTATCATGCTGGTGATGCAACCGATGCCGGATTCCGATCGGGATCAGGCTTAACAACTATAGGGGAACGGATCATGATGGAAACATTGCAGCCGCCCGGATGGGGTCGTCCGAAGGGATACGCCAACGGCATTTGCGCCTCGGGCCGCATGGTGTTCGTAGCGGGCCAGGTCGGGTGGGACGAACAGGAAAAATTTCGTACCGACGATCTTGTCGGGCAAGTGCAGCAGGCGCTGAGCAATATCACGACAATCCTCGCCCAGGCGGGCGCGAAGCCAACGGATATCGTGCGTATGAACTGGTATCTTGCAGACGCGGTCGAGTACAACAAGCGTGGGGCGGAGATTGGCGCGGCTTACCGCGCGGTCATCGGCAAGCATTTTCCGGCGATGACGGCACTGCAGGTGGCGGGCTTCGTCGAAGCCGGCGCCAAAGTCGAAATCGAAGTGACCGCTGTCATTAGCGACTAACCGTTGTACACTTGCTACTCGTTTTTTCGGCAATGTACAGGTGTAGCTAAGATGTCCGCAGCGGATTTTCAATTTCGAGAACGGGATATTTGGCGCAAGCGATGCCGGATCAGGTCAATGCCTACGAAATGTGGAAGGACCAGGTCAATGCTCGCGGAGGATTGGATATCGGCGGGGGTCGGTAGCGGCGCATGAAACCCGGCCGCACCTTGGCGCCACGCGGGCGCAATTCGAGTATACTCTCGCCCTATTCATGAGCCTGCCCGACGCCCGATAACGCATGGCCGTCTTCGGTGCGGCGATCACCGCCTCGACGCCCGACGAGTTTGCCGCGCGCGTCGAGTCCGAGATCGCTAAGCTGGGCAAGGGTGATCCGTGACGCGAACATCAAGGTGAATTAGCGCGGCGCACGCCGCACCGAATCCGTTTCCTCCAACCCTTCCTTCAGGAGATTTAGCATGTCCGATAAAGAGATCATGTACGACATCAAGGATTATGTCGCCACCATCACCATCAACCGGCCGAAGACGCTGAACGCCTTGACCGGTGACAACATCAACGAGCTGCAGGACCTGATCGACAAGGCCGGCAAAGACCCCAAGGTCGGCGTCCTCGTGCTCACCGGCACGGGCGAGCGCTCCTTCTGCGTCGGTGGCGACATCAACTGGGAAAAAGACGCGGGCCACGGCAAGGATGGCGGCGACAAGGGCGCCAAGAGCGGGGAGAGAAAGAAGGGCGGCCTGGAGGACATGAAGCTGACGCTCAATCGCCAACTCTGCGAGTGTCCAAAGCCGATAATCGCCCGCGTCAATGGCTACGCCATCGGCGCCGGCCACCACATGGCCTATTTCTGCGATTTCACGATCGCCGCCGAGCACGCGATCTTCGGCCAGAACGGCCCGCGCGTAGGCTCGCCGGCGGGCGGCTACATCGTCGCGCATGCGGCCAACGTCATCGGACACAAGCGCGCGCGCGAGCTGTGGATGCTGTGCCGCCGCTACACCGCCAAGCAGGCGCTCGATTGGGGCCTGGCGAATTCCGTCGTGCCGATGGACAAGCTCGACGAAGAAGTGAAGAAGTACTGCGACGAACTGCTCTCGCTGAGCCCGACCTGCCTGAGCATCGTCAAGCGCTCGTTCTATTACCACATGGCGCCGATCATGGACCGCGACATGCCCGACCTGATCAAGGAAGTGAAGCCCAACTACTTCGACACCGGCGAGCAGACAGAGGGTGCCAGCGCCTTTCTCGAAAAGCGCAAGCCGGACTTCAGCAAGTTCCGCTGAGCGACAGCGGTCGTCGGCGCCGCCCTGGGTGACGCTGTCGACGGTACACACGCGGGATACAGCGGCCGGATCAACAAGGCCGTTCCCGCGGCTCGAACGGGCTGAAGTCGCCCATAGCGATCACCAGATCGCACTCGACAACCCGTCCGGGTTTGGGCGCGCGGTGAAGGCCTTTTTGCCCAAGCACGCTTCAGCTGATCGAATACCCCATAGCTATTCTGATAGACTTAGACAAAAAAGCCGGGAGCTTCGGTCGCGTCCGGCGCCAAAGACAACAACAATACCTTGCGACCTAAATGCGGATCAATCGCCGGAGACGTGATGACGAACAAGACAGTGGGCCTGGTGTCGACCAACGGTACGAAGCAAGAGAGCGGAACGGATCGCCAGCCGGCATCCGTTTGGGGCAGTGATGCAGTTGCTGCCGTGATCCGCGAACTCGGCATTCCCTATGTGTGTCTTACCCCGGGCGCGAGTTTCCGCGGACTGCACGACAGTCTGGTGAACTACCTCGGCAACACCCAACCGGAAATGCTCTTGTGTCTGCATGAAGAACATGCGGTGGGCATGGCCCACGGCTATGCGAAGGTGACAGGGAAACCGTTGGCAGCCATTGTGCACAGCAACGTGGGGTTGATGCACGCCAGCATGGCGATCTTCAACGCGTGGTGCGATCGCGTTCCGGTGCTGGTGCTGGGGGCCACGGGGCCGGTCGACGCGGCCAAGCGTCGGCCATGGATCGACTGGATTCATACCTCGCGCGACCAAGGGGCGCTGGTGCGCAACTTCATCAAATGGGATGACCAGCCTGGCTCGGTCGCTGCCGCGCAGGAATCGCTGCTCAGGGCTGCGCTGATCGCCAATACCGCGCCGAGAGGCCCGGTCTACGTTTGCCTCGACGCCTCGTTGCAGGAGACCAGGCTCGACGCAATGCCAAGCATGCCGGATGTGCGCAGGTATCAAGCACCGCCCGCGGCGTATCCGGCGAGCGCTCTCCTCGACAGCGCGGTGGACTTGCTCAGAGGCGCCGCGAGACCGGTCATATTGATGGGGCGCGTGTCGCGGTCGGAGGCGGCTTGGCGCGATCGGGTGGCTCTGGCCGAATCGCTAGGGGCGACCGTCATGACGGATCTCAAAATCGGCGCATCCTTTCCGACGGCGCACCCGTTGCATGTCGACGCCCCATCATTTGCCCTGACGCCTGCTGCCGCCGCGCGATTGCGTGAGGCCGATGTCGTTCTGAGCCTGGACTGGCTCGATTTGGCGGGTACCTTGAGTGTTGCTTGGCAGGGAGGGCCGCCGACCGCGAAGATTGTCCAGGTTTCGGTCGACCAGCAGAGCCATAATGGTTGGAGCATGGATCATCAAGGTCTGCCGCCCGTCGACCTGTATCTGTTGTGTGAGCCGGATGTCGTCGTGCCGCTGTTGCTTGAGAAGCTGCGAGCTGTAGCTGTCTTGCCGCGTGCGCCGCATCAGGCCGAGCGTGGCGTTGCGCGGGCAGCCACGCCTTCCGATCCTGATTGCATCGGCATTGCCGATATGGCTGCGGCGCTGAGGCAGGCAATCAGCGGGATCGACGTTTGTCTGGTGCGCTTGCCCATCGGTTGGAGCGGCGAAATGTGGGATTTCGCTCATCCGCTGGACTACCTCGGATACGACGGCGGCGGCGGCATTGGTTCGGGTCCGAGCATGGCAGTCGGCAGTGCGCTGGCGTTGAAGGATAGCGGACGCCTGGCGGTCGCAGTGTTGGGCGATGGCGATTACCTCATGGGCGTCACTGCGCTGTGGACTGCGGCCCAGAACAAGATTCCCCTGCTGGTCGTCGTGGCGAATAACCGTTCCTATTTCAATGACGAACTGCATCAAGAGCGCGTTGCCCTGGAACGAGGCAGGCCGGTCGAGAACAGATGGATCGGACAACGCATTGGCGATCCGGACGTCGACCTCGCGCAGATGGCCAGAGGGCAAGGACTGGAAGGAGTAGGGCCGGTCGAAAAGCCGCACGAACTTGCGGCGGTTTTCGCCGCTGCCGTGGCCAGCGTGCGCGCCGGCAACTCATGCGTTGTCGACGTGCGGGTGAAGCCAGGCTACGGCAGCGCAACCACAGCGGCAATGGTCCGTGGTGGCGGAAAGTCATAGCATGAACACCGACCTGCTGGTGGTCGACGACGTGGTGAAACGTTTTGCGACGCCAGACGGACCGATCACCGCGGTCGACCACGTCTCGCTCAAGGTAGAACAAGGGAAGTTCATGTCGGTCGTCGGGCCGAGCGGCTGCGGGAAATCAACGCTGTTCAATGTCATTGGCGGATTGCTCGACGAATACGAGGGCAGGATCTTGGTCGATGGCACGGTCGTGACCGGCCCCCACCGCAGCATCGGCATGGTCTTTCAGGAAGAATCGACGTTTCCATGGCTGAACGCGCTCGATAATGTCGCCTTCGGCATGGAAGTGCTGGGCGTCGGGCGAAAACAGCGGCTGGAGCGAGCCCATCATTTCGTGAAACTGGTAGGGCTGGACGGCTTCGGCAATCGCTATCCAGCGGAACTGTCGGGCGGCATGCGGCAGCGCATCGCGATTGCACGCACACTCGCGTTTGAGCCAAAGATCTTGCTGATGGACGAGCCGTTTGCCGGCTTGGACGAACAGACGCGGCTTCTCCTGGGGGACAAGTTGCTGCAGATTTCGGAAGCGCTCAATCAGACCACGCTGCTCATCACGCACAGCATCACCGAAGCCGTGCAGTTGAGCGATCAGGTTGCCGTCATGAGCTATCGGCCTGGTCGCATCAAGCGCCTGGTCGACATCGATCTGCCGCGCCCACGCAGCTCGGAAATTGTCGGTAGTCCAAAGTTTGCTCAGTTGGTCGCCACGATCTGGGACGACCTGAGAGAAGAAGCGTCGCGCGGCATGGCAACAGTCGAGCACACCTAGCCAAGTTTAACCATACAACAACCGATAATGAGGAGACATCTACCATGAAGAACATCATGAACGTCATTGCTCGCGCGCTGTTCGCGCTGGCACTTGTCGCGGCAGCAGGCAGCGCCATTGCGGCGGATACGATACGCGTTGCGATCGGGCAGAAGGGCCTGTGGGACACCATGGTCGTTTCACAGGGCATAGCAGCGGGGTTCTTCAAGAAGGAAGGTCTCGATGTCGAAGTGACGTGGACCCGCGGCGGAGCCGAAACCATGCAGGCGCTGATAACCGGAAGTTCCGACATCGACGTCGGTGGCGGCATACTCGGTGCTCTGGGCGCCTACTCCAAGGGTGCGCCTGTGCGCATCGTCAGTGCCGAGTTTCATGGCGCCAGCGATCTCTACTGGTATGTCAGAGCGGACAGCCCGATCAAGAGCATGAAGGACATGGACGGCAAGACGATGGCCTACTCGCGGCCCGGCTCATCGTCGCAGCTGGTTGCGCTTTCGATCGCCAGTGCCGCCGGCGTCAAGCCGAAGCTGGTCTCCGCCGGCGGCATCCCGGATAACCGGACTCAGGTCATGTCCGGTCAGATCGACGCCGGGTTTGCGATCCCGCCCTTCAACCTGGATCTGGTCGCGCAAGGCAAGATCCGCATCATCGCACGCGGCACGGACGTGCCGTCGCTGGCTGCACAGACCGGGAGAGTGAACCTCGCGAGCAGCAAATTCCTGACCGAGCGGCGCGACGTCGCCAGGCGATTCATGAAGGCCTATTTCGACACGGTCGACTGGATGTACGCCAATCCCAACGAATCGATCGCCTTCTTCGCCAAGTTCAACGACGTCACGCCCGAGATTGCCAGGCAAACCTTCGAGGCATACCCGAAGAATACGGTGGTACCGATCCCGATCATCGGCCTACAGCGCAGTTTGGACCAAGCGCTCGAGTACAAGCAAATCGACAAGCCGATGACGGTCGGCCAGGCAGAAGCCATGATCGATTTGGTCTACCAACCGGTCAGGAAATAGCGCCTGCCAAGATCGCTTGACGATGAAAGCGAATGGCAACTTTGCGCCGGCTGCGGCAGGGCTGCTGGGGCTGATCCTCCTTGCAGGGCTGCTTGAACTTGCCATCCGCTTTGGCCTCATTTCAGCTCTCATCATCGCGCCACCCAGCAGTATGCCGGCGGCATTCGCCAAGCTTTGGCACGACGGTTTCATCGTCGAACCGTTTCTCGCGACATTGGGCCAGACCTTCGTCGCCACACTTGCCGCTGCGTTGGTCGGCATTCCGGCGGGCTACCTGCTGTGGCGACGACCTCTGCTCACTGCGTCATATGAGTCGTGGCTGGGTGCCGCGTTTGCGGCGCCGCTCATCCTGCTCTATCCGCTCTTTCTCGTCATCTTTGGGCGCGGCTACACCACGACGATCTTCGTCGGATTTCTGTCCGCGGTCATTCCCATCGTTCTGAAGACACGCGACGGTTTGGCGGCCGTACCCAGAGTACTGATTCAGGTCGGGCAGAGCTTTCATCTGTCCCGCTGGACCGGCTTCATCAAGATCATCGTGCCCGCGGCTGCGCCGGCGATGCTGACCGGCATTCGGCTCGGCTTGATCTTTGCCGTGGTCAACATCATCGGGATGGAGTTCCTGATCGATTTTGGCGGCTTGGGCCGCGTTGTGTCGGAAATGTATTTTCGTTACGAGATTGCCGGCATGTACGCCGCGATCTTGCTCATTCTCCTGGTGAGCATATTGTTTCTGACACTGTTCGAAAGGATCGAGCGTTGGCTCAGACCGCATTGAAGTGTACGCTACCCTTACGCGGCGCACGCCCGATGATAGGCAAGGTCGGTGGCCTACGCATCGTCACGATTGCGGTGGTTCTCGGCTTATGGGAACTGCTCGCCCGCTCCGAACTGCTCTACGAGGGTGTCGTGCCGCCCCTCGAACTGATCATCATCGCGAGCTTTCGGCAGCTCACCTCGGCATTGATCTATCGGCATCTGGCGACGACCGGTCTGGAGATCGCGATCGGCTTTCCCGCAGGATTGCTCTCCGGGGTCGCACTCGGTGTGCTGATGGGGGCGCGGCGCTTCTTTGGCAGAGCCGTCATGCCCTATGTGGAAACCTTCGCCACGGCACCCAAGATCATCCTGCTGCCGATTGCAATGCTGCTATTCGGGACCGGGCCCGAATCGAAAATGGCACTCGGCGCCCTATCCTGTTTTTTCCCGGTCGTACTCAATACGGCGGCCGGAATGCGCCACATCGACCCGGTGCTGATTCGCGTCGGGCGCAGCTTCAACCTGACGCGGTGGCAGATGGTGAGCAAGATCTATCTGCCTGCGCTGCGGCAAGCGATCGTCACCGGGATGCGTCTTGGACTCGGCCTCACGGTGATCGGCATCCTGCTTGCGGAGATCAAGCTCTCGAACCGTGGCTTGGGTTATTTGGCGAACGAATACTACAACAACTTTCGTATCCCGGACCTCTATGCACTGCTGATATTCATCTTTGTGTTGTCGATCGGAGCGAATGCACTGATCAGTCGGCTGCAGTCCAGCCGTTAGAGGGGTCTGTCGCTACAGTGTCAAGGCGGCCCGGTCAAGCCTCGCGATAACAGGGCCGGGTTGATCGCAGCAAAACGTGGAGACTGCAAATGCAAGAAGGACATGATCATCTCCGGCGGCGAGAACATCTATTCCAAGGAAGTGGAAGAAGCGGTGATCCAGCATCCGGCAGTCGCCGAGTGCGCGGTCGTGGGGGTGCGGGACGAAAAGTGGGGAGAGGCAGTCTGCGCCGTCGTCCGGCTGCAGACCGGCGTGTCCGCGAGCGAAGCGGAGATCATCGAACACGTCAAGAGCTTGATCGCCAGCTACAAGAAGCCGCGATCCGTGCTGTTCGTAGACGACCTACCCAAGCTGGTGACGGGAAAGATCAACAAGGTCGAGCTGCGACGCTACGCCAGGGACATTCACGCCGCGCCGACCCGGCTATAGAGGCTTGCCGATGCAGTGAATTGCAGTGACGCTCTGCGAAATGTGCAAGCGACCGGCCCTGCAAACGATGCTGTGGCGTCGACTACCAGGGGAGAACCCCATTTTCGCCATAGAATGCGCCGGTCGGGCCGTCCGCCGGCAGGGTGGCAAGCCACACGGCGACAACGGCGGCCTGCTCCGGCGTACGGGCGCCATCCAGACTCACCTCGTTTCGCGTCATGTCCGTCAGGGTCAGACTGGGATTATGGGCATTCACTTTGATCGGCGTGTTCCGCAGTTCGTTGGCAAACTGAATGGTGATCGAGTTCAGCGCTGCCTTCGAGGTGTTATAGCTAAGCAGAAACCTGTCCCGGTAAACCGATCCGGGTGTTGTCGCCGTGGTCAGGGAACCCAAGATGCTCGATACGTTGACGATGCGGCCGGCGCGAGATTTGACGAGCAGAGGGAGCATCGCCTGGATGACCTCGATCGTGCCGAAGACGTTGGTCTCATAGGTTTCACGAACAATGTCGATGGAACATTGACTGGGCGGCGATGGAATGTTCTCGAGTTTGACGCCCGCATTGTTGACCAGCACGTCGAGACGGCCGAAGCTCACCTCGATCGCGGTGGCGGCGCGCAACACCGTCTCGCGATCGCACAGGTCTACGTGAAGGAAGCGGGCGTCGAAGCCGGCTGCCTTGAGCCCCGCCGCAGCGGCCTCCCCCGCGCATTTCGTCGCGTGCTCCGATCCGGACGATGTAGCCGCGACGGCCCAACTCGGTGGCTATGGCCAGACCGATTCCTTTGTTTGCGCCGGTGATCAGCGCGACCTTGCGCTGTTCCTCGGAAGGAGTGGGTTCCACCACGAGACCTCCCCATAGAATTCCGTGTCGGTTATTATAGTACCTCGTTCATCATGGGATAATCCGCACGACAGCGGGGTTGCGATCGCGTACGCGCCCGGATTATCGCTTGGTCTGTGACGAAAAAGCGCTGGAGGTGGGTATCCCAACCAACGTATAGACTATAGACGAAACAGGAGACGGCACAATGAGACTCAAAATGAAAACATGGTTCCTGGCGCTCGCTGGGTTGATGGTCGTCGCGACAGCAGCATTCGCCGAGGACTACCCGACGCGTCCGGTCAGAATGATCGTTGGCTATGCT
>Ga0172380_10003651_pt1 | contig 20790 bp, 17 predicted proteins | sample Leawe162metaG_FD_119747 | JGI IMG/M metagenome (GOLD analysis project Ga0172380, IMG submission 119747) | Leachate microbial communities from a municipal landfill in Southern Ontario, Canada - Leachate well 162 metaG | ecosystem: Engineered > Solid waste > Landfill > Unclassified | place... | reverse complement strand
GCCGCAGCGCCTCGGCCAGGTCCGCCGCGGTCGGCGCATGCCCAGGATCGATGAGCAGGTCGCAGGCCAGGGTGCCGGTGAGGTTGCGGTCGATGGAGGCGTGCGCCTGGCGGACCGGATCCTCGGGGGACAGCGCATGCACGAAGTCGGCATCGATGCGCAGACGGCTGCAGGCGAGCAGTCCGGCGATGATGGCGACGGCGTAGATGGCCAGGACCAGCCGCCGGTTCCGCACGCATACTCCGGCCGTCTGGCCGAGGAACGCTCCGAGCCGCCGCCCGGACCAGCCATCCAGCAGCTTGGTCCACAGCGCTGGCGGCAGCAGCGGCTCAGCCGCCAGCAGCAGCAGGAAGGGCCACGCGGCCGCGAGCAGCACGGCCAAGGCGCCCCACACGGCGAAGTCGCGGACGGCCGGCACCGCCCCCCACCACAGGCCTCCGACACCAGCCATGGTGGTGAACGTCGCGAGGAGCAGGGGCATGATCGTGCTGGCCAGGGCGGCCCGGCCCGGCTGCGGTTTTCCTGAGGCGACCGCCTCGGCCATGGCGAAGGCAAGATGCAGGCTGGTGGCGACGCCGATGCCCATGACCAGCGGCGGCAGCAGGCCGAGGATCGCGTCAACCGGGCGGCCGGCCAATGCCAGCGCCGCGAAGGTCCAGGCCAGGGCCCCGCCGACCGCACAGATGGCGAGCGCGGCCAGGCGGAGGTCGCGCAGCACGCTCAGCAATACCAGGGCGAGGAGCACCAGACTTGCCGGCACGGTCAGACGCTGGTCGGCAGCCACTGCCCGGTTGATCGCCTGCTGTTGGCACATCAGCCCACCGAGCACGGCTGTGGATCCGGCCGGCGGCTGCATAACCCCCAACAGGTCGCGCAGACGCTGCTCCAGGGCCATGGCGGCATTGGGATCCACCGTGGCGGCGAGGTGGATGATGAGGCCGGCCGAACGGCCATCGGCGGCGATCAGCAGACCGCGGTACAGGGGGTGGGAGAGGATGCGCTGGCGCGGCTGCGACAACAGGGCCACCACCTCTGGTTCACCGTCCTCGGAGCGCACATCGCGGGCGGTGACGAGGCTGTCGATGCCGCTGACGCCGGGGAGTGCGGAAACCGCTTCCGCGATGCGCCGCTGCCACGCGACCTGCGGCGCGCCGAGGACGTCCTCGGCGGAGACCATGATGATGAATCCATCCTGTCTGCCGAATCGCGCCTCGACTTGCGCCAAGGCCGTGACCGACGGCCCCTGGGCGTCGGTCCACGAGGTGTTGCCATTGGCGATGGCGACGCGGGTGGCGATGGGGATGGCTGCCAGTCCGGCGGCCGCCAGCAGCAGCAACGGCAGATACCGGCGCCAGCCGCTGGCCTTCATGACTCGGCGATCGGAGCCGGGTCGGCTCCGCCGTTGCCGCCGGTGTGCGGGATCCATGTCGGCATGCCAGCATCATGCGCGGATGGCATGCCGTCGCACAGGGTACTTGCGTACCGCCGGACCGGTCGCTCAGGGGCGCGGCCTCACACCGGGAACACGTGGTGGAACAGCTGGCTGCGCGTGCTGATGCCCAGCTTCGCGTACACCGCCGCGAGTGCGTTCTTCACCGTCTGCTCGCCGATGCCCAGGGCCTCGGCGATGTCCTTGTTGGCGAGACCCTTGAGTACCAGCACGACCATCTCCTGTTCACGCGGCGTCAGCGGCAGGGTCGCCAGGCGACGGGCGAACAGCTGATCGACACCGCTGGCATCGCGCCGTTCTCCGATCAGGCGGGTCAGCAGGTCGGCGAGCTGGCGGATGGAGAAGGGTTTCTCCAGGAGATGGTCGGCGCCGCCGTTCAGCGCCGCCAGCACATTCTCCTTGTCGCCGAAGCTGGTCATCACCACGCGCACGGCGCCAGGCAGGCGCGTGCGCAACTCGCCGAGCAGCTGCAGGCCGTCGAGACGCGGCATGCGGATATCGGTCACCACAGCCTCCCAGCCGCGCGCGAGCCGGTCCAGGGCATCGCGGCCATCGCATGCGCCTTCGGCCTGGAAGCCCAGGCGGGTCAGCCCGCGTACGGTCAGCTCGCGGGCGTCCGCCTCATCCTCGACCACCAGAACCCGGGTAGTGCTCATGGTACCGCCGGCAGTCGGATGCGCGCCTGCACTTCGCCACCATGCTGTGCAATGGTCAGCTCTCCGGACAGTTCCTCGATCAGCTGGCGGGAGATGGCCAGGCCGAGGCCGAGACCACCCGGCTTGGCGCTGGCGAACGCATCACCCTGTCCGATCGCGGCGATGGCCGTTGGCAGCTCGCCTGGATTGGTCACCAGGATCTCCCAGCAGGACTCATGACGTCGGATCGAGACTCGTACCTCGGATGCGGCAGCGACCGCATTGCGCAGCAGGTTGTCGAGGGCCATGCGCAGATCGTCGGCTGGGCAGGCGACGCTGGACGGCGGGATGTCGGCCAGGCGGATGACGGTACGACCGGCACAGGCGACGGCCGCGACGGTCACCGCCTCGGTGACCGTCGCGGCGAGATCGCAGGAGACGGCCTCCCCGCCGGTGGTCGCCGGCCGGGCCAGCCGGTAGACCAGCTCGACCGCATGGTCGATCCGCCGGACATTGGCATCGACGCGGTGGAGCAGGCCGATGCGCTCGTCTGGATCGGCGGTCAGCCGGCATTCCTCGACCAGGAGGCGGATGTTGTGCAGCGGATTGCGCACTTCGTGCGCGAGTCCGCCAGCGACCCGGCCCAGGGCGACGAGGCGCTGCTGGCGCGAGCGCTCCCGTTCGCTGGCGAGGGCCTGGTCGGCAAATCGCAGGTATTCTGAGATGGCGAAGGCCATCACCGCCATGCCCGGACCAAGCAGCAGGAACTCCAGGCCGCCCAGCACCATATGCAGGGATTTATGCACCATGCCCATGTCGACGAACAGGTCGTCCCAGCCCCAGAGGGTCAAGCCCGCGGTCAAGGCGAGCAGGGCCATCAACCATGATCTGCGGCGCGAGGCCATGTCTCTAGCGTGAACCTTGCGCCGCGCCTGGCAACCGGGGTACGGAAGTACCGTGGCGCGATGCGCCAGGGAATGTATCTGCACCCCACCAGGTCGAGGCGCGGCGAAACTGATGTTCAGCGGCCGGCGAGGCGACGCGCCAGCTGGGCGGCGTGCAAGTCCTGCGGCAGCAGATCGACCGGTCGGATCGCCTCCCACCACCAGCCATCGACAGGGGTCACAGTCGGCCGGTCGGAGGCGAGACCGACCATGTTCAGCGTCGGTGCGGCCCAGCCGGCGGGCGGCGGAGCCAGCGGTTTCACCGAGCGCAGGTTCCAGAAGGTGCCCCAGCCGCCGCAATGCCTGCCGAGGTCTGCTCCGCCGCCGCAGCGCCAGATGCGGTTGCCGGCTCCGCAATCCAGGTCGGTGAAGAGGTTGGCGTGCGGGGCCTTGCGGTGATGGTCGAAGCAGAGATCGATGCCGCGGCCCTTGGAGAATACGTTGCCGGCGGAGCGGAAGCCTTCGACCGAGAGATCGTGCACGTAATTGACCTGGAAATCGAAGCCCGTCACCAGGTGGTCGGGGCCGTACAATGAGATGCCATGGTGCCCGACGCAGCCGGCTGCGGAGGAGTAGCGCTCCTTGGTCGCCGACGCCTTGTCGGCAGCGAGCACGACTCCGGTGATGGTGCAGTGCATGCCGCTGGCGAAGATGCCGCCTTCGGCATTGTGCAGACGCACGTCGCGGACCCAGCAATGGGCGCAATCGGAGAGCTTGATGGCGTTGTAGCCGAGTTCGCTGAATTCACCCTGCCAAGGAGTGGCGGGGAAGGAGAACCCCAGGCCTTCGATGCCTGAGTCGGTGACGCTGGGATCGATCGGCACCAACCGCGGCTTCCAGGCGGCGCGGGTGGGCGAGCGCAGCGGGCGATCAAGGTGCACCGTCCCGGTCGCCGGATCGATGGCGACGATGCGGACGGGCTGACCGGTCTGCGCTGGCTTCAGCTTGGCGATGGGGCCGGGATCGCCGCCGTAGAGTTCGGTGGTGAGCGAGCGTTCGGCATCATCCTCCATGCGGATCTCGACCCAGCTCCCCACGGACAGCCCGGCAACCATGGCCACGGCGAGGTCGTGGCCGCCACGTGGCGCCTCGCCGGTGATCGCGATCGGCGATCCGCGTCGCAGGCTTCCCTGGATGACGAGGTACCCGCCCGACCAGGAGTAGTTGCTGGTGCGCTCGCCGGTGGTCGTGGCGCCCCAGTCCGCCTTGACCTCGGTGAGCGGACGATCGAAGACGAGGATGGAGGCGGCGGAGCCTTCACCGCGCAGTACGAGGTTCGGCTTGGCGATGGTGACGAAGCCGGTTATGCGGTAGCGGCCCGCCGGAACGAGGATGGCCCCGGAGGCCGTCCTGGCGATGGCCTCGTTGAACGCCTGCGTGTCATCGGTGGTGCCGTCGCCGACCGCACCGAAGGCGCGGACGTTGGCAGCCACCGGTGGATCGGGGATCGGCCGCTCGCCGCAGCGATAGCCGGCGAAGCTGAATTCCGGCAGCCGTCCGTCGGCACGCCAGCGTTCGCCGGATGCGCCCCACAGTTGGGAATGCTCGGCGGTGCCCAGGCTTGCGGCCAGGAGGACCGGAATGGTCGCGAGATGCTTCATCGTCAGAACTCCAGCCAGTCGGGGCCCCAGGCCATCGCCCCGCCGAGGTGGCCGGTCCACGCGACCAGCCCAGCGGTGATGACGAGCACGGCGAGCACCGGCCAGCGCCGCAGCGGCACCCAGCGCATGGCCAGGAGCATGCCGGCGGCGGTCAAGGCTCCGGCCAGGGTCAGCCAGCCGAGCAGTTCGTGGCGCTCAAGCAGGCTAGGGTCCTGCTGTCCCTCAAGGGTGATGCCGGAGACCACGGCGAGGACCGCGCCGGCCGCGCCGGTGAAAACGAGCAGGGAGGTCGCCGGCTTCCAGCGCTCGCCGCGCACGAGGACGAGCAGTTCGGCGAGGACGGCGAGCAGCAAGGCGGCGATCGGCAGGTGGACGAGCACGGGATGCAGCCTGCCGAGGAAGGGGGGCAGCGGCGGAATATCTGCGGCGGCGACCACCGGCGCGGCCGCGTCCGGCCAGGGGGCGCCGATCTCGACCCAGCGCTCGAAGTCGCGGATGACCTCGTCGGGCAGCTTCTTCAATGGCGGCATGTTGAGGTCGCTGTCGCCCTCCCAACGCAATGATCGCAGCAGGGAGCTCTTCACCGTGTCGCCGGGGATCACCGCCGGCCCTTCGTCGTGGCCGCCGCGCAGCAGACTGGCGTAGTCGTCGACCTTCAGCCCACCGTAACGCTTGCCGCCGGCATGGCATTCATGGCAATGCCGCACCAGGACCGGCCTGATCTTCGCCTCGAAGAAGGCGACGGCGGAGGGGTTTCCGCCGACCCTGACGGCACTGGCGTTGGGTGTGGTCTCGGATGCGCCCGCCAGGCACATGGCGACGAGCAGGATCAGGCTGCGCATACCGGCTTCTACCAAGGCCAACATTGGGCATCCAGTCGCAGGATTTGCCGAATCCCTCACCATGCCCCGCTGCCGGTGAGCGGGGTGCCGGCAGGCGGGTGGCCCTCGCGTCCGTACTTGGCGAAATAGCGTTCCAGCACGCGCTTGGCCACCGGTACGCAGCTCTTGCCGCCGAAGGTGCCGTTGCGGATGAAGACGGCGAAGGCGATGGTCGGGCGCTCGGCCGGGGCGTAGCCGATCAGCCAGCCGTGATCCTCTGTACGGCCGCTCTTCTTGCTCTCCTCATTGCCCCATTCGGCCGTGCCGGTCTTGGCCGCGACCTTGATGCCGGCGGCCTCGCCCTCGAGCTGCAGACGCTTGGCGGTCGCTCCCGGCAGACTGGCGGTGACCCGTTCCATGCCGCTGCGCACATCGTCGAGGAAGGCCGCTCTGACCTTGAGGTCACCGACCACCGGTCCGGTGTCGGGGCGCACCAGGAAGGGGCGGACGATGTGTCCGCCGTTGGCCACCGCGGCAGCGATCGGAGCGATGTTGAGGGGAGCGGCCTGGCAGTTCTGGCCGATGCCCATGCGCCAGTTGTCGTTGGGCTGCCAGCGCGGCTCGTACGGACGCAGCCGGGCGATCGTCGCCGGAGTCGGCATGGCGGTGGGGCCGACGCGCTGGCTGGCGACGTCGAGCGAGTTGGCCCAGCCGAGGCCGAGGGCGTGGGCGTAGGCCGGCAGCACGCCCGGGCCGATGCGTTTGGCCAGGCGGTCGGCCATGATCGCGAAGTAGACGTTGGAGGAGACCTGGATGGCCTCGGCGAGGTCGTAGGTGCCCGCGGGGGCGTGGTCGCGCAGCACCTGGCGACCCTTGTACATGGCCATGTAACCCTGGCACCACACCTGCTCGCCCGGGACCATGACGCCGTTCTCCAGCGCGCACAGGGCGGTGAGGATCTTGAAGGACGATCCGGGCGGATGCTCGGAGACGGCGGCGTGGTCGATCAGCGGCTGACCCGGATCGGCGAGCAGCTCCTTGTACTTCTCGGTAGCGGTAGCGAGGTCGAAGATCGGGTTCGAGGCGAGGACGAGGATGCCGCCGGTGCGGCAGTCGATCACGCACATGCCGCTGCGTGCCAAGCCCCACTTGCGGCCGCGTTTCATCCGCTCGGTGTTGAAGTCCGGATCCAGCTCCTCGGCCAGTTCGACATAGCGTTCGAGGCTGTCCTCGGCCAGGCTCTGCAGCTCCATGTCGACTTCGGTGACCAGATCGGCCCCCGGCAGCGGTTCGGCATCGCGCAGGGTGACGAAGCCGTCGGGGGTGCGGGCGCGGATCCGGCCGCCCGGCTGGCCGCGCAGGATGTCATCGTAGCGCCACTCCAGACCGCTGCTGCCCTTGAGGCCTTCGGATCCATCGCCGGTGCGCGAGAGCATGCCGATGATGTGCGAGGCCGAGCGCGGGAATGGGTAGCTGCGACCGACGTCGACGACCACGGTCAGACCGGGCAGGACGGCGTCGGCGCCGTCGTAGAGCCGGCGCAGGCTGTCGGGGGGTTGCGCGCCGGTGCCGCACAGGCGCACAGCCAGGGCGTGCGGCACATCGCGCAGCAGCGGGATGGGGTCGCGGCGGGTGCGGCCGGCGAGTTCGCGCTCGGCCAGGCGGCGCAGGTCGGCGAGCTGGCGTTCGATGACCAGGATGGGGGTCGGTCGGCCCTGGGCGGCAAGGCGGGCGGCGAGGTTGTCGATCAGCCTGGCGAGGCGATCCGGATCGAGCACGATGTGGTAGAGGCGGTGCTCGCGACCGCTGGTCGAGGGGCCGATGCGTTGCGCATGATGCTCGATCAGGGCCTGCACCAGGCTCGGATCGCGCGTGCCCAGGCTGGCGGCGAGGCGGTGGCAGAGCTGGGTGAACAGGCCTTCGCCCCCCGCCGGGTCGCCCTGGAGGATGAGGATGCGCTCGCGTGCGCCGACCACATCCGGCAGCGATATCTCGGTCAGCCGCGTCGCCAGCGGCAGCAGCGGAGCGACCTGGTCGGCGTCGGCGCTGGCGGCGTAGTAGAGGCTGCCGGCCGGGGCCTTGCGCCGGGCCCGCGAGAGGGCGCGGTCGAGGCGTTCGCGCACCACCTCGACCTCGTGCCCGGTGACCCGCGCCAGGGTCACCTCGGCCTGCTCGCGGCGCTCGGCGAGGATGAGGCGCAGGTCGACGGTCTCGAGGCGGCCATCGCCGAGCGGATAATTCAGCGCGCAGCGGTCGGTGAAGGGGTCGAGGACGGTGGCCGAGCGTTCGCCACCGAGATCGAGTTCGCGGTCGACCTCGGCGCAGGCCGCGGCGAAGCCGACCTCGCTGACCGCCTGGGCCGAGACGCCCCAGCGCACCTGCACCTCGCGGATCAGGGCGTCGAGCGGCTCCTCGGTGAGCAGGTCGCCCTCGACCAGACGGCGCACCGCATCCTCCTCGCCGTCACCGGCGGTGAGCAGGCTGCGCGCCACCGCCACCAGCCCGAGGCCACCACCCTCGGCGCGCGGTCCGAGGCGCAACGCGGTGCCGGGATGGGCAAGCATCTCGTCGAGCAGCGCATCCTTGAGGCTGCGCGTGCGGTTGATCCAGCGCAGACGGGCGGTGAGGTCGCCGACCAGGGCGTCGAAGCGCTTCTGATCCAGCCGCCACAGGTCGTGCTCGCGGCGCGAGCGGCCCTCGAGTTCGAGTTCGGCCAGGACCACCGAGAGGTGGTACATCGGCTTGGTCTCGGCCATCGGCGTGAGCGTGCGGTCGAGGATCCGTCCGCGGCGTGCCGGCAGGGGTTCGACCACGACCAGCGACCGTTCGACCGCCTGGGCATGCAGACTGCCCTCCAGCACCTGCAGCTGGAACAGCCGGACGAGGAAGGAGAAGCCGATCAGCGCGATGATCAGGCCGAGAAGGATGAGCCGGGAAGGCATGCGTCAGCTGCGATAGCCGTCCGGGTTCTTCTGCTGCCAGTTCCATCCGTCGCGGCACATCGCCGCCAGATCCAGGCGCGCCGTCCAGCCGAGGTACGAGGCGGCGAAGGCGGGATCGGCATAGGACGAGGCGACATCGCCGGGGCGGCGGTCGACGATGCGGTAGGGCACCTCGCGCGCGCTGGCGGCCGAGATCGCCTTGACCACATCGAGCACCGACGAGCCGCGCCCGGTACCGAGGTTGACCGGCACGCAGCCGTCGACCTGGGGCAGCTTGGCCAGGGCGGCGAGATGGCCCTGGGCGAGGTCGACGACATGGATGTAGTCGCGCACGCCGGTGCCGTCGGGGGTCGGCCAGTCACCGCCGTAGATGCTCAGCTGCGGCCGCTTGCCCACCGCCACCTGCAGGGCGAAGGGCATGAGGTTGTTGGGCGTCCCGGCCGGATCCTCGCCGATCAGGCCCGAGGCGTGCGCACCGACCGGGTTGAAATAGCGCAGCGGGATGATGCGCCAGCCGGGTTCGGATCTGGCCAGGTCGCGGAGGATCTCCTCGATGAACAGCTTGGTCCGGCCATACGGGTTGGTGGCGTTGAGGCGCGAGGCTTCGGTGATCGGCACGCGTTCGGGATCGCCATAGACCGTCGCCGACGAGCTGAAGACGAGCTGGCGGCAGCTGTGCCGGCGCATCGCTTCGAGCAGGACGATGGTCCCATTGAGGTTGTTGTCGTAGTAGCGCAGCGGGATCTGCACCGATTCGCCGACCGCCTTGAGGCCGGCGAAGTGGATCACCGCCGTGGGATGCTCGGCGGCGAAGACCCGTTCGACCGCCGCCGCGTCGCACAGGTCGACCTGGTGGAAGCGCAGCTTGGGCTGACCTCCAACGATATTGCGTACGCGATCCAAGGCCTTGGCCGAGCTGTTGACCAGATTGTCGAGCACCGCCACCTCGTGGCCGGCCTGCAGCAGTTCGACGCAGGTGTGCGTTCCGATGTAGCCGGCGCCGCCGGTGACGAGTATGCTCATGGGCTCATCGTGGCGGGGCCGCGGGATGGGTCCAGGGCCAGGCAGCGGCGCAGGGCGCGCACGCCGGTGAATCCGCAACGGGTCGCGACGGTGGCGGCGGCGACGCCCTCGGCGAGGAGCCGCCGCGCCAGGGTCAGGCGTTCGCGGCGCACCGCCCGCGCCGGCGAGGTTCCGGTGCAGACCGTGAAGGCGCGGTAGGCCTGCGCCCGGCTCAGCCCGCTGGCCTGGACCATCGCCTCGACGGCGTTGGTGCGATGCAGGTTGTCCCACAGCGCCTTCTCCATCGCCGGATAGGCCTGATGGGCGGCGGCGATCGGCCGGCTGCGCTCGGTGAGGAAGCCGGCGAGGTGGGTGGCGAGTCCGGCGCGGCGCGCGTCCTCGTCGCCTTCGGCGCAGACGGCATCGAGCAGGCGCAGGCTCGGTTCGACCGGCACGCTTGAGGTGCACATCAACTCGCGGTCATAGAGCAGCCAGTCGGATCTGCCGCCCATGAAGCCCTGGCCGAAGGCGAGGGCGCCACCACGCAGCTGGGCATGGCGGTGCCAGCCGCCTGCCTCCAGCAGCACGGCGTCGCCGGCGGCGAGGTCGAGCCTGCTGGTCGGGTGCTCGATGCGCAGGACCCCGCCCAGGCAGAGCACCAGGGTGACGGTGTGATGCTGGTGCATGCCTGGACCCTCGGGGGGATGGGCAGCGGCTAGCCAACGGTGGACCCGGCCGAGGCGCCCCTGCACCGCCTCCAGGGCCAACCACCAGCGCACCATCTCGGGCCTGAAGCTGACCGTCTCCATGCCAGACCATACGTCTCATCGATGAGAAGAAAATGGCCGATGTGGAGCTGCCCGCCGTGCTCTCGGGACGGCTTGGCAGTCATCATGCCGGCAGGAGCGTACCATGCGCATCGCTGCCATCGGCCTCGGCAACCGCCTGTCCGGCGTCTATCGCCATCAGATCCGCAAGCTGTGCCCGGAGGCCCGCCTGGTCGGTCTGCTCGATCCAGACCCCAAGGCGGTGGAGCGCCTGCCCGAGGACGAGCGCGGCACGGTCCAGCGCTTCGACGATCTCGCCGCGATGATCTCCGGCTGCAGGCCGGACGCGGTCATGATCGGCACGCGCTGCAACCTCCACGCACGCTACGCCACCGCCCTGGCGCCGTTCCGCCTGCCGCTGTTCCTCGAGAAGCCGGTGGCGACCACGCTCGCCGATGCCATCGCCCTGGAGCGGGCCTGGGGCGCCGAGGACAGCCGCATCGTCGTCAGCTTTCCGCTGCGCGTCACCCCGCTGGTGCGCCAGGCCAAACGCTGGCTCGACGAACCCGCGACCGGCCGCATGAGCCACATCAACGCGGTCAACTACGTGCCCTACGGGGCGGTCTACTTCAACAGCTGGTACCGTGACTTCAGCATCACCCAGGGCCTGTTCCTGCAGAAGGCGACGCACGACTTCGATTATCTCGCCTTCCTCATGGGTCGCCCGATCGTGCGCGTGGCGGCGATGGCCCAGCACGGCAGCGTGCATCAGGAGGAGTCGCGACGGCAGGGCGACGGCGATCCCGACGTGCACTACTTCCCGGGCATCGGCACGCCCGAGACGGGCATGAACGAGGACTGCTCCAGTGCCCTGATCGAGTTCGAAGGCGGCGTGCATGGCACCTACAGCCAGGTGTTCTACGCCCGGCACGCCGCCGCGGCGCGCGGCGCCACGCTCTGCGGCAAGCGCGCCACCATCGCCTTCGACTGGAGCACCGACCGCGTGCGCCGCCTGTGGCACGACCGCTCTGACGGCGAGGAACTGCTGCTGAAAGGCGGCAACGACCACGGCGGCGGCGACACCGAATTGGCACGCAGCCTGATCGGGGTGGTCAAGAGCGGTACATCATCGGTAGCGCCGTTGCGCGCCGGACTGGAGAGCGTCTACGCCTGCCTCGCCGCCAAGGAGTCGGCCGCCACCGGCCGCTTCGTCAACGTGCGGCGCTGGGGCCAGGCCTGAAGCCGATCAGCGCGGCGGCCACGAGGCGACGGTCCCGCCGGGGATGACGAAGCGGAAGCCCAGCCAGGGCTTGCCTTCGGCGGGATCGGCGGCGGCGCGGGCGGCGCTGCGTGCGTGCAGCAGCGGATGCAGCCAGCTGCCGCCACGGATGACGTTGAGACCGCCGAACTGGCCCAGCGGATCGGTGCGCGTCTGGCCACCGTAGGGGCTTTCGCCATCCCAACGGTCGGCGCACCATTCGGCGACGTTGCCGTGCATGTTGACGATGCCCCAGGCATTGCCCGGGCCATCGCCGGCGGCCCGCGGCCGGAACAAGGGGTTGTCGCGGTCGAGCATGACGACGTTCTCGGCGGCGAACTGCCCGCCTTCGCCCCAGGCCGCCAGGATGGCGGGGACGGTGCAGATGTGCGGTGGCTCGTCGTGGGCGAAGGGGGCCTTGCCGCCGGCGCGGCAGGCGTACTCCCACTCCGCCTCGCTGGGCAGGCGGGCGGCCAGGCCGGGATGCAGGCGGTTGAGGCGTTCCAACCACTGCAGGCAGGCATCGAGGTGCAATGAACCGACCGGCAGATCCGCTGGCTGGCCTGGACCGCCGTCGGCGAGGGCGCCATAGAGTCCGCCGTTCACCTCGCTGGCGAGGATCCAGAATCCACGGGTGAGCTGCACCGAGTGCAGATCCTCGCTCGGCTGGTGGCCTTCCTCGGACTCCGGGCTGCCCATGGCGAAGGTCCCGGGAGGGCACCAGCGCAGTTCCGCGACCATCCCGGCGATCGGCAGGCGCACCACGGCACCGATCTTGTCGCGTTCGAGCCGGCCGCTGCCGCCGCTGCCCGTGCCGTCCGCGCCGGTGGTGGGCTCATTTCCGCCCTGTGATTTGCTCTCGAGCATGCCAGTGACGAATGTCAGGCCGAGGAGGATGAGCAGAGCTGGCAAGCCCATGCGCAGGATCGGTCCCCAGGGGATGCCCGAGAAAGCCGCCCCCATCGGCATATCCACGTTCGCACGCTTCGGCGCCGGGGTGCCGGCGACCTCGGCGAAGACCATGCTCGCCGGCGATGGCGCCGAGGGGCTGTGCATCGGCTGCTTGCCATCGGCGATGCGTTCGAGATCGAGGAGGAATTCGCCGACGTCGCGGTGGCGCTGCTCGCGCTCCTTGGCCATCGCCTTCTCGACCAGGCCGCAGACCGCTGCGCCGACCAGCGGATTGAACCGGCGCATGTCCGGCACCGGCTTGGTCAGCACCTCGTGGGTGAGCACGTAGATGGTCGGACCGTCGAAGGGCTTCCGCCCGGTCAGCAGGGTGAAGAGGGTGGCGCCGAGGGCGTAGACGTCGACACGGTGGTCGAGATCGCCATTGCCGCGGATCTGCTCGGGGGCCATGTAGGCCGGAGTGCCGCAGGCCGTCCCGGTCATGGTCATGCGGTCGTCGCCCTCGGCATGCCTGGCCATGCCGAGATCGCCGATCTTCGGTTCGGCCAGGGCGCCGGCCTTCACCGCTTCGAGGAAGATGTTCTCCGGCTTGAGATCGCGGTGGATCAGCCCGGCGGCATGGATGGCGATGAGGCCACGGGCGCAGCGCGCGGCGATGGTGCAGGCTTCCTTCTCCATCATCGTGCCGCGCCGTTTGAGGTGGGCATAGAGGTCGCCGCCGGGCACGAACTCCATGACCAGCCAAAGCCAGCCGTCCTGCTCGCCATGCTCGAGCAGTTGCACGACGTTGGGATGCTTCACCGCCGCCAGCACCTCGGTCTCGCGCAGGAAGCGGGCGCGGAAGTCGCCCTGCGACACCAGGCTGCCATGCAGCAGCTTGAGCGCGCCCTGGACGCCGGCCTTCTCGGCGAGGTAGACGGCGCCCATGCCGCCCTGGCCGAGCTTGCGTCCGAGGGTCCAGCCGCCGATCACGCGCGGCGCCTCCGGCAGCTTCATGGTCACCGCCGAGGCGTCGGGATCGGGAACGGTGACGCCCTTGCTGTCGGGATCAGGAATGGTCGGATCGGCTTTGGACACGCTGCAAGTCTATGGGCGGCCCCGGCGGCCGCCACCGCAGACAAGCAGGGTCCGCTCAGAGACGACGGTAGCCACCGGCATCGGCGACGAGGAGGCGGGCGAGCATGGGCAGGCCGTCGATGTGCGCGGCCACGCCTTCGGCGAAACGACGGCGCCTGATCAATCCCTGCAGCAGTTCGCCGATACGGCGTCGACGGCCGATCGTCCGGGCGAATCCGCTGGCGTACCCGGCCAAGCCCCGGCCATCGGCAATCGCGGTGGCGAGGATCTCGGCGCCGCGCAGAGCGAGGCTCATGCCTTCGCCGGTGAAGGGGTCGCAGAAGCCGGCCGCGTCGCCGACCAGGGCCGCACCGTCCGCCACCACCGTGCGGCAGCCCTGCGGCAGGCTGCCGGTGGCCATGACCGGCCCGAGACGGAGTCCGTGGCAACGCGCATGCAGTCCGGGGGTCGCGGCCAGCGCCGCCAGCAGCAGGCGCTGGCGCGGCAGGCGACGGAGCAGGCCGCTCGACTCCGCGGCGAGCAGCAGGTTGAGGTTGACCTCGCCGCCGCCCAGCGGGCACAGGCCGATCTGGCCCAGTGGTGAGAGGTGCATTTCTGCGACATCGCCGTGCAGGATACCGGTGGCGCGGGCGACCAGGGCGAATCGCTGCCGGGTGGGCTTGCGGTCGAGGCCGAGCGTCCTGCGCACCATGCTGCCGCGCCCATCGGCACCGATGACCAATCCGGCCGACAGACGGCGGCCGTCGCCGGTGGTCAGCACCCAGCCTGCGGCGTCGCGGGTCAGTTCCTGCACCCTGGCGCTGCGCAGCAGGGTCGCGCGTTCCGCCGCTGCATCCTGCAGGGCGAGGTCGAACCGCTCGCGGCGCACGCCCAGGCCGAATGGGATCGGCGGGGCGAAGCCGAGGACCGGCCGGTGCCTGACCGCATGGCCGCCATGCGGCCCGCGCAGCGCCAATGCATTCAGGCGCTGCGGGCCGGTGGCCAGGACCTGTTCAAGAAGGCCGGCCCGGTCGAGGACGCCCAGCCCGCCGGGGGAGAGGTATTCTCCGCATGGGCGGTGGCGCGGCGCCGCTTCGGCGTCGAGCAGCACCACCCGGCGGCCGGGAGCCATGGCGAGGAGCCAGGCGCAGAGCGCCCCGGCCGGCCCGCCTCCGATGATGGCGATATCGTAGCAGTCCATGCCGTAGGGTGGCCAGGCGCCCAGGCGGCGGCCACGGTACGGCGGTACCGCCGTCGCGGCCTTGCGGGTAGTACCAGCGTACCGTTCCGCCACCTCGCCCGGCCTGGCAGAGTGCCGCCATGCCTGCATGGATATCCCACCTCGGTTACGCCCTTCCCGGGCCTGCCCTCCGCCAAACCGATGTCGCCGCCTGGCTGGAGAAGCGCCTGCCCGCCGGCGCCGATCCGACCCGGCTGCGCCGGTTCGCCACGCGTTCGGGCGTCGAGACGCGGCATGCCGCCATCGACCTGCTCGGCGCCGAAGGTGACGAGCTCTTCCCGGTCGGCCGGCCGCACGCCGATGCCCTGGTGCGCAGCCGCGCCTTCGCCCGCCTCGCCCTGCCACTGGCCCTCGATGCGGTGCGCAAGGCCTGTCCGGACGGGCCGGGACGCATCACGCACCTGATCGTCGCGACCTGCACCGGCGCGGTCGCACCGGGTCTGGATCTGCAGTTGGTCGAGGCCCTCGGCCTGCCGCGTTCGACGCGCCGCACCCTGGTCTCGTTCATGGGCTGCTACGCCGCCATGCCCGCCCTGCGCGTGGCCTGGGATGCGGTGCGCGCCGATCCGACCGCCCGCGCCCTGGTGGTGTGCTGCGAGCTGTCCTCGCTGCATCTGCAGACCGGTCCCGAGGACGATGCCCTGGTCGCCGCCTGCCTCTTCGCCGACGGTGCCTCGGCGGTCATCGTCGAGTCCGGCGCCGAACCGCCTGGCGTCGGCCTGCGCATCGATCGCGACGCCTGCGCCGTGGTTCCGGACACCGGTGACGCGATGGCTTGGATCGCCGCCGCCGACGGCTTCCGCCTGCGCCTGTCGCCGAGCGTCTCGCGCGCGCTCGGCGGCGAACTGCCGGCCCTCACCGACGGTCTGCTTGGCGAGGTCGGCCGCGACGCCTGCCGCTTCGCCGTGCATCCGGGCGGACCGCGCATCCTCGATGATGTCGAGCGCGTCCTCGCCCTGCCGGCCGGCACCCTGGCCGCCAGCCGAGAAGCCCTGCGCACCGCCGGCAACCGCAGCAGCGGCACGGTCCTGGCGGTGATCGCCGAGATGTGCCGCGCCGACTGGAGCGGACCGCTCGCCGCCTTCGCCTTCGGCCCCGGCCTGACCGCCGAAGGCCTCCTGTTCACCCGCCATCCCTGAGGACCCCATGCTCAAGCTCCTGTTCGCCTGCGGCATCGCCGCCACCGCCACCACCGCCGCCGCCGACTACGGCGTCGATCCTGCCCAATCGACGGTGAAGTTCGCAGCTACCAGCACACTGCACGACTTCACCGGCACGGCCAAGCTGGTCTCCGGCAACCTGCACCTCGATGTCACAGCGCCCTCCGGCACGGTCGAAGCCGACGCGGTGAGCATGACCACGGCCGACAAGGACCGTGATGAGCGCATGCACAACTTCGTCATGGACACCAAGCTGCATCCGCGCGTGCGCTTCGATCTGACCGGCTGGGCGCCGAGTGCCACGGGCGGTACCGCCACCGGCACCTGGACCATGGTCGGCGTGGCCAAGCCGATCACCTTCCCGGTGACGATCGACAAGGGGCGGGCCAAGGCGAAGATCGACCTCAACATCCGCGAGTGGAAGATCCGTACGCCGCGCATCGTGTTCATCACGGTCGGCGACCACGTCATCGTCGATCTCGACCTCGCGCTCACCGCCAAGCCGTAAGCGCGCCGCACCGCCCTGCGCGCGTGTGCGCTGAGGCCGGTCGAGAGAAACAATCGCTCAGTGCGCGGCTTCGCGCACCAGGACCATCTCGTTCCCTTCGCGCAGGACGACCAGCTGCTTGGCGTCCACCCGGGCCATGGGCAGTTCACGGCCGCTCTCGTAGATGAAGGTGATCCGGCCCTCGGCAACACGCCAGGTCCCGTTGCTCTCGCGACCGTTGGCGTGCTTGCGGGTGAAAACGCCAGCCGGCTTCACCGTCCACACCTGGGTGGCGCCCTCGACACCGATGCTCCAGGAACCGAGGATCGCCTCCTGGGCCTGCTTCAGCTGCGGTGCGGTCATCGCCAGGGGCTGCCCGGGTTGCGGCGGCGTGCGGGCGGGTTGGGCCGCCTCGTCGCCGAGCAGGTCGTTGCTCGAGACGGTCTGTTTGGGCTGCAGGTTGTCGCGCAACTGGCGGATGCGGACCGCCGTCTCGAGATTGCCCTTCTTGGTCTCGTTCTTCATGCTGTCATCCAGCACCTTGTACATGCGCGCGCGCTCGTCGGTGCGTGACTTCTCGGCTTCCTGATCGATCTTGGCCATGCGTGCCGCATGACCATCCAGCTCCTTGGCCACGGCCGGCGGCAGGGGTGCTTCCTCGGCGGCGAGCATCCCGGCAGTGAGGGCTATGGTCGTCAGGATGGTGCGGAAGCGGAGCATGGAATCCTCCTCGGGGCAGGCGGTGCGATGTCGATTACCCTAATTATACGCTGGCCAGGGTACAGCGTTTGGTCCGCGTCGGGCCCAGGGGATACCCGAAAGGCCGGATACGATACCCAGCGTATGGAGCGCAGCTTGCCATCCAGATTCCACCGGCCACGTTGTGCGGCTCATGCGCCATCCGATTTCGCTGTTCACCGCCTGCACGCCATGGCTGCCGCTCGATGAGCTGGCTCCGCTGGTCGCCGCCGCCGGCATCGGTGGCATCGATCTGGCATGCAAGCCGCACCGCTTCGATCCCGCGCGCGCCCCCGGCTTCTGGGACAACAACGCCGCCGTCCTCGACCTCGACCGCATCGAGGTGCTGGCCGGGGACACGGCGCGCATCCTCGCCGATTGGCGGCTGAAGTGCCAGACCCTGGCCGGCTACGCCCCGGCGACCGACATCGCCGCGGCCAAGCGCCTGGCGACGGCGGCCCGCAGACTCGACGCACCGCTTGTCCGCTTGTGGGTGGATCGGCCCGAGCACAGCCGCATCCAGGAGCAGTTCCTGGCCCAGCGTGCAGCCTGGCGTGAACTGGCCGCCATCGCCGACGGCGAAGGCGTGCGTTTCGTCCTCGAGACGCACGACGGCACCCTGGCGACGGGACCGAGCGCCGCCCTGCGCCTGCTTGATGGCCTCGATCCGCTGCGCGTCGGCGTCATCTACGACATCGCCAACACCATGCGCGAAGGCAGCGAACCGCTCGACACCGCCCTCGGCCTGCTCGGGCCCTATCTCGCGCAGGTGCAGGTGAAGGACGTGTGGCATCGCACCGGCGGCACCGGCTGGAACGGGACCTCGACCGGATTCGCCCCGCTCGGCCAGGGCACGCTGCGCTGGCCGACGATCATCGGCACGCTCGACGCCGCCGGCTACCATGGCTGGCTGTCGATCGAGAACTTCACCGGCCTCGATATCGGCCCGTCGCGCGTCGCCCAGGACGCCAGCTGGCTGCGCGACATGATGGAGGCGGCCGGAGGCCAGAGCTTCCCGACCGGGGAGGGGCTCGGCGCCCCCGCGGCGGGGCGCAAGACGCCATGATCCCGCCACTGCGGCGTCCGCCCCACTCGCGTAAAGTCCCGCTCCCCACTGACCAGCCGCAGCAGCACGATCTGACGGCGGAGGTCGCCGCCCGCTTCGTCGCCGGGACGCGCATCCGCGCCGGCGAGCGCGTACTCGACGCCGGCGCAGGGCTTGGCGCGATCACCGCCGAACTGCTCGCCATCGGCGCACGGGTCACCGCCGCTGAAAACGCCGCCGACCGCCTGCACGCGCTGCGCCAACGCTTCGGCCAAGACTGCCAGATCATCGGTGCCGATCTGCGCCGTTGGGAGGCCCGCTTCGACGGCCCCTGGCGCGTCGTCGCCAATCCGCCGTTCCACCTCACCGCCCAGCTGGTTCGCGGCTGGGTCCTCGGGGCGCAGCCGCCGCACAGCCTCGACCTGATCCTGCAGCACGAGACGGCCGAGAAGCTTTCCGCTCCCGGCACCCGCTCCGGTGCCCTTCTCGCCAGCGCCGGCGAGGCCACCTTCGTCGCCCGCCTGCCACGCGAAGCCACCGTGCCGCCCAGCCGCGTCGATCTGGCGGTATGGCGCTTCCGCCGCTCGCCCGACGCGCAGCCGCGCGACCTGGCCGCTGTCGACCTGCTGCTGGAACGCGCCTTCGCCGGCCCGCACACCGTCACCGAGGCCCTGCGCGGCGTGGCCACGAAGGTGCAGCTGCAGCGGCAGGGACATGAGAACGGCTGGAGTCCGCAGGCCCATCCGCGCGAGGTGCCGCCACGAGCCTGGCTGCCGTTGGCGCGGCTGCTGGTCATGTGCAAGAAGCTGTAGGCGACCTGCTAGGCCCCACGCAGCAGCCAGTCCGCCCTTCCATCCTCGCCCCTATCCGCCAAGAACGGCGCAAAGGGGTCACACGGCCATGATGAGCTACGACCAGTGGATGAGCGAGACCAAGCGTGGTCTGCTGACTACACGCAGCGAAGAACTGAAGGCCATCGACCGGGCCTTCATCAAGCTCAAGACCAGCACGCTGCCCATGGATGTCGTGGCGCTGGCTGATGCCCTGCGCGCATGGCTCGACGCCAAGGGCACGGCTTGGAAGCAGAGCACGCGCAATTCGTTCAAGCTCAACGGCAAGGGCACGATCGAACGACTGATCCAGGACCTCTCGCGCAGTCCGCTGACCAGGCAGCATCTCGGACCGTACGCGGTGGTCGCGCCGGTGCTGGTTCCCGGCGCCAAGGTCATCGTCTTCAGCGGTCATGGCGCCTGGGATGTGACGCGCGACAATTTCTTCAAGCTGCCCGGCAAATGCAGCATGAAGTTCTACACCATGAACATGCGCACGCTCAGCGACGGTCTGGGTGGCGACATCGATCGCGGGATCATCACCGGACTGGTTCCCGACCAGGAGGCGAGCCCGTTCGGCTCCATCCCCGACATGCGCCTGTATCCGCCGCATGGCCTGCGCATCCGCACGCCCGATCCCGCCTCCTGGCAGGTGGTCCACCTGCCGGATCCGGTGCCGAGGAACAACAAGAACCTGCAGATCCAGATCAAGGACGGCTTCGGTGGCGGGGCATCGCTGTCGGTGATGATCGATTTCCTCCGCCCTGCCATCGAGACGGCGACCTCGGTGACGTTCCTGTGGGCCGCCTGTCGCGCCATCGGACTCACCGCCACCGGCGGCAAGAAGATCGGCGTCAACTCGATGCAGCGCTGAGCCGCGTCAGGCCGCCGGCCGGCTCAGCGCCCAGATCTCGGCCGGGCTGAGGGCCTCGTCGAAGACGGCCAGACCGCCGAGGAGGCCAGCGAAGAAGTTGCCCATCTCGCCAGAGCGGTGCACCGCCCCGACGGTGAAGTCCGAACCTTCCGGGCCGCCATCGTGCAGGCCTCCGGCATAGGGGTACGGGTTCAGACCCTCCTGCCGATCGAGCTGTCCGTCGAGCCAGGCGGTCGCCTGCTGGCCATCGTAGGACATGCCGACGACGTGCCATTCGTCGCAGCCGACGGCGGTGGCGCCGAGCGCCCCGTCCATGCAGTAGCGGTAGCCGACGGTCGGTCCGCCGCTCTTCGAGACGTGGCCGCAGATCTGGTCGACGCCGCCCCAGGTGTTGATGTTGAGGAACAGGCCGTATTGCCGACCGAGGTTGCTCTCGTTCCACTGCCCGGCGATGAATTCGCAGTGCCGGGTGGCGGTCCGGCGACGCAGGATCCATGCCAGCACGGTGAGATGGCCGTCACGGCCATGGCGGTCGAGTCGCGGACCGTCGCGGCGCGGTACGCGCAACCACTGCCCTTCGACCAGCTCGGCGGCGTGCGCACCGAAAGGGGCGCCGGGGGCGGCGACGCGGCGTACCGCCCCGGCCATCTCGCTCAGCACGTACGGCTCGCCGGCGCAGGCGCGGCGATCACCCTCATCCTGGAAGTCCCAGAAGGCGATGAGCGCCGGATGGTCCTGCGGGGTGCAGGGGAGCTGCCACTCGCTGCGCGGCGTCGCCGGCATGCTCAGGGCTGCACGGTGCTGACGATGTGCAGCTCCTTGAGCTGCCGATCGGAGACCGGGGTCGGGCAGTCGAGCATTTCATCACGGCCGCGCTGGGTCTTCGGGTAGGCGATGACGTCGCGGATCGATTCGGCGTCGGTCATCAGCATGATCAGACGGTCGAGACCGAAGGCCATGCCGCCGTGCGGCGGGGCGCCGAAGCTGAGGGCGTGCAGGAGGAAGCCGAACTTCTTCTGCGCCTCCTCTTC
>Ga0172380_10003650_pt1 | contig 20791 bp, 21 predicted proteins | sample Leawe162metaG_FD_119747 | JGI IMG/M metagenome (GOLD analysis project Ga0172380, IMG submission 119747) | Leachate microbial communities from a municipal landfill in Southern Ontario, Canada - Leachate well 162 metaG | ecosystem: Engineered > Solid waste > Landfill > Unclassified | place... | reverse complement strand
TAAATGATTAATTCCCTAAAGAAACGACTTTATTAATATGTTTTCAAGTAAAATAAAAATCTATTTTTTTGATTGCGATCCGGCAGGAATAATTTTCTTCGCCAGCTTATTTAAGTACTCACATTTAGTTTATGAAGACTTTATGAATAGCCTTAAAACCGAACGTGATTATTTCAAAGATAATGAATATCTATTGCCAATTATTAATGCTGAAGCCACCTATATTAAACCTATCAAAGTAGGGGATGAATTAACAGTTAATATGTCAGTAACTCAATTAAAAGATTCTTCATTCGAGCTCACATATAGCTTTTACAAAGATAATGCAATACTTGCCAAGGCGAAAACTGTTCATGTATGCGTAAAAAAAGAAAAATTCGAGAAGACTTCAATTCCCGAAGAATTAAATAAACATCTTATTGCAAATAAGAATCTATAGTTTTTAATAATTCTTCTCGTTTTATTTTCCCCAATTCAGTAAGTGGAAATTTATCTAAAAAGAAAATTCTTTTTGGAATTTTATATGATACTGTTTGTTTTTTTAGAAAGTTTTTTAATTCTTCTTCTGTTAAACTTATTCCCTTTTTAAGTAAAACAGCGGAATAAAGAATCTGACCCCATTTTTCATCTTCTTTTCCAAATGAGAATGCAGAAATTATTGATGGATGATTACTGATAAGATTATTAATTTCATTAAGATTAATATTTTCACCTCCCGAAACAATCATATCTTCTCTTCTCGAATCGATAAACAGGAAACCATCGCTATCTAAATGACCAAAATCGAATGAATTAAACCAACCCGTTTCTTTATATGCATTTGGATAATTAATATATCCTTTCATTACAGAACCAGATTTAAGTAAGATATGCCCATCTTTATCAATTTGAATTTGCACATCAAATAGTGGTTTTCCGGAAGAATCAATCTTATCTAAAAATTTATTGCACTCGAATCCGGTAATCATTGATGTAGTTTCAGTAGATCCATAGACTTTATAAATCTTCATCCCTCTTTCAATTGCTTTTATTACAAATGGATTATTAGAAAATCCACCGCCGAGAAAGATCGCTTTGAGTCTTTGATGAAATTGATATTCGGATTCTATCAAATCGAATAAAGTTTTAGAAACTATCGAGATATAATTTACCGAATGTAATTGAGTAGAGGTAAAAATATCATTTGATTTCAATGAATCCGGGATTACAATTGCATTACCCGAAAAAAATGCTCGAAATATTATCTGAAATCCACCTATATGATAAAAAGGAAGTGTTAACCCGAATTTTTCGTTACTCTTAATCGGTACAAGTGAATTTATACAATGGAAATTATTTATAAGGTTTGAGAAAATTAACTCTACTGATTTAGGTTTGGAAGTCGATCCTGAAGTAAACAAAATTAAGGCAGTATCTTTTGTTGAAGTAATATTCAAATCATAATCCGAAGGATTATTTATTTCGCTCTGTTTTAAGATGTATCCATCAATAATTTCATCAAAAGCATATCGAAAATCTAGTTCATCTATTAATTCTTTTCTCTGTGATGTTGTAAAGATTGGATTCATGACTACAGGTGTATTTTTAGAAAACCAGATAGATAAAAGAGAGATTATAAAATCATAAGGGGAGTTATTTGAAGTAATTATTCTTTCATTTATTATTCCACTTAACAAATTATCAGAAATAGATTTTGCCTTATAAAGAATATCTAAATATGATGAATTGTTATCATTAGAAATAATTGCCATATCATTATTTGAATGAAATAAAATCATTTTACTTCTATCGATAAATCTTTTGGGTAAATTATTGAATCAAGTAGAATTTCTCCATCTATTAACGGATACAGTTCTTTACAAGTATCATTGCTTAAAAAAGTACCTGTTGATAAGCCGTGTGCATAATTATGTTCAAGAAGAGAAGCAAGCAGTATTAATGAATGACGTGTAATATAACTTTCAAAAGCGGATGTAATTATAATTTTTTTCGGGCTATTTTTTATTATTTCTGAAAGTTCAAATAGAGAGCCGGAGAGTGCCGGTTTTAATATCAAGAAATCGATCTCATCTATTTTTTCTAATTTTTTAATATCATCATTACTGCGGCACTCCTGATCGATTGCAATTTTAACGAGTTTCTCTGCACCTAATTTTATATTATCTTCGAGTATTCGGCAAGGATCTTCGATATACTCTATGTTTTTTATTGCCGATAAAATTTCTAAATTCTTCTGTGCAGTTCCTAAATCCCAAGCACCATTTACATCTAATCTGATTTTTGTCTTTTGGGGTATCTTCTTTATTAATTCGAATTCTCTTGAGAAGTCTTTTCCTATTTTAATTTTGGTTGTTGCTCCAAACTCACCTTCTAACTTGTCATTCAAAGAGAAAAGCGAATTTACAAAAACTGTTTTTGGAATTGTAAAATTAATTAAAGGATTTCCCACTTGAATTGATTTATATAAAAATGCTTGTTCAATACCATATTTAACGCTTTGTGGTAAATCGTCAGGTGTTGAATTTAATTGAATGGTTGTACTTAATAATTTACTTAGTGAATTGATTACATCCGCATTTGTTTCATTTGAAAATGGAAGCATAGGTGCAGCTTCGGAAACAAATTCAATTCCATTTTCATCGACAAACTTCATCAAATATATTTCCCTTTTGGGGTAGGAGTGATTTGATGAAGAAAAATTTTGATTAAATAGAAGTGAATATGGGATATAGCTCAATAGTTTTAAAGTCATACTAATAGACCGATCGAAAATAAGAAACCAAAGAGAGCTGAAAATTTGGCAGTAAGTTCGAGAGTCTTATTTAATTCAGTACCTTTATAAGTATATAGCATCTTTATCAATTTGACCGCTGCGGGTATAGTCAATAGGGGAATAAGAACAAAAATGCTTTTATCATAGCGAAAATAGATTATAACAATCGAGAAATAAGACACTAAAAGAAGTAATATATACTGCCATTGCGAAAATCGATCCCCAAACTTAACTGCTAATGTGTGTTTGCCGTTTTGAGAATCTTCAAGACGATCTCTAAAATTATTAATTACAAGTATATTAGTAATAAGAGCACCGACAGGAATTGAAGCCCATAGAGCAATTGGGGAAAATAAAAGTGACTGAGTGTAATAAGTGCCGACTGTTCCAACGAATCCAAAAAAAATAAATACGAATAGATCGCCTAAACCATTGTAAGCTAAAGGATATGGTCCTGCCGTATAAGCTATCCCTGCCGCAATAGAAAGTACGCCAATGACGAGAATAAAAATTCCACCAAGATAAACAAGATAAAGACCTAAAAAAAAAGTAACTCCAAAAATTAAAAATACACCTATTTTAAGTTCTTTCACAGATAGAAGACCTGAAGCAGCGGCACGCTGTGGTCCCTGTCTTTGATGAGTATCTTTGCCTGACAAAAAATCGTAAAGATCATTTACAACATTAGTTCCAATCTGAATTAGAATACTACAAATCAAAGCAATAATAGCAGCAATCCAATTTTGCTTCCCTTCGGAAAATGCAATCGAAGTACCGACAAGTACCGGTACAACTGCCGCAGGGAGAGTCTTTGGTCTGCTTGCGATTATCCAGCTATTTAATTTTTGTTTAAGCATTTACTAAGGTACACGTGGAAATTTTTTGAAATTTGGTTTTCTTTTTTCATTATAAGCGTTTTTACCTTCTTGAGCCTCTTCGCTCATATAATATAGAAGAGTAGCATTGCCCGCTAATTCTTGAATGCCTGCTTGTCCATCTAATTCCGCATTAAAAGCTGACTTCAATAAACGAAGTGAAAGCGGACTTTTCTCTAAAACTTCATAAGCCCATTGAACGCCTATATCTTCAAGCTCATCGACCGGGACAACTTTGTTTACCAATCCCATATCTAAAGCTTCTTGAGCATTGTATTGATGGCAAAGATACCATATTTCGCGGGCTTTCTTTTGCCCCACTATACGCGCAAGATAACTTGAACCGAACCCACCATCAAAGCTACCTACTTTGGGTCCTGTCTGTCCGAAGATTGCGTTCTCAGCAGCGATAGTTAAATCACAGACGACATGCAAAACATGTCCTCCTCCTATTGCGTAACCGGCAACTAATGCAATCACAGGCTTAGGAATACTTCTAATCTGCTTTTGAACATCGAGGATATTAAGTCGAGGTATGCCATCGCCTCCGATATATCCTTTATTGCCTCTGATTGATTGATCGCCACCAGAACAGAATGCGTACTTACCATCTTTAGCCGGACCTGCACCTGTAAGTAAAATTACTCCAATTGAAGTATCTTCTTTAGCGTCATCAAATGCGGCATAAAGTTCTAAAACTGTTTCTGGTCTGAAAGCGTTGCGCTTCTCAGGACGATTAATTGTAATCTTTGCAATACCATCCATCTTTTCATAGACAATATCTTTATATCTTTTGGCTTTCTTCCATTTATATTTCATAGACTAACTAAATTCCTTTAAAAATTTGTTCACTAATTTAATAAAATCATCGGGCTTTTCTAAATGTGTATTATGTCCGGCTCCGTTTATTATTTCCCAATCAGAAGCTTCTAAAACAGAATTAATCCTTTTATTGATTTCGCAATATTTCTGATCAAGTGAGCCGCTAATTAATAATAATGGAACAGAAATATTATTCAATTCATTCCAATATGAGGGCATTAATCCAGGAGAAAAATATTTAAGAGAATTTTTTAAACCAGTAATGTTTTGCTTCGTTTTGTTTTTTAATGTTTTTTCAAAAAGCATGGGATTAGATTTGAGGGAATGGAATAAAGGTTGTTCGTACCATTCATTAAAAAATTTTTGAATCCCGATTGTTTCTATTTTTTCGGATAGTCGAGAATCGGCTAAAGCTCTAATCTCTCTTTCTACTTCTTCAGTAATTCCGGGCGAACTACTTTCCAAAATCAGTCCTGAAATGTCTTTTGGATATTTAGTAGTGTAACCAAGCGCTACTCTTCCACCCATAGAATATCCGCAAAGAATAGGTTTAACAATTTTAAGAGATCTAATTATCTCTCTAATTTGATTTGTAATCGATTCAGCAGAATAATAACAAGACTCAGCCGGTGAATCGCTTTTGCCATATCCAACCAAGTCAATTGCAATGGCTTGGAAGCCGGTTGGCAGAGAAGAAAAAATAAATTTCCAGTCAGAGGCATCGCCTCCAAAACCATGGAAAAAAATAATTGGTTTTTTTGAGTGATCAATTGATTTAGAGCTAAGAATTAGATTTAATTTAAGACCATCAAGATCAATTTTCATTTATAAACATATCTGTTATGGAAACAACATTTTTCCAGTATTCATCACGAATCTGTTTTGATTCAAAAGCGTCTGTTTTAATTTCTAAAAGAGTAAAACCGGATTGCTTCAAGGAAAGTCTTCTCTTTAATTCTCGAGTTGTATTTATTTTGAAGTAATTGGCGCCGAAACTTTTTGTTATTTTACCAAGATTTAGATTATGAGGAGTAATAAAATAATCGTTAAAAAATTTTCTGTATTTTGAAATCGGAAGAGATTCAAAAATACCGCCACCATTATTATTAATTAATACTACTGTGAGGGATATGTTATACTTTAAAGCTGATTGGAGAGCCGCGATATCATAAAAATAAGCTAAGTCCCCCGTAATTAAAAAGTTGTTTGATGATTCTGAAGCAACTCCAAGCGCAGATGAAATAATTCCATCAATTCCGCTTGCCCCACGGTTACAATAAATGTTAATCTCTTTCGCTAAATTAGAAGCATAAAAATCCAAATCCCTAATCGGCATACTTGATGAGATAAATAAATTACTTTTTCCGGGGATATAATTTAGAACGTCAATTACTGCTTTTCCTTCAAAACCGAAATTTACATTCTTTAGAAATTCCTTTTTTATATCTTCAAGTTCGGAATCTAACTTTAAAATAGTTTTAGTATTTAAAGATAATTTTTTGATTTTAATTTTTTGTAATGCAGAAATACAAAAATCCGTTTCATTTATGGTAAGAGAAGTGTCAAAATTGCAGGATGGATCAACTTTATCTACATGACTTGAAACACTTATTTTAAATGCTTTTGAATGACTTAGAAAATCCAATACAGATGCTGATGTGGGTGATTTTCCAATAAGAATTATTATCTCAGGGTCATTTAGTAAACAAAATTGTTTTGATTTAACGATGCCCGAAAGATTGTTCAATGAATAAGAATCATTATTATTAATTCTTTGAGATGAAGTTCCATCAAAATAGAGAGGGAATTTCAATTTGGAATTAAGTTTTTTAATAGCAGAAGAAAATTCTTTTTGATTGTTCTCACCGCTAACGATAATAAGTCCATTTGAAGAAGAATTAATTTTTTTCAATATCTCGGAATCGATAACAGGTATTTTAGATTCAGTAGAATTAATATCTTTTAGTGCAATACCGAAAGCTTTATCTAAAAATTCAGGAGCAACTCTATCGGTAGTAGAATCAGGTTCAAACGGTTTGTCGTATTGCAAATTAAGATGTACCGGACCTTTTGTTTTCAAAAAACCTTTTAATAATAAATCATCTATTGAGCGAATAAAATCGCTAATTGAATTAAAGTTGAGTTCAGGTGTATGAATATCGTGCTGTGCGAGAATATGATTATTATAAATAGATGCTTGATTTATAGTCTGATTAATGCCACGATTTCGTAAGGATTGCGGTCTATCTGCTGTTATTATTATCAATGGAGTCTGTTCGTAATATGCTTCTACGATAGCGGGATATAGTTCCGCAGCGGCAGAACCGGATGTTGTAACAACTACAACAGGTTTCCCTGTTTTTTTTGCAAGTCCAAGCGCAAAGAATCCACTGCTCCGTTCATCTATAAAAGTATATTTTTTAAAATACACTTGCGCAGCAAATGAATAAGTCAACGAAGTACTTCTTGAGCCGGGTGAAATTGTTACATTTCTAATTCCGAATTTCTGAAGCCGGATTAAAAGCAAGTCGCTCCAAAATATGTTTCTATTAATTGCTATTTTCATGGTTGAATAAGGATAAAATTGGTTTTAGTTTTAGTTTGGTTTCTTGGTATTCAGATTCAGCGTCTGAACCTCTTACAATACCGCATCCGGCAAATGCATATAAAGAATTATCTTTTATTAGACCTGAACGAATTGCTACACAAAAATCGGCTTCATCAATATGATTATACCAGCCGATTAATCCCGAATAAAGCCCTCGGTCATATTCTTCTGTTTCAGAAATTATTTTAAGTGCCTTGTTTTTGGGATATCCACAAATTGCAGATGTTGGGTATAGCTGATTTGTTAACTCATCAACACTTACATTATTTTTTACAGATGCTTTAATAGGAGTCCAAAGATGTTGAATATTATTTAGTTTTTTTATTTTTGGCATAATATCAATCTCTATTGTATCTACAAACCCCGCTAAGTTCTCGGTAATATAATCAACCACATTTTTATGCTCAGCAAGATTTTTATTATCGTTCAATAATTCAGAAGCTAATTTTTCATCCATTATTTTATTGGTTCCTCTAGCAATTGAACCGGCTAAAGCCTCTGTTTCAAGAAGTCTACCCTTTAAACTAAACAATTTTTCGGGTGAAGCTCCAAAGAAAATTGAATTTTCCTCAAATAAGATGAATATATAACAATCTTTATATTTTTTTGATAATAAAGTAACAATTTTATCTAAATCAAAATTCTTTATTGGAATACTAATAAATTTAGATAAAACAACTTTTTGAATATCACCAACTTTGATATGATTTAAGTAATCATTAATTTTAATTTCCCAATCATTAAAATCGTCCTCTTCTTTAACTCCTATTTTTTCAAAATTCTGAGGCTCAATAAATTCATTTTCTGATTCATTTTTATCTACTGAAATTAATTCTAATAGATAGATTATTTTTTCATAATCGCTATAATTAAAAAAATTAGCTATTAAATAAGATTTGGAGTGAGATTGGAGAATTAGAAGATTAGGAATATAATCAGCATCACTAAAACTTAACCAGATGTTGCTATTTTTATTAATTGGGAATTTTTTAGTTTTTAATAATAATGGAATAGAAAGATTAGAAAATTCGTTCCAATTATGGAGTATATTTGAAGAATCAAACTTATTAGAAGAAGCAAATATTAGGGAAGAAATAGCCAAAAAAGAATATTCAGAACTCGGTTTCTCCCAGTAAAGAATTTTTTCATTAGCTCCTTTAAGTTTATCAAGGCATATTTTCTTAATATTTAGATTAATCGGAATTACAATGCTTTTTAAATCCCATTGATTGATCTTTAGGTAGTTAGCTAAGATTCGTTCTATTTTTTTCGGAAAATTCAAGTACCAAACCTAAAAATGAATTGAAGCAGTAAATTTAATTTTTATTCCTAAAGTTTCCAACGATAATAAACTTGGAACATATAGTTATGCTATTAGTATAATTAACTAAATAAACATTGATTTAACTATAAAAAAGATTTATTTTAATAAATAGAATTAGATAACTGATTTACTAACAAACGGAGGTATAATGGATTCTACAAAGTCCAAATTAGCGCTTGATTTATGGGAAAAACTATCGAAAGCATACGATAAGGTTCGCAAAGTTCAAGTTAAACAGATGTATGAACAAAAGCTAACTGCCCCTCAATTTCAAGTATTAGATGTATTATTAAAATCGGGACCTGTTCCTTTGAAAAGGATCAGCGAAGAATTAATGGTAACCGGAGCTAATATCACTTGTGTTGTTGATAATCTCGAAAAAGAAGAATTTGTTCAAAGAATTCACTCTAAAGAAGATCGTAGAGTAATCCTTGCAGAATTAACTGCAAAAGGGAAAGAAAAAATTGATACAATTCTTCCTTCTTATACAGAAAACATGTCAGGTGTAGCTGGTGTATTAACAGAACAAGAGCAGGTAGAAATTATTCGTTTACTCACAAAACTTTTATAAGAATTACTTAGCAAAAACAATGCAAATCCATTCATCCATTGCAATTGTTTCGATACACTGAAAGCCCTCGAGTGTATAAAGGTTTGTGATTTCGAGTTCATCTGTTTTTAATAAGCCGGAGAGTATTAACTTTCCGGCTTTTTTTGTTTTTGCAAAAATATCTTTTGAAATGTCCAATAAAATATGACGATTAATATTGGCAACTACCAGATCAAAATCACTTTCTTTAATATCCTTTAATTCACCAAGAACAATTTTAACTTTATCTTCTAAATGATTAAGAACAACATTTTCATTACCATTTAATTGACACCATTCATCATTATCGAGAGCTATCGCACTTTTAGCCCCTAATAAAACCGAGGCAATTGCAAGTACACCGGTTCCGCTGCCGATATCGAGAACTTTTTCGCCACCATTGATATATTTTTCAAGTTTACCCAATACTAATTTTGTAGTTGCATGTTCGCCTGTACCGAAGGACATTTTGGGATCGATCTTAATTACGATGTCATCTTCCTTCGGATCAAAATCCTTGAATGAAGGTTGTATTACTAATCGGTCAGTGACTCTTATTACATTAACTTTCTTTTCCCACTCCTCATTCCAGTTCATATCTTCATGGGTTGAGGATTCTACTTCAAAGCGTTCTATTATACTTTCATCTTTAGCTCTTTTCAAAATTTCTTCAATTGCTTCTCGGTTTACTAAGTCCAATTTTGTTGAGTAAACTGTTAGGTAAGTGTCGTTATCTATTATTCCATCTAAATCGAGTTGCCATAATAAACCACTAATCGATTCGTTGTTGATTGGAGCAGTTCTAATTATAAATTCATTATAAGTTTTCATCAATTTCCCGGTTTGTAATTATTATAAAAAAACAAGCAGAAACTATCTGTGAAGTTTCGTGCATTTGAAGCTGACTCTTTGTAATTATTTAGCATTATCGTGAATGCAATAAGATCATTTTCTTTAGAATAAAAATAACCTGCGAGCGAAGTAACGCCGGAAAGTGTACCTGTTTTTGCTCGTAATATTTTTACTAAGTTAGTGTTTCTAAATCTATTCTTAAGTGAACCGTCAATTCCTGCAATTGGTAATGAACTATAAATATTATAAAATATTTCCCGATTTTTATAAATGAAAATTAGTAAGTCGGTAATTGCACTCGAAGAAAGCATATTATAGAAAGAAAGACCTGAAGCATCAGCGAAAACATTAATAGACTGCGGAGAAACAATTGCCGCCAGACTATCATTAAGTTTCAATCCATCTTTATAAGAAATATTCTCTTTCAAATTTGCTGATGCCAAGTTGAGTAAAAGCATTTCAGCACCTATATTACTGCTCGATTTATTTGTTTGGAAAATTGTTTGAGTAATAGAATTCTTAATTGAGTTTATTTCTAACGAAGTATCTTTAACTTTTCCCTGAATAAATTTTCCATGGAAACGAATATTATATTTTTTAAAAGATGCTTTTATCAATTCCGTAGCATATTTGAGTGGTGAAGCAATACTTATGTTTGTTTTATCTAAGGAATCGGCTATCGAAATATTTCCTTTAATTATAATATTCTCTTTGCCCTTAGCAATGTAGCGTTCAAAATTAAGATTTGTTTTTTCCTCATTTCCGGATGTAATAGCTTTATTGATAATATTAAAATAAGGAATATCGGGATAGATAATAGTTTTTGGCTTACCTAAATTAGAGTCGGGATAAGTTTTAATAGAAATAATATTGCTCGCAATATTTAATGCCGACATCTTAGGAGTAAAACCATAAGGCGAATCGTCCCACATCCAACCTGCGCCCCATTCAATTGTATCTTTTAAGGATAGATCAAAAACAAAATTTCCTTTGATACTTGAAATTCCTGATTGCTTTATCAGTAAGATTAAGGAATCTAATTGTTCAATTGATAAAAATGGGTCTAAACCTCCCTTTAGGTAAATATTCCCTTTCAATGTAGAACCGGAAATTTTCCCATCATGGGAAAGTGATGTTTCAAAAAACTCATTTTTTTTAGAAAAATATAGTGCTGAAGTTGTTGTAAATAATTTTAATACAGAAGCGGGACGCATAAGAATAGAATCATTCTTTGATGCTATTGGAGTGTTTTTTGTAAGATTAAAAAAATTATACGATACAATAGAATTATGAGAAAAAGATTCGTTGATAAAAATATTCAACGAATCTTCAAAAGTTAAAATCTTCTTTTGAGCATTTATTTGAGAAAAAAGAAGAACCACAAAACAGATTAAAAATAATTTTTTCACTTAATTAGAAATACTCTCTTTCTCTAAACTTAACTCCAATCTCTTCGGTTACAAATTTTTTCGCAGCTTCTGTATCTACTGTGCTGATGCCAACAATTGAAAGAACTACATCGGTATAATTTTTTGCTTTTTTGGCAAAATCGATCATCTCTGCGTGCATAGATGGATCAACCCGCATGAGTTTTGCATACTGTTCAGGATCAGTAGAGTTAAGACTGATAGAAACAGTATCGATAGTATCTTTGAGTTCTGGTGTAATATCTCGTTTATTAATAAAATTGCCATGCCCGTCTGAATTCATACGTGTATGCCCGCCATTTTCCTTAACGTATTTAGCAACGTCCTTTACAAGATCCCATCTTATAGTCGGTTCACCATATCCGCAAAAAACAATCTCTTTGAATCGCTTGGGATCGCCGATTTCATTAATATAAACAGACGCTTCCGGCTCTTCAGATTTTTTCATTTTAAGATTATAACCGCTGATTACTGCTAATCCTTTCCTATCGCAAAAGACACAATCAGCATTGCATCTATTTGTTACATTGACGTAAAGCGAATTACCAATCTGATATGTAAATGATAAATCAGGATTCATACCAACCCCAAAAAATTTATAAACGTTATAGTTTGTCGTTCTAACAATATCTTCGGGACGGAGATTTTGAACTTCTGCAATCTTATCAACAATCTTATTAAGATACGCAGGCTCATTACGTTGACCTCTTAATGGAACGGGGGTCATAAACGGAGAATCAGTTTCGAGCATAATATTTTCGGACGAAACTTTAGATAAAATTTCTCTTAAGTTATCCGCTTTAGGATAAGTGATATTTCCTGTGAATGAGATAAAATGGTGAAGCTCAATTAATTCGCGTGCATCGCTAAGAGTGCCGGAGAAGCAATGGAATTGTGCTCGAAGTCCCTTAGCAGTAAATTCGCGAATAATAGCCATCATATCTTCATCAGATTCTCTATTGTGAATAACAGCAGGTAAATTAAGCTCTATTGCAAGCTCTAATTGTAAGCGGAATGCTTTAATTTGAACTTCCTTAGGTGAATAATCGTAATGGTAATCAAGCCCAATTTCCCCGATTGCTACTACTTTTTTGTTTTTTGCAAGGGTTCTTATTTCTTCAATATAATTGTCGTTCCACTCTTTTGTATCAAGGGGATGAACACCGACAGTACAGTAGATCATATCGAATCTTTTAGAAAGCTCGATGGCTTCGAGCGATGAAACGAGATGAGTAGCAGGAACGATTATATATTTTACTCCGCTTTCTTTCGCTCTATCAAGTACATCATTTAAATCAGTCGAGTAGTTCGGGTAAAATAGATGTGCGTGTGTATCAATCATTATAATTGCCTTTATTATTATTCAATATGTCCAATAACTCTAAAACCAAAACTAATATCTTTTAATAGAGTTTTGATTATTGAGAAATCACTTTTATTTATTATAGCAACTAAGCCAATACCGTTATTAAAAACTAATTGCATCTCATCTTCATTTAAAGATCCGGTTTCTTGAATGAATTTAAAAATAGCAGGACGTTCCCAAGCACTCCAATCAACTTTGATGGAAAGTCCTTCTGGTACTACACGTTTAGTATTCCCAACTAAACCACCACCCGTTATATGAGAGAATGCTTTTACATCAATTGAGTTTTTTATAGTTGTAATTACATTGAAATATGAGCGGTGTACTTTTAATAGTTCTTCACCAAGGGTATTCTCTAATTTTTCCGACTTATAATCTACATCGAATTTTGGGAATAGAACTTTGCGCGCTAATGAATAACCATTTGTATGGAGACCATTAGAATCGAAACCAACCAAAATATCTCCTTTAGAAACTTTAGAGCCATCGATTACTTTTTCACGATCGACAAGTCCAACGATTGTACCTGACATATCATATTCATTTGGGTCATACAAACCGGGCATCTCAGCAGTTTCGCCACCAATGAGAGCAACTCCATTTTCCTTGCATGCTATCGAAAATCCTTTTATGATTTGCTCAGCTCTATCGGGATTAAGTTTACCAAATGCTAAATAGTCCAAGAAATATTGTGGGTCAGCTCCGCATACTGCAATATCATTAACGCAATGATTTACCAAATCCTGCCCAACAGTATCATGTTTATCCATCATGAAAGCGACTTTGAGTTTTGTACCCACCCCATCTACACTCGAAACTAAGACCGGATTTTTGTATTTTTGAAGATCGATTCCGTAGAAAGAACCGAAATGACCTATGCCTGAAAGAACATTTTTATTAAAAGTAGATTTTGCGAGTGATTTAATTCTGTTTACTACTTCATCTCCCGCTTTGATATCAACTCCTGCTGATTTATAGCTTTCGTTCAAACTGACCCCATAGATTTTTTATAATTAATTCTAAATATAAACAAAAACTGAAAGTGAAACCGAACCAGAAGAAAAATTGTAAAATGAAGCAATAGTTAATATTTTTTCATAAATTTTAAAGTTAAATCGAAATTTAAAAGCGGAAATGAATAGTTACACATTAAAAGATAGAGAAAAAGCGATACTTCGGTATATAATCCACCAGTTTATAATGACAGCAAATCCGGTGGGTTCTCGTTATATATCAAAAAAGTACGATATAGGGCTTTCGCCGGCTTCGATACGAAATATTATGTCCGATTTGGAAGACCTCGGATATCTTAATCATCCGCATACATCGGCAGGTAGAATACCAACTGATAAAGGTTATCGTGTTTATGTTGATTCATTAATGGACCCGCCGAAATTAGATATAGATTTAAGAAAAATGATCGACTCTAATTTCGATTCTGCATCTAATGATACGGAAGATATTTTATTTGTTGCTTCTAATATTTTAACGGAGCTTACAAATCAAATTGCAGTTGTAAGTTTTCCGAAATACGATAATGCTATATTGGAAAAGATTCAGATTGTTCTTTTGTCCTCAACACGTATATTAGTTGTAATAAGTGTAATATCGGGAGTAGTAAGAACGATTACCTTGGAGCTAAATGCTGAAGTAAAAGAAGAACAGATTACCAAAGTACAATCAATTTTAAATGAGAAACTTGGCGGATTAAAGTTTACAGAAATAAAAACAACAATTGGCAATAGAGTAAAAGATATAGATGACGATTCGTTCAAACCGATAGTAAGAGTTTTTCTTGATTCGGTGGATAAGATATTTAAAACCGAGAGGTCAGAAAAAACTATTATTTCGGGTACGAAGAATTTAATAAAGCAGCCTGAATTTGAAAGTGTTCAACACTTTCAAAGTATAATAGAGTTAATAGAGAACAAAGATATAATCATACATATTTTAGAGAATCAAAAATCGAATATTAGTGATGTTACAATCACTATCGGGCAGGAAAATAGCGATGAGAAATTTTCTGAATATAGTATGATATCAAAGGAATATAATTTTGGGGATGTAAAAGGGACGTTGGGAATTATGGGTCCAAAGAGAATGGAGTATCCCCGTATTGTTGCAGCTGTTCAATACATAGCAGAGCAACTTTCAAATGAATTAAAAAAACAAATATAAAGGATAATACAATGGAAAAAAATATGGATTTGGAAAACGAAGAAACCAAAGACCCGGAAGACTTAAATGAAGAAACTATTAAAGAAGAAAATTTTGAAAATAGCAATCAAGAGATGGATAACGAGGCGGGTAATGATTTGCAAAATAAAATAGAAGAATTAGAAAAAGCTAACTTAGACTTAAAAGATACATTGCTTCGTAGAGTAGCAGACTTTGAAAATTATAAAAGAAGAGTAGATCAAGAACAAAAGAGTTTTCTTTCATTTGCAAATGAATCGTTACTACTTAATATACTTCCCGTATATGACGACCTCGAAAGATCTTTAGAGCATGCAGAGGAACAGGCGAATTTTGAAAGTCTTAAAAAAGGGATTCAATTAGTATATGAAAAATTTTCTAAAATTTTAGAAGGTCAGGGTATAATTAAAATTGCAGAAAAAGGCGATCCATTCGATTTTAATATGCACGATGCTTTAATGCAGAAACCGGACGAAACAGTCCCGCCGCATACAGTTATAGAAGTTTTAGAAAAAGGATATAAATTAAGAGATAAAGTGATTCGCCACGCAAAAGTAATTGTTAGTCAAGAATTAATTTCATAAAATAAAAAATTAGGAAAATGGAAAAGAGAGATTATTACGAAATATTAGGTGTAGGGAAAAGCGCATCAAAAGATGAGTTAAAGAAATCTTATAGAAAATTAGCAATGCAATATCATCCGGATAGAAATCCGGGTAATAAGGAAGCAGAAGATAAATTTAAGGAAGCAGCGGAAGCTTATGAAATTCTAAGCCACGACGAGAAACGAGCAAAATATGATCGATACGGACACAATGGAATAAAGGGAGGACAGGATTTCCAAGGTTTTGGAGATGCTAATGATATATTTTCCCATTTCTCGGATATTTTTGGATCAAGTTTTGGCGGTGGCGGTGGTGGGTCTATATTCGATGATTTCTTCGGAGGTGGTTCTTCACAACAGAGAAGAAGGCAGAGACAGACCGGCACTCCAGGAGCCGATCTTAAGATTACGCTTAAACTAACTTTAGAAGAGATTGCAACGGGTACTACAAAAAAAGTAAAAATAAAAAAATATAATACATGTGAAACATGTGCCGGTTCGGGAGCAAAAAATTCCTCCTCTTTTAAAAACTGTACTGTATGCGGAGGGACTGGGGAAGTTAGGCAAGTATCAAGATCCGTGTTTGGTCAGTTCGTTAATGTTACTAGCTGTAATAATTGTAGCGGTACAGGTAAAATTATTTCAGATCGCTGTACAACATGCTCAGGCGAAGGAAGAACTAATTCGGAAGTTACAATCAAAATTAACGTTCCCGCAGGAGTGTATGATAATAGCTACCTGACGCTTCAAGGACAAGGTAACGCCGGAAAAAATGGTGGAAGAAACGGAGATATCATTGTTGTATTCCAAGAATTGTCTCATGAATTTTTAGTAAGAGAAGGGGATAATGTAATTTATGAATTAAACCTTTCATATCCCGAAGCAGTATTAGGCACTGAAGTAGAAGTGCCTACATTAAGCGGAAGAGCAAAGCTAAAGATTGAAGCGGGTACGCAAGCAGGTAAATACCTCAAAATGAGAGAAAAAGGGATTCAGCATCTTAATAGTCATGGTGCCGGAGATCAATTAGTTAAGATTAATATTCATGTACCGAAACGTGTTACTGCGAATGAGAAAGAGCTTCTAAATCAATTACAAAAAATGGATAATATAAAAGTACCAAATTGAAATTAATCTTTTTTAATAATTGGATTAAAAAAATTGGATTTACTCAAACAGAAGGAAAAGTGATTCTTTTTCTTTTGTTTACTATTATTACAGGGTCAATTATTAAGTATAATTTTACTGATACTAAATTACCACAGTTAAATAGTGTAGATTATTCAAAAGAAGATAGTTTGTTCTTTATAAAAAAAGATACAATAAAAGCAGAAACTGAAAAAAATATAAAAAAAAGTATTGCTTCTAAAGCAGAACTTTTGGATTTTAACGCTAATAAAATAGAATCCCATAAAATAGATATAAATAAAGCGGGGATATCGGAACTAATTCTACTACCGGGAATAGGTGAAAAAACTGCCCGGAAGATAATTGATTATCGGAAAATAAAAGGAAGCTTTGAAAAAGCTGATGATTTAATTAAAGTAAAAGGGATTGGACCGGTGAAGTTCTCTAAAATTAAAAATTATATTATTGTGAAATAAAGAAAAATCTCCGGAGGAAAAATATGTCAAGTAAATCAGAATCCTGGTATTTGCATGCCGGGCTTTATGCCGTTATATTAGTTCTAATCTATGTATTAATCAGAGTAGCGATTATTGAACCAACTGAAGTAGTTGAAAATGAAAAATATTTTAAAGCCGAATCAAGAGCGAGAATGCTCAATCTAAGAGAAGGCGAAAAATTATGGTTCAACAAATACAACAGATTTACTGATAGTATGGATAGTTTAGTAAATTTCTTAAAAACAGATCCAAGTGTTCAGAAAGCTATTACAGGTACAGATTCTATAACAGGAAAATCAACCAATACTTTTGTAAGTCTTAAAAATGGCGAACAACTTTGGGATTCATTATTCAAATCTCCAAAAAGCGGAATGGCTTATATCATAAAAGTTGATACATCTAAATCTGCCGATACGATAATTGACAGAAGAGGAAAAGTAATCAAAGTGGATTCAAATACTGTAATCGGAAAAAGATATGTAGTAGAATGCCCTGATGGATATGGCAAAGTAGGCGATCTATATAGTGATGCAATGAAGTTTACTGCATCATGGGAATAAAATGATAGATGCCAGTTTTTCAGAATCATCTTGGCTGTTTTCTAACAAAAGATAAAATCCAGTTTGTTGAAATAGTTTTTGAAAGTAATGCTTTTCATTTGGGAAACCTTGAAGAGGTAGTTTTTGAAAATAAAATAGATTTGGGCGGTAGCCGCCCAAATCTTTTTTATCAAGTAAATGATGCCCTTTCCAAATTTAAAAATGAATCATCTTTCACCTCACGTTTTATATCATTCTCTTTGTCTAACCAATTCTTCAATATTTTCCAAATACCTATTGAAGAATCCTTAATAAAAAAAGATCAATTAGAAAATTATAAATGGGAAAGTGGAATCTTATATCCTTGGATTGACCGTAAATCTCTGTTAATCCAAAATATCGAAGTAAGCTCTGATCTTTTGCCACATAAATCAGCGATAGTTTTTGGACTAAATAAAGAAGTATTAACTTCACTTAATAAGTTAGCTTCTGAAAACAGTCTTGAACTACGCTATATTGATAATGCTCATATTTCTTCCAATGCGTTTATCAAATTGGATAAAGTGGCCCTGACTGAAGAAGCAACTATTAGCATATTTTTTGAAAAAACTCATTTTTCTATTTCACTTCTTAACAATAATATTCCCGTAATTTTTAAGGTGGTAGAATTTAAAGAGAAGATCGATTATTTTTATCTTAAAAATGAATTGGAAAAGATGAAGACTTTAGTTGAAGCGGGCGGTAAGAAAATTTCTGATTTATATGTTTTCAATGAATTGGGAAGTGAAAAATTAATAAGCAATTTAATGAGCGATTTTCAATGGAATGTAATAAGAACGAATCCATTCTTTGGGATTAAAGCGAACAAAAATATTGTTCATAAGAATCTATATGCCGATCTATTTAATTCATTTACAGGTTCAGTTGGAATTGCATTGAGGGTGGTTTAGTTGAGAATTATAGCGGGCATATATGGCGGAAGAAAAGTAAAATTTCCTAATTCAAAATTAGTTCGTCCTACCACAGATAAAGTGAAGGAATCCCTTTTCAATTACTTGTATAATCAAATTGATTTTGATGAAATAAAAGTATGCGATATATATGCAGGTTCAGGTTCGTTAGGTTTGGAAGCATTGAGCCGTGGAGCCGGAGAAATTCATTTTGTGGAAAAAAGTTTCCAAGTAGCACGTGTACTAAAAGAAAATATAGAATCATTAGATGCAGGCGATGAATGCAGAATATTCAATATGGAAGCAATAAAGTTTTCTACATTAACTGAACATATTCAATATGAACTAATTCTGGCAGACCCCCCATTTTTCAAAAATGATATTTATGTCGCTACAAAAAATATTTTGAAGAATGATTTTTTGACTGAAGGGGGAATATTGATTATCGAGAGGTCAGTACAAACAAAGAACGAAGATATAGATAGTTTTGGGATTGAACCGTTTAAACAGATAGGAGATAGCCTAATCTATCAGTTTATTAATAGTTAATAAAAAGTTAATTTGTAAAAGTAGTTTATTTGAGATTATTTTAAAGTAAAAAATTATGAAAAAAGTTATCTATCCGGGAACGTTTGATCCGGTTACAAACGGACATATTGATATAATAAAAAGGGCAATAGAACTTTTTGATGAAGTGATAGTAACTATTGCAAAGAATCCGGGAAAAACAGCCGGTATGTTTACCGTAGAAGAGCGTTTAGATATGTTGAGGGAAAGTTTAAAAGAATTTGATACTGTAACTGTTGATTCCTTTGATGGTTTGGTTGTAGATCATGCAAAGGCAATGGGAGCGGTGGGTATTATAAGAGGTCTTAGAGCGGTATCTGATTTTGAATATGAATTTCAGATGGCTTTAATGAATAGGAAATTAAATCCCGAGCTCTCTACTATTTTTTTAATGCCTCACGAAAAATATACATACCTTAATTCTACAATTGTTCGCAATTTATCTCAGTTCAATAGTGATATTTCTGATTTTGTACCGCCAGCAGTGATTAAAAAATTGGAAGAGAGAAGCAAAAAATAAAACATTTCGTTTCATAATTGAAACACCACTCCCCTCAGATTGAAACGCATCGTTTCAATAAGATTACTTATCCTGAATTAATAGCATATAAATACCTTATAATCTGAATATATTTTTTTGGCAAAGTTTTTGCATTATGTTGAGAAAGTTTCCTTTAATCTATTAACTTAACAGAGGTCAGAAAAATAATGGAAAAACAGAGTAGAAAAGACTTTTTGGCGAACACGTCAAAATATGCACTAGGTGCAGCAGTTGGAGTAGCAGGATTAAATTTTTTAGTAAATGACAAAATTAAAGCAGATGGAAAGGCAGTATGGCCATATCCTTATGCTCAGTTGGACGTTGAAGATGTAAGAAAAAAAGCTCATTATTTATACTGGCATGATATGGATTGCTGCTCAGGAGCTTTTGGCGGATTAGTAGAAGCATTAAGAGAGAAAATTGGTGAACCATGGACATCCTTACCAATTGAAGTGATGTTATTTGGAAGAGGTGGCGGAAATGGCTGGGGTACCTTATGTGGTGCTATTAATGGCGGCGCTGCACTAATAAGCTTAGCAGTTCCAAAAGCTGATTCAGGTAAATTGATTAATGAATTGTGGGGATGGTATGCATCTAATGAACTTCCTACGGATGCATCGAATGATACTGCAGTTGCAGGTAATTTCTTAGAGCATAAATATGATGCTGCATTACCACAGAATGTATGTGGAAGTACACTTTGCCACGTTTCGGTTTCTGATTGGTGTAATAAAGCAAAGAAAAAATTTGGTGATCTTGAAAGAAAAGAAAGATGTGCGAGAGTAACTGGTGATGCTGCTGCGAAAGTTGCAGAGATCTTAAATGCTCATTATGCTTCAACATTTGTTTCTACATTTACGACCACAGCCGGAACAAAAGCATGTATGGGCTGCCACGGATCAAATTTAATGTATAATGTAAATTCAAATATGGATTGCCAGCAATGTCATGGCGACCCACACTCTTCAACCGATGTAATTAGAGAAGATTCACCTATTGGAAGTGATTTTCAATTGAATCAAAATTATCCTAATCCATTTAATCCTACAACACAAATATCATTTTCTTTACCAAGAACTGAAAATGTATCTCTTATAGTTTATGATATAAATGGAAATGAAATTAAGAGATTG
>Ga0172380_10003649_pt1 | contig 20797 bp, 23 predicted proteins | sample Leawe162metaG_FD_119747 | JGI IMG/M metagenome (GOLD analysis project Ga0172380, IMG submission 119747) | Leachate microbial communities from a municipal landfill in Southern Ontario, Canada - Leachate well 162 metaG | ecosystem: Engineered > Solid waste > Landfill > Unclassified | place... | reverse complement strand
TGTACTCGTCGTCGGTGGTCGAAAGGCTCTGCCAGTCGATTTCGCCGGTTTCGATCTCGTGCAGGATGCCGTCAATCGACAGTTCGTGGCCGTAATACTGGTCGATGGCGTGGTCGATTTCCGATTCGCCGGCGAGCAGTGTTTCGACTTCCACATTCTCCGGCAGCAGTGAACGCACCTTGTCGATGGCAACGATGTCGTTGATATCTGCGGCGGCCAGCGTCAGGCGGAGATTGTGGTGGTCGTAATCAAGCGGCAACACACGGTGGCGCTTGGCCAGCTCACGCGGCACCAGTTTCAGCGCCGCTGGGTCGATGATGGCGTTGGACAGATCGATGCTCTGCTTGCCGAGGCTTTCCGACAGTGCGTCGCGCAAGGTTGCTTCGGAAACAAAACCGAGCGAAACCAGCAGCTTGCCTACCGGCTGGTTGGACTTCATCTGCTCCAGCAGCGCGATCCGCAACTGATCCTCGCTCAGGATGCCCTGTGCGATGAGGATCTGGCCCAGAGGCCGGCGTTGAGGTGCGGGGGCGTTCATGATTTGTCGGTTGGCGAACGCAGTCGTGGCTGGGGCGGGTTAGTGGGTGACGTGATCAGAATCAGCGTTGCAGTTCAATAACCCGGGCCTGAACCTGTGCGGTGTCAAAGCCCGGCTTGCGATTGGCGCTTGCAGCCAGTGCAGCCTGGTAATACTCCAGCGCCAGTTTCGGCATGTGCATATGGTCAAGGCTTGACGCGAGGTTGAAGAGATAGTCCGGGTTGGCTGGCTCTACCGTGTGTGCGTTGAAGTAGGCCAACTGGGCATCCGGCCAGCGCTTCTGCCCGGCGTAGAGATTGCCCAGTGCGAAATTAAGTGAAGCTGATTCTGGCTGCATGGCCAGCAGGCTCTTGAGGCGGCTTTCGGCTTCGGCCGGGTCACTCTGGCCGCGCAGGTTGATCAACCCGGCTTGCGCATTCACGTCCTTTGGGTCGGCTTCCAGGGCCCGGATATACCAGGTTTCCGCCTGACCCGGCTGCCCTGTGCGTTGGGCGATGGCGGCCATGCCGAGGAGTGCATCGGTGTTTTTCGGATCGGCATGCAGTACCTGCTCGTAGGACTTTGCCGCAGCACCCAGGTCGTTGGCCTGCAGCCGTTCATAGGCGGTTGTCAGGGCCGGGTTCATGCGCACTTCGCCGCGTGAAATACGTACCGGGCCTTCTGCCTCAGCAGGCGGTGGTGCCGCGCGTGCTGGTTTTTCTGGCCGGGTCTCCATGGGGGCAGGTTCTGGCTGGAACGGCATGACAGGGGCCGCGGGCGGTGGCTGTGGGGGTGTGGGCGGTGCTGCAATCGGTGTTGCAATCGGTGTTGCCGGAACGGCGGCGGGAGGGAGTGTCGCTGCAGCTACCGGCCTTGCTGAAAGTGAGCTGGTGCCGACGGATTGCAACTGCCAGAAAAGCCAGCCACCAATCCCTGTTGCCAGCAGCCCGACCGCACCCAGCCCCAGCCAGAGCAACTGGCGGTTCGGGGGCGGTGTGCCTTTGGCGGCAAAGACGTTGCGAATAGCGTCCCGGTCGGCATTGTTGTCAGCAGGCTTCGGCGGTGGTGTGCGTTTTTGCTCGGTGGCCGGCCCCCTGCGCATAGGCGGAGCATTCTGTACCGCAGCCAAGTCTGCGTCGACACTATCCAGATGGTCGGAAAGTGCAGGAAGTTGCGTCGGGCCGGGAGGTGGTGCGGAAGCCTGGGCTGCAGGAGGCGTCACAACGGGTTCGAGACTGAGTTCTGTCGCAGCGAGGGGGGCTGTCGGTATGGCTGCAGCACCAGTGCTCTCGGCCGCACTGGCCTGCCGCTTGGCCTCTTCGGCTTTTTTCAGTGCGTCGAGGAGAAGGCTCACTGCCCACCTCCAAACGGATTAACCTTGTCGCCTGGACTGCGTGGGTCAGGAACGTTCGTGAAAAAATCCCCCTTCGGAAGCAGCTCTCGAAGTCCTGCAAAATCTCCGGAAATGCTGGAGTCGCGGATTACTGTCGGGCGTAGGAAAATCACCAGTTCTGTTTTTGTGGCGGCATCGTTCCGTTGCGTAAATAGTTCCCCGACCAGCGGAATTTGGCTCAAGCCGGGAATCGCACTGTCTTTATTCTGAAGTGCGTCCTCCATAAGCCCCCCCATTACAGCGGTATTGCCGTTTTGTATGCGCAGCATGGATTCCATTTCCCGCGTACGAATAATTGGAATTTCGCTGACGATGTCAGCCGCAAATCCGTTTGTCGTACTTTTTTTCAGTGCGGGATTGGGGTCCTGTACGGTCCCAATGATGCGAGAAATGCTGGGATGAACATTCAGCAGGACCGTGTCAGAGTCGCTGATTTGCGGCGTAACGTTCATGACAAAGCCAACAGGCACCTGGTTCAGTGTGGTCGTATAGGTGGTGAGTGTTGTCGTCTGATTTTGTGACGTATCAGCCTTGATGGTGAAGTAAACGCTGTTGTCTACGACTTTGAGAACCGCCGTCTGGTTGTTCAGAACGGAAATTTTGGGACTCGACAATACTTTTGTTGTGCCAAATGCATCAAGCAGCTTGATGGCGCTCGAGAAGTCATCATTTTTGTATGTCAGTGTGTAAAGTCCGCCAGATGCAGCAGAAATTGGTGCTGCCGTGAGTGACATGCCAAAGCCGACCGCCCCGGAGACGAGTTTGCTCCATTCAATACCTTGTTGATAATTATTGGATAGCTGAACTTCTACTATCGTGGCTTCAATCATTACCTGTCGCTTGGAACTCGACTGGACCTTGCTCAGGAACTCCTGAATCTTTTCATGTTGCTGAGAGGTTGCCCGTACGGTGAGGATTCCGGATTCCGGGTGAGCGATTACTGAAGCAGCGAGAACCGTCTGGTAATCCTTGAAGTCACGATCTGCTTGTGCCTGCTGGGTGGCGCCTGCCTGCGATTGCGCCGACTGGTTTCCTGACCCAGCTACCGCTGAAGCTGCTCCGGCAACAGCTCCGGTTCCACTGGCCGTCGTGGCCGTGTTTGTTTTTTGCGCGGTCTGTTCGACGCTTGAAGACGCGCGGCGGGAAACCACGACCTCCTTGTCGGTCTCGCGCAAAATGTCTTTAATATTCTGGATGAGCGTTTCCCAAAAACGATGTTGGGATTTGTTGTCGATTTTTGTCGTTGAGTTGTTGCCAGTACTGCCCATTGCTACGCCGCCTGCCCCTCCCCCGCTTGACGCGGACAGCTGCGTAGTTACGGCAACGCTACCGGTCGTGTCGCGGGACATGTTGACGTAGTCGACCGAATAATTGCGCAGGAATGGCGTGTCGGGCATCACGGACAGGTTCGGGCCATCGATTTCAAATCGCATCGGCACTTGCTTGGATATCCGGTTCAGCAATTGCGGCAATGTCTGATCAATTGCGTTGAGTGTCACATAGCCATTGATGTCTGGGTGAATGCCAACATTTAGCTTCGCATCGCGCGCTAGGGCAAATAGAAGATCGTGAGCTTTGACGTTGTTTACGACGACACTGTAGGTTTCTGCTTTTGGCTGTGCCCGAGGCTTGGGCGCGGCGAAATTCTGCGTGATCGGCTGCGGAATGTTGGCATTGGCCGGGGGGACAGATTCAGCACGGAGATGGGCAGCCGAAGGATCCTTGATCGTCGGGGAAGTGCACGCGGCGACCAGCAGTGCGGCGAGGGGAACGCTCAGTAGGCGCAGCGTCATAGGGCTTTTCCCGATCTGTATGCAGTTATGCTCTGATGATATCACGTTAAAACACCATTACAAGTGCATGATTTTTTGTTGTTTAGCTTTGTTACCGCAATCTCGCAACTGAGCGTGGATGGGGTTGGGTCATGCGCAGCGCGGCGGGCAAGGTGTTGATCGCGGCGCTGGCTTCGTTGCGCGTAGCGAAATCGCCATAAATTACCCCGATCCGGTCTTGCCCACTCAGGCTTGATCTATACACCCGAAGCTGTTGCGAGTCCAGACTGCTGCTGTGGGTCGCCAGGAACGCTTCGACTTCGCGGGAAGCAGAGGCCTCTATGTTCAAAAGCTGGATGAAATAGCGATAGCCGGGGGTTTGCCGCAGCCATGCTTCGGAGGCCTGCAGGCGTTCTGCGGTGAGCGGGCCGAGCCCGGCCAGATTGCCGGATTTTGCTGCAGCCTTGTCTTCGGTTGGTGCTGCTGCGGAGGGGAGGCTGTTATTAGCGAGTGGGGGGGCTGGCAGGGTGTCAGTTGCTGCTGGGGGCACGGTGACGGCGGGTGACGGTGCGGCAGCGGGAGCTGCTGTGCCGGGGGGTATGGTAGGGGCACGCGTCGGCTCTGTTTCCGGTTTGGCCAGAAGCAGGATGCTTGCTCCGGCGATGGTGAGCAGCAGCGCTGCGATGCCTATCCAGATTGCCGGGCGGGCACGGCCGTCGGCCATGGGGTTGAATTGCGCGTCGCGGATGGCTGCTTTGGCTTCCTTGTGGTCGACCTGGTGTGTCCCTTGCGAAAATGCGGCGAGGAGGGCCTTGTCGGCGAGGATGTTGATGCGGCGTGTGAGGCCTTCGGAGGAGCGGCTGATCAGTTGGATGGCGGTCTGCGTAAAGAGATCCGGCCCGTGGTAGCCGGCGGCACGCAGGCGGAACATCAGGTAACTGGCGATGTCGTTGCGCTTGAGCGGCTCCAGCGCAAAGTTGTGGGTGATGCGTTCCTTGAGCTGGCGCATGTCGGTTTGGGCGAGCCTGGCGTCAAGTTCCGGCTGGCCGAAGAGGACGATTTGCAGCAGTTTGTGCCGGTTGGATTCGAGGTTTGAGAGCAGGCGGATTTCTTCGAGTGTTTCGGCGGGCATTGCGTGCGCTTCGTCGATCAGCACTACCACCTGCTTGCTGGCCGCATAGATTTCGATCAGACGTTCCTGTAGCGCGCGCAGCAGCAGGCGGGGCTGGCCTTCCGGCAAAGGCACACCAAGTTCGTCGGCGATGGCAAAGAGAATCTCGTCACGTGAGAGCGAGGGGTTGGCCAGATAGACGGTTTCGACGTTCTCGGGCAGGCGTTCGAGCAGCATGCGGCAGAGCATGGTCTTGCCGCTGCCGACTTCGCCGCTGACCTTGACGATGCCTTCATCGTGGGTGATCGCGTAGATCAGTGCTTCGAGCGTCGAGCCGCGATTGCCGCCAGCAAAGAAAAATTCCGTATGGGGTGTGATACGGAACGGCGCTTCGCGTAGACCGAAATGGTCGAGGTACATCATGGCTCCCTTGAATTGGCGTTCGTCGAGCGGATTGCTGGTGAAGATTCCATGCGGCTGTAGAGGGTTGTCCGGTTGATGCCCAGCAGGCGTGCAGCCTGGCTGACATTGCCGTCCGCCAGCGACAGTGCCGCGTCGATGAAGGTTTGCTCCATCTCGGCGAGTGCGGTGTCGAGATTGAACGGATCGGCTTGCTGTAGCCGCTTCAGCGCGGCTTCGCGTCGAGAGGGGGGCGCTGGCGGCGCAGTGCTGGTGAGGCTTGCTGGTGGCTCGTCTGGGAGGTCCAGCTCCTGGGCCAACTCGGTGCTGCCAACCAAGGTGCCGGGGTGTTTGGCTGTCAGGCGAATGATGATGTTGCGCAGCTCGCGGACGTTGCCGGGAAAGGTGTAGCCGAGCCAGAGGCTACGCGCAGCGGCGTCCAGTTCGAACGGCACCTGGTGCAACCCTTTCGCGTAGTACTGGCGGTAATGATCGAGCAGGCGCAGGCGATCGTCGCCCATTTCGCGCAGCGGTGGTACGTCGATAGTGAATACCGAAAGGCGGTGATAGAGATCGGCGCGAAAGCGACTCTGACGGATTTCATTGCGCAGGTCGCGATTGGTGGCGGTGACGATGCGCGCGCGCGAAGTGCGCGTCTGGGTTTCGCCGACGCGCTGGTATTCGCCATTTTCCAGCACACGCAGCAGCTTGGCTTGCAGTTCGAGCGGCAATTCGCCGATTTCATCGAGAAACAGGGTGCCTTCACCGGCGTCTTCGAAATAGCCTGATTTGGCACCGCTGGCGCCGGTGAAGGCGCCTTTGGCGTGTCCGAACAGGGTGGGTTCGACCAGTGTTGGTGAAATGGCCGCGCAATTGAGAGCGAGGAACGCGTGCTGGCGGCGGCTGGTCGCGTAGTGCAGGCAACGGGCGACGATTTCCTTGCCGCTGCCGGATTCGCCTTCGATCAATACCGGGAAGGGGGACTCGGCGTATTGCGCTAACTGTGCGCGCAATTTCTGCATGGCCAGGCTGTCGCCGATCAGGCTGGGGCGGCTGTCGTCGGAGGGGCGGGGGGTATCGAATCCGAACAGACTGATACGTTCGAGCACCTTGCGCAGGTCGGCCGGGTGGCAGGGTTTTCCGACAAAGTCGGCGGCGCCCAGCGTACGGGCGTGGCGCGCGTTGGCGTCATCATTCTGGCCCGAAAGAACGACAATGCGCATGCCGGGTACGAGCGCGATCAGCTCCGAGATCAGCGCGAAGCCTTCATCGGGGCGGTGGGGCAAGGGCGGTAGGCCGAGGTCCACCAGTGCCAGTGCTGGTGGTTGCCGCAGTTGTCGGAGCAACTGCATCGCCTGCGCACGCGAATGGCTGGTGATGATCTCGAACACGTCCCGGAGCGCGATCGACAAGGTGTCGGCGATCAATGGGTCGTCATCGACGATCAGCAGCAACTGCTTGTTGGTATTAGGGAGGGGCTCCATTACGGTCGGCTCTATGCTTTTATCCTTGGAACCTGGTGATTATCCACAATCTATGCGCGGAAATGTATATGGCGGTGCTTCATTCCGCAGGTTTGCGCAGGCTTTGCTGCAAATATGCAGGACATTGTGATTAATTCACGGCGCCCTCCGCAGGCGCTTCTGGTAGAATCCCGGCCTTTGCCAACATTGGATTCTGCCGTGCCGGCCGATAATCTGGTCAAAATCAGCGACCTGAATTTCTCCTACGAGAACCGCTCCATCCTTAACGGGATCAATATGGAATTCCCGCGCGGGAAGGTGGTTGCCATCATGGGAGGGTCCGGCTGCGGGAAAACAACGCTTCTGCGCCTGATTGGCGGGCAGCTTCGTCCGTCCTCCGGCACTGTCACGGTCAATGGTCGCGTGGTTCACGAGATGGGCCACGACGAGTTGTACGGGATGCGCCGGCGCATGGGCATGCTTTTCCAGTTTGGTGCGCTATTTACGGATGTTTCTGTCTACGACAACGTTGCCTTCCAGATTCGTGAGCATACCGATCTGCCGGAGGAGCTGATCCACGACCTGGTGATGATGAAGCTCAACGCCGTTGGCTTGCGCGGTGCGCATGCGCTGATGCCGAATGAGCTCTCTGGCGGCATGGCACGCCGCGTCGCGCTGGCCCGAGCGATCGCACTGGACCCGATGCTGATGATGTACGACGAGCCCTTTACCGGCTTGGATCCGCTTTCTCTGGGGGTCATTGGGCAACTGATCCGCAAACTTAATGACGCGCTGGGTGCTACCTCGCTGATGGTTACCCACGATATCCAGGAATCGATGCTGATAGTGGATTACATCTACTTCATGGCTGAGGGTCGCGTCGTGGCGGAAGGCACGCCGGATGAGTTGCGTGCGACCAAGGATCCTTTCGTCCATCAATTCCTCTACGCCGAGGCAGATGGGCCGGTGCCCTTCCACTATCCGGCGGGCGACTATTCTGCCGATCTGCTGCGAGTGCCAGCTCGTGGCTAAAATCAAGGCACTTCTCGTTGCACTCGGGTCACGTGTTACTGACCGTATCTGGCGTCTGGGTTTTGCTGCCCGCTTCCTGTGCATGATTCTGGTTTACTCGGGTCAGACATTTCTGCGCCCGCAGCTGCTGTTTCGTGAAATCTGGTTTTCCGGCGTCCTGTCGCTGATCATCATCATGGTGTCCGGGTTGTTCGTCGGCCTGGTCCTTGGTTTGCAGGGTTACGATACGCTGCAGCGCTACGGGTCATCCGAGGCGCTGGGGATACTCGTCGCCTTGTCGCTGGTTCGCGAGTTGGGCCCCGTTGTTGCCGGTTTGCTATTTGCCTCCCGCGCCGGCTCTGCCGTAACTGCCGAAATTGGCTTGATGAAAGCGACCGAGCAGTTGAAGGCGATGGACATGATGGCCGTAAACCCCATGGCCCGCGTCGTTGCCCCTCGCTTCTGGGGTGGCGTCATCGCCATGCCGCTACTGGCAGCACTGTTCTCGATGATGGGTGTGTTTGGCGGCTACCTGATCGGTGTTGTCTTCATTGGTGTGGATGAAGGGGCTTTCTGGTCGCAAATGCAGTCCTCGGTCGATTTTCGCGAGGACGTGCTGAACGGCGTCATCAAGAGTTTTGTATTTGGCATCGCAGTTTCGCTGATTGCTGTTTTTGAAGGCTATGACTCGATTCCGACTGCGGAGGGCGTTTCCCGCGCCATTACCCGCACGGTCGTGACATCGGCGCTGGCCATTCTCGCCCTGGACTTTGTCCTGACCTCATTCATGTTCCGGAGCCTCTGATGAATCGGACGATACTCGACCTGTGGGTCGGTTTTTTTGTTGCCATTGGCATGGTGGCACTGTTGTTTTTGGCACTAAAGGTGGGGAATCTGTCTTCCTCCAACTTTGCTGAAACCTATGTATTGCAAGCCAAATTTGATAACATCGGCGGCCTGAAAGTGCGTGGGCCGGTGAAAAGTGCCGGTGTCGTGGTTGGACGTGTTGCAAACATACACTTCGACCCGGCAACTTACGAAGCTGTGGTGACAATGAACCTTGACACCCGCTATCGTTTCCCGAAAGATACTTTCGCGTCGATCCTGACTTCCGGTTTGCTGGGAGAGCAGTACATCGGTCTTGATGTTGGCGGTGATGAAAAGATGTTGAAACCCGGTGATTCGATTGCCAAGACGCAATCTGCCGTGGTGCTGGAGAAGCTGATCAGTCAGTTCCTGTTCAACAAGGCCTCGGAAGGGCCTGAGAATAAGTAAGCCACAAGTAAAGTACAGAGTAAAAAACACAGAGGGATTGCCGTGAAAAAAATGTTCGCGAAGTCTGTTAAGTCGGTTGCTGCACTCGCAGTTGCTGCCGCCCTGTCGGGTGGTGCAATGGCTGCGGATAATCCCAAGGATCCCGCCGAGGGTTTCAACCGCGCGATGTTCGCGGTCAATGAAGGTCTCGATACTGTGATCGCCAAGCCACTGGCGCAGGGTTACGACTACGTCGCGCCGCTGCCGGTGAAGGCTGTGGTTGGGAATTTTTTCAGCAACATTGCTGACCTGATGATCGGGGTGAATAACCTGCTTCAGGGTAAGCCGGGCCAGGCTGCAAACGACTGGGGGCGTGTTCTCGTCAATACCACCATCGGTATCGGTGGCACCTTTGACGTTGCCAGCGAAATGGGCCTCGACAAGCACTACGAAGATTTCGGTCAGACCATGGGTGTTTGGGGGGTCGATGAAGGTGCTTACCTGTTCTGGCCCGTGATCGGGCCGCGCACCGTGCGTGATACCGCCGGTTTTGTTGTCGACACCTACACCGATCCGGTTCCGTACTACGACGATGTGCCGGTTCGCAATACAGCGATCGGCCTGCGCTATATCGATCAGCGCGCCGCCCTGCTGCCGACCGACAAGATCATCGAAGAAGGTGCGCTCGACAAGTACGCCTATATTCGCGATGCCTATCTGCAGCATCGCCGCAATGCCGTCTATGACGGCAACCCGCCGCGCGATCTGGAAGGCACCACCAATGGCAAGGCGCCGGTCGAGTTGAAGTCGAGCCCGGAAAAACCTGCCGGTCGTTAATTTTCAAGCAATCAAGGTAAGTCATGAAGCATCTGTTTTCCCTGGTCGCCGGGGTGTTCTTCCTTTGCGGCAACGCATTTTCGTCTGACGAAGCGCCGGATGTCATGGTCAAGCGCGTGACCGACGAGGTGCTCGGCATTGTCCGGGCCGACAAGGATATCCAGAGCGGTAATAGCAAGAAGGCGGTCGAGCTGGTCGAAACCAAGGTGCTGCCGCACTTTAATTTCAACCGCATGACAGCCCTGGCTGTCGGCCGGGATTGGAACAAGGCCAACCCTGACCAGAAAAAACGTCTGGCCAAAGAGTTTGAGACGCTGCTGGTGCGCACCTATTCGAATGCGCTGACGGCTTACCGGAGCCAGACCGTCACCTACAAGCCTCTGAAAATGCAGCCTGGCGACACGGATGTCATGGTCCGCACTGAAATCCGTCAGCCTGGTCAGCAGGCTGTTCAACTCGACTATGGCGTTGAAAAGAGTGACAGCGGCTGGAAGGTCTACGACGTTGTAGTCGCCGGCATCAGTCTGGTGACCAATTACCGTGAAACCTTCGCCCAGGAAGTGCGTTCCGGCGGCATTGATGGTTTGATTGCTTCGATCGCTGCCAAGAACAAGCAGATTGAAGCCCGGTCGGAAAAGAAGCAGGGATGATCGGACGCGCCGGTTCCAGTCTGAAGGTGACGGCACCGATTTTCTTTGCGGGGGCCTCTGCCGCACTGGCTGCTGGGCGTGCAGCGTTGACACCCGAAATATCGGAGATTGACCTTGCGGCAATCGACGATGCCGATTCTTCTACGCTGGCGGTCTTGTTTGCCTGGCTGCGCGACGCCAAGGCGCGCAATATCCCTCTCCGAATCGTCAATCCACCCGCCGGGCTGATGAGCCTGGCTGCGCTTTACGGCGTCGACGATTTTCTCCCGCTCGCCTGAGCGGGATCTGATTTTCCTGTTGTCGAGAACGCCATGGGCGTTGCCGTTTCCATTCAGCACGTTGAAAAGCACTTTGGCGCATTGAAGGCGCTTGACGGCGTTTCTCTCGAGATCGCCGAAGGGGAATTCTTTGGTCTGCTCGGGCCGAATGGCGCCGGCAAGACGACGCTGATTTCCTGTCTGGCCGGGCTGGCTCGGCCCGATGCCGGCAAACTCACCGTACTCAACCGCGATGTCGTGGCGGATTACCGTGACGCACGTCGCCTGCTCGGCGTTGTCCCGCAGGAACTGGTTTTCGATCCCTTCTTCACCGTGCGCGAAACCCTGAGCATCCAGTCCGGTTACTTCGGTATTCGCAACAATGATGCCTGGATCGACGAGATTCTGGCCAACCTCGATCTGACCGATAAGGCCGATACCAACATGCGGCGCCTGTCCGGCGGCATGAAGCGCCGCGTGCTGGTCGCTCAGGCGCTGGTGCATCGGCCGCCGGTGATCGTGCTCGACGAGCCAACAGCCGGCGTCGATGTCGAGCTGCGGCAGGGGCTGTGGCAGTTTGTCCGCCGGCTGAACGCGGAAGGCCACACCATCATCCTGACCACGCATTACCTGGAAGAGGCCGAAGCGCTCTGCGGCCGTATCGCCATGCTGCAACGGGGCAAGATCGTGGCGCTGGACTCAACCAGAAATCTCCTGCAGGAGTTCTCCCGGCATACGCTGTCATTGCGACTGGTCGGCGGTGCAGCCTTGCCGCCAGCGCTCGCCGCATTGTCCAATGGGCAGGTGGAAGGTACGTGGCAGTTGCGACTTCCCGATTTCTCAGCGGTAGAACAAGTGCTCGCAGCATTGCGCGAGGCCGGCGTCGCCATCGAGGACATGCGCCTTTCGCCGCCCGACCTCGAAGAGGCCTTTGTCCGCGTCATGCAGCGGGGGAGGGCGCAGCAATGAGCAACCTGCTCGGCTTCCGCACGCTGCTCATGAAGGAAGTGCTGCGCTTCTGGAAGGTCAGCTTCCAGACCGTAGCCGCCCCGGTGGTGACCGCACTCCTCTATCTGCTCATCTTCAGCCACGTGCTTGACGAGCATGTGCAGGTCTACGGCCAGATCCGCTACACCGCCTTCCTGATTCCCGGGTTGGTGATGATGTCGGTGCTGCAGAACGCCTTCGCCAATTCCTCGTCATCGCTGATCCAGTCAAAGGTTACCGGTAGCCTCGTTTTCGTGCTGCTGCCGCCTATCTCCTACCTTGAATTTTTTGCCGCCTACGTGCTGGCGGCTGCAGCACGGGGTGTCGTCGTTGGTATCGGCGTTCTCTCAGTGACCTTTTGGTTCGCTCCGCCGGGAATGGTGTCGCCGCTGTGGGTGCTGACCTTTGCTGTACTTGGCGGCGCCATCATGGGAGCACTGGGTGTCGTCGCCGGTATCTGGGCCGAAAAATTCGACCAGCTGGCCGGCTTCCAGAATTTCCTGATCCTGCCGCTGACCATGCTTTCCGGCGTCTTTTACTCGATCCATTCGCTGCCGCCCTTCTGGCAGCAAGTGTCGCATTTCAACCCCGTGTTCTATATGATCGACGGCTTCCGCTACGGCTTTTTTGGCGTGTCCGATGTGGCACCCCAGGTCAGCCTGGCTGTCGTTACCATAGCGTTCGCGATCGTTACCGTCTTTACGCTGGCACTGCTGCAGCGCGGCTACAAACTCAGGAACTGAACCCCATGATGCACCCCAAAACCATTGAAGCCCTTCTGCGTGAAGGGCTGCCCTGCGAGTACCTGACAGTCGAAGGTGACGGTCACCACTTTGAAGCCGTGATCGTCAGCGCTGAATTTGTTGGAAAAAACCGCGTCCAGCGCCAGCAGCGCGTCAACGCCGTGCTCAAGGGCCACTTCGATACCGGTGTGCTGCACGCGCTGTCGATGAAGACCCTGACCCCCGAAGAGTGGAGCGCGCAACGTGGATAAGCTGATCATCACCGGCGGCATCCCGTTGAATGGAGAAGTAGCCATTTCCGGTGCCAAGAATGCCGCGCTGCCTATTCTCTGTGCTTCGCTGCTCACTGCGGAGCCGTTGCATCTGACCAATCTGCCGCATCTCAACGATATCTCGACCATGCTGCGCCTGCTGGCACAGATGGGCGTCGGCGTCACCCTCGATGGCCCGTCCGGTCTGGTGCTCGATGGCGGTGGCCTGAACAACCCGCTGGCGCCCTACGATCTGGTCAAAACCATGCGCGCCTCGATCCTCGTCCTTGGCCCGCTGGTCGCCCGCTGCGGCGAAGCCCGTGTCTCGCTGCCCGGCGGCTGCGCCATCGGTGCGCGCCCGGTCGATCAGCACATCAAGGGTTTGCAGGCGATGGGGGCCGAAGTTACGGTCGAGGCCGGTTATGTGCATGCCAAGGCCAAGCGTCTGAAAGGCGCCCGCATCTGTACCGACATGGTCACTGTCACCGGCACCGAGAACCTGATGATGGCGGCCGTGCTTGCCGATGGCGAAACGATCATTGAGAACGCCGCGCGCGAGCCGGAAGTGGTCGACCTGGCCAATTGCCTCGTTGCCATGGGGGCGCAGATTTCCGGCGCCGGCACCGACGTCATTCGTATTCGTGGTGTCGAACGGCTCAATGGTGCAGAGCACCGCATCATGCCGGACCGCATCGAGACCGGCACCTACCTGTGTGCCGCCGCTGCTTCCGGCGGCGACGTGCGCCTGACGCAGACCTCGGCCGCCTATCTCGATGCCGTCGTCGACAAGCTGATGGATGCCGGCTGCGAGATCGTTACCGAACGCGACGCGATCCGCATCAAGGGCCCGCAGCGTCTCAAGGCGGTCAGCCTGCGCACAGCGCCATACCCGGCTTTCCCGACCGACATGCAGGCGCAGTTCATGGCCATCAATGCGGTCGCCGACGGCGTCGCAACGATCCGCGAAACCATCTTCGAAAACCGCTTCATGCACGCCAACGAACTGCAGCGCCTCGGCGCCGACATCCAGATCGAAGGCAGCAACGCCATCGTGCGCGGGGTTTCGCATCTCGAAGGGGCGACAGTGATGGCCACCGATCTGCGTGCTTCAGCCAGCCTGGTGATCGCCGGCCTTGTTGCGCAAGGCGAGACGACCATTGACCGTATCTACCACCTGGATCGAGGCTACGAGCGGATCGAGGAGAAGCTGACGAAGCTGGGCGCGAAGGTGCGGCGCGCGCACTAAGAACCAAGGCGCCGGATTGGAGCTGTCCTGCACACGCGGGGCATTCTCCCCGGTTTGCTGGGTGTTGCCATGTCAGTCACGCAGTTTGCGTTAAAATCGCTGCTTTTCCAGAACATCAAGGCCTAGCCCCGTGACCGGTATTACCATCGCCCTTTCCAAGGGCCGCATCTTCGACGAGACCCTGCCTCTGTTGGCCGCTGCTGGCATTGTGCCGGTCGAAAATCCGGAAACTTCCCGCAAGCTGATCATCGGTACCAACCGTCCGGATGTGCGCGTCGTCATCGTTCGCGCCACCGACGTGCCGACTTACGTGCAATACGGCGCTGCCGATCTCGGCGTCGCTGGTAAGGATGTGCTGATCGAGCATGGCGGCGAGGGGCTATACCAACCGCTCGACCTCAATATTGCCAAGTGCCGCATGATGGTTGCTGTGCCGGAAGGTTTCGACTACGAGCACGCCGTGCGTCAGGGTAACCGCCTGAAAGTGGCCAGCAAGTACACCAAAACAGCGCGCGAACACTTTGCCGCCAAGGGCGTGCACATCGATCTGATCAAGCTCTACGGCTCGATGGAACTGGCGCCGCTGGCCGGGCTGGCCGATGCCATCGTCGATCTGGTGTCCACTGGCGGTACGCTGAAGGCCAACAAGCTGGTGGCGGTCGAGGACATCATGGGGATTTCTTCACGTCTGGTCGTCAATCAGGCGGCGCTGAAGCTCAAGCGTGAGACGCTGGCGCCGATCCTCGATGCCTTCGCCAAGGCGGTCAAGAAGGACTGATCATGGTAGCCATCAAGCGACTCAATTCCACCGATGCCGTTTTCCAGGCACAGCTCGACGAACTGCTCGCTTTCGAAGGCGCGCAGGACGACAGGATCGACCAGACCGTTGCCGCTATCCTTGCCGACGTGAAGTCGCGCGGTGATGCAGCGGTGATTGAATATACCAATCGCTTCGACCGACTGACGGCGAAATCGATGGCTGAACTGGAGCTGTCGCGCAGCGAACTGGAAGCCGCACTGGCCGGTCTGCCGGCCGATCGTCGTGCTGCGCTCGAAGCTGCGGCCGCCCGCGTGAAAAGCTACCACGAGCGCCAGCCGCTACAGGGCTGGCAATACGAGGAAGCCGATGGCACCTTGCTCGGCCAGAAAATTACCCCGCTCGACCGCGTTGGCCTCTACGTGCCCGGTGGCAAAGCTGCCTATCCGTCTTCGGTGCTGATGAATGCCATTCCGGCCAAAGTCGCCGGTGTCGGCGAACTGATCATGGTCGTGCCGACACCGGACGGCGAACACAACCAGCTGGTGTTGGCCGCTGCCGCGCTGGCCGGCGTTGACCGTGTCTTCTGCATCGGCGGTGCGCAAGCGGTTGGTGCGCTGGCCTATGGTACGCAGACCGTGCCGCAGGTGGACAAGATCGTCGGCCCCGGCAACGCCTATGTCGCCGCCGCCAAGCGTCGCGTCTTCGGCATCGTCGGCATCGACATGGTCGCCGGCCCCTCGGAGATTCTCGTCGTCTGCGACGGCTCGACTGATCCGGACTGGGTGGCGATGGATCTTTTCTCGCAGGCCGAGCACGATGAGTTGGCGCAGTCCATCCTCGTCTGCCCGGACACTGCTTATATCGAGCGAGTTGCTGCATCGATCGAGAAGTTGCTGCCGACCATGCCGCGCCGCGCAGTGATCGAAGCCTCGCTCGCCGGCCGTGGTGCGCTGATCCAGGTGCGTGACATGGACGAGGCGATCGCCATCGCCAACCGCATCGCACCGGAACACCTCGAATTGTCGATGCAGGATGCCGAAGCCTGGGTGCCGAAGATTCGCCACGCCGGCGCCATCTTCATCGGCCCCTATACTTCCGAATCACTCGGTGACTACTGCGCCGGGCCGAATCACGTGCTGCCTACCTCGGGTTCGGCGCGCTTCTCGTCACCGTTGGGGGTGTATGACTTCCAGAAGCGTTCCAGCCTGATCCGCGTGTCGAAGGCCGGCGCGCAGACGCTCGGGAAAATCGCTTCAACGCTGGCCCACGGTGAGGGGCTGCCCGCACACGCCAAGTCAGCCGAATATCGGCTGGACTGAGCCGGCAGGCCAAGCTCGTGCCGGAAGAAAACAAGGCGCCGCCAGCGCTCTCGCTTGCGGCGCTTTTTCTTGGTTTTTCCAAAATTGGTTTGTCCGGTTTTGGCGGTGTGCTGCCTTTTGCACGCCACTACCTCGTTGAAACCAGCCGCTGGCTGAGCGCTGACGAATTCAACGCGCTCCTCGGTCTGTGCCAGTTCCTGCCCGGCCCCAATGTGGTCAATCTGGCGGTGGTCGTCGGCAAGCGCGAGCGCGGATTGATGGGGGCCATCGTCGCGCCGCTCGGTCTGGTGACCGGACCGGTGATTGTCGCGTTGCTGCTGGTCATGCTCTACGACCGCTACGGCACGCTGCCCGAGGCGCAGGGCATGATGCGCGGGGTGGCCGCAGCCGGTGTCGGGCTTTTGTTCGCGATGGGCTACCGCATGGCGAGTGCGGTGAAGGACAAGCTCGTTTTTCTGCCGTTTGCCGTGCTGGTGTTTGTTGCCGTTGCACTGTGGCGCTGGTCGCTGCCGCTGGTTATGCTCGGCGCACTGATGCTGTCGGGTGGGTTGGCCTACTGGCGCTTGCAGCGGCAGGAGGCATCATGAACCCGCTCGTCGACCTCTTCATCCAGTTCCTGCTGCTGTCTTTTGTCGCCTTCGGTGGCGCCACGGCGCTGCTGCCGGAAATGTTCCGCGTCGTTGTCGAGAACCGGCACTGGATCGATCCGGTGACTTTCACTCACCTCTACGCCATCGCCCAGGCGGCTCCTGGCCCAAACCTGCTGGTGGTCACACTGATCGGCTGGAAAGTGGCTGGTGTGGCCGGCGCACTGGCTGCAACACTGGCTATGTGCCTGCCGATGAGCGTGGCCATTTACCTGCTTTACGACCGCTGGGAATCGTTCAAGGGTGCGCGCTGGCAGCGTGCCGTGCAGGTTGGTGTGGCACCGCTGGCCGTCGGGCTGATCTTCGCTGGTGCCGGGCTGGTCGGGCAGGCGGCAGAACTGCCGGTGGCAGCGTGGGTGTTCGTGTTGGCGGTGGCGGCCTTCAGTACGAAGACGAAGTTTCACCCGCTGTGGGGCATTGGCGCGGGTGCGGCCCTGGGACTGTTGGGTTTTGTTTAGGCGCGGTTGAGCAGCGCAGCAGCCTCTGTCTTGCCGAGCGCACTGAGCCCTTGTGCCGCACCCGTACGATTCTCTTCCGGCTGGTTCTGGCTGACTTTCCATTTGCCTTCGAGCGAGATCACCTTCAACTCGATGCCGACAACGGCAGCAAGCATTTTTTCGATGTAGTCGGCCGGTGCGTCGCTGACCGCCCAGGGCTCGGCAAACTTGGCTTCCTGTTCCTGCGTCATCGTTTCGACCTGCGTGCGCAACCAATCTGCGTCATGGATGACCCGCAGTGGGCCGCGGGCGTGCACCGTGACGTAGTTCCAGGTCGGTACCGCCTTGCCATGCTCGCGTTTGGTTGGATACCACGAGGGCGTGATGTAGGCCTGCGGTCCCTGGAAAATGGCGAGCGCGTGGACATCGCTGTGCAGTGTTTTCCACATCGGATTGGCGCGGGCGACATGGCCGCGCAACACGACAGTGCCGTCAGTTGCCGTTTCCAGCATCATCGGTATGTGGTCGGCGTTGAGACCGGCGAGGTCGCCAGTTCCTCCCATCGTCACCAGCGTGGCCAGCGGGTGCGCGCACATCAGCGCATGCAGAACCTCCGGGCGCGACTCCGCAAAATGGGCGGGGCAGTACATCGAAGACATCGTCTCCGTCAGAAACCGCGGAAGCTGGTAAAGCCTGCCACCGGTTCGCGCTCGGTTAGCAGCGCGTTCTCGGGGGCTTCGTTGTCGGCATAACCAAGGGCCATGCCGCAGACCACCAACTCGTTGTCCGGAATGCCGAGTTCGTTGCGGATGGTTGCGTGATAGTCGGCGAAGGCGGCCTGAGCGCAGGTATCGAGACCACGGGCGCGGGCAGCGGTCATCAGGTTGCCGAGGAACATGCCGTAGTCGATGAACATGCCCTGACCCAGGCTGCGGTCCATGGTGAAGATGAAGCCGACCGGGGCATCGAAGAACAGGTAATTGCGGCCGGTCTGTGTCTTCATGCGGGCCTTGTCTTCCTTGCCGATACCGAGCAGGCCGTAGAGATCGAAACCGATCTTCCGCCGGCGGGCAAGCCAGGGGTCGGCCCATTCGGTCGGGTAGTACTCGAACTCGCGACCGTCCATGCCGGTGCTGTTGAACTTGTCGAGAATAGCCGCCGACAGGGCATCCTTGGCGTGGCCGGCCAGGGCGTAGACCTTCCACGGCTGTACGTTGGTGCCGGAAGGCGCACGGGCGGAAATTTCGAGCAGTTCCTCGACCGTCTTTTTCGATATCGGGTTGGGCAGGAAACGGCGCACTGAACGGCGCGAGGTGATGGCGTGGTCGACGTGGGTGGCAGCAATCGGATCGTACATTTACAGAATCTCCCTCAGGGCAGCTAGCAAGGTCATGCACTGTTCATCGGTGCCGATGGTGATGCGCAGGTACTGATCGATGCGCGGCAGGCGGAAGTGGCGGACGATGATGCTGCGCTCGCGCAGAGCTGCTGCCAGGGTTGTCGCATCGTGCTGCGGGTGGCGCGAAAAAATGAAATTGGCGGCCGAAGGCAGGGTCTCGAAGCCGAGCTTTGCCATTTCGGTGACCAGTACTTCGCGGCTATCCATCACCGCTCGGCGCGTGCGGTCGAAGTGTGCCTGATCTTCCATGGCGGCTACGGCGCCGGCAATCGCCAGACGGTCGAGCGGATAGGAGTTGAAGCTGTTCTTGACCCGCTCCAGACCTTCGATCAGTTGCGGGTGACCAACCGCGTAGCCCACCCTGAGCCCGGCCAGCGAGCGGGATTTCGACAGCGTGTGAACCACCAGCAGATTCGGATAGCGGGCAACCAGCGCGATGGCCGAAGGGATGTGCTCGCCACCAAAATCGATATACGCCTCGTCGACTACCACCACCGAATCCGGATTACCGGCGACGATCTGCTCAACCGCTACCAGCGGCAGCAGGCGGCCGGTCGGCGCGTTCGGGTTGGGGAAGATGATGCCGCCGTTTTTTTGCAGGTAGCCGTCGACCGTCAGTTCGAACTGCTCGTTGAGTGCCACCATGTTGTAGTCGACGCCATACAGCCCGCAATACACAGGGTAGAAGCTGTAGGTGATGTCCGGGAAGAGAATCGGTCGCTCGTGTTTCAGCAGCCCCAGAAAGGCGTGTGCCAGCACTTCGTCCGAACCGTTGCCGACGAAGACATGGGCCGGGGTGATGCCGTCTGCGGCAAAGTGATGCGCGACGGCGGCCTTCAGCCGGTCGGCATTCGGGTCCGGGTAAAGGCGCAGGTTGGCACCGTCCGCCCCCAGTTCATCCTGCATCGCTGTTACGGCCCGCGGGCTGGGTGGATAGGGGTTTTCGTTGGTGTTCAGTTTGACCAGTTTCGAGAGCTTGGGTTGCTCGCCGGGAACATAAGGGGTCAGGCCGCGCGTGACGGCACTCCAGTACTTGCTCATGAGGGTTCGCTGTGTGTGATTGCAGACCGTTTGAAGACTGAAATGGTATCATGCTCCCCTGTTCCAATCCCTTGTGGCGCTTAGACTGCGCCCAGAGTGAAAACCATGCGTCAGGCCGAAATAACCCGTAATACGCTGGAGACTCAGGTCTCGGTCAAGATCAACCTCGACGGTACCGGCGTCGGTCGTTTCGCGACCGGCGTTCCCTTCCTCGACCACATGCTCGACCAGATCGCCCGTCACGGCGCGATCGATCTCGACGTCGAGGCCAAGGGTGACCTGCACATCGATGCCCACCACACCGTCGAAGATATCGGCATCACGCTGGGCCAGGCCATCGCCAAGGTGCTCGGCGACAAGAAGGGGCTGCGCCGCTACGGTCACGCCTATGTGCCGCTGGACGAGGCCTTGTCGCGTGTGGTGGTCGACCTGTCCGGTCGTCCCGGACTGGAATTCCACGTCGCCTTTACCCGCGCCTGGATCGGCCAGTTCGATGTCGATCTGGTCAATGAATTCTTCCAGGGCCTGGTCAACCACGCCCTGATGACGATCCACGTCGACAACCTGCGCGGCACCAACGCCCACCACCAGGCCGAGACCGTATTCAAGGCCTTCGGCCGCGCGCTGCGCATGGCCGCCGAGGCCGACCCGCGCGCTGCCGGCGCCATCCCCTCGACCAAGGGAGCACTGTAGTGGCAGTTGGCATTACTGCGGGCACGATTGCCGTAGTCGACTACGGCATGGGCAACCTGCGTTCGGTGGCCAAGGCGCTGGAGCATGTTGCCGGTGGCAAGCCTGTTGTCGTGACGGCTGATCCGGCCGTGCTGGCGGCAGCCGAGCGTGTCGTGGTGCCCGGTCAGGGCGCCATGCCCGACTGCATGCGCGAGCTGGCCGAACGCGGCCTCAAGCAGGCGGTCATCGACGCGGCGGCGAACAAACCTTTCCTCGGCATCTGCATCGGCCAGCAAATGCTCTTCGAGCACTCGGAAGAGGGCGATGTGCCGGGCTTGAGCATCCTGCGTGGCCAGGTGCGCCGCTTCCCGGCCGAAAAAATGCATCTGCCGGACGGGCAGAAGCTCAAGGTGCCGCACATGGGCTGGAACGAGGTGAAACAGGCGCGGCCGCATCCACTGTGGAACGGTATTGCCGACGGTTCGCGCTTCTACTTCGTGCACAGCTATTACGTGGCGCCGGAGGATGCTGATTGCGTCGCAGGTACCACCGACTACGGCATCCCCTTTACCAGTGCCTGTGCGCGGGATAATATCTTCGCCGTTCAATGCCACCCGGAGAAGAGTGCGCA
>Ga0172380_10003647_pt1 | contig 20815 bp, 18 predicted proteins | sample Leawe162metaG_FD_119747 | JGI IMG/M metagenome (GOLD analysis project Ga0172380, IMG submission 119747) | Leachate microbial communities from a municipal landfill in Southern Ontario, Canada - Leachate well 162 metaG | ecosystem: Engineered > Solid waste > Landfill > Unclassified | place... | reverse complement strand
TTTGAAGAGAAAAATCGATATTATGATAGATAAAATATTTAAACTAAACAGGCTATTACGGGAACCAAATTCTGATATTCAAAAATGATTCTTCAGTAACCTTTTATTTTGAGACATTGCGGAGAGCGCTATCAGAAAGATTAGTTAACCTTGATGTTGAGCAGTAGATATCCTATCACTATCAGAGCAGCTATGACTGCGATTGATAGAATAATCGTAAGTGAGTTGTTTTTGCGTTTGTGACCGAAGAATTCTTCGTGGGCTTTTGCGACCGGATCAAAGGATTGGCTGATAATTTCGCCGACTTGGTTCTCCCTGTTTTCGTTGGCGCTGGAATCGGATTTGGCCGCCTCCGTCGGAACAGCATCAGGCAACTCTTTGAGATTTAGGCCCTTTTCGATTAGGAGCTTTTGCGTTAGTTGCATTTCACCGACGTTATCGGTCAAAGTCTTTATCTGGTTACGGAGGCTATCCAGCGTTTCTTTGTCTATTAGGATATATCCCTCCGGAATAAGCATTTGATTGCTTTCAGCGGGCGTTGAGGCTGTAATAGGGGTATTAGTCGCTACCGGTTTTAGGTGGCCTAGTTCTTCCTTGTCAAGAATAGTCTTGCCATCCACGGTTTTGTATTTCAATTTGTTGCCTTTGACATAGCGTTGTATCGTCCGAATACTGACGCCCAGATAGTCGCTTGCTTCTTTTGTTGTTAACCATTCTGTCATAAAAAACCTCTATAGATTGAATAATGTTCTAATTATATTTAACTAAAAAAGCGACAATTTTGTCAAATATATTGTCGCTCGTATGTCATTCGATACAGCAGTCAACAGCCTTTTTTACCAATGCCCCTAGTTTTTTGAAAACGCCTTTTTGGCTTTTGTCTTCTTTATCTAATTGATTTTCTTTTATTTTATCAATCTGGTCAACGTCGATTGCTTTTAAGTTGAGACCCCAAAAGAGGGAATAGAGATTATATGACTTTTCAAACATTTCTTTGGCTTCTTTGGTATGGCCTCGGCCAAGCAACTTGGTCCCGACCTCCATCAGGCGCATAGAACCGGACAACAAATGTTTGGATATGCACCAAACTTCACCTTCGTAATCCTTGATCATATTCTTCATTAGAGATTTTCTCATCTCTCTTGTTTCCTTCAATAGGTCGAGGTATTTATCTTCATTTGTTTTCTGGGCGGTGAAAAAGAAATGCTCTTCGATCGAGATTAAATTCATAATAGCGATAGAAAGGTCTTCTTCGGTTGAAAGATCGAACTTATTATCTTTCTTGGTATCATTTATTTTTGCGATAAACTTCTCTATCTCTTGATTATTCATATTAATTTTTTGTTATTAGATAAAAGGTTAAGCTAAGAATTAGGAGTGGAGTCACCGGAAAAACAATCTTTTCGAAGGGGAAGTGAGCATGGCCGCCGTTTTTTTCTTTGACATATTGATAAAGGAAGTTACCAAGAACAAAAAACAAGCTCCCGATTATTATTCCTAAAAAGAGCTTATCAACACCCCAGAGCAAGTTTGAAGGGTGAAAGCTGATAATGTCTATTTTATAAAAAGGGATCATTATCATCCCATAGTAGACAAGAGCAACTAGTAAATTCGACCACCAAAAATTTATTTTCTTCTTGCGCAGCCAGTTTATCGTCCAGCCGATCGCAGAGATAGTTAGTCCTCCAATCCACAGACCGGAGATGGTATCGTCGACACCGAGCCAGCGGGAAAGGCCAACTGCGGCGGCGGCGGCAACAGTACAGACGGGACAGAAAGCCAGGGCCTTCACCGGCAGCAAGACTACAGCAGGGACTAGAAAATATAGATATCCTTTTTTGGACATATTGATCCTAATTAGTTTTGTGATAGTGATATTATCACTGTTTTTTTTGCTAAATTCAATACTAAAAAATGAGATAGATTTTTGATTAATTTTATGATAATCTATCTTTAGTTTATAAAGCATAAAGTTCTTAAGTTTATAAAGAAAAAAGGATCTTCTTCAATATTTTTTTAATAAACTTTCTAGCTTCATAAACTTTTGACTATTATTGGAAGGTTACCCAAGTGGCTTAAGGGAGCGGTTTGCTAAACCGCCGGCGGTCTAAAAGCCGCCACGAGGGTTCGAATCCCTCACCTTCCGCCATCCTTCGCTTCCTCATTCGCTAAGGCTACGGAAGGACAAGAAAGCTACGGATGGCACAGCCAGAAATTTAATGTTAGGAGGGACAATGCCAGAGATTAAGGAACCCAAGAAAGACGCAAAGAAGGAAGGCGATATCATCGCTAAGTTCGAATGGGCATCTCCGGAATCATTTGACAGGGAGAGAAATCCCCTGTGGTATGCCGTTGTTATAATTGCTGTTATGGCTGTTGCGGGTGTTCTAGCATGGCAGAAAATTTGGACGGGAGTAGCTCTGGTCGGTGTCGCTTGCATTTACCTGCTTCTTAGTAAGCTTAGAACACGCAAAGTAAAATGTATGATCTTTGACAGAGGCATTGTCGTAGATGGTAGATCATATGACTTTGACGATTTCAAATCCTTTTGGTTTGTAGAAGGTGAGATCTTAAAAGTACGTTTCCAGCCTGTTAATAAATTTGGAATTCAGGTAACTATGCCTCTTATGAACGCAGATCCCGATGAGATAAGAGAATTCTTGCTGACGAAGTTACCAGAAGAGAACTCTCGAGGTGAAGACGCAGTCGATATGATAAATCGTATATTGAAGTTTTAGAGTGATTGAATTATTATGCCCGCGTAGCTCAGTTGGATAGAGCGTCAGATTGCGGATCTGAAGGCCACAGGTTCAAGTCCTGTCGCGGGTACCATCTATTTCGATCACATATCATTTTTTATTTGAATATTCCCAATAAAGCAAAGGTATATGGACAACAGTTATAAATGCATTATTTTAGATAATGGTGTTCGACTCATCATCGTACCTGACAATAATAAGTCGGTTGTTACGACTCTAGTTCTATTTGGCACCGGCAGCCGCAATGAGAAGGAAGCAGAGGCCGGAATTTCGCACGTTCTTGAACATATGTTTTATAAAGGCACTGAGGCTCTGAAGACGCCGATAGAGATTGCTGAATACATAGAAAATATCGGTGGGGAACATAACGCATTTACAAGCAAAGAATACACTGGTTTTTATACTAAGGTTGCCAGTCAATATCTGGATAGATCAATAGAATTTCTATCGGAACTACTGACGCGACCGTTATTCAATTCTGACGCCCTTGAGAAAGAGAAAGATGTCATTATCGAAGAACTAAAAATGTATGAGGATCTGCCGGCGGAAGTTGCGGCAAATAACTTTGAGCGGACCTTATTTGAGAAAAGCTCTTTGGGTAGGGAGGTTATCGGCTATCGAGATACGATCCTAAGCCTCAAAAGAGAAGACCTTCTAAGATATAGGGGGCAACACTATACTGGCCCGAATACTGTAATTGTGATTGCAGGCAATATTAATATTACTGAGGAAGAATTAACCAATAAAATCAAGACGAAGTTTGCTTTTTCCGATGAGAAAGCCCCGGTATATGAGAAAGTAGGCCTAATTCCTGGTAACCGTACTAGTATTGTAGACAAACCCACTGAACAGGCCAACATAGTATTAGGCTTTTCAGGGGCATCATATGCCTCCGATGATAGGCTGAGATTGAAGCTCATGTCGGTAATCTTGGGAGGCGTTATGAGTTCTAGGATGTTCACGGAAGTAAGGGAGAAGAAAGGATTGGCCTACACTGTTAGAACCTCTACTACAAACTATCAAGATACCGGTGCAATCGAAACATGTGCAGGAGTGCCATTTCTGAAACTGGGCGAGGCCATTAGGGCTATTAGAGGTGAATACAAAAAGATTCTTTCGGGAATTAAATTGGATGAATTACAGAAAGCCAAGGAGGTCCTTCAGGGTAGAATGTTGATTGCTCTCGAGGATACCAATGATATTGCGCATATTTATGCGATGAATGCGATGTTCGGCACAGAGTTCATAACTCCGAAGGGACTGATTCAAAAATACCGGGAGTTAACACTCGATGACGTCAACAGCAGTCTAATCAAGTATATCAAGCTTAAGGATTTAGTAGTCACAGCTGTCGGGAAAAATATTGATAAACAACAAATCCAAAAAATTATTGAGGAGTAAACTATGAAATCAAAACTCGCGATTGAGAGAACCTTCGCTATGGTGAAACCGGATGGAGTTCAGAGATCACTTGTGGGCCAAATTATTTCTCGTTTTGAGCAGAGGGGACTGAAAATTGTCGCAATGAAGATGATTAAGCCAGGACTTGAGCATATCGATAATCATTATCCAAAGGACGAGAAATGGATTGCCAGATTGGGTCAGAAAGGTTTCACAACATTTGAAGAGATGGGTTTGGACCCAAAGGAAGTGATGGGCACAAACGATCTCTTAGAGGCCGGCACAATGGTTAGAGAATGGCTTATAAAATACATGAACGAAGCTCCAGTGGTCGCAATGGTCATAGAAGGCATACACGCGATCGATATGGTTCGGAAAATTGCCGGCAGCACTTTGCCCAGCAAGGCGGAAATAGGTACTATTAGAGGGGATTTTTCTGTTGATTCTCCGATAGCTGCCAACTTGAATTTACGTCCAATCAAGAATGTTATTCATATATCTGAAAATAAAGAAGAGGCCGAGCACGAAATTTCTCATTGGTTTTCCGAGGAAGAAATTTATGATTATGAAAGAGCCGATCAAAGTGCAATGTTCTAACCGAGCCCAGTTCTAATTATACCAATCATTGCAGACAATATTTTTTGTAGCGGCTGAACTCTACTTACATCTGTTGTGGAGGCTTAAAATTGGGTGACTTTAATATCTAAATGGTTTATAATTTAGGAAACCTTAATTTTCAAGTTAATGAATTATCTGCTTGCATTTTTGTCCGCATTTCTTGTGTCCTGTCTGGGCACTAGTATTTTGCGCTCTTTAGGAATTAAATATAAAATATTGTCCAAACCGAGAGCCAGGGATATTCATAAAAGACCTCTTCCGAGAATAGGCGGCCCGGCAATTATTATAAGTTTTTTGCTAGTTTCTATCCTATTTGTTTTGATCGGCGATGGTTTTAAGTTTAGCGGAGCGTCAATATTTGGTCTCGCACCGGAGTTTATCGGAATAATCCTTGGTACGATTATTTTATCGTTCTTCATGATTATCGATGATATTAAGGGGCTACGGGCCCAGAATAAACTTTTGGTCCAAATATTCGTGTCACTGATTATTATCGCTTCCGGAGTTGGTATCAATTCTCTCGCCAATCCATTCGGAAATCCGGTTGACCTCAATTCGATTTATATTCCAATCTTCTCATATCAAGGACAGATTTATCACTTTTCATTACTTTCAGATCTGCTTACCCTCGTCTGGTTGGTAGGGATGATGAATGTAATGAATTTTGTTGATGGCATAGACGGATTAGCTGGCGGATTAGCGGGGATCGCCGGTTTGATTTTATTCTCTTTATCTATGTCGTTTGGGGTCGGACAGTCGGCGACAGCGCTACTGTCTATTGTTCTTGCCGGCGCCGCGTTCGGTTTTCTGGTTTGGAATTTTCCCCCTGCCAAGATATTTATGGGAGATTCAGGCAGTATGTTCCTGGGTTTTATTCTAGGGGTTCTTCCTCTCATTTCTGGCGGCAAATTGGCGACATCTTTTTTGGTTCTCGGATTCCCGATAATTGATGGGCTTTTAGTCGCTGCCGGCAGGGTGATTCGAGGGAAAAATCCGGCAACTCCGGATAAAACTCATTTGCATCATCGTTTTCTAACGGCCGGTTTCTCGGCCCGGCAGGCGGTTTTGTTTATGTATATTATTGCGGCTGTTTTCGGCTGGGTCGCACTGCGCTCAACAACTCTAGCTAAAGCATATAGCGCTGGCATTTTGGTTTTTCTTTTGGTTATACTTATAATTGTTCTAAGCTATATCGGAAAATTAAGAACCATAAAATGATGAAAGAATATACTTTTAACGGTCAACGAGAAGGCGAGAAGGTCGAAGAGGTCGTATATCAGCACCCTTATGTTTTGTATGCGAAAGGGATGAAGGCGATCCTCCTGATAGTTGTTGGTGTGGGCGTATTTTTATTTTTACCAAAATTATATCTGCTATCTATCTTGGCTTTCTTCGTAGCTGCTATTCTCTTGGCTGCGACATTTTTTTGCTTTCGGGAAACGATGTTCATTATTACCAATCGGAGGGTTTTTTTGATAGAGCAAAGTAGCTTTTTTAATCGGAGAATTGCTGAAGTCAATTTGGAGAATATTATCGATATGTTTAGTGAGACAGGCGGTCTGTCAAAGACATTATTAAAGTATGGTGATCTTCATATTCGGTCTGCGGGATCGAAAGAGGGCGGCGATATAATATTACGTGATATTCCCGCCCCGTATATAATACAACAGAGAGTGGCGGCGATCACGGAGAAAAAGACTTCTAGCAAATCTCAAAATTATCTTTCCCAATCAAACTCTTGAGTTTGTTCAGGAACACTGGATTAATTGAGACTTTATTTTTCAACTTTAGTGATTTTGTGGTGCCGTCGTCTTTGGTAACGATTATAGAAATCGGCGTGTCGCCAACGTCATCAGTTATGACTTCTCTCAGATGATCGAGTTCGTTTTTGCTAAAATGAGTCGGTAATGTAATTTTGATTAGAGAAGGGACCATCTTGGCTGCAGCTGGAGCTGAGAAGGTACGAGGGGGGCTAACAGCGGCTGTGCCTTCTTTTTTCCGGGAGTAGCGGTTTCGTTCCTTGGGAGTAAAGGCGGGGGCGACGAAATCCGCTGTCAATTCATAAGCATTTTCCGCCAGAATTTTCGGTGCTCCGTCTTTGTAGCTGACAAAACCATCGATAGAAATTATTCTGTCGTTCTGGATAACTTCACCAAAACTTTCCAGTGTCTTTGGAAAAAAGAGTACCTCGACGTTTGAGCTCAAGTCCTCGACTTTGGCGAAGACCATATTCTGATTGTTGCGGGTCAGTATCTTTTGCATTGTTGTGATAACGCCGGCGATACGGACAAATTTGTTTTCCAAACCGGGGCTAATCTCTGAAATCTTGATCGTCCGGTTCTTCTCTAAAAGATGACCGATATCCGACAGAGGATGCTCGGAGATATACATTCCCAGTAATTCCCTTTCCCAGGACAGAATCTGTTTCTTATCTGCAGGATTGGCTTTTTCAAGATCGATAACAACAGAATCGAGCGATTTTTCCGAGCCGAAGAGGGAATCCTGTTGACTATTCATAATCTTTTGAACATTTGAGGAAAATGTCAGAATTTTATCCATATTAAACAGAAGCTCTCCTCTCTCTCCTAACTCAGAGAGAGCTCCGGCCATGGCCAGTGATTCGAGTGATTTTTTGTTGGCTACTTTACCGGAGAGCCGTATTAGAAAGTCCCGTAAATCCTTGAATTCTCCACCGTTTTTCCGCTCTGCTACAATTTCTTCGGCGACCGCTTGCCCAACATTCTTAATAGCTGACAGGCCAAATCTGATATTGCCTGTCTCCTTGACAACGCCGAAGTCAACAAATGACTCATTGATACACGGTGGCAAAACCTCGATATTCATTCTCTTGCATTCGTCAATCTCGATGGCTAGTTTATCTAAATCATCTTTGTTCGAGGTCATGAGCGCCGCCATAAATTCGGAGGGATAGTGAGCCTTTAAATAGGCAGTTTGGTAGGCAATCAGGGCATAACAGGCAGCATGAGACTTATTGAAGGCATACTGAGCAAAATCTTGCATAGCCTGATAGAGACTTTCGGCAATTTCCTTTTCTACGCCGTTCTTAACACAGCCCTCGATAAATTCGCGGCCCATTTTCTCCATCAGCTCTTTAATCTTTTTGCCCATAGCCTTGCGCAATGTATCGGCTTGTCCTCCTGTGAATCCGGCCATATCTTTGGACATCTGCATCACCTGTTCCTGATAAACAATAATGCCGTAAGTGTTCTCAAGAGCTGCTTTTGCCTTGGGGTGGGCATATGTTATCGGCTCTTTTCCGTGTTTTCGGGCAATGAATTTATCGATCCATTGCATCGGACCGGGACGGTAAAGAGCCACCATGGCGATGATGTCTTCAAAGACAGAGGGCTTGAGTTCCTTTAGATACCTTTTCATGCCGTCCGATTCCAGCTGGAAGACGCCGGTTGTATCGCCTCGGGAGAGTAATTTATAGCTTTCTTTATCATCCTGAGGAATCTTGGTAATATCAATATTTTCTCCTCTTGTTTTCCGGATGATGCTCAGGGCATTTTGGATGATAGTCAGATTGGATAGACCTAAAAAGTCCATTTTTAGAAGGCCAAGATGCTCGATGATCGTACCTTCAAATTGTGTAAGAACGGAGATATCGCCTTTTTGCGCCTCCTGCAGGGGGCAGTACTCGGTGAGCGGCTCTTTGGAGATAACGACACCAGCTGCATGCATCGAAGAGTGACGAACGACGCCCTCAAGCTTCTTGGCGATATCAATACATTCTTTGACTTTAGCTTCGCTGTTATATAGACCCTTTAGCTCCGAAATCGAATTCAATGCTTCCTGCAAAGTCATGCCGGCGGGTATCAATTTGGCTACCAAATCTACTTCGGAATATGTCATAGATAGAACCCGGCCCACATCTCGAATCGCCATCCTGGCGGCCATCGTTCCGAAGGTAATGATCTGGGCAACATGGTCTTTGCCATATTTATTTGAGACATATTCAATCACTTCGCTACGCCTGGCATCGGCAAAATCCATATCGATATCAGGCATGGAGATACGGTCAGGGTTTAGAAACCGCTCGAAAAGAAGATCAAATTGCAGAGGGTCAAGATCAGTAATATTGAAAGAATAAGTAATAATGGAACCGGCGCCCGATCCACGTCCGGGGCCGACGGCGATACCCTGATCTTTCGCCCATTGGACATAGTCAGCGACAATCAAAAGATAACCCTGATAATCCATATGGCTAATCACACCATATTCATAGAGATAGCGGTCCCAAATCTCCTTTGTAATATAGAGTTGCTCCGGCGAAGGTATTCCATGATCCTTTGGCAAATCAGTCTGCGATATTTTTTGCGTCCCATATCGCATGTTCAGCCCCAGATAGCATTTTTCCTTGAAATAGCTATCAATATTGTGACCGCTTGGTACGGGAAAGTCAGGAATAATAATGCCGCCCAACTCCAACTTTACATTACATTTTTCGGCGATTTCCTGGGTATTGGCCATTACTTCGGGATGATCCGGAAAATTCCTGGCCATTTGCTCTCTGGTCAGGAGAGAATAGTCGTCGCCCACCATAGAAAGCCGTTTTTCATCGCTAATTACCCTCCCGGTTTGAAGGCAGATCAGCGCATCTTGTGCGATGTCATCGTCGGAATTGACATAATGAGCGTCATTCGTGGCGACAACCTTGAGATCAAACTCCTTTGCCAATTGAAAAATCGCTTTGTTCGCCGCTTCTTGCTGTTCGACTTTGCTATGTTTTTGCACTTCCAAGTAGAAGTCTTCTTTTGGAAATATTTCTAAGTATTCACGGATCTTTTCTCGACCTCTATCGAGGCTCTCCAAAGCCGCTCTGGCGACTTCTCCCTGTATACAGGCGCTACAAGCAATCAGCCCCTCGGCATGAAGTTTCAAAACCTCTTTATCAATCCTTGGTTTATAATAATATCCCTCGAGATGCGCAATAGTAACAAGCTTCAATAGATTTTTGTACCCTTTTTCATTCTTGGCCAGTAGAATCAGGTGGTAGGAATGCTGATCTATCCTGGGCTGCTTGTCATGTCTGGTCCTGGCTGCTACGTATGCTTCTACTCCCAGCAGAGGTTTTATCCCTTGCTTGGTACACTCTTCATAAAATTCAACTACGCCATGCATTACTCCATGGTCGGTGATCGCCAAAGCGGTCTGACCGTCAGCTTTTGCTTTCTTGACCAGATTGGGAACTTTTCCCATGCCATCCAGCATCGAATAATGTGAATGGACGTGGAGATGAACAAAGTTTGGAAACTTCGCTTCCATAATTTCTAAATCCTAATTTCTAATTTCTAATCAAATCCCAATTAATTAATTCCTAAATTATAAAAATTGGGGGTTGATTCGTCATTCTTGATTCTTAATTCGGGAAGTATAATTGTTTTTATGACTTATTTCTGTTAATATCACAACAATATGGATAACATGTCAACAAAAACCTATGCTTTTATCTTGGGTCGTGAAAGAGATCTATGCTTAGCGGAACTGAACGCGGTTTTGGATCGTTTTTGTTTTTGCAACCCTGAGCGTAGTCGAACGGGTGATATTACAAGTGTACGCGAGAATACCGTCTTCATCAATATTGCACAAAATTCTGATTTATCGGTTGGTATGCTGGCGGAAATTCTTGGTGGCACGACAAAGATCTTTGAGATCGTCGGTGATCTGAATCATTATGAGCGGGTTATCAGCGCGACTTTGCTGGAGAAGGGGAAAGCCGGCGGGAAGATTGACTTCGGCATTTCTTCATTCAATCCCTCTTTCTCGATGAAAAAGATCAATGAGATAGGAATCAATATAAAAAAGAGTTTAAAGGGGCAGCTTTCATGCCGTTTTGTTGCGCTTCGTGAAGGCACAGAACTCTCAACAATACTGTCTCTCAAAGAGAAACTGATAGGAAAGGGCGCAGAATTTGGCTTCTTCGGCAAGTCCATCGGTATTTTGGTTGGCCTAAGCAATCCAATCGAATGGTCAACAAGAGATTATGAAAAACCTGCCGGAGATAAATATTCGGGAATGCTCCCGCCAAAGCTTGCGAGAATTATGATAAATTTGGCATTAGGAGCAAGTAAAAAAAATAATAATTCCGAATTTCTAATTTCTAATCAATCACCAAGTCCTAGTGTACAAAATCCTGAAGGTTTGACATTAGAAATTCTTAATTCCTCATTGCGACCTTTGGTCGTAGATTCTTTTTGTGGCTCAGGCAACGTCTTGATGGAAGCTTTGATGCTTGGCTGCGATGTTTTTGGCAGCGATAATAGTGAGAAGGCAGCCAAGGATGCAAAAGCCAATGTACAATGGCTTTTGCAAAATCCAAATTACAAAATCCAAATTATAAATAAAAACCCAAATCCTAAAATTCAAATTCAGGAACTCGATGCAACAAGCGAAGAATTAATTAGAAATTTGAAATTAGAAATTAGAAATTACGACGATATCCTCGTTGTCTGTGAGCCTTATCTGGGTGAGCCAAAGAAGTTTAAGCCTTCAGAAAATTCTGCTCGCGGAGAGTATCGGAAGATCGAAGAGTTGTACCTTAAATTTTTCAATAACTTTACGAACTTTATAAACTTGACGAACTTTCGACTTCCTGTTGTTTTTTGTATGGTTTTTCCTCTCGTCGAATTAGAGAATGGAAAGCAATATAGTCTATACCGAGAAAGTGTTGACGAAATAGCAAAAATTGGCTATACTGAACTTCAGCAGCCATTAATTTATGGTAGAGAATACCAGGTTGTGAAAAGGGAGATAGCCCTTTTGAAATTATAAATTTTTAATTCTTAATTTTTATTCAATTTTTAATTTTGAAATTACTAAATTAGGATTTGATTAGAAATTAGAAATTAGAAATTAGAAATTTATCCGAAGGATAGGTCATGGCACATAAAAAAGCCGCCGGTAGTACAAGATTAGGCAGAGATTCAGAATCAAAGCGCTTAGGCGTGAAGATTTTTGGCGGTGCCAAAGCTATTGCTGGCAATATCATTATTCGACAACATGGTACCAAATTTCATCCTGGCCAGAATGTAGGCATGGGTGACGATTATACAATCTTTGCTCTTAAGGATGGTCTTGTTCGATTTCAAGAGAAAAAAGTCACCGCTTTTACGGGTAACAAAGATAAACGCAAATTTGTTCACGTCGACGAAATTGCAGAAAAGGCAGGCGAATAATGGAAAAAATTCTCACAAAATATATGAAGAAAAATGCTCCTGTCTTATCTAGCGGCGACACAGTCAAGGTTCATATCAAAGTCAAAGAAGGTGCAAAAGAGAGAGTTCAGATTTTCGAAGGCCTCGTCATCGCTGTGAAGCATGGTGCCGGACTTGATGGTACTTTCACCGTCCGCAAAGAATCATTTGGCATCGGTGTTGAGAGAGTTTTTCCTCTTCATAGCCCACGGGTTGTAAAAGTTGAGAGAATCAAGCAGTCGAAGGTTAGACAGTCCAAGCTTTATTATATGAGAGAACTCCACGGCAAGAACGCCAGATTGAAAGATGTAAATAGAGATCACAAAGTCTGGGAAGAGAAGGATGCCGAGGAAGAGCTAGCTAGAATTGCTGCTGAGAAAGCTGCCGAGGCAGAAGCTGAAGCCGCCAAGAAAGCTGCCGAAGAGGCAGAATTGGCCAAGAAAGCAGAGGCACTTGCAGGGGACAGAATAGTGGAAGACAAGAAAGAAGAAAACAAAGAGTAATTATTGTTCGACTCCGTGTCCTTGCGGGTGGAGAACTAGTAAACTTTGATACTTCTCCAACCTCGAAGCACCGAGGGGTCGAAGAATAAGAAATGAACATTGGTTGATAAACTGTTGTAGATACAAGTTATATATAGAGCTCAAAGCTAAAAGCTAAAAGCCAAAAGCTCAAGGCCGAAAGCTAAAAAATGCCCTCTTACCAGGGGCATTTTTTGTTATTAAATTTGCAATTGCTTAAATCGGGGGTAAAATAAAGCTAAATAAGCACAAGGAGATGACAATGGCAAAGGTAATGATCGTAGAAATAGAAGCTATATACGGCACAAATGACACAAACCGCGGTAATCAGATGATGGATGTTGCCGGCGGGGCCTTGGTTGGCTATCTCAATGAAAAAGCGCCGCAACATGAGGCGCGGCATACTCAACAAAAAACTCTTAAAGCTGATGAACTTCGGGAATATAATCCGGAATATAAGGGCGGAGACATTACTATCGATGATCAGGCGATTCTCGATATGGTCCGGATCCAAGCCAATGAAGCCAAAGCTCAGGGACAAGCCTGTATTGTCGGCTTTCGCAGCGTCACACCGTTTTTCAATCATGCTGTGAAATTGTCAGCAATAATTAAGGCTGAACTGCCCGAGGTCAAAATAATTATCGGCGGCTATCATCCTTCCGGCACAGCCGGTAACGAAGAAGTAGTCCCGGAGGGCGAAGAAAAGCCGGCAATAGGCGAATTTGATATTAGCAGCGCTGATATTTATGCCAGTAAAAAATTTAAAAAGCTGGAAAGTCGATTAAGAGAACAGCATCAGGATGAAAAGCTGGAGTTGATTGACGCATTTGTCGTCGGCGAGGGCGAGGAGACTCTACTGGAACTGATTGAACGTTGGGAAGTCAAGGAAAGCTTGGGCGAAACCAAGGGCATTATCTACAAAGATGGTGACGAGATCAGATTCACCGGTCGTCGTCCGGAGATGGCTCTGCCTGATGAAGTCGACGAAGAGGGCAATCTGGTCCATCCAAACTATAAGAAATATTATCAGCCGGAGGCAGACAGATTATTGTCCATTCCAAAAAAAGACGCAGAGGGCCAGACCATCGGCATCGAAAAAATGCCGTCATCGATCGGCTGTACCCAGGTCGGCAGTTTTCCCGGCGATGAAGATATTCATGGTGAGATAGGCTCAAATCTTTCGAGGGGCTGCGGTCATAGGTGTGAATTCTGTTCCTCTCAATTTATCTGTCAGGGCAAAGTTCGTTTTCGTGATCCGGAGGAAGCTGTCAGGGAAATGACCAAATACTATCTCGATCCCAAATTCAAAACTAACTTTGTTTACTTTTTTGATCTGACCTTCAACGCTTTTTATAAGGAAAACGCCAATGAATTTTGTCGGCTGATGGCTGAAGCTAGAGTCATAAAGAAATCAGATGGTAGCGAGGAAGTGGTTTTCGGCGGGAAAGAAGGAGAGCGGATTTTTGGTGGCGAAGATATCGAAAAAATCCACTGGTTTTGTTTATCCGAGGTCTATACATTCAATGAGAACAACCTAGCCGACGTTGAGAAATCCCTTGGACTTATGGCTGATGCCGGCTGCACCAAGATCGGTTTCGGCATTGAGGGATTTACGCCCAAGGATATCGTTCATATCAAAAGGGTGCATGGAAAGGATGCCGACGAAGCCAAGATGATCGAACTAGGCACTGAGCGGTTTGCACGCGCGGCCTGGGTCTTGAAGAAAGCGACTGAGATGGGCATTTTTACCCGCGGCTATTTTATGTGGGGGACGGAGAATCAGGACGAGAGTTCCTTTGATAAGGCCAATGCGCTTTTACAAATGGAAATTCCGGAAGTAATTTTTGGAAATTATGAATGGCTCAAACGGACTATCAAATTTGTTTTTGAAGAGCAGGCTAAATACTCTCCCAAAGAGAATAACAAAGAGGCTTTGGCTCCTGACATCGAATCATTTGCGGTCAAAGAGTTTGAGCTGACACCTGAGCAATTATCCCAGAAGGCCAGAATGCTAGAAGTTGATCATTTGAGGCTGGCGTTTGAAACACCATATCCCAATACCGATGTCGCGAAAGAGCGGACGCTTCGGTACTACCAATACTATCGCGATGATGACGGTTTTATTATTTGTGACCAAAAAGGCAAGCCGGTTGCAAAGCGGTTTTTGGCTGACGGCAAACAGTTGAAGTTGGGAAAAGACTGGTTTTTCCGACATCCTGATACCGGTGTCGTTATTGAAGGTGATGAATTAGCAGCGTGTGAAAAGAAGATTGATAAGACCTACTGGAAAGATGGAAACACCAGCATCACTCTAAATGAGGCAATCAAGAACGGTTGGGACGATTGGGAAATTCTTTCTCAAGAGGAGCCAATTTTAGACGGAGGAATTCCTATCGAAGAGATTGAGGGTCATCCACGGAGGTTTATTCAGGAATTTTATTCGTCAGACGCATACCATAGAAGTATGGAGCACCGGGCGCAGACTCAACCTCGCAACTTGGAAGGGATTTATGCTTGGCAGAAATTTTGGAATGACCGGAATGGCCGGCCGGCCGAAATTGATGGCAAGCGGAACTTCGACTTCCTGACTGAAGAGCAGAAGGTGATGGCCGAAGCAAAGCTTCGGGAGAGAGCTAAACAAATTCCGGAGGCAGAAAGACAGGAATGGATTGATAAGCATTTCCTCGAAGGACGCAGGCCGACTCCGGAGGAACTTCGGGAGGCAAAAGCTGAAGATGACATAGTGCCTGACGATGGTCCACCGCCGGAAGGCTTTACCAATAAATTATCATAAGTATTTCGAGAAAATGCCCTTAACCAGGGCATTTTTTGTTATCTCAAACTCCTCCCCTCTTCGGGAACTTGAGGGGAGGTTGGGTGGGGTGCTTCAATTATTCTACTTTTTTGCCAAGTCGGAGGCTTCACTCCAGGCGAGTTCATAGAGTTTTCTCTGTGCTTCGGCGATATCCTTCGATTCAATGATGACGCCAAATTTCTCTTTTAGTGACATAAATGATACCTTGTCGTCGTAAATATAGCACTCGGGCACGATATTCATTTTTTCCTTGGAAATGATCCGAGTTTGTCGCAGTTCGGCGATATCTCTCTTTTTTATCTCGTGTGAGACTGGTACATCATTAATGATTGCCCGAATAGTGATGCCTTTTTGTGTTCGGCGCTCATAATATTTCTCGAAATAATCAGCGCCGAATTCTGCCGTTTGTTCCGTATTTAGCCACGAGAGAATCTGACTCTTTGCGGTCAGGGAGTCCTCGTACATTGAAATTATACCGTCCTCACCGTCATAATATTTCACCTTTGGCTTCTGTGGCGCGCCGTTATAAACGCCTTTGAGCTCAGGAAGGAGCCTTTTCGCCTCTGCCGCCTTGTCTTGATACTCACGGCTTTTCCTCTCCAGGAAGCTGACCAGGAGCTCAGGGTCACCAGCAGCGTATCTCTTCTTATTTTCCTCCTTCACATAGCTCACCAATCCATAGTTCACGAGGGCTTCAAGAATGTCGTAGGCAGTCGTTCTATTTATATTAGCTCTGACCGCGGCCTGTGTGACTGAGCCAGTGCCTAGCTCCAAGAGAGCGAGGTAGATAAGCGCTTCTTTTTGGGACAGGCCAAATTTCTGTAGTGTTTCGATATCCATATGTCTCCTTTGTTTATTGTTCGAGCCGAAGGCGAGAACTACTATTCTAATTATCTTATATTTGTGTGGATTTATTTCGACAAAGTCATAATATCATAATTATTTTTGGTGGTCAATTGAGCTTAAATTGAGCACAAATGTAGCAATACAGTATGTGGATAATTATTGACATTTGACCTAGTACTCGATATAATGACACGTCAACGATGATTAGTCAAGAAATCGTTGTTGCGCACACATACAATCAAAGCTTTGCCCGGCTTTACAGGGCAGAAGGAGAATACAATGAATACCCCCACCGCTGGTTTCCCGAATGTCCCCGTGGTTTACCCCGGACAGTTTCCTGCTAATTTCAACCCGAATACCGCGGGCTGGGGCAATTTCGCCCCCGAAGTCATCGAAGAGAGCAAAGGAAAGCTCCTAATGCTCGACTTGGATTTTGGCCGGAAATGTTCCCTGAACTGCCCACATTGCTTCCGAAAGAGTTCCTCTTGGCGGGAGGGCGCCGAGCAAGACCTTTCGCCCAGTGAGATAAGAGGAATCATCTGGCAGGCGAAGGAGCTGGGCCTTCGTTCCGTCAAAATTCTTGGTGCCGGCGAGCCGTTTGAGAACGAAGGCTTCGTTGACTTCCTGTATTTTCTCGACGATGAGGAGATTGACGTGACAGTCTTTACGGCTGGTCATGCGATCGAGCCATGGTTGGCTCACGGTCTGGCTCAAATCGAGCGGCTATCGCTGATTGTGAAGTTCAACACTTCAAATCCGTTCGGCCAAGCTTGCATGGTTGGCGATGGATTTGAATATCCGATGAAGCGGAATTACACAATTCAGCTTCTCGCCGAAGCTGGCATGAACAAGAGCAACCCGACTCGTTTGGGATTGGGCACCAGCCCGATTATGAAGGCAAATGTCCAAGAAGCCTTCGATATGTATGAGTGGGCGATGCGGCGAAACATGTTCGCCGTTATTTGCCCCACCATGTGCAGCGGTCGCTGCGGAAATGATTCGTGGATGGGAATCAACCCCGACGCAGACCAACTGGTCGAGCTCTACGCCCATATTTACCGCTTCAACATCGAATATGGTATCCAGACGCTAGATCAAATCAAGGAAGAAGGCATTTCCGCTTATGCAGGGGCTCGTCCTTGCAACCAGGTCGGCAACGGCCTTTACGTCACGCTGGACGGGATCGTCCGCCAGTGTCCCGGCAACGACGTCGATAACCTCGGCGACGTGCGCCAGACCTCCCTTCGTCAGATCTGGGAAAATTCCCCGAACTTCAGCCGTTCCGGCAAGTTCAACTATGGCTGTCCCGCAAAGGACGGCCGATCCATTCCGACTGGCCTCTACCAAAAAGTATTGGCCAATATCGAGATTGGAAGCTGATCGCAAACATCGATCAGAATCCCGGCCCTCGCACACAAATGCGGGGGTCTTTTTATTATAGAATTATTCATTTTAGTTCTTCTCCTAAGATAGGAGAAGCTAGATGAGGTATGAGTACATGATTACCACACTACCCCCTCTAACTCCCCCTGAACCAGGGGGAGAATATTAAGTTTATTTGTTATTGTTTTTGACAACTCTTTACTATCCAAATAGCTAACCGTATAATTTAGTCACAATTAACAAATTATGACCATGCCAGGCACAGAAGCACAATTTATAGATGAAGAAAAGGCAGGAATTCCGCCAGCCGAAACAACTGAGGCAGAAAAACCGCAGATCAATACAGCTGAGCTATCTCACGAGCTCGCCAGGTTTGGCTTTGCCGGCGGCAACAATCACCCTGAAAGTGAGGTTTACTTTTTGGTCAATGAATGGGGCAAATTTAATGATGGTTTGAGTAAGGATAATAATCAGATATTAGCTGGTAAGTCTGGGGCCGTACAGAGAGAATTTTTGCAGTATTACCTTCCGCAGGAATATGCATATGCTCAAAAAAAATATGGTGAAGAGACTAAGAGAATAGAAAGCCAAGGATATACCGGAGAACAGATTGATAAGTTCGAGATTATTATCAGAAAAATGGAAGCGGCGATTGCGGCCTATGACCAAAAGGTAATGGAGCTTGAATCCAAAGAGCGAGAATTGTATCGACAATCAGAGGAAGCAAGGGAGGCGGCCGAAAGCCACACTGAATGGAGAGTGATGCATGATCAATGGAGCGCTGTTTATGAGGATTTAAAATACCTTGAGGATTGCCGTGACGGCATGGCTAACTTGATTGATGAGACCTTTCCTTATTATCCAAGAACAACGGATTGGGCAAAGAGATGGGAGCGCCAAGAAAATGATCCGCTATGGTTTCCTTACGGTGATGAGCGGGGATTATTTGAGTATTTGAAGCAGCGAAGTTCTTACCAAAAAGCGAAAGGCAGAATACAAATATTAGAGAGAGTGGCGACAGTTTATAATGTCAAGGCAGAGCCTTCCGAAGAAGAAAGAGGTTCAATATATCCGCCAGAGCTATATGAAAAAAATCGAGAAACAGTCGATGCATTTTTTGAAAACTTTGGTTTGCAGGCACTTCGACCGAGCTTCCTTGTCGCCATTGCCAATACTAGATTGAAGGAATTATCTAGCAAAAGAAGCGGAATCAAATATGAGATTGATTATCATTCGAGAACAGATTTGGCTGACGATTTTGCAGCGGTTGAAGCAGAAATGGAAGAGGTAAGGCAGGAAATAATTTTGATTCAGCAAGACGCCACTTCGACTAGTCCCGATGCTGATCTTCAAGGGAAAGAACCAACGAGCGTAATTCATATGAGTAGTAGTGGCAAGGAACATTGGAACGATTGCTACATTTGCAAATTTGAGGGAGGAGCAGACGGCTTATTTAAGCCTCACGGCGGCTCCGAATCGAACTTCTTCGATTGGATCAGGGATTTCTATGATCATAGGGAGTATCTCGCATATTTTTATGATAAGATCTTGTCGGCCAATGTAGTACCGCGGACTTTTATCCGATTGATCGAGCAGAATGTCGGGAGTATTCAGGAATTTGTTAAAGGCGCCTCTGTTTCCAGCGAATATGCCGTGGAGAGGGATCCGAAAGGAAGAAATAAGATAGGGATGTTGGACGCAGTAGCAGCGATATCTGATCGGACCATGATGGGCCCAAAGGCCAAGAACTGTCTCTTTACTAGTGCCAACAATAAGCTTCATGCGATTGACAACGGATTTTCTTTCTCCGAGGGCAGAACTAGTATGGATCGACGTGTTATCGAACCCGAATGCAGAGAGGCAATTGCAAGGCTTGCTTCGACTGATAATTCTGAAATCGCCTTAACCACGATTCTCCGGTGTCTCTTGCATCAAGGAGAAGCCATGTCAGCGATGATCAGAATGCTTCAGCTATGGAAGATGTCAACTACTTCGATGAAGGAAGTTGAGCCGGTAGCAATAGCATCATAAGGAGAAAAATGAAATATGTGGAGATATTAAAATTAGAAAATGACGGCAGTCAGAAAGTGGCGGTAACCTGCCAGCTTGGAGATGATGGTGCAGTTCAGTGTGTTGGCGATCAGGATATTCTCGAGAGTCTAAACGACGGAATTTTTAGCTATGACAAGGAAGACCAAAGAACTCTTACCATGAGTGACGGTCTCAAATTTCTCGAGGCATTGCCTGAAAATTACCACTCCGGCTACTTCAACGCAACTGAGGTAAAAGAGAGATAATATTTATTCCTTTGCTATATCCCAAAGCAGGAGGAAGCGTTGTTTTTCGTCCTCGGCGAGAGAGGCGCTCTCAATGACCGTGGCAAACGGCTCATCTTCGCCATGAACGATATAGGCGACAGTATCGCCAAAGATATTTGTTGAAGTCCTCGGATCGAACTTGTTGGCAGGCAGAAATCTCATCTCTCTCTGTTCGTTTTTACGGTCGACCATAAGAGCACGGTCGGCGGGGGTGTCGGGAAACAGCACTTGAGAAGGAATACCTTTCTTCTTTCGACTCTCAACAAATTCCGTGAGTACATTGCTGAATTTACCACTCAAGAGATTACTGCCGATCGCATAGGTCGGTGTTCCTTTGGGGAGCGCTAAAATCAAATTATAAACCTGAGCAATGCCCTCTTTGCCCTCAAAAGTCCGTATCACGGGCTTATTTTTTGATTTGCTGGCAATCGACTGGAGCTCAGAGACGCCGTTTAAGAAGCGCGAATGACGGCGTTCCTCCATGAGCGCTAGCTGCTTCGGGGAGACTACAGAGTACTTCGTGCGGCGACCATCGTTTTCACTTGAAGCCAGACCCTTCCATGCAAGCTCTTCGAGAATTACATAACAGGTGGGACGCTTAATACCACTCTTCTTGGCTATATCCCATATTGAGCTCGGTCCGAGCTCAAGGCAGGCCAAATAGATCTTGGCGGCGTTTTCGTGAAGGCTCAAATCTTTCAAAATGTCGAGTAATTGTGTTGTCATAATTATTGACAGTAATATAGCAATAGATGAAGAATGTGTCAAATATGATATCAAAATAGGCATTTTTTGCATTTACTATATTGTCAAAACCGTGAATCCGAAAATTAAATAGTTGCAACTTGGTATCCCAAGATTATCCTCAAATAATGAAACAAATAACCTCTTGGCGATCTTGGAAATGAGCTTACTAGCCCGAGATGGTTTTTAAGAT
>Ga0172380_10003646_pt1 | contig 20818 bp, 22 predicted proteins | sample Leawe162metaG_FD_119747 | JGI IMG/M metagenome (GOLD analysis project Ga0172380, IMG submission 119747) | Leachate microbial communities from a municipal landfill in Southern Ontario, Canada - Leachate well 162 metaG | ecosystem: Engineered > Solid waste > Landfill > Unclassified | place... | reverse complement strand
TCTTTAGGCGCGCTCTCGAGGTAGGCCCGGAATACGTTGCGGCCGATACGGCCGAATCCATTTATAGCTACTCTTGCCATCTATCCAACTCCTTATTAAAGTCTCAAACCGGCCGTTGGTACTTATTCGGCTCTATTTGTGCCAATCTGTGCCAATTAGCTCCGGCGATTGGCAAAGCATATAACAATATAAGGGCGAGGCGCCCAGACTTTATTTCAGCTTAAGATGATGGGTAGCAATCTTGAAAGGTTTCGTTACTCATTCGTTTTTAAGAGAATAGGGTTACCATAGAAATTGCAAGATTAACTATTAGGAGAATTTATGAGAGATAAAGTAGAAGCCATTCTCGACAAGCTGCGCCCGATGTTAATGATGGATGGCGGCAATATTGAGCTAGTAGACGTCAAGGACGATGAAGTTCAAGTGCGTTTAGTTGGCGCTTGCGGTATGTGCCCCAGCTCAACCATGACCATGAAAATGGGCGTTGAGCGTGCCATTAGAGAAGAGTTGCCTGAAATCAAGCGAGTTGTTTCTGTCTAGAGTCTAGTATCTAGAGTCTAGACTTGGCTTTATGGCTCGAGATCTCGGCGGTTGCGGAAATCACTTGACAGGTAGCCGACTATTGCCCTTTCTTGCTCATGGCTGTTGAGGTTGGCTAAATCAGCCTTATGTGTGTAGTTGTTGAGGCGTGAAAGTGAAGCTTTTGTCGCTGTTATCGTTTGCTGTGAATTGGCTAGGATGGCTTGGGCGAAATCATGTGTAAAGGCTTCTAGCTGGGCATCTTCAACTGCTTTGTTGATCAGGCCAATTGCCTCGGCCTTGGTACTGTCAATGGTGGCGGCACTGAAAAGCAATTCCTTTGCCTTGGCTTGGCCAATCAGGCCTACCAGCCTTTGAATATTGCCGTCATCCAAAATAATTCCGAGGCGGGCCACCGGGATGCCGAAAATTGCACGATTAAGGGCCGCAAAGCGCAGGTCGCAGGCATTGGCAAGTAAGCATCCTCCGCCCAGGCATGGGCCGTTCACCATGGCAATGGTGGGAAGCTCCAATGCAGCAATTGTTTCTAGAGCAGTGGCAATAGCCTGCCAAAAGCGAGCGGCACTAGCATAGTCGCTAATTTTGCGCAGGTCTTCAAAGTCGGCGCCAGCAGCAAAATATTTAGCTGTGCCAGTGAAAATTATTATGCGTGCGCCTTCTACTTTTAATTTTTCGATTAACCGTGGCAGACTTTCCCACATGGCTGTGTTGATAGCATTGGCTGCATCAGGTCGATTGAAAGTTATGGTTGCTAGGCCAGTTTGATCAAGCTTTACAATGATGTCTTGGCTTGGCATTATTTATTGGCGAAGTCGAATTGAACAGTATCGCCCTCTTTGACACCGTGTCTATCGCAGTAGCCGCCATTGACTTCGATTACTTCAGAGACATCGATTGTGCTTTCCGCTGGATAGGTCGGGCATTTACTTGTGTCTTCTGACTTGCAGGGTGGCACTTGCTTGCAGATTTTTACAATCTTGCCATCTCTGATAAAGAGCATGTCGAGAGATATTAGGGTGTGATACATCCAGAAAGCCACAGGCCGATGGGGGTGAAAAAGAAAGACCATGCCTTGGGTCTCTGGCATTGATGTGCGGTACATCAGGCCGTGCTCAATTTCTTCACTAGAGCTAGCTACTTCTAGTTTGACTTCTTGGTCGCCTAGTTTGACTGTAGGCAGCATTGCCAGCGCCTCCCTGCAATTGAAATAGGTGAAGAGCGAAATAAGAGAGGTCGCGAGAGTGCAAGTAAAAGTTATTTTGTTGGTTTTCATAGCCAGTGCATTCTGTTAAATGGGGTTTTTGAATAGATGAATTGTACCGTGTCAGTTAGCACCCCGCGCTTTAAGGCGTAAGACTTACTGACTACTAAGCCAGCTGGATCGATTACCCCCGATACGCCTGTGTTGGTGGAGAGCACCAGAAAACGCTTGTTTTCGACTGCTCTTAAGGTGGCGCAGGCCAGATATTGTTTGTTCAAAGATGAATTATGAAACCAACCGAGATTGGCCAAGACTACAATTAGCGATGCTCCTTCTCTAACTTGATCAGAGACAATCTTGGGGAAGATCACTTCATTGCAAATTGCTACTCCGATTTTGCCCCAGCCTGAGCGGATAATTTGTGCTTTTTGAGCAGCTAAGAAGACTTCAGAATTGGTCGGCAGTTTGTCGCGCAAACTCTCTGGCACTATCTCGCCAAATGGTGCTACTTCAGCAAATGGAATTAGGCGCTGCTTGACGTAGGCGCTTTCTTTATAGCCAAAGGGGCTAACCAGTCTGGCTACATTTATATGGCCGTTTTTTAGTGGTTCGATGGCGCCATAAATTATTTCTTTGCGCTCTTCTTGGCTGATATGTTTTAGAGCCGGTAGCAGGCCGCCTTGACCCATTTGACTCAGGGTGACGACACCTTCTGGTAAGACTACTAGGCTTGAGCTGGTGTCGGCTGTAAGTTCGTTGTAGCGGCCGCAAAATGCTGCTGACGATATGGTTTTAAAACGCTCTTCTTCAATTGATACAGCACCTTGCACAATTGTCACCGGTATTGGTGGCGTCTGTGGATTGAAGCGAATGGCATGCTCTGGTCTAACTTCATCTTCTATGATGGCTATTCTTTGGCCGCCCCAGCTCAGAGCAAAGGCAATGGCCAGGCAGCATAGAACAAGATCTAGTACTGAACCAAATTTGATATTGAGTTGGTCTGTTCTCTCGCCGAGATTGCGGGCGATACCGGTGGTTTCAATAATTAGTTGAGCGCAGGCGGCGTTAAACATGACGATGACAAAATCGACTAGGGCGCTGCCACCTACTGCCGCTAGTTGTATCAAGGGTAAGTTGCGTGATTGGGTGTAGGCAAGTTGGCTCAAAGGGGAACCAAGAAACATGGGTGAGGTGGCCACTACCCATTGCAGGAAAACCCAAATAGAAGGCACGGCAAGGAGATATGGATAAAACGGCCGACGATGGTTAGGCAAAAAACTTGGGCGCAGCGGTAAGCAGAATACAAAAAGAGCAAACAGTGCTGTTAACGAAGAATAGTGAATGACTTCAACTAGCCATGCCAATAAAACTAATTGAAAGCTAACGGCATCATGCAAGCCGAGCCAGCGCAGTGGATACATACCGGTTAAGAAACTAAGTGCAATGGCGTAGTAGCCAGCGCCAAAAGTAAAACCAGTAAAGATTGATTGCCAGGGAGTATTGCAAGCTCTAATTAGTATTAAAAGTGGTATCAGGCCAAACCAGGCTAAATAGGCTAGATCAAAACCGGGTGTGGCAAGGGCGAGAATTGCCCCCATCAAAAAGCCTATTGGTAGCTTGATCGAAAGCCGCTGTGAGTCGAGCCACCCCGCTTTAGGGGCAACGCTGACAGGAGTGACCTGAATTTCAGAGCTGAAGCTATAACTGTTCATTTACACCGATAACTGTGCCTTGCAATGTTACACTTTGGGAGGTCAAAATAGCTAATTTAGGTTCTATTTATTGAATAGTCGACCAGAGAGTGCAAAGAGAGTGCCAAGGCGGATCATGGGCATCGATCCTGGTACTGCTACGGTTGGCTTTGGTATAGTCGATTGGCTGGCTGGTGATAGCTTTAGGTATATATCATCAGGGGTAATATCCACACCGAAAACCATGGCGCCAGCCAACCGCTTGAAAATGATCCGAGAAGATTTGATTAGCTTGATCGAAGAGTTTAAGCCCGAAGAGTGCGGTGTTGAAGCAATTTTCTTCTTCAAAAACGCTAAGACTGTAATTCCCGTGGCACAAGCTCGTGGTGTCATTCTTGAATCCTTGGCTACCTTCGGTATGTTGGCTGGTGAATATACACCCATGCAGGTAAAGCTACATGTCACTGGGTACGGTAAAGCAGAAAAACCAGAAGTCCAGTGGGCTGTAGCCAAGCTACTTGGGCTGCAAGAAATCGTTAAGCCTGATGATGCCTCAGATGCCCTGGCGATAGCTTTGACCCATGCTCGGTTGACTTGCCATCTCAGCCCCCGCCTAGAGCGGGTGTAGGCGTTAGATGAATCACTAATTTTACTGCAGCCAATAGCAGCAGCATGGTAAGAAAGGATATTTCGCTTGCGCCGATCTTTCCTTTATGTTGCGCGGTTTCTGGCAAAGCTAGCGGGGTTGCTGCGATGCCAGCAATTGAGCCGTAGTAAATCCCGCTAGCAACCATAACTGCGAAATTTGGCAAGCTAATTACGGGCAAAGAATCAATCAAAGCTAAGACAGCACCAAAGCCCACTGCTATTTTTACAAATTCTATTTCGCTAAAGACAAAAAAGCGCAAGGCCACCAGCCAAGCAATTGAAAGTGCCACCATGACGCGGAAAGTCATAATGAACTGCCAGACAACTGCTTGACCTTGATCTGGACTGAACCACAACCAACTGGGTGCCCAGCTAGTAGACATAGGAAAACTCAAGTGTCCAAGATAGTCAAGAGTTTGCACGATCATGCCGCAGGCAACGAACAAGGCTACAAATTCAAGTTTTTGCCAGAGTGTTAGTGCCGTTTTTGTTGAAGATTGGCTTTCCGCCAAGGCCTTAATTGCTTCGTCTGTTGCTGATTTTTCGTTTGCTCTAGATTTGATTAGATAGTTGACTATGAAAACTGTATATATGAGAGCTTTAAAATTGGGCGGCTGAGAAAGAGCACAAAGCAGCGGAATGAGAGCACTGGCTGCAAGCATTTGCCGAGTTTTGGCCACTTGAACTTTAGTCTCTTCGCTCTCATTCTTATTCTTGTTATTTTTGCTATTTTCAGTGCTCAATTATTTCTTTGCCTGCATTACAGTTTTGGAAAATTCAGAGCTCGTAAAATTAAGCCAGGCTGCCTGCTCATGGCCAAAATTGAAAAGTTGGGGGTAAAGAATCTCGGCCATAATTTCTAGTGAGTCAATTAGGCGAGGCCCTGGTCGGTTGAAATATTGATTGCCGTCGGCTACATAGACGCGCTTATTGCGCACTGCTTTGAGGGCCGTGTAGTGAGGTTGTTGCTCAATCAAATGCATTTCTTCTAGAGTGCGTTTGTTGGCAAAGCCGCATGGGGTGACGATAATTACATCTGGCTCTTTTTCTATCAACTCTTCCCAGGTCATCCAGGGTGAGTGCTTGCCAGCTTGACCAAATAAATTGGTAGCGCCAGCGAGCTCGACTAACTCAGGCATCCAGTTGCCTGCTGCCATCAATGGCTCTATCCACTCGATTACAGCCACCGAAACTTTAGTCATTCCTCTAGCTAGTGCTTCGTTTGCTTTTGCTTCAATAGCGTCTATTCTTTTTTTGCAGTTAGCAATTAGTTCTTTGGCTCGATCTTCGACTTGTAGAGCTTTGCCGATTTTTTCTATATCGCTATAAAAGTCTGACAGGCTATTGGGCTCAAGCGAGACTATCTGCGGCCTGCTGCTGACCATCTGACAAAGAGCTTCTTCGACGTCACGTAGGCTGACAGCGCAAACTTCGCACTGCGCTTGGGTGATAACATGGCTCGGTTGCAGGCTTTCGAGAACAGCGGCATCGACTTTATATACTGATAATGATTCTTGTAAAATTGCTTTGACGCGCTGATCGATTTCATAGCTCGAGCCATCGACCTGAAATTTAGGCGAGGTGCAGACGGCCAGAGATTTAACTGATTCAGGAAAGTCACATTCGTGAGAGCGGCCTACCATATAATGGCCCAAACCAAGAGCGTGAACGATCTCGGTGGAGCTGGCAATCAGTGAAATTATTCTTGGTTCTATGGCAGTCATTTTTCTCTAGTGATTAAGTCAGGCGTAATCGCCGCCAAGTTGTTGCAGCCAGTAAGTGCCATGGCTAAGTCAAACTCTGATTTAAGCAGATTGAGCACTGCTTCCACCCCGTTTTGTCCATATAGTGCCAGACCCCAGAGTACGGGCCTTCCTATCATTACAGCTTTGGCTCCTAATGCCAATGCTTTCAGCACATCTGTGCCTCTTCTAATGCCACCATCAAGCAAAATTTCAACGTCATTCTTACTATTGTTTTTGGCGATGGCCGCAGTAATGCCTGGCAGCGCCTCAATTGTAGAGATTGTAGTATCGAGTTGACGGCCGCCATGATTGGAGACAATTATTCCCTTCGCCCCGGCGGCAACGGCTTTAACTGCATCATCGCCGCGCAAAATACCTTTTACCAATACTGGCAGTTTGGTCAGCGAAATGATCCACTCAAGGTCTTTCCAAGTTAAGCTCGTGTCATAAAGCGATGCGATATAACTAGCCAGGCTTGAGTTATGTTGGCTGTTGTCATGAATAACATTATTTGGGTTGATGTTGCCCAAAGCAAATTTTTCTAGGTTAGCAGCTCTAAGGCCGGTTGGCAGTGCGAAGTGATTGCGTACGTCTCTTTCTCTTCGACCAAGCAGCGGTGAATCCACTGTAACCACAAGAGCCTGGTAGCCATTTGCCTCAGCTCTGGCTACTAAATCTACAGTAATGGCGCGATCTTTGTAAACGTATAGTTGATACCACAGGTGGTGCCCAGCTTTTGCTACTTCTTCGATGCTGTGATTTGATAAAGTACTCAAAGTCATGACTGTGTTCAATTGCTTGGCCGCTGCTGCTGTTGCCAGTTCTCCTTGGCTATGGGCCAGCGCTTGAAAAGCTGTTGGTGCAATAAAAATAGGCATCTCTATTTTTTGCTGAAAGAGTGATAGTGACATGTCTCTAGTACTTACATCAACCAACATGCGCGGCCAGATTGACAGCTCTTTGAAGGCTTGGCAATTGCGCTTCAGTGTAATTTCGTCGCAGGCGCCACCGCGATAGTAGTCGAAATGAGAGGGCGAGATTTGAGTCGCGCCAAGTGATTGCGTGACCAGCTCTTCTAGGTCGGTGAGGTTTATTAAGTTGCTCGGGGTAGTCATTAAATCTCCTGCTATCCCTTTGTTGCCCGGTTTTGGAGCATTTTAAACTGTCGGTTGTTGTTCGGTTTGCGGTATTGCTGGTGGTGTCGCCAGCGATGTCGTCTCAGAGATCTTTAGTGATATCTTTAGTGATGTGAATTGAGGGCTATAACGGCGATTGTGCCCTGGCCAAAAGAAGATTCTTTTTAGACTCTTGGAAAGTTGGTTTTGTTGCCTCTCAGGCCTTTGCCCTGAGTTCATGACATGGTATATTTCAAGATCTAAACTATTGGTGCGGTCCTTCGGAGCGTTATTAAGTCTATGGTCCGCTATTTTGTCGCCATAATATCTGCGCTCTTGACCTTCGCCTTGGTTCAATTACTTATTATTGCAGTGGTTGAGTTGGCGCATGTGATGCCTCATTCTGGTGTCAGTGCGGGCGCCGACATTTATCATTTATTTGTCGCTTTCCTTGATTGGGCCGCTTGCATAGCTGGCGTTACTGTTGGCGTGGTTCTTGCTCCGGGGCGTAAGTTGTCGGTGGCAGTTGCTCTTTCTCTGGCCGTAGCCTTGTGGCATCTAGGGCAAATACTGGTCGTCATTTCGTTTGCCGATGCTATCGGCACAGGCATCGTGCCGCTTTCTATCATTTACTATGGCGGCCTAGTTGTCACAGGCGCGCTTTGTTGCTTCGTTTATGAACGGGTTTCTGGTTCTAGCGAACTCGGTCGCCGCAGGGCCTTGGCGGCAATAGCCGGGCCATCTGTTTATAAGCAGGCCTTAAGCACTGTTCAGTCTGACGTGGTGCCGCTAGAGAGTGGCTTCTTCGATTTCGATTTGATTTTACTCGAAGACGAATTGCTTAAAATCAGTCCAAATCGTGATGCCTATATCTCTGCTCTTCGGCTAGGAATGGCAATTGAAATCGATTGTGGCTATGTTAATTGCCGCGCGCGCAGTTCTAGCTTTGCCGAGCTGATGCGCGACGTTAGTATGCGTTTATCTGCGACTTACCAAGATGAGCTAGTCTGGGTCAGTTTGGCCAATGGTTTCCGCTTATATAAGTCTGAGGAAAGCGATGCCCGCCGGGCGCGAATTGCTGCCCTACACGATTTACTTGACGATGATCGCTTTCGACCGGTAAATATAGTGCAAGAAACTGCTGCCTGTGCAGATAAGCGTGAGCTAACAGAATTTGCGAGAGTCTAGCCGCCAGATCTTGCTTCGACTTGATCTAGCAGATCGATAAACTGATTTCTAAATGTAGCGATAATGCGCCTGACTTCGGCTTGAGTGGTTTCGCAAACCACACCGCCGCCATTCTTAGTCATGAAAGCGGTTAGCTCTGGTACTTCCACCAGAGAATTAGCTTCTTGCTGATTATGGTTAGCAATTTCTTCTATCCAGGCAATGGGCGAACTCAAGAAAATATGGTCTCTCTTGGCATATGGGTGCCGCAGTTCCAACAATTGGCCATCTGCCGTCATCAACCTCAACGTGCCAGGCACTATTCGGTAGTTAGGAAGGTTGTGATCGGTGGTTTGGTAAAACTCAATGGCATTACTGTAGCCCTGCAACTCTGAAGCCAGCCATAAGAGCTTTTCATCCGCAATTTTGCCACGTAGATGGGGCAAAGCCTGCGGCAGCGCTTGGTTGAAGGCTATTTGACCAGCCAGTAATTTGGCTTTCAGATCCTGAAACACGGTTACCTCGCAATTTGACCGCTTCAGTCTAACCCGATTTGTATCAAGTGGTCATCATTCAGATGGCTTTTCGGTTCTTAGACTTGCTCTGGGTTCTATTAGTAAATTTATAAAAAAAACTCTCCTCATTACAGTTGTTCCACAACATCTTGAAAATATGCGCCCTACCCACAAATTTCCCGAGAATACGCTTTGTACTTGCTAAGTTTCTTGGATCATGAGAGCTAAGAAAGGGCAAGAACATCTCTGAAACTGCCATAATTTGCCAAGATTACCGAAGAAAAGTACTATTCTGATGACAACTCGTAACGGCGCCGGGACAACTGCTAAACCAGATCAATTTGAAACTGGCCAAGAAGGCCAATTCGCTGACTTGAGCAGTATTATTCAGCCTGTGGCTGGCGAGATGGCTTTGGTTGAAGAATGGCTAGTTACCAATCTAATCGATGACAGCCCCTTTGTCGGGGATTTGCTAGCCCAGATTTTTCAGGCTGGTGGTAAGCGAATTAGACCATTAATTTCCTTACTTGGCTCTAAAGCTAGTTTGACTGATAGCCAAGATGATGCCGCTCACAGTGAGATGTCGCGGCTACACATTATATTGGCTGTTTTGACCGAGCTTATTCATTCCGCCAGCCTGGTTCATGACGACGTCATCGATGCTGCTTCGACCCGGCGCGGGAAAGAGACTGTCAACAAGCGTTTTAATGACAAACTTGCCGTGCTCTTGGGTGACCTGCTTTTTGCCCAAGCCTCTATATGCCTGGCTCGTATCATGAACCCTGTGGTGGTTGGAATTTATGGTCAGGTGTTGGGAGATCTGTGCTCTGGTGAAATTGGACAGATGCGACAGCAATTTGTCTGTAGAGTAGATTGGGATGCCTATATTCTCAAATCAATCAATAAGACTGCTTCTCTAATTGCTGCAGGAGCACATAGTGGCGCCATTTTAAACGCTCGGCCAGACAATGTAGTGGCTGGTCTTAAAGACTACGGCGTCAATCTCGGAGTGTGTTTCCAGATCGTAGACGACCTGCTCGATGTTACTGGTTCTGCTAAACAAACCGGCAAGCCTGTCGGCAACGATTTGCGCAATGGCCTGCTTACTGCGCCAGCTCTCTATGTGCTTGAGCGCAACGACAGTTCCTCGTTAAGGTTGATAGAGCTGATTAACAACCGCTCTGTGCAAAATGATGAGGGTGTTGAGGAGGCTTTGACTATTATTCGTGAAAGTGGTGGCGTTGAACAAGCCCAAGCACTAGCTGTGTCGTATGGTGTAAAAGCCAAAACTGCCCTATCTGTTTTACCTGAAAGTGACAGTAAGCATGCTTTGGCAGCAATGGTTGATTATGTTCTGGTGAGAAGCAACTGATTTGATTTGGTAAGGCCCATGAATACACAAACTAAAAACTGCCTTCAACCTGAAACTTTCTACCCTTTGAGTTTGTCTCTAAAGGGCCAAGAAGTGATTGTTTTTGGCGGTGACTTGACTGTTGCTGCTGAGCTATTGCGCTTGCTTGAAGTGGGTGCCATTGTCACCGTTGTCTCATCGGCATTTGTCAGTGAGATTCAAGAACTGCATGTCACCTATGGTGGTCGACTTGAGCTAGTTCGCGTCAGCGAAGTTAAGTATCTAGAACAGTGTCAAGATTTGGCGCGCTTCTCTCTAGTCTTTGCCTTGAGCGCTAACCAATTAGCCAACGAAAGAGCAGCGGCAATAGCATCTAGCAGCCGAGTGCCATTCTACTTTGTCGCTTCTGCCGGTTGCACTTTCGTTCCTGTCACTATGTTCAAGCGCGGCCATATCAAAATATCGGTTTCGTCTGATGGTATCTGTCCACCTCTGGAGACTGCTTTGATGCAGCGTATCGAAGAAGTATTGGTTAATGAATTTGATCGCTACAGTGTTTTTCTAGACTCTGTCAGAGAGCAGCTAAGTAGTGAATCTGAAGCTCAATCTAGTGGTGACATCTTGCAGACATGGTCTGAGATCAATACTTCGGAAGCTCTGGCATCGGCTTTGTCGCGTCATAACTTTGAAGAAGCATTGAGCATTATTCAACAGTTGCAAAGGCGCTCTAGTCTTAGTGAAGAGGCTAATTGATGGCGGCATTGGTGAGTCAAGACGACAAAAGCAAAGATCTTGAATCGGGGGTTAACGCCTCTGCTGCGGTCCTGCCAACAAAAAACGGTAGAGTTGCCGGCAAAGATCAGCTCTCACCTTTTGCTTCGGTCAAGCTTTCGGTCTTCCTTATGTGTCTTATGGCGCTGACAATTCTTATTGGTGCTGGGGTGCCGCAAGAGTCTCAAGGTGGCCAAGAAAAAGTTTTTGAAGTATTTGGCAATCAGACTGCCGAATGGTTAGTCAGACTTGGTATTAGTGATATCTATCATTCGCCTTGGTTTCTCGCTCTGACAGCCACTCTTACCTTAAACATGATTGTGGTCAGTTTTCAGAGAGTATTCCCCAAGCTTAAGTTACTGAAGAATTCGCTGCCATTTTTCCGCGGCCAAGATATTCTCAAACTGCCTGTTCATCATTGCTTGACACTGGCAAAGGCCGATGAGCAAACAGCTTTGATTTCAGATCTTTCAGTACGTTTGACGAAAATGGGCTACAAGGTCAAGGCTGAAGGCTCTAAGCTCAAGGGCGAATACGGTGTGGTTGGCCGCTTGGCGCCATCGGTCACGCACGTGGGTTTGCTCACTTTACTGCTTGGTATCACAATTACTTCATGGACCGGTTTTACTGGTTTTCAGCCAGTGCTACTCGATGAGAAGTTGAATTTTAGCGATTCACAACATAGCAAACTCTGGATTGGTTCTTTGCCGAAATGGCAGGTGCGAGTTGATGCTACCCGGCGGGAGAACTATCCTGGTGGGCAGGCGAAGCAGTGGTTTAGCAACCTTAGTGTGGTTGACGATAAGGGCAAAGTTCTCCATCAAGGCGAAATATCGGTCAATAATCCACTGACCTACGAAAGTGTTGATATCTATCAATCAAGCTGGGGTTTGGCCAAGGTAGCCGTTAGTTTTAATGGTCATGTACGTCAACTAGACCTCAGGCCCATGGGGGAGAAATATGCTTGTTTCTTACCCCTTGATCAAGACACTGTGCTAATTATGTCTTTGGCTTCAGAAGGAAAGAGTTTGCGAGTCTTTGCTAAGCGTCGCGAATGGCAGGCGCCTAAGCTTATTTCTGAAATTCAGTCGGGCAAGTCAATCAAGCTTGGCGACGTTGATGTGGTTTTCGAAAAAGCGATACCGGTAACGGGCTTGCAGTACAAGAGAGATCCTGGGCTACCAATTACTTATCTTGCTTTTGGCATAATAATGATTGGTGTGCTTTTAGCAGCAGTTCCTCATCGCCATGTTTGGGTGGCGTTTGAGGAAAGTAGACTTTATATCGGTGGCACTTCTCGCAAAGCTAAAGTAGGCTTCGAGCGCAGCATAGAAAACTTGGTGGAAAAATTGAAAGGTTCCTTTACCCTGCAAGAGCAATTAGATCAGGGAGAACAAGCTAATGTCTGATTTTCAGCTATATCTCACTAACACAGCCGGGTTGTCTTCTGTGGCCTCCTTCTGGGTGTTTGTCGCTTCTAACGGCACAAAACGCTTCAATAGCATTGCTCTGAAAGTGGCTAACGGAGTCATGCTTCTAGGCTTTATTGCTCTTACGGTTGCTATTATTACCCGCGGTATTGAAGCGCAACGCTTTCCCCTGGCTAATTTATACGAATCACTCTTGTGGTTTGCCTGGGCAACTATGGGTGGCTTCCTCTATTTGTGCCGTTCTTATGGTATTCAACAACTAGGATGGTTAGCCAGTTTGCTGGCTGCAACAATGTTTTTGTATGGCAGTTGGTTGCCCCAGAGTCAACACGATATTAGTCCACTAGTGCCTGCTCTGGTTAGCTATTGGCGCCAAATACATGTGCCGCCCCTAATTGTTTCTTACGCTATGTTTTTCCTTGCTGGCTTGTCTGGTTTGCTCAATCTCTGGCAATCAGGGCGTTTGCGTTCTCTAGCTTTTTGTGTCGGCACTATCATTGCTGCCAGTAGCGCCATTGGCCTTGGTACTTTTAGCAAAGTTGATACCCAGTGGCTGCAATTACTTTTTGTTGCTAGCTCCGTGCTTGGGCCTTTTCTGGCATTTCGTAGTCTGTCAGTGCAAGATGCTGCAATTGAGCAGTCTAAAGCCGCCAAGAAAAATGCTGAAATGTATGATGATGTTGGTTATCGCTGTGTCGCCATTGGTTTCCCCTTGCTCACAATCGGCATCATTACTGGTGGCCTTTGGGCCAACCACGCCTGGGGGAGTTACTGGTCTTGGGACCCGAAAGAGTCGATGGCTTTGGTCACTTGGCTTTCTTACGCTGCTTATATACATCTGCGTATACAAAGAGACCTGTCGGCAGAAAAGTTATCAATAGTTTCGGTGATTGGCTTATTACTGACCCTTTTGACCTATTTAGGTTTCAACTCTTTGGGGTTTGGCGGCCTACATAGTTACGGAAAGTTTAAATAAGCGCTCTTTTGCTGCGAATTTATCTAGTTAGATCTGAGCCTCTGGCAACCTATTTATAGGTGGCCCTACTAGCTTTAAGACCCTTTGTTAGAGGCTTTGTTAAGGCCGGGCAAAACAGGCTTAACCTTGCTCTAATCTAGGGTTTACCCGGTTATCAAGTGAGCGTAGGAACATTTTAATAGGAGGGTGCGTCAACTCTCTTGTGACCGACAAAATAAGTTGCGGTCCGAAGCAAATTTGACACTAGGTATCAATTAACCAGCGGCAGGAGCCGCAAGTAACATGCCAAGAAAAGCGCAGAAAGAAGTTTATAGATCTGATGAGTTCGACGAAGTTAGCTTCGACGATGATATCGCTGTGGTTGAAGAAAGCGAAGGTGTTGATGACGAAGAAGTTGTAGAAATCTCGCGCGGTCGTTTGATCAGCACACCAGGTGAAGACCCTGTGCAGTTTTATCTGCGCTCAATTGGTCGCATTAGGCTATTGACTGCAGTAGAAGAAATTGAACTAGCCAGACGGATTCAAATTGGTGATGATCTTGCCAAAAAGAAACTGGTGCAGGCAAATCTGCGTTTGGTTGTTAGCGTAGCCAAAAAGTATCAAGGACGTGGACTACCTCTACTTGATTTGATTCAAGAAGGTAACCTCGGTCTGATTCGTGCCGCTGAAAAGTTTGATGCTGAGCGTGGATATAAGTTTTCCACTTATGCTACTTGGTGGATTCGTCAGGGTATCACCAGAGCCATTGCCGATAAATCACGCACGATCCGCGTACCGGTGCACATGGTTGAGACTATCAACAATTTGCGAAAGGTCACTCGCAAGCTCTCTCAAGAGCTTGACCGCAGGCCAACTCTTGAAGATCTAGCGAAAGGGCTGGGAGTGTCTGTAGAAAAAGTACGTGATATTCTCGCCGCCAATCGTTCTCCACTTTCGCTTGATACACCCTATGGTGAAGAAGACGATAATTCTTTGTCTGAAGTGGTGGAAGATGAAAATCACTCTTCTCCTGAAGACTCGACTGCTGCTAGCTTAATGTCGCAAGACATTCGTGGTGTGCTGTCGATGCTGACAGCAAGAGAGCGTGAGATTATCATTCTGCGATTTGGTCTCAATGATGGCAAGCCGCGTACTCTAGAGCAGGTTGGTAAGCTCGTTGGTATCACCAGAGAGCGTACTCGCCAGATTGAAATTAAAGCTCTTCGCTTTTTACGTCAATCTCGTCAGGGCTCGCAGCTCAAAGACTATCTAGAAGCCTAAAAGACTATCTAGAAGCAGTCAGGTTCAGTAAGAAAGAATAAGAAAGAGGGAAGGCTAAGCCTTCCCTCTTCTAGTAAGTACTGAATCTCTTGTTTAGACGCGAATCTCTTGAATGACGCCATCTTTGACAAGAATTTCGCCACCTTCTAGCCGTTGGAAAATATTCTCTCCAATGCGCACTTCTACTGGATTTTCTACAGTGAATTGAGTGACAACGCTGCCTACCGGTAGTTCTGAGAGTGCTTGGTTTTGACCTTGCATCTCTTCTTTGAGCTGCAAAAGACGCATCTTCTCAGCTTCAACCTGAGAGCGAATTGTTTCAATTTGCACTCTGGCGTCAGACGAAACCATTCCGCCGGCTCTTTTTTCAATATCTGCTACGGCTCTTTTACCCTTGAATTCCAATTGCTGCAACTCAGCGTCAATTTGCTGAATATTGCGCAAAATCTCATTGGCAACCTGGGCCTTAAAGTTCTCAGTGACAATTGCTCTGACAGCTATTTGTCGGATGAGGCTAATTGACTCAGCCATCTTTCCTCCTAGACATGTGTAACAGTGGCGCTAGTTTAGCAGCATTGTCGTTAGTTCTGGGCGCCACCTAGGTTGTCACTAGAACTTTTCAGCTACCGACTTTGCTTGGGTGAAGAGCAACAGATAGTCGCGTCCACCAGCTTTTGAGTCTGTGCCACTCATGTTAAAGCCACCAAATGGGTGCACTCCTACGAGAGCCCCGGTGCACTTGCGATTTAAGTAAAGATTTCCGACGTGAAATTCACGACGGGCTCTCTCTAACTTCTCACGGCTTCTTGAGTAGACGGCTCCGGTTAAACCGAATTCAGTATTATTAGCCACTGCCAAAGCATGGTCGAAATCTTTGGCCTTGATTATGGCTAGCACTGGTCCAAAAATTTCCTCTAAAGAAATACGTGCTTCTGGTGCTACATCCGCAATTACTGTTGGTTCAATGTAGAAGCCACCATCCTTGGTGTCAATCTTGTTGCCGCCGGCGACTACTTTTCCTTCTTTTTTGCCAATCTCAATATATTCAAGAATGCTGGTGTAGGCTGATTTAGAGCTAACCGGACCATAGTTATTAGTTCTTTCTTCTGGTGTGCCTACTTTTAGAGCACGAGTGCGCTCTGCCACTTTGGCAACCACTTGGTCGTAGATTTTATCGTCAATAATGGCGCGCGAACAAGCCGAGCACTTTTGGCCCTGGAAGCCAAAGGCGGCAGCGACAATTCCTTCTGCGGCAATGTCAAGATCACAGTCGCTGTCGACAATAATTGAGTCTTTGCCGCCCATTTCGGCTACTACTCGTTTGATCCAAAGTTGACCTTTTTGCGGCTTAGCAGCTAGTTCGTTGATGCGTAGACCAACTTCTTTCGAGCCGGTGAAGGCAATGTAGCGAGTTTTGGGATGAGTGACTAAGAAGTCGCCAACGCTTGCTCCTGGTCCCGGCAAGAAGTTCAGCACCCCATGGGGTAGGCCAGCTTCTTCCATAATTTCAACAAATTGATAGGCAATGGCAGGAGTCTCTGAGGATGGCTTAAGAATTACTGTATTGCCAGCCACTATAGAGGCCGTAGTCATTCCCACCAAGATAGCGAGGGGAAAATTCCATGGTGGAATAACTAGACCAACACCAAGTGGTATGTAGTAAAGTTCGTTTTCTTCACCTTCGTTAGGTGTCACTGGCTGTGGCTCGGCTAAGCGCAGCATTTCGCGAGCATAAAAGTCACAAAAATCAATGGCTTCGGCTACATCGCCATCTGCTTCGGCCCAGCTCTTACCTATTTCTAAGATCATCCAGGCCGAAAGTTCGTGCTTGCGCCGGCGCATAATTGCTGCTGCTTTGAATAAGAATCGGGCTCTCTCTTTAGGGCAAGTATTTTTCCATGTATCAAAAGCGGTCAAAGCGCTTTTCATCGCCTGTTCTGCAAGGTCAGGGTTGGCTTTAGAAAAACTACCGATTACTTCTTTGGGATTGGCTGGATTGGTTGAGACTAAGAGATCACTGGTCTCAATTTTTTCGCCGTTAATGACAAGGGGATACTTTTTACCGAGCTCTCCGCGTACTTTTGCAATAGCGGCTTTCATAGCCTCTTGATTAGCTGGAAGATTAAAGTCGGTAAATGCTTCGTTGCGGAATTCTGGATTCATTTTGAGTATTCCTAAACTAATAACTGATAACTAATAATTGATACAGCATATATTCTCAAAGGCAAAGATTGAGCAACATCAAAGTTGATTTAGGCTTTGCTCTTGCTTGCCTGATCAAATTAGGTTTTTTGCTTTGTCTGCAAGAGTTATACTAATTGATGGCTTTTGAGCACTGATTTTTAAGATAGATATAGAGAGAGTGAGAATGAAGCAGTATCTCGATTTAGTTAAACATGTACTTGAGAATGGCGAACAGCGCACCGATCGCACTGGAACTGGCACTATTTCTTGCTTTGGCTTGCAGAATAAATACGATTTGCGCCAAGGCTTTCCTCTCCTCACCACTAAAAAAGTAAATTTTGCCGCAGTAGTACGCGAACTGCTCTGGTTCTTGCGGGGCTCTACTAATATCAATGATGATCTGACGCAACATACCTCTATTTGGGACGCCTGGGCTAATACTGAAGGTGAGCTTGGACCCATTTACGGATTTCAATGGCGCAGTTGGCCCAGCGAAGATGGGCATATCGATCAGATAGCCAATGTGATCGAGCAAATTAAAACCAATCCTGATTCAAGGCGCTTGATTGTCACAGCCTGGAATGTCGCAGATATTCCGAAAATGGCTCTGCCACCATGCCACATGATGTTTCAGTTTTATGTCATAAATGGTCGCCTTGATTTGCAGCTCTATCAGCGCTCTGCTGACATAGCTGTTGGTGTGCCTTTCAACATTGCCAGCTATGCTTTGCTCAATATCATGATCGCTCAAGAATGCGGCCTTACACCGGGGATCTTTACTCATACCTTTGGCGACGCTCACATTTATTCAGATCACATCGATGGCATCAATGCTCAACTTAAGCGCCAGCCTGGTCCCCTGCCCCGTGTCACCATTGCCAAAAAGCCAATATTCGATTTGAAGTTTGAAGACTTTGAATTGCATGACTATGTTCATCAAGGTTTCATCAAATTCCCAGTGGCAGTCTAAAGTGCGAGAAAAATTCGACATCATTGTTGCTGCTGATTTGAATCTTGGTATTGGCAAGAATAATGCTTTGCCCTGGCGTATCTCTAAAGACTTGAAGTACTTCAAAGATCTGACCAGCTCAACACCTGTGCCAGAAGTACTGAATGCAGTTATTATGGGAAGAAAGACGTGGGAATCAATTCCTGCTGCCCACCGTCCGCTCAAAGGCAGAATCAACATTGTTCTAACCAGTAATGCAAATTATCCGATGCCAGAAGGACACTTTGTCAGTGCTTCACTTGATCAAGCTCTCGAAATGCTCATACCAGCTCCCGTAGATCGAGTCTTCATCATTGGCGGTGCCCAAGTTTACAACGAAGCTATGCAGCATCCCAGCTGTGGTTTACTCTATCTCACACAGGTTCGTCACGTGTTTGACTGCGATACATTCTTGCCCCCATTCAAACAAGTGTTTCAGTTGCTTTCGTGCTCAGAGGTAGAGAGCGAAGATAATCTAGAGTTTTGCTTTAAGGTCTATGAGTTCAATTTCCCTGAATATTTGATGGCAGAATAAAATGGCCAAGCAATTTCTATGGCAATTTTCGTTGAAAAGTTCTGCTTTCATTTTTGCTGTTGGGTTGGCAGTAGGCGCTACCCTAGTGTCGGCTGAGCAAATTGAAGCCGGTCCTAAAACTATAGCTAATCATAAAAATATAGCCAATCCTAAGAATATAGATGCCCCCAGCCCTGCACAAATTAAGGCTGGCAAGATGCTTTTTGTAAAGGCTACTTGCTGGGGCTGCCATCCCCATGGTGAAAATTCAATGAATGGCGATAAGCCCCTCAAGGGGCCACGTTTCGCAAAGAAATATCAAAGTGATGAAGAGCTGATGCAAACCATAAGGCGCGGTAGCGTCAAGAGAGGAATGCCGCCATTTCCTGTTGAAAAGCTTTCAGAGCAAGATTTGAAGCAAATAGTTGTTTTTATCCGTTCGCTTTCTTGTAGTGCTAAGCAGTGATTTTCGCAAGAAAAAAAGAGCCTGAATTTACAGCAGATCTGGTTCTGCGTTTATATTGCCAGGGTATTTTTCCGATGGCTGATAGCAACGGCAAAATCAGTTGGTATTCGCCAGATCCACGCTGCATTTTTGATTTCGATTACTTTCATGTCTCTAAACGATTGCTACGCACTTATCGTCAGGGTGGTTTCGAAATCAAAGTCAACCAGGCTTTTGAGGAAGTGATGTGGGCTTGCGCTGATCGCGAAGAAACATGGATTAACGAAGATATCGTTCGCGTATACAGTCAGCTCAATCAGCACGGCTTCGCTCACTCAGTAGAAACTTATTTTGAAGGAAAGCTCGTGGGCGGGCTCTACGGTGTCAGCATTGGTGGTGCTTTCATGGGTGAGTCAATGTTTCACCGCATGACTGATGCTTCAAAAGTAGCCCTGGTATTTTTGGTGGAGCGCATGAAAGAGCGCGGCTTTATTTTGCTAGATACTCAATATACAAACAAACACCTGGCCACTTTCAATGCTCGGAATATTTCCAAGGATGAATATTTGACCAGGTTGAATGCTGCTTTGGCTTTAGATTGTCGCTTCGATTAAAGCTTAGAGCTATTTATTTGCCAACCATTTTCTTCATGCCATTGCCCATAGCCTTGAAGCCAGCGGCGAGGCCATGACCAATTTTTTTTGGTGCCCACATAATGCCATTGCCCACTGCTTTGGCGCCTGATACTAGTTTGTTGTCATCAGCTGCAAAGGCGGCATTGCTTGACGCGATAACGGCTACTAACGACATTGCTGCTACTAAAGTTACTGTTTTGGCTCTCATTTTTTTGTTTCCCCGATTGATAAGGCTGAGGGCCATTTTGCCATCATTTATCAGATTTGTAAAATAGCAGTGTTTTTACCACTATCGGAAGAGACTGGGTATTGGGGTCAGCGGAAGTGGACACTGGTCTTCCTATATCTATGTAATCGCCCGCTGCTACATTGATACCGTCGACTGTAATTATTCTTTTATCTGGTAGCTGGCCTTTCAAAATCAAATTTAAAGCCATGGCTAGGTCAACTTCTGACACAAGCACGAATGGCTCACAGGCGCTAGCATCGAGAAAGATTTGGCTTAGTTCGACTGCTAGATCTTTGAGAAAGGTAAATGAAAGCATTTCGCCTTTAATGCCGGTTAGCACAAGGGCAACTGGAGACTGCTGCCAGTGGTGCTCACGTTGTTGCATCTGTTGTTCTATCTGTGTAGCCATTGAGCCGCTTTTCGTAGCATCAACTTTGATTAGTTTGAGATTGCGAAGTGGCAAATTTTCTACACTAAATCCGATGGTTGATCCGCTTAGTTGCAGGGTGTGAAGTCCGGCCCCGATAACAGTTGCTCGAATGGCTCGTGGTGCGATTTTGTATATGATACTTTGCTTGCTTAGCTCTTCTGTTAATGCTTGTGCTATGAAGACACCGAGATCGCTAAACTTGGAGAGATCTTCTTCGCCAAACGCGCTTGCCACTCCACCACTCAACCAGATTTCGTCAACTCTTTGTAGTGATTGCAGTGATTGCGTAGGAGAATTTGTCAGTGCCTTTGTGAGCATTAGCTCTGAGTAGGGGGCGCGACCAACTGCAGCGAGCCAAATGGTTTTTGCCACTTCTTGCGCCAATTGGCTCAACAAGCCAGTTTCAATTGGTGCTCCTACTTCGAATTGGCTCGCTAGTTGGCTCAATTGGTGATTGCCTTCAATGACGACAAGAGCGCTATCACTGACAGCGCTGATAGTCTTTTTCGCCCAATCGAGCTGTAACATTCTGCCACCGACGTTGAGGCAGGCCGTCTCGATAATTGTGCCGTCAACCACCAGCGCATAATTGCTGGTACCGCCACCGATATCGATGTTCAAAATGGTCAAACCAGTTTTTTGTGAATAGTCTACGGCTTGCGAACCCCTTGCTGCTAGTGCACTTTCAAGATGTGGGCCAGCGCTTTCGACGACAAAGCCTCCGGCTAGTTCTGCTAGGTGGGCACTAACTGCTTCGGCATTGCGAGCCCGAGCTGATTGGCCGGTGATTATTAAAGCCCCTGTGTCTATATCGCTTTTTTTAAGACCAATAGTCTGGTAAGCCCCTTCAATCAACTCAGCTGTTTGCTTTGCGGCAATTTCGCCGTTGCCAGTGAGTGGTGTGAGAAATACTTCGCTTTCGTAAATTATTTCGCGATTGGTAATCGCTAGATTGGGAGCGGCATTGACTAGAGATGCATTGG
>Ga0172380_10003645_pt1 | contig 20842 bp, 19 predicted proteins | sample Leawe162metaG_FD_119747 | JGI IMG/M metagenome (GOLD analysis project Ga0172380, IMG submission 119747) | Leachate microbial communities from a municipal landfill in Southern Ontario, Canada - Leachate well 162 metaG | ecosystem: Engineered > Solid waste > Landfill > Unclassified | place... | reverse complement strand
CCAAGGGACCTTCCTGGCCCCAGCCGGTGATGCGGCCGTAGACCAGTTTTGGGTTCGCCGCCAGGCACGGCTCCGGGCCCAGGCCGAGCCGCTCCATCACGCCCGGTCGGAATCCCTCGATGAGCACGTCGGCTTCGGCGATCAAGCGTCGCATCGCCGCAAGACCTTCCGCCTGCTTCAAATCGATCGCCACCGAGCGGCGGTTGCGGTTCAGCAGGAAGAAGCGCGGGTCGCGCGCGCCCAGGGCCGATTCGGGACGATCGACGCGCAGGACTTCGGCCCCCATGTCGGCCAGCATCATGGCGCAAAATGGCCCCGGGGCCAGACCTGCCATCTCCACCACCTTGTATCCCTGCAACGGCCCCATGCGCAACTCCTTTGATCGACTGAAACTTCAGATGGCGGATCCGCGGACGCGCCGCGTTCAGGCGCCTCGCTGCGGACTCTGGTCCGCGCCGATGCGCAGCACGACCTTGCCGACGGTGGACCGACCTTCGAGCGCAGCCAGCGCCTCCCGCGCTTGTTCGAACGGGTACACGGGGCCGGCGGGCGGGACGAGTTGGCCCTGCCGGTAGCAGGCGTAGACCTCGGCGGTCAGCCGGGCCGCGAGTGCAGCGTCACGTTTGCGCACCTCGCCCCAGAGGATGCCGATCGCCGAGGCGTTGTGCAGCAACAGGCGGTTGGCCGGCAACTGGGTCAGCGCGCCGCCGGCAAAGCCGATCACCAGATAGCGCGCGCCGTACGCCAGGCAGCGCAGGCTCTGCGCCCCGATCTCGCCACCCACCGGGTCGTAGATCACGTCGACACCCTTGGGCGCGAGCCGCCGTATCTCCTCGACCCAGTTCGGGTCAGAGTAATCGATCGCTTCATCTGCCCCGTTGTCGCGACAGGCGCCAAGCTTGAACGCGCCGCCGGCCGCGGCGATCACCCGCGCGCCGAAGAGCTTGCCGATCTGTACCGCCGCCGAGCCGACGCCGCCGGCAGCGGCATGCACGAGCAGCGTCTCGCCCGCAACCAAGCGGGCGCCATGGCGCAAAGCATAGAGGGAGGTCAGATAGTTGCTGCGCAGCGCCAACGCGGCACCGGCCGGCATCGCCGGGTCGATCTCCACGGCGTCGGCGCGCGCCACCAGCGCGTATTCGGCGTAGCCGCCGAGATGACACGAGCTGCAGACGCGCGCGCCCAGCGGCAGGCCCCCCGCGCCGCCGACGATGCGACCGACGACCTCGGCGCCTGGAGTAAACGGCAGTGGCGGCTTCACTTGATAGCGGCCGCGCACGATCAGCGCATCGCCGAAGGCCAGGCCCGCCCCCTCCACGCGCAGCAGGTACTGGTCGGCGCCCGGCTTGGGTACGTCGATCTCGGCCAGCCGCAGCGTCGGTGGTTCGGTGATCGCTTCGACCCGCCAAGCCCGCATGGTCTTGGGCACTACGGCCTGCATCGAGCGCCACCCATCAACGGCCAGGCGCGGTCGGCCAGCGAAACTGCGGCGGCTCCTTGGCGGCGAAGCGCCGCACCGACTCGCGCGTATACTCGCTGCCGGATGCGATGGCCTGGCCGGACGCTTCGATATCGAGCATCGTCGCCAGGTCGCTCTGCAAGGACGCCTGCAGCGCCAATTTCGACAGGCTCATGGCCACGGGCGAAGCGCCGACGAAGCTCGCTGCGATTTCCATCGCCCGCGGCAGCAGCGCCTCCGGGCTCAATATTTCGAGGGCGAGACCGATCTGTACCGCCTCGGCAGCACCGATCTCGCGCGCCGAGAACACCAGTTCCTTGGCGCGCTGCAGGCCGACCACCCGCGGCAGGGTGTAGTGAGCTCCCAGGTCCGGGATCAGGCCGATGCGCTGGAACACCATAGCCAGGCGCACCCGATCGCTGACCAGGACGATGTCGGCCATCAGCGCCAGGCTGAAGCCGGCGCCGTAGACGACACCGTCCACCGCAGCGATCAGCGGCCGGTCGAAAGACAGCATCGCCTCGGCGAGTTCGCGATAGCGCAGCATGCCGGCTAGCCGCTGCTCGTGCGTGCGCGGCTTCATCTGCGACATTTGCTGTACGTCGCCGCCGGAGCAGAAGGCGCCACCCGCGCCGCTGAGCACCACCACGCGCACCTCGGCGTCGCGCCGCAGCGCCGTGAACAACGCGCCAAGCTCGTCGGCCATCGTCGTGTCGAGCGCGTTCTTCGCCTTGGGTCGATTGAGGGTGACGCTGGCTATGCCCTCGTGCGTTTCGCTGAGCAGCGTCTGGTAGCTCATCTCCCCTCCTCCAGCAGCGAGATCGGCACGCCGCCCACCATCACGTCGAGGTACTCGGTCATGCCCAGCATGGTGCGTCCCGCGCAGCGGTATTCGGTCATGCTCTCGGTGATACGGGTGTACGACCCGGGATCGTCGCTGCCCACGCGCTTGTGCCGCAGCGGCACCGTCGTGCGCATCTTGCCGGTGAGCAGGTAGCTGCCCAGCTCGGTCTCGATGTGCGCGGTGAGCGCGCGTGGATAGTACTGCGCGTCGTACTCGGTCTCGATGCGTCCGTCGATCACCGGCTCGAAGCGACCGTCGCGCAACACGTTGCCGCTGACGTGATTGGGCTTGCCCTTCCTGCCCTTGATCGACAGGAGCATGGCGAATTCCCGGTCGAAGGTGACCGGCGTCCACTTGTACCAGAAGAAGTTGTGCCAGTGGCGCGGGCCCCATGATTTGTCGCGGTAGCCGGTGCCGTCGATGGCGTAGGTCGTGCCCGAGACGCTGATCTGCCCGCGCACCACCGTGTGCTGCTCGATGTGCCCGCGGTAGACCGACTGCTCTGGATCGAGTTCGATCGGACGCCCGTCCAGGCTGACGATCTCACCGCCGTGAATCGGCGAGACCCCCTCGTAGTCGAGTTCGATCGACGCGGCCTGCTTCGGGTAGCGCTTGAAGGCTGAACTCGGGTCCGCCATCGCGTGCGGGTCGTCCATCAGCAGCAGTTCGCCCTCATAGCGGACGCGCAGGCGCTTGAAGGGCTCGATCACCTCGAACGCCATGCCCCCGGCAGCCACGGCTGCGTTGCCGGCGATCTTCGGCCGGCCGAACATGAAACCCACGCGCCCGTCGGGCAGGTAGACGCAACAGGTCATCTCGGCATAGCCTTCATTGGGCCGGTTGCCAACGCGCATCCAGGCACCGATGCCGCGCCCGCTGTCGAAAGCGTTGACGTACATGCTCTCGTTGTAGTTGGGCACCGGCTCCGGCGTATGGGTGTATTCGTCGCGCGGGTCGAGCCGCAGCTGGCTGTTTACGGGCATGTACATGGGACTCTAGCGACTCCTTCCGGCTTGCCGAGGGATGCTGCTCACGGGCCAGCAGCACGCCGATCATGGCCGCGCCCCTTGGCGCAACATGGTTCAACCAATGATATAATGCACAGCGGTAGTGAGTCAATCGGCGTGATCGATCCCGGCCGCCTGTTGCGACTCAAGAACGATGGCAATCACCCAGCGATGTCCGGAGCAATGCTATCATTGACCAGTGCGCGGTTGGGTCGGCTCGGCACGGTTGGGCATGCTCCACGCCCGTAAAGAGGAAGAGTTCTGAACGCAAAAATCGCAGAGGCGGACGCACCAGTACTCTTGCAGGCTTTGGATGCCCTCGGCGACCCTTGGGCCTCTCTGATCATTCAAGAGGCATTCTTTGGCGTGCGCCGCTTTGACGAGTTCCAGGAAAACCTGGGCATCGCGCGCAATACCCTGACCGATCGACTGGTGAGACTCGCCGACTACGAATTGCTCGAACGGCGTCTCTACCACAAGGGTTCCTCGCGCCACGAATACCGTCTGACCCAACGTGGGCTCGGCGTCTATCCCTATGCTCTGGCGCTGATGTGGTGGGGCGATGAGTGGCTGTCCGATAAACAGGAGCCTCTGTATACGTTCAGTCATAAGCTTTGCGGCAGGCGGCTGCAGCCCAACGTCATTTGCGCGGCGTGCAAGCGCAAGATATACGCTGAAGACGTATCCGTCAGTCTCAACAGCGCGAAGATGGCCACGATAAAGCGCGCCACCGCGATGCGCTATTCCTCGAATCCGGATCTCTATACCCGTGGTCGACTGTCGTCGAACGGCCGTACCTTGGCCTTGATCGGCGATCGCTGGGGATTTCTAATTCTTTGGCTGGCCCTGGCCGGCATCACCAAGTTCGATCACTTCCAACGGATCCTCTCCGTCTCGCGAACGATACTCACGCTACGCCTGGAGAGGTTGGTCAAGTCTGGGCTGTTCAAGCGCCGCTTGTACTTGAAGCGCCCCCCGCGCTACGACTACCACCTCACCGAGAAAGGCCGGGCCCTCTGTCCAGTGCTGTTGACGCTGTTCGAATGGGGACAGCGCTGGCTCGGCGTCCAGGCAGCGGATGAAAACGTGATGCACAAATCGTGCGGCGCGCCACTGCGGGTCGACGTCGTCTGCGGCAACTGCCGGGAGATCGTCAATCCGAGCGACGTATTGGTGTCGGCAGCGAAGCAGGAGACCATTTCACGCTGGCTGGTCCAAAGGTCGAAGCTCGGCAAGCCGTCGAAGGCTGCGCGCGCAGCGGGCTCTGTGCCAAAGCGACGCGCGATCGTCGCTTGAGTCGACCGCGACTGCTCGTCCGGCTGCTTCCGCCAGCGCCCGCGCCCTCATCGCGCGGCCGCGCTGTGGCCCGCTCTGCCGGCCAAGCCTGGTTCGGGCTCTAGGCTTTCTTGCTCTTCCCGCTCTTGGAACTGATCGATTCGGCAATGGCAGCGACCGCCTTCTTGTGGAAGTCGGTGTTGAAACATTCCTTTTCGTAGGCCAGCGACAGTTCGAGCGTCATGTTGGCGGTCGCGGCGAGCGCCCTGTTCACCGATCTCTTGGTCGAGCGGATGGCGCTCTGCGAGCCGTTGCACAAACGCGTCGCCAGCGCCATGGCTTTCGGCAGCACCTGGTCCACGGGTAACACGTGATTGATCAAGCCGATGCGCTCGGCTTCGGTCGCCGTCAGGCTGTCGCCGGTCATCAGGTATTCCTTGGCCCTGGCCACACCGACCAGCGCCGGCCAGATCACCGCGCCGCCGTCGCCGGCGGTGAGGCCGATCAGCACATGGGGATCGGCTATCTTGGCCGTGTCGGCCGCATAGATCACGTCGCAGAACAGGCCGATCGTCGCCCCCAAGCCGGCCGCGGCGCCGTTGATCGCCGCGATGATGGGCTGAGACACCTCGAGCATGTCGAGGATAATCTTGCGCGCTTCGACGAACTGTATATCCTTCAACTCCTGAGTGACGTTCTTTACCATGTTCAGGTCGCCGCCGGCGGAGAACGCGCTGCCCTCGCCGGTGATCACCACCACGTCGGTTTCCGTATCAGCCGCGATGTCCGCGAACACCCAGGACATTTCGGTGTGCATCAATTGGTTGACCGCATTCCTCGCTTCCGGGCGATTGAACGACATGATCAGTATTCTGCCGGTCCGGCGAAAAGCCAGGGTCTTGTACCTTGAATAGTCCATGTTCGAATATCCCTTATTTGTCGTTAAAAAGATTGATCGGCAACCCGCTATCCGGCTCGTCAAGTCGTCGCCGAGTTGGCGTAACGCCGCAGCTCGACCTTGTTGGTCTTTCCCGTCACCAGCTTGGGTAGGTCTTCCACGAACAGCACGGATCTCGGCTTCTTGTAGCTGGCGATCAAGCTCTTGACGTGATCGATGATCTCCGCCTCGGTCGCTGACGTCCCGGGTTTCAGCCTGACGACGGCGCAGACCGCTTCTCCCCATTTTTCGTCCTGCACCCCGACGACCGCGCACTCGAGCACCGCCGGATGCTGGATGACCGCGTCTTCGACCTCCTTGGAATAGATGTTCTCGCCGCCGGAGATGATCATGTCCTTCTTGCGGTCGACCAGATACAGTACCCCGTCCTCGTCCAGCTTGCCCATGTCCCCGGTATGGACCCAGCCGTCGCGGATCGTCTCCATGGTGGCGGCGTGATCGTTCCAGTAGCCGCGGAACATGGTGGTGGTCTTGACCGCGATCTCACCGGACTCGCCCGTCGGAAGGTCGTTTCCTTGTTCATCGACGATGCGCACCAGGTGGTTGGGGAAAGGATGGCCGACGGAGCCGAGCCAGCGTTGCTGCCGTTCGGTTCCGTCGGCGAAGTGCAGATCCCTGTCCAGTCCCGCGACCATGACCTCGGTTTGTCCGTAGAGATTGGTGAATATCTTTCCGCCCATCAACTTCATCGAGCGCCTGAGCAAAGGCGTGGTCATCGGCGCTGCCGAATAGACGACGGTGCGCACGCTGGAAAAATCCGTGCTCTCGGCCTGCGGCTGATCGATCACCATTTGCAGCATGGTGGGCGCATAGAGCAGCACCGTTATGGCTTCCTTCTCGATCGTGGTCAGAGCGGCGGCCGGATCGAATTGTTTTTGCAGGTGCACGGTGCCGCCCCTGTACTGCACACCCAGGGCGATGGCCATCGCGCCGACGTGGAACATGGGCATGGCCAGCAGAGCCCGGTCGCCGGCGCCGACGCGCATTTCCCCGCCCATGAGCTGGGCCAATTCGTACATCTCGCGCTGGCCCCAGATGCATCCCTTCGGCTTGCCCGTGGTGCCGCTCGTATGCATCAAGCAACACATATCCTCCGGCCGGGAGCGCAGAGGAAGCTGATCCGGATCGCCGCTGGCCATGAAGGCCTCGTAGTCGGTCGTCCAATCGGCTCCTCCGCCGAAACAGACGAAGGTGCGCACGGAGGGCAATTCGGCGCGGATCTTGTCGATGGCCGACAGGTACTGCACCTCGAAAATCAGCACGCTGGGCGACGCGTTGTTGATGTTGTATCTCATCTCCGGCGGCGCCAGTCGGAAATTGACCGTAGCGATTGGGATCCCGCTGCAATGCCCCGCCGCCAGGGTCTCGATCATTTCGATCGAGTTCATGGAGAGCACGGCCACGCGGTTCTGCCGCCGCACGCCCGAACGATACAGCGCCGAGGCCAGCGTTCGCGCCCGCACGAGCAACTGGGCGTGGGTCAGTCGCTTATCTTCGACGACGTAGGCGGGAACATCGCGAAACCTCAGGGCGTTGTTCTCCAGCACGTCGCCCATAGTCAGAGGCAGGGAATGATGCATTTGCAGTCTCCAGGTTTTGATGTAAGTCAGACACGGCCAACGTCTCCAGCATCGGCCAATCGTCCGCTATCTACGCGCCGTGCGCGTTGGATGGCACTTCGCTCGGGAACGCAGTTGTCATCTGGTTCAACCATTGGGGCAGTTTATAGATTGCCTCCCGCCTTGTCAATCCTCGGGGTTCTGGAACACACTCGCCATCGACGGAACGGTTGAACCAATGATGCCACGGCGCGGAGGGAGACAGCGTGCATCGTGCTCGCCTCACCTCTCCGTCCGCTTCTCTTTTCCCCTGAGAGCACGCAGCACCCTTTCCGGCGTAATGGGGAACTCCCGCAGCGGACAGCCGATCGCGTCGGCCACGGCGTTGGCGATGGCCATGGTGCAGACCAGCGGTCCCTCTCCAACTTCCTTGGCACCGAACGGCCCGTAGGGATCGTGGGTCTCGATGATGCTGCAATCCATCTCGGGAACCTCGAAGGTCCGCGGCAAGTGGTAGTTGAGGAGGGAGGGGTTGAGCACCTTCCCGCCTTCCATCACGCACTCCTCAGTGAGGATCTGTCCCATGCCGCTGAAGACCTGTCCGTCTATCTGGCCTTCGACCGCCAGGGGATTGATGGCGCGACCCACATCGTGGGCGTGGGTGACCTTGAGGAGCGTCACGATCCCCGTATCCGGATCCACCTCCACCTCGGCCACCTGCGCGCCGAAGGAGTAGGCGAGCGCGGAAATCAAGGGTGCCGTAGAGGTCGGTGACGGGTGATAGAGCCCTTTCCCCATGACGTGCTTGCCCGCTTGCGAATCCAGCGTGTACGACACGATGGCCGCAAAGGATTCCGCCTTCTCCGGCGCCCCCTTGGGGTAGACTTTTCCGTTGCGGAAGAGGATCAGCGAGGACGATTTGACCCCGAGCCTCTTGGCCGCCGTGACCGCGAGCTGCTTCTTGGCGTCGAGGCAGGCAAGCTTAACGGCGTTACCCGTAAAGAAGGTCCCCCGCTGTGCATAGGCGCCCATATCGAAGGGCGCTGCGGCCGAATCTCCTGCGACCACGGTCACATCGTCCACCGTGACCCCCAGCGTCTCCGCCGCTATCATCGCCATGGCCGTATGGGATCCCTGCCCCATATCGGACAAGCCGACAAACAGAGACAGCTTGCCGTCCTCGCCGATCTTGATCAGGGCGCCGGTTTTATCGGGACCACCGCTGTTCATCGATCCGCAGGCGATGCCGATGCCCCGAAATGGCGGCAACTTCCCGAACTTCTTCTTCCACGCCGATCTGGTCGAGACCTTCTTGATGGCTGCCCTCAGACCGCAGCTGGCATAACGGACTTTCGAAAGCGTCGTATCGCCCTTGGCAACGGCATTCTTGAGCTTCAGCTGCATTGGGTCCATGCCGATTTCCCGGGCGATAAGATCCAGCTCCATCTCCTGGGCCAGCTTTATTTGCAGCAAGGCCGCCCCGTGCGGGAACATGTTGGGAGGATTATTGGTCAGGACGGCCGTCTCCTGCCAGCGCACTGCCTCCATGTGGTACACCTGCTGCAACATGTGGTATTTGTGCCGCAGCAGCGCACTCCAAGAAGGATCCCAATAGGCGCCGCACTCGAACCGGTAATTCGCTTGCGTCGCTTTGAGGGTGCCGTCTTTCATCACCCCTGTCTTGATGCTGTACTTGAAAGATCCACTGCCGGGGTATACGAGGAACTCCTCGTCTGCAGTGCATCTTATCTTGACGGGCCACCCGGCTTTTCGGGAAAGGATTGCGGCGATGAAATTATGCTTGCGTGGTCCTATCCTGCCGGAAAATGCGCCTCCGCTGTTGAGGTTGAAGACGCGCACATCGCTTTCCGAAATGCCCAAAACGCCACCCAATTTCTTTTGCACCTGCAGCGGCGACTGATTGGGCGTCCACATGCTCAGCTTTCCTGGCGCCGAGTAATCGGCTACCACCACGTGATGCTCGGCAAAACAATTGTGATTCGGGTTGAAGGTGAACTCGCCGACCCGCACATGATCGGCTTCGGCAAAAGCCTTGTCCACCTCGCCGAGGTCAACATGAAACTTGTCGATATAGTTGTCTTCGCGACCCTTGGCGAGCAGCGGCGCACCCTCGGCGACCGCCTCCGCGAAGGAAAAGACGGGTTTTAGCGTTTCATACTCGATCCTGATCAGCTCCGCCGCTTCGGCCGCCGTGTCTTCGTCGACCGCCGCGACCGCTGCAACTTCGTCACCGATGAAACGCACCTCGTCGCTGCACAGCAGTTCCCGATCGGGATGGACCATCATGCCGGGGCAATCCCTATGGGTCACGACAGCCTTGACACCCGGCAGGCGCTCCGCGCGGCTGGTATCGATGCTGAGGATTCTTCCCCTGGCCACCGGACTCCTGACGATCTTGCCGTGCAGCATTCCCAGCAAATAGAAATCATCCGTAAACTGGGAGCGTCCAGTCGCTTTGAGCGGCCCGTCCAGTTTGGGCTGTCTCTTGCCGATGATGCCGTAGTCATCGCTCTTCGTCGACATCACTCGGCCTCCCTGTCGCTTTGGGCAACGTGCCGCACCGCCTCGACCGTTTTTATATGGCCCGTGCAGCGACAATAGGTGCCCGCCAGGGCATCCTTGATCTCCTCCTCGTCGGGGTGGGGATTGCCATCGAGCAGGGCCTTGGCCGTCATGATGACACCGGGCGTACAAAAGCCACATTGCACGGCGCCATGGTCGATGAATGACTGCTGCAGGGGATGCAGACCGTCAGGACCGCCCAAGGCCTCGATGGTGGTGATAGAACGCCCCTCGCATTCCACCGCCAGGGTCAGGCAGGAGAGGATGGCTTTGCCGTCCATGATGACCGTGCAAACACCACAGCTCCCCTGCCCGCAAGCCCGCTTCGTGCCGGTAAGCCGCAAATCCTCACGCAACGCATCGACCAGGGTACGCCAGGGATTGACCGCAATCTCGCGCAACTCTCCGTTCACATTCAAGGCTATGATCTTTTTCAATGCGGCTTCCTCCTGGCCACGACGTCCGTTTTGAGCTCGGTCAAGGCGCGCTTCACCAGCACCTCGACGATCTGCCGCTTATAACCGGCCGACGTAAAGAGATTGGTTACCGTCCCCAACTCGCCACGCGCAGCCGTGGCCGCCTTGGCAATCGCTGCATCATTGAGCCCCTCTTCCATGATTGCCTGCGCGGCCTTCGCCAGGATCAGGGGAGCGGAACACAAGGAATTCATCACCAGCGTGATTTCTTTTCCCTGGCCGTTTCCCCCGAGCGATGCGCCAACGCTGCCGATCGCAAAATCGAGCCCGCGTCGCAGCTGCACCTTTATGAAGAGCGAACGATGCTTGGCGGATCCCTTGGGGATGACGATGCAGGTCAACATCTCCCCCGCTTCCAGCACCGTATGACGGTTGCCATCATCGCGGAAGAAATTCCGCAGGGGCAGCCATCTCTCACCATCTTTCCTGCGCAGGCAAACCTGGGCATCGAGCGCCATCAGGACGGGCGCCGTATCCGAGCTGTTGATCGCATGACATCGCTGCGCACCGCCGATGGCGTGACACTCTATGCCACCTTCCCGGTGGCAGGCCGTCAGGGCACGCCGCCATTGCTGCGACTGGTTGTAGTACCAGCAGCGGGGGGCAAGGCAGATGTTGCCGCCGATGGTGGCCATGTTGCGGACGTGCACGGAACCGACGGACTTTATGGCGTCGTGGAGAGCGGGGAAGCTTGCGGATAGAAGGGGGTTTTGCACCAGATCGGAGAGCGTTGCACAGGCGCCGATCTGCAGGTTGCCGTCCCCATCTTCAGAGACTTGGCAAAGCTCGGGAATGGAACCTATGCTCACGACCTTCCGCGGCTTGATGACCCCGAACTTCATATTGCACAGGAGGTCTGTCCCCCCCGCCATGAGCCCCGCCTCATCGCCCGATTCCGCAAGCGCCGCCAGACATTCTTGCAGCGATGCCGGCTTTAGATGTTCAAAGTGTGGAAGACGCATCTTCTAACCCCTCTTTCTCGGCTGCCCAGTCAAAACGTGGGAAGATTCATGTTCATGGGGATGTTGTCGGACCTGCGGTCGCTGCCCGGAAAGGCTTGCTGCAAACTCATCTTCTCGAACAAGGTGACCACGAGACATCTAGCAAAGTGTACCGCGAAGCGTCGAGAGCCGGGCGCTTCTTGAACTGCTGCGACGAGGACAAAGACCGAACAGCGATCGCTGTTCGGTCAGTGACGGGCGATGTTCACGGTGCGCAACGCGCCGAGGTATCCAAGCAGCACCTGTTGGCTACCTCGGCCAAGCGAATCAGGGGAGGGATTTGACATTCTTGATGATGTCCGCCACCTCGAGTTTGAGCTTGCCGTTGGGTCCCCTGACGGCGCGCCGTATGTAGAAGTCGCCGGTGGTGTTGCGCGTATCGGCCTCGATGGTCTGCGGCCCCTTGGCGCCGTCGTATTTGAAACCTAGCACCGACTTGACCGCGGCGGCGCCATCGAATTTCTTGCCTTGCTGGGAGCGGATCATGTGATAGATCACGTGCATGCCGTCCCAGGCGCTGGCGCCGAAGTAATTGGGCAACTCGGCCGCGGCGCCGAATTTTGCCAACTGAGCGTCCTTGTATTTCTTGTTTTCGGCACCCGGGGCCTCGACTGCATAGAACAGCGAGTCGTACATGCCGATGACGGAGTCGTCGAACAGGTTGATGGTATTCTCGTCGATCTGCGCCTGGCCGACGATGGCCAGGTCCTTGCGTCCGGTCATGCCCTGCGCCGACAGCGCCTTCACCAGATTGATCGACGGCGCGCCGCTCGGAATGAACATCATGAACAAGTTCGGCTTGGCCCGCGCGACGCGTTCGACATAGGGCGAGTAATCGACGGTGTTGAGCGCGATCTTGTCCTCGCCGAGTATTTCGCCGCCGAGCGCCGTATAGTGCTTCCTGAAGGAGGCCAGCAGGTCGTGTCCGGGGGCGTAGTCCGATACCGAGACGTAGGCGCGCTTGAAGCCGTTCTTGATGGCCCACTGCGCCTCGACGAAGCCCTCCTGGAACTGCATCTGCGAGGCGCGGATGATGTAGGGGGACGACTCGGTGATGGCCGTCGCAGCGCCGTTGAATACCACCGCCGGGGTCTTCGTCTCGGTCAGCACCGACGCCGCGGCGATCGGTTCGGGGGAGAGATAGAAACCGCCGATGATCGACACCTGATCGCGCACGATCAACTCCTCGGCCAGCCGCTTGGCAACCGAGGCGTTGGGGCCGCCGACATCGCGGTAGACCACTTCGATCTCGCGTCCGCCCACGCGCGACCCGTAGGTCGCCATGTAGGCCTCGACTCCCTGCTGGTACTGCTTGCCGACGATGGCGAACGGTCCGGAGAATTGGCCGATGATGCCGATCTTGAGCTTCTCCTGCGCCAGTGCGTCGGGAATGGTCGCAACAACCGCCAGCCAAATGCTTGCCGAGATGATGCCGGCAATGCGAGAAAAATACATGGTGTCTCCTCCTGTGTTGTGGCATTGACAAGCTGCCAACGGACTTTGCTGAATGAACAGATGCAGGCCCAGCGGAGCTCTTCTCCGTAGCTCCTACCCGAGCCCGCGCGGTAGCCTGCCTAGGCTCAGAGCAAAGTTCGAAGCTGGCAGGCTATCAGTGGTTGAACCGTTTTGTCAACGAGGTGGAGAGCACAAAACAGTGGAGACGAACGATGAGTGACGACAGGATTGAAACGCTGCTATGGCGGCAAGACGCCGACGCGCCAGTTCGTCGGTGCTAGTCGCCGTCGAGCCCCATCAGGTCGCTGACGCGGCCTAAATCCTTGCGCAACACCGCGCTCGATTCCTCGAATACGAACCGTCCCCGATCCATGACGAGGCAGCGGGTGGACAGGTCGAGCGCAACGGTGACGTTCTGCTCTACCAGCAGCACCGCGAGCTCGCTGTCGCCCACGACCGTATGAATCGCACCGATGAGATGTTCCACGACGAGCGGAGCGAGCCCTTCTGTGGGCTCGTCCAGGAGCAGAACCCGGGGATTGCCGATAAGGGCCCGCGCGATCGAGAGCATTTGCTGCTCGCCACCCGACAAGTGGCGGCCGAAGCTTCCCCGGCGCGCCGCCAACGACGGAAACAGGTCGAATATTCGTTGTTCCGCCCATGGCCCCGGACGGCGCGCCACCAGGAGATTCTCGGCCACCGTGAGGCTGGGAAATACCTCGCGACTCTGAGGTACGTAGGCGATGCCGGCCTGCGAGCGCTGAAAGGTCGAACTTGCCCCAATGTCCAAGCCCCCGATTCGGATATTGCCCGAGCTGCGTTGCGCACGACCCATGATCAGCTCGAGAAGCGTCGTCTTTCCGACGCCGTTGCGGCCGATGATGGAAACCGTCTCCTGGGGCTGAAGCCGAAACGAGAGATCCTCGATGACCGTGGTCGATTGCCAGCCGCCGCTCAGATCCTTGATTTCAAGCATGGCCGGCCTCGCCTGCCGCGCGAGCCTCTCCCGCACCGCCAAGGTAGACCCTGCGCACCTCCTCGCTCGCCATCACCTCGTGTGGCTTGCCGCTGAGCAGCACGCTGCCTGCAACCAACACCGTCACTTCCGCGGCGAAGCGGCGCACCACGTGCATGTCGTGCTCGATCATGACTATCGCCAGATCGCTCGGCAGCGCCTCTATCATGTCCATAACCCGGGCCACCTCGGCACTCGGAACCCCGGCCGCCGGTTCGTCGAGCAACAGCACCTTGGGATTCAGACTGAGTGCGATCGCGATCTCCAACAATCGCTGCTGGCCGTAAGGCAATTGTGCGACGCTCTGATGGATCACCCCCCCCAAGCCCAGCTCGTCCAGCAAATGGCAGGCCTCGTCGATCACCTCGTGGCAGCGGTCGGCCGGGCGGAACAGCACCCCGCCCATACCCAGACGCTCGCTCACCGCGAGAAACACATTTTCCAGGACGGTCAGTCCGCGAAACAGGTTGTTGATCTGAAAGGTGCGGATCAGTCCCTGCCTGGCCCTGCTCGCGGCGCCGTCACGGGTGACGTCACGGCCATTCAGCAGCACGCTGCCGGCATCTGGGCGCAGCTGACCGGTCAGCAGGCCCACCAGCGTGCTCTTACCTGCTCCATTGGGGCCGATCAGCGCCAGTCGCGCGCCGGCGCGTACTTGCAGGGAAACGCCGTCCGTTGCCTGCAACGCGCCGAAGCGTTTCGTCAGTCCTCGTGCTTCGAGTATGCTGCTCATGACTTCCTCGAACGGCCGCCCGATACTCCGATCCGGATCGCCTCGAGCACCCCGATAATACCGCCGCGCGCCAGCATGACGACGAAGACCAGGAGTCCGCCGACGACGAACATCCAATGGAATGGATTCCACTCGGCGGCAATCTGACGAACCAGCATATAAACCGGCGCCCCAACCAGGCCGCCATACAGGCGCCCCACCCCACCCAGTATCAGCATCACCAGCACATCGATCGACCGGTCTACGCTCAGTGTGTCCAATCCGACGAATTTGCTCGTCTGACAGGAAATGGCGCCGGCGACGCCGGCGACGAAAGCGCTGAGTGCATACGCGCCCATGAGTCGCCCAAGCACCGGCGTTCCGATAAAGCGCATGCGCTCGGTGTTCTCGCGGCAGCCCTGCAGCGTCAATCCGAAGGGGGACGCGAGAACCGTGCGAATGACCATGAACAGCACGAAGAGCCAGCCCAGCGAGTACCAGTAGGCTGTCTGGCTGAGCGCGGTCCACTCGAACATTCCGAAGAGGGGCATCAGCTTGATGCCGCCCAGGCCGTCGTCGCCTTTCGTCAGCCAAACGGCTTTGTTGGCGAATTCGTAGGCGATTACCGCGAACGCGAGAGTCACCATGATCTGCGGCAAACCGCTGGCGCGGATCACCACGGGGCCCATCGCCAGCGCGACGAACCCCGCCACGAGCCCCGCAACGATGGCTCCGGAAATCGGCTCCGCGTACCCGGCCAGCGCCAGCAAGCCGGCCGCATAGGCGCCGATGCCGAAGAAGACGGCGTGACCGAATGACACGATTCCGCTAAACCCGAGCGCCAGATCGAGCGATAGCGCGAACAGCGCCATCACGAGGATCGAGGTGGCGAGGGCAAGATTGCGCGGAAAAAGAAAGAATACCGCAACGAGAACGAGCCAGTAGACGACCTCGAACGGTTGCGGACGATGCCGCCTGAGCAATGGCGAGAAGAGCTGATTCATTTCGCCACCGGGGCGTAAAGGAGCTGATTGCCGCGCACGATGAGATAGAGCAATAGCACGACAAAAATCAGGAACGAGCCGATCTCTGGATAGAAATATCGCCCTGCGGTGTCGATCAGGCCCAAGAAGATCGACACACCTGCCGACAACTTCATGTTGCCCCTGCCGGACATGACGACCACCATGAGGATGAGGATCAGGTATTTCATCGGATACATCGGTTCGAGCGGGAGAATCGCCGCACCGATGGCCCCCCCCAACGCAGCGAGCCCACTGCCAATCGCGAACGCAAGTGAGAAGAGGTGCGTGACGTTGATACCCACCGCCTCGGCCATCCCGCGGTTGTCGACCGACGCTCGCAGCCTCGCCCCGAAACTCGTCCGGTCGAAGACGTACCACAGCAGAAGCATGATGACCAGACCAAGGACGATGACGAACAGGCGATAGACTTGTACTGACCGACCGACAAACTGCACGTTACGAGCCAGCGCGTTTGGTAGCATCGCCCCAACAACATCCGGTCCGAAGGTAAGGTTCAGCGCGGCAATGCCGATGAATGCGAGCCCGATCGTCAGCAGAGCCTGTTCGAGTTCCGACGCGCCGTACAACTTGCGGAAAAAGATGCGCTCGACCACCAGGCTCGCCGCAGCAACCGCAATGACGGCGATGGTGACGGCCAGAGCGAAGGGGACTCCCGACATGTTCACCAGTTCGACCGCAGCATAACCACCGACCGCCGCGAAAACCCCGTGGGCCATGTTGACGACCCGCACCAGTCCCATCGTCAAGACGAGTCCCACCGAGATCAGGAACAGTATGGTTCCGTAAGATAGGCCGTAGATGCCGATGAATGTCAGGCCCGACGTAAATTCGGCCATCCTCAGGTCCCCGTGAACGCCATATTGAATCGCAGCTGGGAGAGGATCCCGGCAGAGCCAACGGCCTGCCCACCTCCGCAAAGGACTCTCACCCGCACTCCGTCGCAAGCTGGTCCGAGTTCCGCGACCAGCTTCTCTGCTTCGAACTCATCTTGATGGCCGCCCCTCCCGAACACGTGTCTCGAATGTTGTTCTCCTGTACCACCCCAGAAACACTCCCCTTCTAGGCGCTCAGACCGAGGTCCCAGAAGCTCTTCTTCTCGATCGATCTTGCAGTAGCCGTCGATCCAATCCGGCGCCTGCGAGGACGTCGATGGCCACTATATCATTGGTTCAACCGTTTGGTCAATACCGAGCCCAACGAGACAGCTGAAGATCAGGTCTTCGCCACCGACTGAAGCCGCCTGGCCAACTCGTCCGAGCGCAGAGACTGCAGGAATGCCGCGCGCTGCGCGGCAAGGTCGATGGCACCGTCGGCCGTTTGGTTCAAGAACAACTTCATCGATGCGACGACTTTGGGTTCGCACGCCAGGATGGCCTTTACATACGCCTGCACCGTTGCGTCGAGCTGCGCGCGATCCACGAGTTCATTCAGAAAGCCGATGCGCAGCATCTCCTCGTCCCCGTCATGGCTAGTGATACACGGAGCCCCCATCGACGGCCAGGATCTGGCCGGTGATAAAGGCCGCATCGTCACTGACCAGGAAGGCAACCGCACCGACGATGTCGGCCGGCCAGGCGTCGCGCGGCAATGCCCGGCTGGCGATGGCCGCGCTGCGTTGGACTTCGACCATGGCGGCGTTGGCCAGGATACCCTCGCTCAGCGTGTAGCCGGGTGACACGGCATTGACCGTGATGTTGGAGGACCCCAACTCGCGCGCCATCGAGCGCGTCATGGCCATTACCGCGCCCTTGCTGGCCACGTAGTCCAGGATGAAGGGCGCGCCTTTGAAGGCTGTACCAGAAACCATGTTCACGATGCGCCCGCTGCCCTGGGTCCGCATTTGCGGCGCCACGGCACGGGTGCACAGAAAAGGTCCCATGGCATTGACGTCGAGCAAGCGCCTCCACTGCGCGACGGTGATTTGCTCGATGGGCCTCGGCATCACCGTCGCGGCGATGGCGGCATTGTTGATCAGAATGTCCACCTTCCCGAGTTCGGCCAGCGTGCGCTCGACCATGGCTGCGACGGCCACCTCGTCGGACACGTCAACCTCGACCGCAAGGGCGCGCGCGCCCTTGCTCGTCAAAGCGTTCGCCACCGCGGTTGCACCGGCGATATCTCCGATCACCACGGCAGCTCCTTCGTCCGCCAGACGCTCGGCGATGGCTTTGCCGATGCCGGTTCCGGCGCCGGTGACGATCGCCACTTTTCCAGTCAGTCTCATTTCGTAATCACTCCGTTGGTTAGAAATTCAGTCCCATCGGTCCATCGCTGCCGCCAGGCCAGCGCGGTAATCATAGGGGGCATCCTTCGCGCAAGCAATGGCGACGCACATCCATTTGCGACGCGTTCGTGGAATAGCGATGGGACAAGAGTCGTCCCAACCTCGATCGAGGTTGGGACGAAAAGCCCCGGCAGACCGGGCCGATACTCCAGCAATAGCTTCAGCGCCGGCGGAAAGGCATGCTGAGCAGAAAGAGGACCATCCTCAGATTCAGCAAGCCGAAGGCGCGTCGTACCTCTTCGGGCGGGATTACCGCGGTCATCGGCATCGCCTCCATGATCGTGCCCTTGATGATGAGGTTATTCCCCGAACGCTCTATGGCCTCGACGTCCATCAATTTGCCCTTGTCTGGGGTGAAGAATGTCATACCCTTCTTCGCCATGCTTCATCTCACAATCGTTTTGTCGAAATCAAGACCAAGATCTTTCATGATGCGAATGGCGACTGCCCGACCGCCGCCATTCACACCACCACCGGGGTGTTGGAAGGGGCCGGCTAGATACAAGCCCTCCGCCCCGGGCACGGCATATTGGCCAAGCTCCGGTATAGGACGTCGGCCGAGAAGCTGATGCAGGTACCGCCCGATTCCGCTGATGTCGCCGCGCAGGAAACTCAGCGAATTTCGTTCAATATCGAGCGGGCTCTCGACATAGCGGGCGATGATATTCTCCGGCCCCATATTCGTCGTGAAGCGTCGGTAATAGGCCAACATCCAATCTGCCGTCTCCTCCTTGACCTCATCCCAGCGCGCCGCGCCACGGTTGTCCAAATTGTAGGGAGCGAAGGCATATTTATATAGCGTCGCCTTGCCCGCCGGGGCACGCGTAGAGTCGAAATCCGTAGCGGTGATGCAAACCATGGATGGGTGCTTAGACAAGCGGTTATAGCGCGGCTCGTCGAAGCTACGCCGAAACTCCTCCTGATCCGCCGGCAGGAGTTCCATAATGAACGCGGGCGGCAGGCCTTCCAAGGCGCGATACTTCGGGGACTCGTTTAGCGCGTAATGGGTGTTGATCGCGCTGTAAGTACCGTGCTCCGTGCCTTTCGCGTCGGCGATGAGTTGGGGATCGAGACCCGACACATAGCGACCGAGCAGATGCGGATGGAAGCAGCCGATGACGGCGCGACGGGCACGGATTTCCTCCCCATCGGCCAGGACCACACCCTGGGCGCGCCCCCCCTCCATTATCACTCGAACGACATCCGCCTCCGTCCGGACGGTGCCGCCGTGGTGTTCGATACAGCGAACAAGGGCGTCCGCCAGGCCTCCGCTGCCGCCTACGGGCATGCCGCCGTGAAATGCGTGCACAATGCCGCAGATCATATTGAAGATGAGCCCCGTTCCCTTTTCCTCGGGACCGGACATGGATTCAGCAGCATATTTCATGAAGTGGTTTTGTATCTTAGCATTCTCGAATAGGCTGCCAATCAAGTCATAAGCGCTGCGGTTCAAGACGCCGATCAGATCACGCCCCTCTTTGCTCTGCTCCAGGAGTGCCATGAAACTGCCGAATGGCGCCGGTGGCTGAAACATGCCAGCCATCATCAGCCGAATAGTCGGTCGGTTCTTTTCTACGAACCGGCGATAGGTTTCGGCGTCACGCGCGGATATGCGCGCCATCGACTCGCATGTCTTATCGAGATCGAAGTAGGTGAGCAGGGCCGTATCGTCATCGTACACAGACGCAAACGTGACTTCGGGGCGAATATATTTGAGCCCGAACTTCGATTGCAGACCGATCTCGTCATTGAGTATGACGGGATTTCCCTGAAGTATCAGGTGCGCAGTGGAGCATAGGTCGTGCCGAAATCCTGGCGCCGTCACCTCGGCCGTATGGACACCGCCTCCCACCCATTTGTTGCGCTCGAGCACGAGTACGTTGAGCCCCGCGGTCGCTAGGTAGGCCGCAGCGACTAGGCTGCCGCTGCCAGCCCCGGCAACAACCACGTCAGGTACCGAATGCGTCTTGCTTGTCTCCGTTTTTTTGTTCATTGAATGAATCTCCTATTAAGAAAGCCCCATCAACAAAAACAGGACGACGTCGGAAGTCGGCATAGAGGAAACGACCTCGATGTTCATCCACAGCAGAATGTCTCCATCCCCAGCAGAATGTATCCCCGAGAAAGTTCCGCGCTATACCAGCGAGGACTGTGGCCAATGCCGGCCGATCCCTTGAGATACTTCTGATTTATGTGCCGCGCCGATCCGTGAATCTTCATTCACGGCGTTTACAGTACAGGACAATCATCGGACAATACAGGTACAGTTCCGTCATTATCTGACCGCCCTGTACTGGGCCACCGACCATGCCAATGATACGTCTCGATTCGAACGACGCCACACCGCTGACCGAGCAGATCATTGATGCGGTGAAGAAGATGATCGATGGCAGGACCATCCGGGCCGGGGCGCGCATGCCTTCGATTAGGAATTTTGCGCGCGACCACGGCATAAGCCGCTTCACCGTCGTCCAGGCATACGACAGGCTGGTGGCGATGGGATACCTTCAGTCCAGGCAGGGTTCCGGCTTCAACGTGTTGGCGCGCCCGAAACCCCTTGTTTCGCTGGACCGCAGCGGCAAACCGAACAACGTGGTGGATGTTGTTTGGCTGGTGAGGAATGCGTTGGAGCCCGGCTCCAGCAAGTCGATGCCGGGACTGGGATGGCTTCCCGCCTCATGGATGGAGGAGACAGGCATAAAGAAGAGCCTGAGGGCGCTGTCGCTGAGGGACGGGAACTTCCTGACCACCTACGGCAAACCCGACGGCTACCTTCCGCTGAGGGACCTGCTCCGCAACAAGCTGTCCGCCATCGGGGTTACCGCGGATATTGAGCAGATCGGCCTGACCTTGGGCGTGATCCATGCGATGGATCTCGTCGCCCGCTGTTTCGTCCGGACGGGGGATACCGTCCTCGTCGACGATCCTGGGCTCTTCATTCTTTTCGGCGGACTGAAAGCATTCGGCGCAAAGATCGTCGGGGTGCCCTGGAACCACGACGGCCCCGACACGGATGCAATGGAGGCACTGGTTCGACAACATCGCCCTAGTAGTCAGTCATGCTGCCGTTGATGGGTAAAGCCGATGAAGCTTGCTGCGAGCATCACGAATCGTAAAGCGCCAGTTGATGGGCCGGTGCTTGGCGTTGCGTTCAGCGACGCTGGCATT
>Ga0172380_10003644_pt1 | contig 20850 bp, 27 predicted proteins | sample Leawe162metaG_FD_119747 | JGI IMG/M metagenome (GOLD analysis project Ga0172380, IMG submission 119747) | Leachate microbial communities from a municipal landfill in Southern Ontario, Canada - Leachate well 162 metaG | ecosystem: Engineered > Solid waste > Landfill > Unclassified | place... | reverse complement strand
CGTTTATGATATTTGTATGCACCTTTCAGATGCTGTTTTATCAGGTGGAGTAAGAAGAAGTTCAACGATTTGTCTCTTTTCTAAAGACGATGAATTGATGAAAAATGCTAAAACTGGAAATTGGTATGACACTAATCCTCAAAGAGCAAGGTCTAATAACTCTGTTCTGTTATTGCGTAGCGAAACTACATTTGAAGAATTTCAGGCAATAATTAAATCAACCAAAGAACATGGTGAACCCGGCTTTGTTTTTACAGATGATTTAGCACTAGGTTTTAATCCTTGTAATGAAATTAATCTATTTCCATTCTTAGTAGTCGATAAACTGAAATACGAAAACTTTCTTTTAACATACAATAAAAAAGGAATTAAGAATTATAAGGCCGCTGGATTAGAGGTTGGTTGGCAAACATGTAACTTATCAACAATTAATGGTAGCTTAACTGATACGAAAGAGAAGTTTTTTGCCGCTATTAAAGCCGCTACTATTATTGGTACGTTACAAGCTGGTTTTACAGACCTTGGGTATTTAGGAGAAATTAGTAGAAAAATTTGTGAGAGAGAATCTTTACTTGGAGTTTCTATTACTGGAATCATGGACAATCCAGACATTCTATTAAATCCTTCTATTTTAGTCGAAGGAGCAGCTTATGTCAAGTCCATTAACAAAGAAATAGCAGAAAAAATTGGAATACCGGCAGCCGCTAGAACTACGTGTTTAAAACCAGAAGGCACTGGCACAATAGTATTAAAAAGTTTAGCAAATGGCGTTCATTGTAATCATTCAAGGTTATTAATCAGAGCTTGCCAAGTAAATAAAACAGAGGCCCCTTATCAATTTTTAAAGTCCCAACTGGGAGAATTTCCAATAGAAGAATCGGTATGGTGTGCAGACAAAACAGATGATATTATTTATTTTCCTATTATAACTCCAGATAAAGCTAATATTAAAGCACAATATAATGCTATAAATTTTCTCAACATAGTTAAACTATTACAAGAAAACTGGATTGGAAATGGTAAAAATAAACATTTATGCGTAAATAAAAATGCAATGCATAACGTATCTAATACTACAATAGTTAAATCAGATGAATGGGATTCTGTTGCTAACCATATTTATGAAAATAGAAGCTATTATTGTGGTATAAGTTTAATTAGTGATTCTGGCGATAAAGATTATTGTCAGGCTCCATTCCAAGCTGTTTACACAATAAAAGAAATTGAAAATACTTATGGTCAAGTTTACAAACTCGTTGATTCGCTTTATACTTGTATGGAACCTATTAAGTCTGCCGATTTATGGCGGCTCTGTGACAATCCAACTGACGCTATGAAAGAATTAGCGGCATCTTTTAGTTCCTATAAAGAGTTTACTTATTGTTTAAAAGATATTCACAATCATTACTTTTTTAATCAACTACTTACCTTGTATAAAAATGTTGATGTAGACTATGACGAAATGATTGAAGAAGAAGATACGACAGAGTACGCAAAAGAAATTAGTTGCAGCGGGGGAGCGTGTCTCATTTAGAGAGGCTATAATTTTTCCTGCCAAATTCAAGGAACACTATTATGAAAACTTATTAGCTAGTGACGGAATATGTCCAAGTATCAAGTAATTAAATTAATCTCTTCATTAAGGGAATCAGCCGTGGCAAGAAGCAGAAACGAATCAACTAAGAAGTCCACTCCTAAAGATGCCACTTTTGCTAGTAAAATAAATAATTACAAAATTAAGCCTAAGAATGCTATTCAGCAACAATTTATGGATAGTATTTATAAAAATAAGATTACTTTATGTGACGGACCTGCTGGGGTGGGTAAAACTATGCTCGCTACTTGCATTGGCGTAGAAATGCTACTGGCCGGTCAAGTAGATAAACTTATCCTTACTAGACCGCTAGTTGAAGCCGGTAATAGTATGGGCCATTTACCCGGCTCTCTTGAAGAAAAAATGAATCCTTTCCTTATTAATATTTATGAGGAAATGAGAAAATATATTAGTCCTAGTGAAATTCAGACTTTAATGGGACAAGGAAAAATACAAGTAGTTCCATTTAGTTTTATGAGAGGTAGAAATTTCATTCATAGCTATGTTCACTTATCTGAAGCTCAAAATGTCTCTGCTAAAGAACTAAAACTTTTACTGACTAGATTCGGTGAAGGTTCGACAATGGTAATTGAAGGAGACGCGGAGCAGTCAGATTTAAACTATAATCAACAATCTGGTTTTACTAGATATTTTGATGTGCTTAGTAAAGTCAAAGATATTGGCGTTATTAAGTTTACTTTAGATGATATCGTTAGAGAAGGTATTGTACGAGATATTCTACTGGCTATGGATGAATTGGATAGGGCTAATCCTAATTTTAAATAAGGGAGAAAAAATGATATTAATATTATTGTGTATTTTAATAGCTTTATTATATGTTTTTGGAGATATGACCATTAATAAAAGAAACAAAGAGACAGGAGAAATAGAATCTTCATACTCTTTGCCTATATATTGGCGGAAAGTGAAGAGATATTTTAGTAATTTATTTGCTCGATAGAGTCTTGTATTATGAAAAATAAAAAAGTTAAATTAAACAAATACGAAGAAGACGCTAAAGAAGCTCAAACTCTTAATAAAAAATTAATGGATTGTGAGCGTAAAAAACCATATAAAACGCTAGAACAAGCTAGCGAAGACACTAATATGGAAGTATATAAATGTCCACATTGCGGACTATATCATAGAAGAAGTGGTATTACTAAACTTGTAAATCACATAAGAAAAATTAAAAAAGATGCCGTAAAAGAAAAAATAAAAGAGCGTGGAATAAAGAAAAATATAAAAGACTCAATGAAAAATCAGACGATTCATAAAAAAAATAAATAAGTGGACAATTTTTCAGGAACAGGTGTATCATACAATGCAATCCTATTGCTTTAAGTGCTATGAAACAGAAAATGGCTGTGGCCACTCTTTTGAAGTAATGGCTGAAATGAGTCAAATTATAGGGCTAAAACCCAAATGCCCTAAATGTCGGAAACAATCCCCTGTTTTCCGCGACTATCAACCAGAACAAGTAAGCGGTATAAATCAAACTCCACAAACGCTAGGTTCTCTAGCCGAAAAAAATACAACAAAATATAGTAAAGACCAGCGGGAAGCAATGACCGCCAAGTTTAACGAATATCTAACTAAACCCTATAATGGTCCTACTCCAGAAGGTGCTATTTCATCTGAAGAGGCTATGAAACAAGCGGAGAAGAACGATGAAAGAAGAGAATCAGCAAGACTTGCTCAACAAAGCAGTGGAACAAGTAGTGTGCCCGCCAAGAAAAAGTCAAAATCCAAAGTTAAAAAATCAACAAATTAAAGTATTTAGGACTGCTAAACCAGGAACTTTAGGAGAATATGCAGAATTAAATACAAAAGAAATGACATACCAACAAAGAGAAGAAAAACAAAAACAATTAAATAAGGAAAATGACAGTTATCTCTTTGATGTTGAAAACGAACAAAGAGTTTATAAACTCGTAGCTTTCTATGAAATTAAATTGTCAGAACTACAATTAAATACAAACAAGAATTGGCTAACTAAAGTTAAGATTTATTTCTACTACTTTATTATGAAAAGACTCATAAATAAGAATAGAAACTTTTTGATGCCAGTGAAACCTTTGTCTTTCTTCACTCAAACACACACGAAAAAGAAACAAGAGAAACAAAACAGTTGTATTAGAAACGGCCAGTATGAAAACGTAGTTAGACAAGAAGAAACTATATTAGAAGATGGCTCAATTAAGAAAAAGATTTTCAAACAAGATAAACTGATTAAGACTATTATAACTAAATCAAAACCACAAAAAGAAGGTAATAATGAGTAACATCAATAGAAAAGACGTTATGGAAAGTCAACATAAACTACACAATGACGTTAGAGAAGAAAAAGAAGACAAGTCGGCAGATAATGCTTATTATACTATGTTCGGAAAGCAGCAATATTTAGATGAACTTGGCTTTCCGCGACTAATTGACGATGAAATAGAGTCCGTAGTCTTTGCAAAGAAATTATGGAATCCAGCCAACACGGCTTTCAAATACTTTGTTCGGCAAGAGAATGGTAGGCTTTATAACCCAAATCCAATCATTCCGGCAGCTAAAACTGATAAGGTTCGTAGACACACCTCTCAAAGTGATTTTATGCAAGTATCACCGTCAGTCTTCAAAATGTATTTACAGTATTTAAAGACTAAGAATCAGGCACATTACACTAATGCAAATAGAGCTTTGATGTAATTGGCAGGAAAAAATAGCCCCTTAGTGGCATATTTTAGCAGAACCATTTAGTATATTTACGAATTTAAAGTGGTATATTCCCTATAACAGTATTTAAAAGGCACAGTAATAATGGCAACAGGTAAACTAACAAGAAACGAGCAGTATATCATTCAAGGTATGCGGCACGATAATAAAGATGTGGCGGAAATTGCTAAGAGTTTAGGGCGAACTGAAAAGGCTGTGGCAAACTATTTAACAAGCCTAGACAGCCTTCATTCTACTGTGGCGGCAGTACAAACAGAGCAAGTAGTAGAAGAACCAGTGCCGGTAGCTAGAGAAATGCCAACTTCAGAAGAAGTGGTTCAAAAAGCCGTAATGCTACTTGTAAAATCCGGTCAAACAGAGCGGGACGCCCAAAAATTAGTCAATCAGGCTCTTAGAACTTTTTTTGCAAACGTAGGTACTGACCAGCCAGAAAAGCTAATGAAGTTTGCTCTACGATTTGTCAAGAGCGGCGAGTTAATGAAAAAGAGTAGCGTAGGTGGTTCAGACGGTGTAACTATTATGACAGAAGCGGCGTCAGACCGTGGAGACTATGCTAAGAAGTTTAGACAAAAGAAGGCTTCAAAGAAGTTTAATGGCAGCGTATTTTCACTAAAAGATGGCGAACAGAAAAATCCCACATAAAGGAACTAAACAGTGGGCAAAGAACCTACGGAAAAAAGCCGCTATCCTTCTAAATATTCTCCAGGCGGCTGGGTAACTGGAATGCAGTATATTATCGAGACTGTTTGCGAACGGAAAGCTACTAGTCAAAAAGTAGAGCTTCCTATACAGTTTTGGAGTCGTCCAGAGTGGGAGAAATTTTATAAAAGCCAGTTGAGAAAGTGTCGCTCTCTGATTAAACTATATGGGGAACAAGCGGTATTGGCTGGCGTCAAATCTAAGAAAATCTGGCGGCTATACTCTTTATTCCATCCTAAACTAGAGGAAATTATACAGGAAGAAGCGGCTAGATTAGAGGCAGAAAAGAACAATAGAGTAGAACCGACTATTGAAATTATAAAAGACCCTCTAAATACATCAATAACTAAACCAAAGAAGTTTAAAGGATTCGAGTAACATAATGGGTAGACCAAAGAAAAATGCCGCTAAAGATGATGACGGAGCTATTGTAGGAGGTATTTTAGGCGATGATGAAGATGACTTTGTTGCTTCTTTAATTAAAGAGTTTGGGCCGGTAGTATTTAATGCTAAGACTAATGCGGCTCAACTTAAAAAGATGGTGATTCCTTATAGTCCAGCTAATGATATGATGTTTGGCGGCGGTATAAAGGAAGGTTCATATGTTCTAGTTAATGGAGTACAAAAATCTGGAAAAACAGTTTCGTCGCTAGACTTTGCCGCAACGGCACAAGATTTAAAATATGCAGATGAAGAATTGTTTCCAAAGGGCCGTAGAGTCTTTTTCTTCTCTGTTGAAGGTAGATTAAATGACCGCGATATTTTTCAAATTCAACATTTAGACCATTCTCGTTTCGATTGGATTCAACCAGTTGCTGGCTATGTTCTTTCAGCCGACAAAGTTTTGGATATGGCTACAAGGGCTATGATTCAAGTTCCAGGCTGTGTTATAGTAATAGATTCTATTTCACAACTATCTACTGTTGAAGAAATGGCAAGTGGCTACGCAGATAAAAATAGGCCGGGCGTGCCAATTATGTTATCTAAATTCTGTAAGCAGATGGCTAATACTTTGCCAGTGAACAGAAATATTGTAATTGGTATTACTCATAGAATGGCTAATCAGGGCGGTGGTCCATCTAAATGGGCAGAAGGTGGCGGAAATAAAATCCAGTATCAAGCAGACTTCAAGATGAAAACTAATTGGTCTGAAGATTGGATGTTAGACCAAACTCCTATTGGAAAGATTATTCATTGGGACTGTGATACTACAGCATTAGATAGACCTGTTACAGCTAAAGCAGTATCTCGCTTTAGATTCGGCTACGGAATAGATAAGCAGGGTGAGCTAATAGACATTGGCGAGTCGCTAGGCTTTGTTGAAAAGGGCGGTGCATGGTATTCTTTCCCAGATTACAGTATGAAAGCACAAGGCTTTGAAAAAGCACGCCAACTACTAGTAGATAATCCTCATATTTATGAAGACTTTAATAATCGCTATAGAACTATGATGGGGTTTGACAAGTACAATATTACTAAAACTAAGGACTAATTATGCGTTATTTGGGTGGAAAATCTCGGCTAGTTAAAGATATTTGTCCAATTATACAGAAATTCGTAGATAATTCTAAAGGCTATTGGGAACCTTTCGTTGGTGCCGGGTGGGTAATTCAAAATATTAAGCATGAAAATAGAATAGGCTCTGATATTTCTGAAGACCTAATTTTATTATGGCAAGGACTACAAAACGGCTGGATTCCACCAGATAATATTTCAGAGGAAGAATACAAACTAGCTAGAGAAAATCCAAATCCATCTGCATATCGAGGCTTTATTGGTTTCGGTTCATCTTGGGGCGGAAAGTGGTTTGGCGGCTATGCAAGAGGAGAGGCTAGAAATTTCACAAAAGAAGCTAAAGAATCTCTCCTTAGAAAAGTACCTAACTTAAACGGAGTTAGGTTTTACCACCAAGACTATCAAACTCAATTTCCAAGCGGCTATGTAATTTACTGTGACCCTCCATATTTTGGAACTACAGAATATAATACTAAATTTAATCACGAAGAATTTTGGAATTGGGCTAGAAAAGTTTCCGCCACCAATGTTGTTTTAGTCTCTGAATTTACAGCACCAGATGATTTTGAGGCAATTTGGTCTAAAGAAAAATTGACAGACCTTGGAACATCGGATAATACAAAACTAAAAGTAACTGAAAAACTATTCAGACTAAAGGCAAACTAGTGCAAGTCATCGACCTACAAGGAAACCGCTCTAATTGGCGTCCAACGGGAGCAACAACAGCCACTACAAAATCTGGACCCCATACAAGAGCCAGAGAGCTACTAAAAACGCTCTATTTTTCCTGCCAAATACTTGAGGAAGTGTCTTTTAATCCAGCACCAAAGCAAACTCTATTCTTAGACTTTTATATACCGACATTAAAAATTGCTGTGGAAGTACAGGGAAATCAGCATGATAATTACACCCCTTTCTTTCACAAAAACCAATTTAATTTTGGGAAAGCAAAGGGACGAGATAGAGACAAAGCAAACTGGTGTGAAATAAATAACATCAAATTAGTAGAACTACCAGAAGACGAGGATGAAAATGAGTGGAGAAAACGATTCAGCCAAAGATAGAATGGAATTCGTCATTAAAATACTTGACGAATATGAGGGTAATATTGGACTTCCTCTGTCTTTTGATAATAAAGAATTTGAAAAACACCTATCTTTTGACGACATTAAAGAATACTTACAATACTCAAATGACGAATTAAATAATCTGACAGTAGTAGACTGTTCTAATATTGTCTATCAATTAACTAAATTCGCTATGCAAATACAAAGGCTTTTAAACAGAGAAGCACAGCGGTTAAAGTGGTGTGATAATGAGCTAAATAAGATGCTGGGAAAGACAAGTGAACAGTATAAACCGTATAAATGGCAGGAAAAAATATACTGTCTTATTCACGACGATAACTATGCTGAGAAGGTCAATCAAATTAAAGAATGGGCCGAATACCGAATTACTCGGCTAAATTTTATGTCGCTATCTATTAAAGACGTAGCGGCCTGTATTAGTAATCAACAGAAAGTAAAAGAGAGGCAATAATGGCTCGTAAGAAAGCTGAATCAAAAGAAACTAAAGTTGGCGATTTGTCTCTAGCACAACTAGGTAGTCTAATTGCTCAAACAGTAGCAGCGGCTTTGAATAGTCACAAAACACAAGAAAATACTCCAGTAAATACAGAAACTACAGTTGAAGCCCCGCAGCCAAAAAAGAGAGGGCGACCAAAAAAGGTTGTTGAAGCTCCAACTCCAATAGTGGAAACTACTGAAGTAGACGATTCAGAATCAGAGGAAGAAATTCTTGACCTAACGCGACCACCTACTAAAAAGACTAGAGCTAATATTATTGATAGAACAAATAATAGCGGACAGCAAAGAAAAGGCACAAAACAAGCTCGTTCAGAGCCACTTGGAAAGTTTAAGAATGACTTTGTTAAACTTGGGCTAGATAAAAAGTGTCAAGCTGACATTAGTATTGATAAGAAATTATGGGGAAATAATCAGCCAGAAGAGAGAAATAGGGCGTCAATGTGCAAGATTAATTGCAATAGATGTGGAAATGAATCTATAGTAGCAATGTCTTTGGTGTTCAAAAATCCAGACGATAATAGCTGGAATTATATATGTTCAGCTTGCACAGGGGCTAAGAAATAGTCTGCGACACCTAATCAATACAAAACACAAAATATAAATACCAAAATAGAAAGGACTCGTAAATACGAGACAATTACGTAATGGAACAATTGTTTAATAAAGACGCGGAAACCGCTGTAATAAGTGGAATTCTAAAACACAATGGAGAAGGATTTTTCGACGTAGCCGATTTATTGGATACTGATACTTTTGTTGACCACACAAACAAAATGTTATTTAAATGTTTTGAGACTATCTTTCAAAGAAATACAAATGCTACGGTTGATATTCCTACTATTTTTGCAGTAGCAAACGAGTTAGGCTTTATGCAGTTTTTTGAGAAACAAAAAGAGTCTACTTATATAGACAAACTTAGCGACTATCATATTTCAATTAAAAACATGCGTAGCAATGCAAGTATTATTAGAAACCTTCAAATTGCTAGGGTGATGCGTAAGCAATTAGACGGAGCAAGCACAGACCTGTTGGAAATTAAAGGCGACGAAGGAGCCTACCATATTTTAGGTATTGCAGAATCTGCTGTTTTTGACCTGTCTAGTTTAATAAAAACAAATGATAAAGAACCACAAAAGATTACTGAAGGTTTATACGACTATATTAAAGAACTTGGAGATAATCCTGTAGACCAGTTAGGAATATCTACGGGATGGAAAAGATTTGATGCGGCAATCGGCGGCGGTTTAAGAAATGGTACTGTTAATGTATTAGGTGCCCGTCCAAAGGCTGGAAAAACTATTACATGTGATACAATTGGTATGTATATAGCGAAAACATATCATACAGAAAATAGTATAGTTCCAGTCTTAAATCTAGATACAGAAATGTCTAGAAAAGACCACTTACATCGTATTATGGCTATGGAAACTTGTTGTTATATACATGATATTGAGACAGGAAAATACTCACTCAAAGATGAATTTAAAGATGCTGTATTAGCAAAAGCCAAAGAACTAGAAAAGCAAGAAATTCCCTATTATCACTTATCTATCGCTGGTATGCCATTTGAGGAACAATTAGCAATCATTCGCCGCTGGATAATTAAAAATGTAGGCTTAAATCCAGATGGTACGTCAAAACCATGCGTCTTAATCTATGACTACTTGAAGTTGATGGATACGGGTGGATTGAAGGGCGACTTAAAAGAATATCAACTTCTAGGTTTTATGATGACTACACTACATAATTTTGCAGTGCGTTATCAAATTCCAATTCTATGTTTGATGCAACTTAATAGAGATGGCATAGATAAAGAAGATACAGATGTTGCTTCCGGTTCAGACCGCATTATTTGGCTATGTTCTAATTTTAGTATTTTAAAGAAAAAATCTGACGAAGAGATAGCGGAAGACGGCTATCAAAATGGAAATAGAAAATTAGTTCCTATTATTGCTAGACATGGAGGAAGCGATGCTAAGAACTATATCAACTTAAAATTTGAAGGAGAAATAGCTAAATTCACAGAGCTATTAACTGCTTATGAGCTTAAAGACAAAAAAGCCCAAAGTAATGGTGGCCAAGTAGTAGACGATACTAGTGGTGATGGTGGAGATATTCCGTTCGATTGAAAGGATAGAATAATATGATTAATGTATTAAGTTTATTTGATGGAATTAGTTGTGGACAAATAGCACTAAATAAAGTAGAAATTGAGTATGAAAACTACTTTTCTTCTGAAATTGACGAATATGCTATAAAGGTCACTCAACATAATTATCCAAAAACAAAACAACTTGGTGATATAACTAAAATACAAGCATATAATTTGCCAAAAATTGATTTATTAATAGGAGGGAGTCCTTGTCAAGGATTTAGTTTTGCTGGCAAGAAGTTAAATTTTGAAGATGAAAGAAGTAAATTATTTTTTGAATTTGTAAGACTTAAAAACGAATTAGAACCAAAATATTTTTTTCTAGAAAATGTAAACATGAAACAAGAGTGGCAAAATGTTATAAGCGAACAATTATATGTAAAACCTATTAGAATAAATTCTAAATTATTAAGTGCGGCAAAAAGAGATAGGCTATATTGGACTAATATCCCTAATATTAAACAACCAATAGATAGAGGAATTACCTTTGACGACATAAATTCTAATAATCAAGACTGGATAGATGAAGAACGAATTGAAAAAATATCAAATTGGAAAGCTCAACAAAAACCTTTAAAAAACTCTACACTAATTAGCTCTAAAAGCAAATTGCCTTGTTTAACAGCAAGGGGATATAATCAGTATCATAGTGGAATGGTATTAATAACAGATGGTACTAAATATAGATATCTAACTAACGAAGAAGCAGAATTAGCACATAATATTCCTATTGGATATACATCTATTTGTAATAGTAAACAAAGAAGTCATATGATTGGTAACGGATGGACAGTAGATGTAATTGCTCATATTTTAAGTTTTTTACCTGAAGAGTTTAAAAATGCAAATAACACAATATAATTCGCTAATTAATCTAAACAAAAGTATTGTCCAAAATATAGAATCCGTCTTCTCTCACTTTGATTATTATCCTAGAAAAACGCCTCGAAGGTATGACGGGCCTTGCCCAATACATGAAGGGGATAGAAGTTCTGCATTTAATTTATATCACAGCGGCCACACTTCTTGCGGTAACTGGTATTGTAATACGCAAGGTTGCCACAATTTATTCAGTAGTAGCCCTTTAGGACTAATTAGAGGATTACTAAGTAAGGAAAATGGCTGGCGTGGATTTGGAGATAAAGAACGAGAAATATCTGTTCAAGAAGCCGCTAAATACTATAAGGATAATTTTGATTTTACTCAGGATGGAACTGTTGACGAAATTCAAGAATCTCACAAGTTTAATCCGTCAATAAAAAACCACTACGCGGCTCTGCCCAAACTTGGAACTATTGATTCTCTATATTGTAAACTGACGGCACCTTATTACTTTGTAAATAGGGGGTTCTCGAAAGAAACGCTCGCCAAATTCTATGTAGGTCGGTGTGAGACGTTTGGCAGACCCATGTTTTGCCGCGAGGTGGCACCCATACTAGACGTTTCTGGCCGCTTTGTCGTTGGTGCTACTGGCCGCTCTATCAATCCAGAATGCCCGCGTTGCCACGTATTCCACTCTAAAACTAAACCTTGCCCACCAAAGGAGAAGGAACAGGCATATTCTAAATGGAAGCATTCTGCGACGAACATGACCCATATTTTGTACAATTTGTGGAATGCCAAAGAAGAGTGGAAATTAACTCGTACTGCTATTTTAGTAGAAAGTCCGGTTTCCGTATGGAGAATGGACGAAGCTGGGATTAGGGGTCATGTGGGTAGTTTTGGTGCCCACCTTACATACGAACAATCGTTATTATTCAAAGAGTATGGAGTAGAAAAGATTAAGGTACTTACTGATAATGATGCCGCTGGTGAGAATTGTAGAAGCCAAATTGACTATATCTGTGATGGACGTTATACTGTTGAACACGCTAGACTTCCATTACAGTTTAATGACCCTGCGGATATGCCAATCCAAGAATTACAACAATATTGGAATAGTTTAGAATAAATTCATTTAATAATAAAAAGGAACAAACAGTGACACAAACAGAAACACAACTTCAACCCTGCCGTATCCTCGCAATTTCTGGAAAGCTTCAGAGCGGAAAATCAACAGCGGCAAATTTCGTCATAGGTAACTACCTGTATGGATTTGGACTAGTTAAATCAGGCTTTGCAATTAATAAGGAAGGTCAGCTACATATTGGCGACTTTTTAGGCTCTGCCGATTTTAAGGGAGTATTCGACGTAACAAGAAATACAGAAGCAATGCGTGCTTTACTTGCAGACTTTGTTGACCCTTATGTTAAGCTATGTTCATTCGCAGAACCACTTAAGTTGATTGCTGTAAACTACTTAGGGCTTACAGAAGAACAAGTAAACGGCACAAATGCTCAAAAGAACACTTTAACCAAGTGTAAAATTAACGGCGAGTTTGCTACGGGCAGACAGGTTATGCAATGGCTAGGAAAGAATTTGCGAGAGTTATATGAAGATGTTTACGTAAATAATGCTCTCGAAAGAATTCAAAAGGCTCAACCTTTACTAGCTATTGTTAATGACGTTAGATTTCCTAATGAAGTTAAAAAGATTCAACAGGCTGGCGGAAAGGTAATTAGGCTGACCCGTGCCCCATACAAGGGTAATAAAGATAGCCAAGACGACTCAGAAACGGCTTTAGACCCTGAAAACTTTGATTGGTCACAATTTGACTATATTTTAGACAATGAAAAATTATCAATCAATAAAATGACGGATAAACTATTAGAAGTGATTACTGGCTGGGATATGATACCAAAGGCAGAGAAAACTCAACCTGAATAGGTTCATAGGAAGTGCTTTAAACTATTACGAGACAAAGACTTACGATTTGTAGTGGCAGGAAAAAATTAGGGCCGGTTAGAAAAGGAGCGGATTTTGGTTATTTACCAGCTAGTTTCTTTAGAGCGTGATAGTATTTCAGATTATGATTATTATCCTTCTATAGATAGTTACCGGATTATTTCTCATAGGTTTTCGGCTAGTAAGGAAGAACTTGAGCGATTTGTTGCCGAAGAAGGAGAAAAGATGGCGGCTTGGGGTAGGATTAAGGCTGAGTATGATGCTCAATTTAAAGACTATTTTATAATGACTCTGCCTAGAGAAGAAGAACAAAGAAAGGCATTGTGCCGCGAACTAGGAATAATGGCATATAAAAGGGCTGATATTAATTTAGGCTCTTATTACTATCTTTCTAAAAATTATTCGCCGCCAACACAATATAATTGTCCAGAATATCGTATTGTAGAATGTAATCTAGATAATATTTCCGCACAATATATTTTAGCCGCTACTTTAGAAGCCCCACTTAAATCTAATGTATTACAAACTATTGATTCTCCTACTGACTAGACTAAATAAACATCTCCGAAAGGAGTCAATTCCTTATGATTATAACACATATGAGTGCTTCCGGCTATTCTACAGTATCTCACTGTGAAATGGCATGGTTTATAGGCTCAGTATTAAAGTGGCGGCTACCGTCTCCTTGGAAAGCTACAGATATTGGAACTATTACTCATAGCGTTTTAGAATTATTAGCGAATGCAAAGTTGACTAAACAGGGAGGCAAGGCTAGATTTGATGACCCAGTTATTGGCGTTGTCACGTTCAGCAAATTATTCGAGGCTGATTACCTAGAAAAAATTATTGAGAAAATCTATTATGACCACTGTACAAAAAGTACACACCATGATTGGGACGCTAGCGACTTAAAGAAAGTCAAGAAGTATATTAAGACTTTAATGGAACATCAAAACGGTGCCTATAATCCTTTGTTACAGGAAATTGTTGGTGCCGAAATAGAGTTTAATCCAACTATTGATGAGCCTTGGGCAAAGTATTCCTATGAGTTTGATGGTAAAAAAATAGAGGGTAATTTAGCACTTCGCGGCTTTATAGATATAGTGACAAAAGTAGATAGCGATACAATTGAGATATGCGATTATAAAACGGGCCAGAGAAAAGACTTCCATAGTGGAAAAGTTAAAGATTATGATGCACTATTTAATGATATACAATTAAGAATGTATTATTATGCGGCTACTCTTTTATATCCAACAATACCTAATGTACTAGTTACTATTTATTATATTAAAGACGGTGGACCGTTTACTATTTCTTATGGTCCAGAGGATATTCCAGAAACACTACGAATGATTCAGGAAAAGTTTGAGAAAGTACGCGATAAAATTAAGCCAGATAAAAATACCGGCTTTCACTGTAGAAAGTTTTGTGAGTTTGGGCTGAATACTTTTGAAGGTACTAATGTACCAGTTCTTAAAAGTGCAACGAATACACATTGCGGAAAAAAGGGAGAGCCTCATAAGATTTGCAGTCAAGTAGAATATATTATGGAACATAGAACAATGGATAGTGTTATTAAGAATATGAGTAAACCATCGTCTACTTTGTTGAAACTAGAAGAAACGCCAGAATGATAAATAAAGAACTAAGACATAAAATCTACTATTCAGTGGACAATATACCGACTCATGTAGGATGTTTATTTTGCGGCACTAAGGTTGAATCTACTTACGGTGATACTTGGCCTGTAATATGTAAACAACACAGTAAGACAAAGGAGCATGAAAATTTCAAAAACAGTTGCTGTTGATTTCGATGGAACCCTCTGTGAATATTATCAGTGGAAAGGTGTCTATCAACTTGGAAGGCCACTAGATGGAGCAAAAGATTTCCTACAGGCATTGCGTAATAAAGGCTACCGAATTTTAATCTACTCTTGTAGGACAAATAGCCAAAAAGTAGCTCGAATGATTGAGAGTCATTTAAACGAGCATGAAATGCTCTATGACGAAGTATTCGTTGAAGGTCACAAGCCAGAGGCAACAGCTTATTTTGACGATAGAGCTATTTCCGTACAACCCCAAAAGAACGGAAAAGTTGATTATACTAAAGCTATCGCAGATTTAGAAGATTTAGTAGAGTGGAAAAAGAAAGAAAAGACAATGGATTTTGATTATAGCGAACTTTATCTTTCTCCAGAAGCCGCCGAAGATTTAAGGAATTGGCCGCAATGAACTACGTACCTCTAAACGTCAAAAGCCACTTTTCGCTACTTTCCGCCCTATCCAAGCCTAAAAAGATAGCGGAGCGGCTGGCTAATTGTGAACTTCCGGCTGCTGGTCTAACTGACCTAAATAATATTAGTGGCTCTGTCCAATACTTAAAGGCTATGCAAGATGCAAAGCTAAAACCTCTTTTGGGTATGACGCTTGGAGTTTGCGAGGAACATTCGTCAATTAAAAAGCCTGAGAATAAAGAGCGTACCTATCTAAATATTTTGGCTAAGAATACTGAGGGCTGGAAAAGTTTAATTAACCTAACTTCGCTTTCTAATCATCCTAATTCGTTCTATCATAAGCCGCGACTATCCTTTGAAGAGATTGGCGATATTTCAACCGGGGGCGAGCTAATAGTCTTTAGTGGACGCCAAGACAGCCACGTAGGCAAAAGAATACTTTCTGCTGACTTAACGCTTAATCCAAACTGGCTTGAAGATGCCTCTAATACAGCACTATTCATGCAAGATTTATTCGGTGCTGAAAACTTCTTCCTAGAAGTGCAGCTAATTCATGCCGCTAAATTTCACCACCAAAAAGTTCTGGCAGACTGCGTTAGAGAACTAGGCCGCAAGCTAAATATTCCATGTGTAGCGACTCCAGACCCCCACTACTGCGAACAAAAAGACTCTGAAGACCACAAAATACTATTATGCCGCAATTTAAAGACTACACTGTATAGGGCCGATAAGGATAAGCCGCTTCCATTTTTTTCTGCTAATTCCTATCACATTCCCACTCATTTAGAGATGGTGGCTATTCATACTGAAGAAGAACTTAGAAATACTAATTTAATTAGTGATATGATTTCTGAATATTCAGTTTTACAAAAACCTCAACTGCCAAAGTTTCCTTGTCCTAATGGAATGGACGAGAAAACTTACTTGAGGGAATTGTGTATTAAAGGCTGGAATGAGAAAATTAAAGGTAAGATTAGTAAAGAGCAGGAAAAAATATATGGCGACAGAATGAAGTTTGAGTTAGAAGTGTTTGAAGAAGAAAACTTATCTGGTTATTTTCTAATGGTAGATGATATTTGCCAATTTATGAGTAGAAAAGGCTGGCATCATGGATATGGTAGAGGTTCTGCTGCTGGTTGTTTATTATCCTATATGATTGGACTAACAAGCGTAGATTCTATCAAGTATGACCTATTGTTTGAACGATTTTTCAACAATGCTAGACGCGGCTCTATGCCTGACTTTGATTTAGACGTTCCCGTATTAAAACGTGAACCTATTATAGAATACGTTAAAGAAAAATACGGTAGAGACAGAGTATCACAAATCGTAGCATTTCAAACTATCAAAGGTAAAGGTGCTTTAAAAACAGTATTTAATGCACATAATAAACTTACTTTTGATGAAATGAATAGAGTAACAAAATATATACCGGAAGACTCTAAGATTGCAGATGAATTACAAGCTATGAAAGATGCCGGTATTGAACCAAGTATTTTAAGATGGGCATTAGAAAATAGAGCCGATAAGTTTTCAGAGTGGTGTACATTAAAAGATGATGATACTTTAGAAGGTCCGCTATCTTCTGAGTTCGCACAATCTATGCGACTAGAAGGGACAAAAATTGCACAATCTCGCCATGCTGCCGGTATTGTTATTGCTCCAGACAGTATTGATAAGATGTGCCCCTTATTCTATGAAGAAAATAATAAACAAGTAGTTGCTATTGCTGGCTTTGAAAAAGATGATTTAGAGTCTATAGGTTTGGTAAAGCTAGATTTGTTGGGAATTGCGGCCTTAGATAAATTACAAACTATCAGTAATATTTTAAGGTACGGTGAAGATGAAGATGAAGAATGTTATAATGAATCTCTAGCCTTTACAGAAGAGATGGATGAATAATGCTAAAACCAATTATTGTTTTTGACTTTGAGACAGATGGCGTTGATGAACAAACATGTCAACCAGTACAATTAGCTGCCGTAGTAATTAACCCTTATAAACTGGAATTGATGGAAGGTGAAGAGTTTTCCAGCTATATGAAACCAGATATTAAAGACTGGGATAAATACTTAGAAGTTGAATCTGTAAAGAAATGTATTGAGTGGCACGCAAATAACTATAAATGTAGTCCAGATGAAATTGTAGAAAAATGGAAGGCCGCACCAGACCAAGAACAAGTATGGAGACGATTTTCGTCATTCGTAAACAAATTTAATTCTAAAAAGACAGACTATTTTGCTCCGATAGCTGGCGGTGCTAATATACGAAATTTTGATATGGCTATTTTACGTAGATTAAATGAAAAGTACAAAATCAAGACAATGTTTTGGAAAAGGGACCAAGAGGATATTGTTGAACTTTGCTATCATTTTCTAACATATAGAGCGGATTGCCCTAATAATTTCAGAATGGATACTTTGCGTAAGTATTTTAATGTACCAGTTAATCCTAAAGCTAATATTAATGCACACGATGCACTACAAGATGTTTATGATGAAACCTATATTTTGCTTAAGTTTCTAAAGATGAAGAAATATGTTGGCGAAAAATGGAGTATTCCTAAAAATGAGTAAATGGTTTGAGTATCCTTGCGGCTGTAAGTTTGAAGTAGTTGGAACTGATAAGAATGGTAGTCCGCTACTAGACTTTAATACAATATTACAACATATCCCGTTACACTGTCAAAGAACATGGGATTTAATCGGACAGGGAAATACAAAAGGAGTCTTTCAATTAGAGTCACAATTAGGGCAAGCAAAAGCTAAATCTTTAAGACCACTACATATAGAACATCTATCTGCCCTGGCTGCAATCCTCAGACCCGGCTGTTTAAATAGTAAACTAGATAATAAATCTATTACAGACAAATATATTGATAGAAAAAACAACGTAGAACCTATTGAAGTATTCCATCCAGCATTAAAAGATATTTTAGAGTCTACATATCAGGTTCTTATTTATCAAGAATCTATTATGCAGGTATCTCAAAAAGTAGCTGGTTTTACTTTACTAGAAGCCGATTCTCTAAGAAAAGGTATTGGTAAAAAGAAAACAGATATTATTGCAAAATTAAAGAAAGAGTTTATAGATAAAGCTTGTGAACTTAAAATTATCACAAAAGAAGATGCTGAACAAATTTTCGGCTGGATTGAAAAATCAGCACGATACTCGTTCAACAAAAGTCACAGCGTTTCATATGCTATCTACTCGTATATTACTGCTTATGCGAAGGCTCATTTCCCAAGAGTATTTTTTACTGCATATCTAAGATTTGCTTCTCTAAAAATTAAGCCAAAAATTGAAATCAAGAATCTTGTCAATAATGCTCGTTCTATGAATATCGACGTTCTTCCTCCCTACTTGCCGCTACTTAACAAACGCTTCAAATTACATAACAAACAAATCTACTTTGGCCTACTAGATATTAAAGGTATTGGAGAAAGTGGTTTCAACAGCATGTTAGCAGTAATAGAAACCGAAGCATCAAAACAAAATCTTTCAGCAAGAAATTATTTGGAGTCGTTGACTTGGTATGACTTTCTCATTATATTATCAGACCAGATTAAGACGACAATCATGGAATCACTAATTTCATCTGGTGCAACGAAGTATAAGATTGATAGAACAAAAATGCTGTTTGAGTATAAGCAATACTTAGAACTGACAGATAGAGAAAGAGAATGGGTCAAACAAAACTACACAAAATACAAAAGTCTACAAGAAGTTTTAGAGGCTATTATTTTACTGCCTACTGGAAAAGGAAAGCCACTAGCATCTAAGACAAGAGTACCTAAAGTTGGTTCTGTACTTAAGCTGTTACAAAATCCACCCTATAACCTTACTGATTCTATTCCTTGGATTGCGGCAACAGAAGAGAACTTGCTTGGAATTTCGCTCACCTGTTCAAATGTCGATTCTTGTGATACTAGCTCGGCTAACTGTTCCTGTAAAGATTTTCTACAAAAGAAAGAGTTGACTAAAAATCCAGTTCTTGCCGTCAACGTAGAAGAAGTGAAAGAACATACAGCCAAAAATGGTTGCGAAATGGCATTTTTAGTAGTAAGTGATACAACTGGAGTGTTAGAATCTGTTGTAGTTTTTGCAGACCAATGGAAGTTGTATAAACAGATTTTAGTTCAATCAAATACGGTTTTGCTAGCGGGAGTTAGAGATAAGAAGCAGGATAGCTTTTTAGTGAATAAAGTCTTCCAACTTTAATTTTTATTGGAAAGGAATTTTTGATGTGCTTAGAAATTAATAAGAATTTAACAGAAGAATATTTAGCTAAGAATGTAAATAAGGAAGAAGTAGTAGTTTGGAAGGTACTTAGAAAAGAACAAAAAAATGGTATGCCAATATATTTTGCTCCATGTATGAACAATGAGGTTAAAGTAGGTAGAGAGTACAAAGCTAAAGGTTTGGCTAATAATAAAAAGAAGTCGTCTACAATAGACCACGGCATTCATGTTCATTTAACTAGAGAGTCGGCAAGAGAGTATAGAGTAGTTCAGGATGAAGTAATATTTCGATGTATCGCTAAAAAGAAAGACATATTAGCTTGTGGAAATGATAGCGAAGCAGTATTCACTAAGATTTTTATTCCGGCTACGCCGTCAAGATGAAACTAAAGATATAAAAGAGACGTTTGTTATTACTTTTTATTGTTTTATTGAGAAGGAAGAAAAAGATGCAAGACATTAATTTTGATGTGAAAACTGGCAATTTAACAAAAGACCCAGTTGTACGAGAAGTAGCGGGAAAGAATAAGACAGTAAAGGTTGCCACTTTTACTTTAGCCGTTGGCCGTAGTTATGAAAATGCCGAAGGTGTAAAGAAGGATGAAACTCAATTCATTACTTGCGAAGCTTGGGATAGTGGAGCGGAAATGATGGAGAAGTACCTTAAGAAGGGCGACCGCGTATTGGTTATCGGTTCATGGAAGGTAGATGAATGGAAGGACAAGGAAACCGATGAATTCAAGCGTCGAGATAAGTTGCGAGTAGACCGCTTTGAAAAGTTATACTCGGCTAACGGAAATAAGAACGTTCAAGCGGAAACTAATTCAGGAGAGGAAAAGGAGCAAACGGTTTCAAGTAGTCCTGAAGCCGGAAATGGTAACGACATTCCTTTCTAGTCTAACGCCAATCTACCTCCCTTGTCCGTCATGGCAAGGGAGGTTTTGATGGCCCTATTAAGGAATAATAATTTGGCTGAAAACGAGATAGACAAAACAACGCTTATTAAAAATTATGAAGGTATAGTTGTTTGTTTAGCACGTTCTTTTAGACCAAGGAATAGAGAAGAAAAAAGAGATTTAATACAGGCAGGATATTTAGGACTATTGGCAGCTAGTAAATTGTATGACCCAACAAAGTATGGACACGTTAAATTTTCCTCTTATGCTTGGATTGCTATTAAGAACGAGATGATTAAACAGTGGAGACAAAATACTGAAAATGAGAGTTTATCTATACTATTAGAAGATAGACGAAAAAGAATCAACATATTTCACTATCTAACGAGTTTAACAGAGGTTCAGGAAAACATCGTCCGT